>SAMEA3387500__coassemble_621_pt1 | contig 210071 bp, 213 predicted proteins | sample SAMEA3387500__metabat2_high_PE_001 | metagenome-assembled genome bin SAMEA3387500 (sample SAMEA3387500) | Felis catus | biome: Faeces | place: United Kingdom | collected 2012
TATCGCTGGATACGATTTCATCTGTGTTGTATCCGAAAGATTCTGTAGCTGCTGCTTTCATAGCATCGTTAATCTGTTCTTTTGTAACGTTTCCTTTTACAACTGCTGTTAAGATTGTTGTAGAACCTGTAGGTGTTGGTACACGCTGAGCAGATCCGATTAATTTTCCGTTTAATTCTGGGATAACTAATCCAATAGCTTTTGCAGCACCTGTGCTGTTTGGAACAATGTTTACTGCTGCTGCACGAGATCTTCTTAAATCACCTTTTCTCTGTGGTCCGTCCAGTGTCATCTGATCGCCTGTGTAAGCGTGGATTGTACACATAATACCGGACTGGATTTCAGCTAAGTCATTTAATGCTTTTGCCATAGGAGCTAAGCAGTTTGTTGTACAGGAAGCTGCAGAAATGATGTTGTCATTTTCTGTTAATGTTTCGTGGTTTACATTGTAAACGATTGTAGGAAGGTCGTTTCCAGCCGGAGCGGAAATAACAACTTTCTTAGCACCAGCATCGATATGAGCCTGTGCTTTTTCTTTTGATGTGTAGAATCCTGTACATTCCAGAACTACGTCTACACCGATTTCTCCCCAAGGAAGTTCTGCTGCATTAGCTTTTGCGTAAATTTTGATTTCTTTTCCGTCAACTGTGATGGAATCTTCACCTGCTGTTACTTTATCAGCTAATTCATATCTACCCTGAGTAGAATCATATTTCAGTAAGTGAGCTAACATAGCTGGAGATGTTAAATCGTTGATTGCTACGATTTCAAATCCTTCTGCTCCGAACATCTGTCTGAATGCAAGACGTCCAATACGTCCAAAACCATTAATTGCTACTTTTACTGCCATGATTTTCATTCCTCCTAAAAGTGATTGATTTATATGGGAGTTCTTCAACAAACGTAAAACTTTGTTAAAGAAACATCAACCTTGTCCATATTGTACCTGTTTTTATCCAAAAATTCAAGCCCATTTTCAAAATTCCTGTTTATTTAAATAGCAATTTCCTGTAATAATACTTGAAACCCCTGCTCATAAGCATTTATAATGAAAAAAAATCTTTTTTTACAGCAAAGGAGTTTTGCCATGTATTACGACTTTCATTTACATACCTCCTTTTCCAGTGACAGCAATGCGCCCATGGAACGTATGATTTTGCAGGGTATTTCTCTGGGGCTTCCCGGAATCTGCTTTACTGAACACATGGATTTGGATTTTCCCCCGGGGAATTTTTCTTTTCTTGTGAATTTGCCTGCTTATAAGAAAACCTGCCTGGAATTAAAAGAAAAATATGCCGGTTTGATTTCTGTTTTCTTTGGTCTGGAAATGGGTCTGCAGCCACATTTAAAGAAAGAAATTCCTGCACTCGCCGATTCAGAGAATTTTGATTTTCTCATAGGCTCTACTCACATTGTGGACAGACTTGACCCATACAATCCTGAATTTTACGAAAACAGGACTCAAAAAGAAGCCTATCAGCGATATTTTGAAGTTGTTCTGGAAAACCTGAGAACCTTTTCCTGCTTTGATACCTGCGGACATATCGACTATGTGGTTCGCTACGGTCCCGAGAAAAACAAAGGCTATTCCTATCAGACTTATGCAGATATTCTGGACGAGATTTTAAAAACTCTGATTGAGAAGGGAATCGGGCTGGAGTGCAACAGCGCCGGCTTTAAATACGGACTGGGGCACCCCAACCCCACAGAAGATATCCTTCTGCGATACCGGGAATTGGGAGGCGAACTTTTAACACTGGGATCTGACGGCCATGCACCGGAACATATGGCTTATGACTTTCTAAAGACAGGCGAACTTTTAAAGGCATGTGGATTCCGCTATTATACGATTTTCCGAAAAAGAAAACCGGAATTTATAAAACTCTAAGGATACAGCTTGATAAGACAAAAGACTGCAGTATCAGACTTTTCCTGACACTACAGTCTTTTTCTATGCCCTCCCGAGAATAATGCCGCCGCCTGCCACATATTCTCCCTGATAGAACACCACGGCCTGTCCCGGCGTAATGGCTCTTTGGGGTTCTGTAAAGGTTACCTTCACTTTTCCATTTCCCGCGTCCTCCAGGGTACAGGGGGCTCCTGCATGATTATAACGGATTTTTGCCATGAGATTCATACCGTCCTCCAGCTTCTCAATAGCCATAAAATTCACTCTGTCGCAAAGGAGGCTATGCACAAACAAATCCTCATTTTCCCCGATGACTACCTCATTGCTTTCCGGTCGGATTTCCGTCACAAATACCGGGCGTCCCATAGCCAGATTCAATCCCTTTCTCTGCCCGATGGTATAGTGGATAATCCCCTCATGCTGCCCGATAACCGTACCGTCCTTTTGCACATAATTACCCTTTTCTATGTGCTTTCCTGTATGCTCTTCAATAAATCCCGCATAATCGTTATCCGGCACAAAACAGATTTCCTGACTGTCCTTTTTATGCGCCACAGGAAGTCCTGCTTCTTCCGCCATACAACGAATCTCGTCTTTTGTATAATCTCCTACCGGCATCAGGGTTCTGGAAAGTTGCTCCTGAGTAAGATTATACAACGCATAAGTCTGGTCTTTTCTGGCTGTGACGGAATTGCGGATAGCATATCTGCCGTTTGGAAGCTGTTCCACTCTGGCATAATGCCCGGTGGCAATATAATCTGCGCCAATATCCAGGCTTCTCTTTAAAAGAGATTCCCATTTTACATACCGATTACAGGCAATACACGGGTTCGGCGTTCTGCCTTCCAGATATTCCCGGGTAAAATAATCAATGACATTCTCCTGAAATTCTTTTCTGAAATTCATTACATAGTAGGGAATGTCCAGCATCTGCGCCACTCTTCTGGCGTCGTCTACTGCGCTTAATCCGCAGCAGCCGCCATTCTCTTCCTGAAATTCCCGGTTTTCTTCCTGCCAAATCTGCATGGTAACGCCGATAACTTCATATCCCTGCTGTTTCAAAAGTAAAGCAGCTACCGAAGAATCCACGCCTCCGGATAGCCCTACTACTACCTTTTTCTTTGCCATTAATACTCTTCCTCTTCTTCCTCTTCACCCTCGTGAATGTCAGATTTTGGTTTCGTCAGTCCTTCGATTTTAATACCATGTTTTTCTGCATAGTCCCACAGCGCTGCATGAATAGCTTCTTCTGCTAAAAGAGAGCAGTGTACTTTCACTGGTGGAAGTCCGTCCAGGGCTTCCATAACTGCCTTATTGGTTACCTGCAGGGCTTCCTGAATGGTTTTCCCTTTGACCAGCTCTGTTGCCATACTGCTGGTTGCCACTGCTGCGCCGCAGCCAAAGGTTTTAAATTTACAGTCTTTGATAATCTGGTTTTCATCAATATCCAGATAAATACGCATAATATCTCCACACTTTGCATTGCCTACAGTTCCCACACCACTGGCATTCTCAATTTCTCCTACGTTTCTTGGATTCTGAAAATGATCCATAACTTTTTCGCTGTACATAACAAATTCCTCCGTTCATTTCAAGTTTTTTCTTGTTTTCAATTTTCCCATTAATTTTTACTGTTTTTCTGTTTTCTCACAAAATCTTCGTATAAAGGAGAAAGCTCGCGCAGCCTTCCCACAATTTCCTTAATCTGTTCCAGTGTGTAATCCAAATCCTCTTTTGTAATGTCTTCTCCAAGCGTCAGGCGCAGAGAACCATGTGCAATCTCATGAGGAAGTCCAATAGACAGAAGCACATGAGAAGGGTCTAAGGAACCTGATGTACAGGCAGAACCGCTGGAGCCTGCAATTCCCTTCATATCCAGCATAATCAGCAGGGACTCACCTTCAATAAAGCGGAAGCTGAAATTCATATTGTTTGGAAGACGTTTTACAGGGTCCCCGTTTAATTTTGTATAAGGAACTTCCTCCAAAACTCTCTGAATAAAGTAATCTCTTAATTCTCTCTCTTTTTTTGTTCTCTCTTCCATGGTTTCTGCCGCTCTTTTGGCAGCTACGCCATATCCCACGATTCCCGGTACGTTTTCTGTTCCTGCTCTTCTCTTTCTCTCCTGTGCACCACCGTGTACAAAGGAACGGATTTTCACGCCCTTACGGATATAGAGGAAACCAATTCCCTTTGGTCCGTTGATTTTGTGAGCGCTGGAACTTAACATATCAATGTTCATATCGTCCACGTCAATGGGTACCTGTCCGAAGGCCTGTACCGCATCTGTATGGAACAGCACGCCATGCTCTTTCGCAATCATACCGATTTCTTTTATTGGCTCAATGGTTCCGATTTCGTTATTGGCAAACATAATAGAAATCAGGATAGTTTCCGGACAAATCGCCTTCTGAAGTTCTTCCAAATCCACCAGACCGTTTTCATCTACGTCCAGATAAGTAATTCTGGCACCTTTTTTCTCCAGATATTCACAAGTGTGTAAAATGGCGTGATGCTCGATTTTGGTTGTAATAATATGATTTCCTTTTCCTTCATATGCCTCAAAAGTAGCCTTTAACGCCCAGTTGTCTGCCTCGCTTCCGCCTGCCGTAAAGTAAATCTCTTCTGTCTTGGCGCCAATTACCTGAGCAATCTGTTCACGCGCCTTGGTAATCGCTTCCCTGCTTCTCTGACCAATTTCATAAATACTGGAAGCATTTCCATAATCCTCCGTAAAATAAGGAAGCATTGCGTCTACAACCTCCTGAGAGGTTTTTGTAGTTGCTGCATTATCCAGATAAATTCTTGTTTTCATACTCTTCATCTCCTATTGATTAATCACATTTTTGCACTTTGATCTGTCCTTTATCCCGCGCTTTGCGGCTTTCTTCTACCAGTTGATTTATCATAATAGAGTCTACGGTTTCCTGTATACTCCGGTTAATTCTCTGCCACACATATCGGGTAACGCATAAATCCTCACCCTGACAGTGCTCATTATTGCCTGCTCCGCAGGAAACAGCCTCCAGACTGCCTTCCAGCGCCCTCAGCACATCTCCCACCGAGATTTCCTCTGCAGGTCTTGCCAGCTTATAACCGCCCTGGGCTCCCCGGACACTGACCACCAGACCTTCTTTTTTCAGCTTGCGTACAAGCTGTTCCAGATAATTATCTGAAATATTCTGTCTGGCAGAAATGCTTTGTATGGATACCGCTTCTTCATCACTATAAAGCGCCAGGTCAATCATTGCCCGCAAACCATACCTGCCTTTTGTGGAAAGCTTCAATTTATCGCCTCTTTTCAATTCCTACTATTTTAGTCGGATTTCTAATCTGGAAGTAGAATATCATCTTTCCCCTGTTCTGTCAAGCATCTTTGCGGAATATATTTAGGAAAAAGAAAAATTCGGTGAAACTATGAACAATAGGCAGCTTCTTTTAAAAGGAACCCTTGTTTTAACACTCTCAGGTTTTCTGACGAAAATTATGGGATTTATTTATAGAATATTCCTCTCACAGGCAATCGGTGCCAGAGGCATGGGAATCTATCAGCTTATTTTTCCAATTCAAACCCTGTGTTTTGCTCTGTCTGTAGGCGGTATCCAGACAGCCATTTCCAGATTTACCGCAGCCCGGGCAGCTTTAAAAGACGAGCAGGGCGCCAGAGATGTTTTTTTAATTTCCACGATCCTTTCTGTCTGCACTGCCATTCTGGTTTCTTTTTTCCTGTACCGTCACGCAGCCTGGTTTGCTCTGCATATTTTATTGGAGGAAAGCTGTACTCCGCTTTTAAAGATTATGGCGCTTTCCATTCCTTTAGGTACTTTCCACGCCTGTGTAAGCGGCTACTGCTTTGCCCGAAAAAAAATGGCTGTACCTGCCCTTGCACAGCTTCTGGAGCAAACTGCTCGCATTGGCACCTCTTATCTTTTGTTCCTTATCCAAACCGAGCAGGGTATTTCTCCCACGCCATCTTTGGCCGTCAGCGGACTTTTGGGTGGAGAGCTGGTTTCCATGCTCTTCTCCGGTTTTTTTATTCTTCTGGATTATAAAAAAAATCACTATATGCTGCGACATATGAAGGCTCCTCTGGCTGATTTAAAAGCAATTCTGAGCCTTTCCCTTCCTCTGACCTGCAACCGCCTTCTGGTGAATCTTCTCCACAGCATTGAAACCGTACTCATACCGGGACACCTGCGGCTTTACGGACTGGACAATGCCTCTGCTCTTTCCATATACGGAATTTTGACTGGAATGGCTCTTCCCCTTATTCTCTTTCCCTCTGCCATTACCAACGCTGTATCCACGGTTTTGCTGCCTTCTGTGGCAGAACATCAGGCAGTGGGCAACCGCAGGCATATCCGGCACAGCATTTTCCTGTCCATGAAATACGGTCTGCTTCTGGGGCTTCTGTCTACCGCTTTCTTCTATTTTGCCGGTGATTTTCTAGGTCTTGTGTTATTTAAAAATGAATTTGCCGGAACCTTTATTAAAACACTGTCCTTTATCTGTCCCTGTCTTTATGTATCTGGGACTCTTAGCGGCATCTTAAACGGACTTGGACTGGCAAACCAGAGCTTTCTCTTAAACACCTCCGGACTGGGGCTTCGTCTTCTCTTTGTCTGTCTGGTTATTCCCAGATATGGTATTGTGGGATATCTTTGGGGTCTAATTGCCAGCGAGCTGTTATCCACCCTTTTGTCCGTTTACTTTCTTCGTGATTATTTTCGCACATAGTCACTTTAAAGTTCTGAAGTGTTTTCATGAAAAACTATCGACAAGGTACTTTTCTTGTATTATAATTTGTTTTTGAACAATACTGATTACGAAATACAAAGGAGATTGCCATGAGTTTTAAATTCGTCAAACAACTTCCCACCCCAGATGAAGTGAAGGAACAAATCCCTGTTTCCGAAAAACTGAAAAAAGTAAAGGCTGCCAGGGATATCATGATTCAGGATATATTTACCGGAAAATCAGATAAATTTCTGGTTATTGTAGGTCCCTGCTCTGCTGATAATGAAGAATCTGTCTGTGAATACACCAACCGTCTTGCCCGTCTTCAGGAAAAGGTAGAAGAGCGCCTGGTTCTGGTTCCCCGTATTTATACCAACAAGCCCCGTACCACAGGTGAGGGATATAAGGGTATGCTGCACCAGCCAGACCCGGAAGCGAAGCCGGACGTTTTGGCAGGTATCCTGGCTATCCGCAACATGCACCTGCGCTCCCTTGCCGAAACAGGCTTAAGTTCTGCTGATGAAATGCTCTACCCGGACAACTGGCACTATCTTTCTGATTTGCTCTCCTATGTTGCCATTGGCGCCCGTTCTGTGGAAAACCAGGAGCATCGGCTTATGGTCAGCGGTCTGGAGATTCCCGCAGGTATGAAAAATCCCACCAGCGGAGATTTCTCTGTCATGATGAACTCTGTAATTGCAGCCCAGGCGGGACACGATTTTATTTCCAGGGGCTGGGAAGTAGCCACTACCGGAAATCCTCTGACCCATACGATTCTGAGGGGTGCAGTAAGTAAACATGGAAACACCATTCCTAACTATCACTACGAAGATTTACAGCGTCTTTTAGATATGTACAATGAAAAGAATCTGGCAAATCCGGCTGCCATTATTGATGCCAATCACTCCAACTCCGGCAAAAAATATAAAGAGCAGATTCGTATTGTAAAGGAAGTGCTGCACAGCCGCCTGGTTTCTCCTGATATCCGCAACCTGGTAAAGGGTGTAATGATTGAAAGCTATCTTGTGGAAGGGAACCAGAAAATCGGCCCGAATCATATATACGGCAAATCCATTACAGACCCTTGTCTTGGCTGGGAGGATACTGAAAAACTGATTTATACCATTGCCGAACTGTGCTGATTGTTCCGTTAGGAGCCAACAGAAAAGAAAGCAGACAAAACATTTATACTATGTTTTGTGCTGCTTCCTTTTGTTTTAAAAATTCTTTTTTCATTCTTATCGTCTGGGGTGTGCTTTCATATACACATCTCGGATTTTATTTATGTTCATATTCATGTAAATCTGCGTAGTGGAAATATCTGCATGTCCCATCATTTCCTGTACGCTTTTTAAATCCGCACCATTCTGCACCAGATGCGCTGCAAAGGAATGGCGCAAAGTATGGGGAGTGATATCCTGCTGGATCCCCGCTGCTTCTGCATAGCTTTTTAAAACCTTCCAGAATCCCTGGCGGCTCATGGATTTTCCGGAGCAATTCAAAAACAACATTTCACTCTCCTGCCCTCCCAAAAGCTCTGTTCTGGCGCCTTCCATATAATGTTCGACCCATCTTTTTGCAGCGCTTCCAAAAGGTATCACGCGTTCTTTTTCTTTGTGACTGCAGGTAATATATCCCAGTTTTAAATTAATATCTTTTATAGTAAGACTGATTAACTCGCTTACTCTGATACCAGTGGCATACAAAAGCTCCAGCATAGCTCTGTCCCGGATTCCTTTTGCCGTGTTTTCCTTGGGCTGCTTTAACAGCAAATCCACCTCTTCTATGGTCAGAACCCCAGGCAGCCTTTTTTCGATTTTAGGTGCTTTTAAGTTTTCTGCCGGATTTTCCTTCCAGCCTCTTTCTCTGCACAAAAAATAAAAAAAAGCTCTTATAGAGGCAATGCTTCTGGATATGGAAGAGGCAGCAAAATTCTGCCGCTCCATATGCATGACATAAGAATTTAAAAGTGTGGCATTTATCTGCTCCACATTTTTAATTCCTTCCTCGGTCAAAAACTTCTCCAATTTTTTCAAATCACGTTCATATGAAACTTCTGTATTTCTGGAAGTGCCTCTGGTATTATGTAAATAACCGATAAACTCTTCTATTTCGCACTTCATATTTCATTCCCCTTCTGTAGGCATAATTCGATTATATATCATTTATTATACAAAAATCAAACCCAAATTTAACAGGAATTCCTGCTTTTTCAAGGCTTTTCGTATTTTCCACAAGATATCGAAACAACATTTCCAGAGCAATACCACATCTGGTAAATTATAAAATATTAATTTTTTATGAACTCAGTTCCATTTCCCCCATATCGCATTTAAAAAGGTTTGATTAACATAACTTTCCTGCCAGATACCCAGAAGAATACACACGGCTGCACCGGAGAGAAAGAAAAAATAGGCACGGTAATCTGCTTTTTCCTTCTTTTTGCTTCCCCAGGCTTTCTGCGCCATCTGCATGACAGAAAAGAAAAACAACAGCCAACCTGGAAGGTAAAAAAAGAACTGCGGCAGAAAAGACAGCATCCCCAGAAAAATCCCCTTTATTCCATAATCCAACAAAAACACTATCATCAGACTCCCTGCCAGAAACCCAAACCAGACAAGACTGACAGAAACCATTGGAACGCCTAAAGGCGTCAGACCACAGACTGCCCCAAATAAAAAGAAACCGCCCCTCTTCACCAGCAATTCCCCAAATAGCCCAGGTTTTCCCTTTTCCCTCTGCACAGCGTCTGCCAGATATAAGGACAAAAGACTGGTCTGATAACCTGTTTCTTTAATAAACAGATTGGTACAAAAAATTCCGCCTGTAAAACCAACTAAAAATAATATGGAAAACATTCTGCTATATTTTTTCATTCTCTCACCCTTTACAGTCTATGTTTTTCCAAAAGAAAAAAGACCCCTTCCTGCTTTCGCATAGGGTCTTTTTATTCTCTTTTCAGTCGATTTTATTACTTGGCATAATCCACAACTCTTGATTCGCGGATTACATTTACTTTAATCTGTCCCGGATATTCCAGTTCTGCTTCAATCTGTTTGGAAATATCTCTTGCCAGCAGTACCATATCTGCATCTGTAACATGCTCCGGCACTACCATGACACGAATTTCCCTTCCTGCCTGAATAGCAAAAGATTTATCTACTCCCTTAAAGGAGTTTGTAATATCTTCTAATTGTTTTAATCTGTTGGTATAGGTTTCTAAGGTTTCTCTTCTTGCGCCTGGCCTTGCTGCTGAAATCGCATCAGCTGCCTGTACAATACAAGCTACCAGGGAGGTAGGCTCCACATCACCGTGATGAGATTCTACCGCATTAATCACAATCTGTGATTCTTTATATTTTCTACATAAGTCAGCACCAATCTGAATATGGGAGCCCTCCACCTCGTGGTCAATAGACTTACCTATATCATGGAGCAGACCTGCTCTTTTCGCCATTCGTATATCTGTTCCCACTTCACCTGCCAGCAGACCTGCCAGTTGAGCTACTTCAATGGAATGCTTCAGTGCATTCTGTCCGTAACTTGAGCGGAACTTCATGCGGCCCAGAAGACGAATCAGTTCAGGATGAATACCATGTACGCCAACCTCCAGCGCAGCAGCTTCTCCTTCTTCCCTCATCATGGATTCCACTTCTCTTTGAGCCTTTTCAACCATTTCCTCAATTCTTGCCGGGTGAATACGCCCGTCTACAATCAATTTCTCCAAAGCAATTCTGGCGACTTCTCTTCGGATAGGGTCAAATCCTGATAAAACAACTGCTTCCGGAGTGTCATCAATAATCAAATCCACGCCTGTCAGTGTTTCCAACGTACGGATATTACGTCCCTCACGTCCGATAATACGTCCTTTCATTTCATCGCTTGGAAGCTGTACAACAGAGATCGTAGCTTCTGCTACATGGTCTGCTGCACATTTCTGAATAGCAGTTACCACATATTCTTTTGCCTTTTTGTCAGCTTCTTCTTTTGCCTTACTCTCCAATTCTTTGTAAAGTTTGGCAGTGTCAATTTTCACTTCATCTTCAACAGTTTTCAACAGATAATCTTTTGCCTGTTCGGAGGTCAGACCTGAAATTCTCTCCAGTTCCTGTACTCTCTGTCCTTGTAATTCATCGACTTTCTTTTCTTTCTTCTTTAATTCTGCTTCCTTTGCTGTGTACTCGGCTTCTCTTCTTTCCAAAGCATCTGCTTTTTTATCAAGAGCCTCTTCTTTTGACAAAACACGTTTTTCATACTTCTGAAGTTCGTTTCTTCTCTCTTTTGTTTCCTTCTCCAATTCATTTTTGGTTCGGAGATTTTCTTCTTTTGCCTCTAAGAGAGCTTCACGTTTCTTTGTTTCAGCAGTCTTCAATGCTTCATCTATAATGCTTCTTGCTTTCACTTCTGCTGTTCCGATAGTTTCTGCATCTTTTTCCATTTTTTTCTTCACAGAAAGATTGGCAGTCACAGGAATTGCTACCAGCAGGGTAACAGCTACAGCAACAATTGCAATTATTACATAGATTGCCACAGGAGCACCTCCTTATTTAGTTTTCATTGTACGGATACAACAGTATAATTTTATACTGAATTTTGAAAAAAGTCAACAGAAAACCAACAAGTAGCAACCGTATTTCTGTGTAATTTCACAGTTCCCGAAAAACTGCCAGAATATCTGAGGAAGAGAATCCCCTCCGCATAAAAAAGCCGTATAAACGCTGTTTTTCCTTCTCCTCCAATGGTCCCTGAATCTTTCTTTTTTTCTCCAGCATCTCCCGTATAACATCTCTGGAATCTGTCTTTTCCTCAGTTTCTTCAAGCACCTGCTGCAGAATCTCCGGTGCTATCCCCTTTTGTATCAGTTCCATGCGAATCCTTGCCATTCCTTTTTTATTCTTCTGATTTTCCATATACATGGCAGCATATCTGGCATCATCAATATAATGAAAGGATTCTACATAAGAAAGAGCAGTTTCGATTGCCTGTGCTGGATAGCCATTCTGCTGTAATTTTCTCTCCAGCTCTGCTCTTGTTCGATCCATCTTCTGAAGGAGGTGCATGGCGCGCAGTTTTGCCCGCTTTGTCAGTACCTCCTCTACCAACTCTGTATAAACTTCATCTGATATTTCTCTGTCTTTTTCAATCCCGTAACGACTCAGCTCTCCTTTGTACAAAACAAAGGCAAACTGTCCGTCAATTTCCACCTGATATTTCTGCTTTGTTACAGCTTTTATTTCTGTAACGGTCATGGAGAAGTTCCCCCTTAATCTTCTTTTTCACCGTCTGCTGCACCTGCAGACTCTGCTGCTTTCTTCTCTTCTTTTCCTGCTTCCTGTGTGTCTGCACCTTCTTCTTTTGAAACCAGACCGTAAAATTCCCGTACTTTTTTCTCGATTTCCTCTGAAATTTCCGGATTTTCCTTCAGATATTTTTTGGCATTTTCACGACCCTGTCCGATTTTGCCGTCCTTATATGCATACCATGCGCCGCTTTTATTCACAATGCCAATATTGGCTGCCAGATCCAAAATATCTCCTTCTCTGGAAATTCCTTCACCGAACATAATATCAAACTCTGCCTCTTTAAACGGAGGAGCAATCTTATTTTTCACCACTTTAATTCTGGTACGGTTTCCTACCATTTCTCCGCCCTGCTTTAAGGTTTCGATTCTGCGGACGTCCATACGAATAGAAGAATAGAATTTCAAAGCGCGTCCGCCTGTTGTTACCTCCGGATTTCCAAACATTACACCAACCTTTTCACGAAGCTGGTTAATAAAAATCACCACACAATTGGATTTGCTGATGTGTGCGGTCAGCTTTCTAAGCGCCTGTGACATAAGACGAGCCTGAAGACCCACATGAGAATCTCCCATATCTCCTTCAATTTCTGCCTTTGGAACCAAAGCAGCTACAGAGTCCACAATAATAATGTCCACAGCCCCGGAGCGCACCATGGTTTCTGTAATTTCCAGAGCCTGCTCTCCATTATCCGGCTGTGAAATATACAGATTGTCAATATCCACACCTATCTTCTTTGCATATGCAGGGTCCAGAGCATGCTCTGCATCAATGAAGCCGGCAATTCCGCCTCTCTTCTGCACTTCTGCCACCATATGAAGAGCTACAGTTGTTTTACCACTGGATTCCGGTCCATACACCTCTATAATTCTTCCTTTTGGGATACCGCCCAATCCAAGGGCAATATCCAGACTCAAGGCACCTGTAGGAACGGTTTCTACATTCATATTGGCAGTGGAATCTCCCAATTTCATAACAGAACCCTTTCCAAACTGCTTCTCAATCTGTGCCAATGCTCCGTCCAGAGCCTTTAATTTATCTTCTTTGACCATCTGCGCCATATTTTATTCTCCTTTTTATCACTGCCATTTTACGAACTTATGTTCGTTCATGTATTTCATAATAGTACACTTTCCCATAGTTGTCAACTGTTTTTCATGGAAATCACCCGCCATTTTTTTATTTTACTGTGTGAATTTTGCAGTGAACACTGCCCGGAATCAAGATATGGAACTGCCGCAAGCACCTATGCTTCCTATGTACTGCAGGGCGGCTGCACAATACGGCAAAACCACAAAATATTTAAGATGTTTTCAGTATGAACTTTTTTCCTGTATCTGTCAAGAAAAATACGCGAAAAGGAAACATTTTATTTTGCAAATGACCTTCCGCTTCGAATCCGAATCAACCAAAGAACATTTTGAAAAATGTCCTCCCTGTCTTCCAAATCAATCATAAGCCAACGCTGTCCATTCCCTTCTTTTGTCCGGTAATAAAGTTCCTGTATTGCGGGCGTCATTTCACCCAAACAGGACTCCACTTCTTCTTTTTCTTTTTTCCCAATTACCACTAACACCGTAAAAAAACCATTCTTGGATAGATGGTACAAAGGGTCTTTCCCGCCTTTTTAAACTTTATATTCCAGCCTTTTTCCCAACTGCAGGAACTGAACTCTATCTTTTCCCTGCACCCATATTCCCTTTTTATCTCTTCGCAAAATTCCCCGAAAACGGGATTTCTTACATACTCTTCGATTTCTTCTAATGTAGGGCAATACGTTTTCTCTTCTAAAGATATCATAACTCCTCCTCTTCTTTTCGTATTCTTCTCATATAAAGTAAAGGATACGGCTGCCCCTGCTCATCACATTCTGTTCTCTTATATACCTGAAATCCCATATGTTCATAAAAACCCACTGCAAGAGGATTCTGCTCGTTCACAGCGACTTCCCAAATTTGTTCCTTACGGATTCCATAAGTAATCAATTCTTTGCCTGTTCCTTTTCCCCGTTCTTTGTCCGATACAAAAAGCATTTCCAGCTTCTGTCCTTCAATTCCCATAAATGCCATGGGGGATTTTTCTTCGTTTAGGGCAATGAACAAATAAGATACGGCTTTTAACGCCTGCGGAACATACTTTTTGATATGTATAATCTCCTCTTCTGATAAAAACAAATGTGTCGCTCTCACAGAAGACTCCCATACCTCCAATAATTTCTGTATCAATGCATCATTTCGTTCTTTTACTTCTACTATTTTCATTTCTTTTGTCTATTCCTTTCCGGTGAATTTACACTTGAACCTTTACCATTTTCCTGATTTATTCATTGCAAAATAAGCTATCACCATATTGATTCATAAGCATGGGCGCAGACTAAGCACAAATGTTATTGATAAAGCGATTTTCTTTTTCAGAGCCTTACGCTCCGTCAACTTCAAACTTATCCTTTGATATACAAATTTAAAGTTATATATCCCCTTTTAATCGAATCAATGATTTTTTTGTTTCAAATCCGTCTGGATATCTTTTCTTTAACTTATCAATATTCGCTTGAAAAATATCCTCAAGTGACATATCCAATGCTGTAGCAGCTTCAGCTAAATACCATGCAATATCTCCAAATTCTTTTGCTAAATGTTCCTTGTCTAACTCGTGCCCTTGTGCCAGCCATTTTTTCACAATATCGATTGCCTCTCCCGATTCACCACACAATCCCATTACACTATTGATTAAAACCTCCTTCTTATTGAGTTCCGGGTTCAATGTTGTCATTGCTAATTCTTGATATTCATTCACTTTCATTTTCAACATACCTCATTATCTTATAAATTCTATCGTTTCCTTCTAAACTGATATGCATATACCTACCTGTTACAGTTCCTTTACCATTTGCATTTCTTTCATTTGCATATCTAAAAATGTGTACTCAATCTCTTTGATTTCTTTAAAACCAATAGAAGCATACATTTTGCGTGCAACTGTATTTTCCAAGGAAACACTGATATACAGTCTGTCAGCATTGTGTTTGTTTTTAAAATAATCAATAAAATCCAACACCGCTTGTTTCCCATAACCTTTTCCCTGAAATTGCTTTCCAATCATAAAACGGCTCATAGACCAGCCTGGAAAAGTATCTCACTGTTCGACATACAAACCAGAATTTTTCAAAAGCACGCTCTTTTGAAATTTCTCAATCAGATTATGTGGAATATTCAATCCATCGCACAGAAATGTGTCTATATCTCTATATTGCTCATGTATCGCTAAAAAGACCTCATTTAAATATTCCTCTTTTGCCAAAAAAATATCCCGTATCTTTTCAGCTTCTGTTTCGGTTTTACCTGCCAGAAGAATCATCTGATAATACTTTTCCACTTTTACCTTATTTATCTCATTTGTCAGCATATAGTCTTCCATAATCGTGCCGTACTCTATGCCAAGTGCAGAAAGCAAGACTGCCGACAGCAATCCGCACCGGTCTTTTCCTTCTGTGCAATGCCATAATACACCACCTTTTGAAAAATCATGTTCCATTACATTCCGTACTGCTTCCCCTAAATTTTTCCTGCACAATTCATTTGTTACCATTTGACGATACAGATATTCCAATTTAGGTACAGAACCAAGAACCTGTTCTTCGTTTAGACCCTTTTCGTGTGAAATACCTGCCATGCTTTCATCAAAAATTGGATTGGACTGATAGTCTGCATTTGGTATGATTACGTCTGGTTTTTCTTTTCTCTCAGTTTCTGTACGCAAATCAATAATCTTTACAATATGATACTGTTTCTGCAAAATTCTCTTATCTGTTTCCGTTGCATCTGCCAGGCTTGCGGAACGGAGCAAAAGCCCCGGAGAAATGGTATCTCCATGAACCGTCCGTAATCCGCCCATATCTCTGGCATTAAATATTTTCTCAAATTTAATACTTCTACTACCCATTTTTATCACCCTTATCAATTCAAATCCGGAAGTTGCGAATCAGCATAGCATTTACTGAAACTTAATAGTAATCAAAATATTATCAAGATTTTCTTCACCCTTGTCATAGGGCCTATCCAGTTTTAAGTCCTGAAAGATTATCCCATAATCATTACTAATTGGATATAATCGGTAAAACTGTTCCTCATGAATATCTTTTACTTCAAAGGTTTGGAACGAATGAATCTGCCCATCAAATCCATCAACCATAAAGTCATATGTATCTATATCCTCAGTATAATAAGATTCCGTATTCTCTGTTTTCTCAACACGATTCTCTTCTGAAGTAATCGTTATATGATTTTTTGTACCTTCCACTCTCACATCAACGAAATGTTTTTTCTCCGGTGAGCATGAAAATGTTTTCAAGTGTTCCCATTTATGGTTTTCCGTATTCGAATGATAAACATTAAACTCAACGCTCTCATTATCTGAACAACCTGAAAAAGTAAAAATCAATGCAAAGGTCAAAACAATTGCTATACCTTTTTTCATGCAACCATCTCCGTTAATTCTAAGTCATTGTTCCACATACAAGGTGGATTTTGCAGATTACTCATAAGGACAATTATGCTCAGATTTTGATTGAAATTCTTTTAGGTTAACAATTTTCATATTTTCATCAAATTCAATAATAGATACTCCGTCAAACCCGCCAATTTCATTGTTATAATCACATTCAAAATACCATTCTACAGCTGTAAACATACCTTGGTGAATAAATCTTTTTATTTTCCACTTCAAAACTGTGCCATTTATATTCCAGTCTGAAAACCATTTTAAGATTTGAGGTAATCCATGATATTCCGAACCATAGCACTCACTATAAATAACATCATCAGAAAAAATGTTTTCTAATGGTTCGATGTTTTTATCAAGCCATGATTGGAAATAACTTTTAACAATATCTTCTCTTTGCATTTAATCACCTCCCCAATTCCCAAATTGCACCTATTTCTTCATATCCATATTATAACAATTCCATATACCTGTCACAATAAAATTTATGATGACCTTGTTATTTTTTAGATAATATAAGTAGACATTATATATGAATTTGCATCACACTTTTATTTCATATCCAAATTCATGTAATACAAAGCCATCATCGAACACCTCATCATAAATGCCTTTAGCCTTTAAAAAATTATTTTTATGATAAAGTTGAATAGCCGGTTCATTGATATCTACTACAAAAAGCCTTAGATATTTTACATCTAATGCTCTTGCAATTTCCTTTGCCTTAGCAAGCATCAGGCTGCCTATTCCTTTTTTGGAATATTTAATATTTACGGCCAATCGGTCAATATATATGGCTTTGGCATGGTTATCGTTCCACTCAACTGCATTTTCACCTATATTTGTATCGCACAAAGCAAACGCTGCCACAATTTCTCTATTATCTGTCAAAATATAAAGCTGACTATTTTTTATATCTTCCTCAAAAAACTCGCAAGGATAAATATTATCCCAAATCTGAATACCATTTTATTACCTTCCCTTTACGGCAATTCAATCTCATAATCCTCGTCTATCCAGACATACGGATACCCATATTCTTTACACAACCAAAATATTTTACCCCAACTATTGACATAAAGCCAAAAAACAGGGCTTTGCCAAAACTTCGCCTCAGAAATTTTCCTGACTGCTGTTTTGCCAAAGCCCTGCTCTGTTTTCTTATCTTCTTATTTTCTTACATACCCGGCTGTGTCAGTACGGAACGTACATGAGCCACCTCTTCCGGTTTGGCGCATGCTGCCGGAACATAATAACTTTTCGCTCTGGCAATCTGATAAATCTCCTCCTGGGACATTTCACACTGATTCCGCATCTGCTTTAACGTCTGTTTTAACTGCTGGTTTTCTGTCTGGGTAATCATTTCCCCATAACGAACCAGTTCTCCGTTAATTCCTGCCAGGGTATCTGCCACCATTGTCTTATCTGTCATTTTCTTTCCCTCCTGCTACTGTAAAAACTGCATTAACTGTTGCTTGCTTTCCATTGCGCTCTGCGCAGACTTCTGGAAAAACTGTTTTACCTGCACGTCCTGTGCCTCGCGGGCATATTCCTGCATTTTGCAGTGGGTAGTTTCGAAACCGCCGATTAAATGGCGCAGATTCTGTAAATCAAGTACCGAGATTTCTGTCATGGCTTTTTCCTCCTGAATGTTTTTTGTTCACACTCTTAGTATGGCAGAATTCTCATTTTCTATAACAGGATTCTTTTTCTATTCTCAATATCCGATTAACCAGTTGTACATTTCTTCGTACTGCTTTGCTGAATTTGCCCAGGAGAAATCCTTTGCCATGGCTCTGTCTACCAGTTTGTTCCACTCACGTTTTTTGTCATAGTAAACAGATTCTGCATAGCGAATCGTAGCCAGCATTTCATGGGCATTGTAATTAGTAAAGCTGAATCCTGTTCCTGTGCTTTCGTATTCATTGTATGGTTCCACGGTATCCTTTAAGCCGCCGGTTTCTCTGACAATGGGAAGCGTTCCATAACGAAGGCTCATAAGCTGGCTCAATCCGCACGGTTCAAATAAGGAAGGCATGAGGAAGGCATCGCAGGAAGCATAAATCCGGTGTGACAGTCCGTTGTCATAGAAGATATTTGCAGATACCTTGCCCTGGTATTTCCATGCAAAATGGCGGAACATGTTCTCATAGCGTTCCTCGCCGGTTCCCAGTACAACAAGCTGAATACTGTCCTGACACAGCTCGTCCATCACATAATTGACTAAATCAAAGCCCTTCTGGTCTGTAAGACGGGAAACCACACCTATCATCATAACCTTGGGATCCTCTGCCAGTCCCAGCTCTCTTTGCAGCGCCAGTTTGTTTTTCACTTTTTCTTTTCGGAAGTTCTTTGCATTGTAATTCTTGGCAATCAGCTTATCTGTATCCGGGTCATATTCCCCGTAGTCAATACCGTTTACAATTCCTCTTAAATCATGGGATCTGGCTCTTAAAAGGCCCTCCAAATGCTCTCCGTAAAATTCTGTTTTAATCTCTTCTGCATAAGTGTTACTCACTGTGGTAATGGCATCAGCATAAACCAACCCTCCCTTTAACAGATTGGCGTCTTTATAAGCTTCCAGTTTATCCGGGGTAAAATAATACGCCGGCAATCCGGTAAGTTCACGAATAGTCTTAATATCCCAGGTTCCCTGGAATTTCAGATTATGTATGGTCATAACCGTCTTGATACCCTGATAGAAGGATCCTCCCTGAAAGCTGTCCTTTAAATATACCGGAATCAGACCTGTCTGCCAGTCATGACAGTGAATTAAATCCGGACGGAAATCAATAACCGGAAGAATGGACAGCGCTGCCTTTGAGAAAAAGGCAAACTTTTCAATATCAAAACGAATATCTCCGTATGGCTGATAACCGGAAAAATAATACTCATTGTCAATAAAATAATACTGGATTCCTTCATACACCAACTGCATAATTCCTACATATTCCCGTCTGTAACCAATATCCATATAAAAATGAGTTACATACTGCAGTTGGTTTTTGTACTCTTCCTTCATACACAAATATTTGGGAATAATTACACGCACATCATACTGATTTTTATCAAAGCATTTTGGCAGCGCACCTACTACGTCCGCTAATCCCCCTGTTTTAATAAAAGGCACTGCCTCTGATGCTACAAACAATATTTTTTTCACTATTACACCCTCCTTGCAAATCAAAAGCTTTATTGACATTATACCCCATTTTTCATGCAAAGAAAAGTTATTTTTCCCTTCTGTTCCAACTAATTTTCCCCTATTTTTTGTATTCCAGACGTATCTTATCTGCAATCAATGCAATAAATTCTGAATTGGTGGGTTTTCCCTTTCCCGTGCTTACTGTATAACCAAACAGCTCGTCAATGGTATCCATTTTTCCTCTGCTCCAGGCAACCTCAATGGCATGGCGTATAGCTCTCTCTACCCGGCTGGGCGTGGTCTGATGCTTTTTGGCAATAGTGGGATAGAGAATTTTGGTAATTGAATTTAACATTTCCATATCATTGACAGACAGAATAATAGCATCTCTTAAATACTGGTAACCTTTAATGTGCGCCGGCACACCGATTTCATGAATGATATTAGTTACATCTGCTTCCAGATTTCTCTCATAATAGCTGCTGTCGCTTTCGTATGCATTAATTTTCCGAAAATCTCTTCTGCGTCTGTCCCTTGCCTGTCTTACATGCTTGATTCTGGACAGCAGCATGTCGTTGTCAAAGGGTTTTAAGATATAGTAATTTGCTCCCAGTTGAAATGCGTCCTCTGTTATCTGTTCCTGTCCTACAGCAGATACAATAATAAATGCGGGGTGTTTTTTCAGATTGGTGTCTTTGCTGACCTTTTCCATAACGGTCAATCCGTCAACCTTTGGCATAATAATGTCCAAAAGTACAACGTCCGGTTCTTTTTCTTTTATAATATCGTAAATTTCGGCGCCGTTATTAGCGTGTCCTACTAATTCCAGCTCTTTGTCCTCGTTAATAAGATTCCCCAATAAGTCCAACATTTTTTCATTGTCATCTGCTATAGCGACATTTAACTTCTCCATTACTTATCCTCCATCTGTTTTGTTCCAACTCTATTCTCCAGCATATGACGGGCGCCCTTTTGAATCGCCACACCTGAAGACTATTAGTATTATATTATCACTTCTTTTCAGAATCAAGCTAAATCATCTTACAACTTATGTTGTATTCTGATACTTTTCATACTTATTCGACATTTTTTCATTTTTTCCCATTATTTTCAACAGTTTACCACAGCATATTCTCGATGAAAATTCCGTATCCTTTGGTAGAATCCTGTACAAAAACATGGGTTACTGCGCCTATAAGCTTTCCGTCCTGTAAAATGGGACTGCCACTCATTCCCTGAACAATCCCTCCTGTGCCTGCCAAAAGCTCCGGATCTGTGACACGAAGAGCAAATGCCTTGTTGGTATCTGCCCGTTCCTTATAAATATCAGTTATCTCAATTTCATAAGATTTTACCTCATTTTCCAGGCAGGTCAGAAGCTCTGCTTTTCCCTTCCTTACTTCCTGCTTATACCCAATTTCCGCCTCCTGCAACTGCAGGCTTTGAGGCTGATCCACTCTTCCGAAAATCCCGATATCTGTGTTCTTTTCTATGGTACCGATTTTCTTATCCTTCTGATATTCAATATATCCGGACAGCTCTCCCGGTGTCCCTTTCACCCCTTTTACAATGGATAAAATCTGCGCCTGATACAGCTCACCCTCCTCAATATTCAAAAGTTCTCCTGTGTCCGTATCGCTGATGCCGTGTCCCAAGGCACCGAATTTTCCTTTTTTATCCATATAAGTCATGGTGCCAATTCCCTGGGTATTATCTCGCACCCAGATGCCCAACTTATAGCTGTCATCCTCTGCCAGCGCAGGAGTCAGGGATAGGGGTATCTTCTCGCCCTCCCGGTTTACCAAAAGTTCCATAGGCTTTCCTTCGCTTTTATGAATCTGCTCAATCAACTCTTTTTTTCCGGATACAGCGCTTCCGTTTACCTTTAAAATATAATCCCCCGCCTTTGCAATATTAGCGGCTGGCTGGCAGGAAATGCCGTCTTTTTTTACAATTTCTCCGGTATCTACCACCAGAACTCCCTCTGTTTCCATGTATAGGCCTACAGGCACACCACAGACTGCCACGGTTTTCTCTTCCACGGTCTGCACCTGGACTTCTTTTACCGGAAGAATTCCCAGAAGTGAGCAGGAAATCCGATAGGTGCTGGCTTCTGAGGCGCCAATAGTATCTGTCCAGGTCAAAAGGGGATTATCCAGAACTCTGGAAAGCTCTTCCTCCTCTCCCGGGCGGATATAAATGGTATCCGGCACAGTATCCTTCAGATGTCCAAAGCTCAGAATACCTGCCGAAAAAATATCCGCTACTAATAATACGATAAGAAACCGCCGATAATTACGTTTCCTTGACAAAAAATCACAACCTTTCTGTTTTTCGGGAAGTAAAACTCCTTGCGGAGCGTTTTTTCACAGAATGGATTTTCCTGTGAAAAGAAAAAAAGATACACCGCAGTGTACCTTTTTAGTATGTGACCTTTCGTCTATTTCACTCTTGTATTTTTTTGTTGCTGTGCCAAATCTTTCATTTCCGCTGCGTTTTGCAAAACAGCTTCTGTGATTTTTACGCCGCCCAGCATACGCGCCAGCTCTTCCACAGATTCTTCATAGGAAAGGCTGCGAATTTTTGTGCTGGTTCCTTTTTCTTCCACATTTTTTTCAATAAGATAATGGGCATTTGCCTGAGCTGCAATCTGAGGCAAATGGGTAATGCAGATAATCTGGTGCTGTCTGCTGATCACCGCCATTTTTTCTGCCACCTTCTGAGCCGTACGGCCGCTGATTCCGGTGTCAATCTCATCAAAAATCAGGGTTTCTGTACGATCCTTGTCTGCCAGAAGGGTTTTGATTGCCAGCATGATTCTGGAAAGCTCACCGCCGGAAACTACTTTGGAAAGCTCCCGCACCGGTTCTCCTGGATTGGTAGAAATCATAAAGCAGATGCTGTCCTTTCCCTGGGGCGAAAACTTCTCTTTTTCTGTAAACCGGATTTCAAACTCCACATTCAGAAAATTCAAATCCTCCAGCGCCTGTTTAATCTCTTCCTTCAGCTTCATTGCCCAGCTTTTTCGCACTTCTGTCAACTCCCGGCAGGCATGGGTCAAAGCAGCCTCTTTTTCTTCCAGCTCTCTTTTCAGCGCTTCTTTTCGCTCCTCGAAGTTCCGCAGGCGCTCTAACTCCTGTTCTTTCTCCTCTTTATAAACCTGAATCTCTGAAATGGTGTGTCCGTATTTTGCCTTTAAAGTATTAATCAAATCCAGTCTACTCTCGGTTTCCTGAAACTCCTCCTCTGAAAAGACAAATTCAGAAAGATAGCCTGACACCTCACGGTTAAAATCATTGAGCAGACTGTCAATATCCTCTAAAGAACGATAGAGATTTTCCAGATTTTCATCAAAATCTGAAACCTGTCCCAGCCTTTGCAGCGCCCGCCCGGTCTGAGTTCCGCTGCCCTCTTCTTCATATCCGGTGAGCTGATAGACACTGTTTAAACTTTCTGTAATTTTCCGACTGTTTGTCAGCTTCCGATACAGCCCTTCCAACTCCTCATCTTCCCCGTCCCGTAACTCTGCATTTTGGATTTCCTGAATTTCATATTCCAGAAAGCTGATTTCTCTGCGCCTTTGCTCCTCATCAATCTCATAAGCCTCCAGTTCCTTGCGAATACGGCTGTAAGCACTGTAAAGAACTTTGACTGCTTCTTTTTTTTCTGCGGACCGACTCTGGGAATACTCGTCTAGAATCTCCATCTGTCTATCCGGATATAAAAGGGACTGGTGCTCATGCTGCCCGTGAATATCCAGAAGCAGAGATGCCGCCTTTTTTATGGCTGCTGCTGTACAGATTTCCCCGTTGACCTTAATCATGCTTCTGCTTTCTGTAATTCTTCTGGTAATAATCACCTGTCCGTCCTCCGGGTATACAGACAGTTCCCGCAGCTTCTCTTCTGTGTCAGGACTCACCTGAAATACCAGCTCTACCAAAGCATAGGACGCGCCCTCCCTGATAATTTCCCTGGTCATTTTCTGTCCCAGAGCCAGGTTTACTGCGCCCATGAGAATGGATTTTCCGGCACCGGTTTCTCCTGTGAGAATATTTAAACCTTCCTCAAAATCCACCTCTGCCTCTTCAATTAAAGCCAGGTTTTTAACATGTAAATGCACTAACATCTTTCACTACTCCGTTTTCTTATTCGTACACATGAATCAGCTTTCTGATTTTACTCATAAGGCTCATGGTTTCTGATGCACTTTTGCAGAAGCAGGCAATGGTATCATCTCCTGCCAGACTGCCTACAATCTCCTGAAACTCTATGTGGTCAAGAGCTGCTGCCGCTGCATTTGCCATACCAGAGGTAGTCTTAATCACCAGAATATTCTGTGCAATATCCATGGACAGAAAAGCGTCCCGAAGCACTCGGATATACTTCTCACTGTCAGAGCTTTCTCTGGAAGTCATCACCTTATACCTGGAACCGCCGCCGGGTTTTGCAATTTTCATCAGTTTCAGTTCCCGGATATCTCTGGAAACCGTTGCCTGAGTGACCTGAAAACCTGCTGCCTGCAGACGTGCAGCCAGATCCTCCTGGGTTTCTATATCATATTGATTAATCAATTCCAGAATCTTGGAATGTCTGGCAATTTTCATTTCCTTCCTCCTAATTCTTCATCTTGGTACGCAGCACCTCTAAAAAGCTGATGTTGCTGATTTTTATAATTCTGGTGTCACTGACAGAACGACGGATTACAATTCGATCTCCTGTGGTCATGGAAATATTGGTATCCCCGTCAAAGGAAGCCACTGCCTTTCCCTGTCCTTCCTTTGCACCCTGGGTAATCTCTACTGCAATCTCGTCTTCCGCCGGAAAAATAATACTTCTGGTATTCAGGGTATGAGGCGCCACCGGTGTCATAATCATAATATTTGTTTCCGGGGAAACAATGGGACCGCCTGCGGAAAGGCTGTAGCCGGTGGAACCTGTTGCCGTGGAAATAATAATTCCATCTGCTGTATAGGAATTTAAAAATTCTCCATTTACATAATTATTAAAGCGAATAACCCGAAGCGGTCCTTCTCTTCCAATAACAATGTCGTTTAGCGCCACGTCCTCTGCCACTGCTTTTCCTCTGTGATAAACCTGTCCGTGAAGCATCATACGACGCTCAATGGTATATTCATCTGCCATAAGATGACAAAGCGCAGGTTCAATGGATTCCCGGTCAATTTCTGCCAGATAACCTAAAGTCCCCAGATTCACCCCCAAAAGAGGGAGTTGACGACTTACCACATCTCTGGCTGCCTGCAGAAGCGTACCATCTCCGCCCAGTACAAGGACACATTCTGTATCCTCAGGAATTTCACTGATATCTGTATAATGGGTAAAAGGCTCGCGAACAGAAAAACTGGAAGGCTGAAGCACACACTGCTTGCCGTTACTTTCCAGATATTCCGCCACACGTTTTGAAACCTTTAATCCCTCATCTTTTTCACTGTTGGCAATAATATAAAACTTATCCATAGCTATTTATCCAATTCCCTGTGGGCTGCTGCCACAATGCCTTTTACATCTGCCTCTTCACTTTCCGGAAGCTTATCCACCTGCTTTTGTATGTGCAGCAGATACTCAATATTTCCCTCCGGTCCCTTGATAGGAGAAAATTCCAGATGACGTACTGCATATCCGATGCCGGTTGCATAGGCAATGACCTTTTCAATGACTTCTTCATGTACTGCCGGGTCACGAACCACACCTTTTTTCCCTACTTTTTCTCTTCCTGCTTCAAACTGAGGTTTAATCAGGCAAACCACCTCTCCGCTTTCCTTTAACAGGTGATAGACCGGAAGCAGAACCTTGGTGAGAGAAATGAAAGATACGTCAATGGAAGAAAAATCAGCCAATTCCTGCAAATCTTCAGGCACTACATAACGAATGTTCGTCTTTTCCATACATACTACACGCTCATCATTACGAAGCTTCCAGTCCAGCTGTCCGTGTCCCACATCAATGGCATAGACCTTTACTGCCCCGTTCTGCAGCATACAGTCTGTAAAACCTCCTGTGGAGGAACCCACGTCCATACATACCTTTTCCTTTAAGGTTACGCCAAAGTGAGTCATAGCTTTTTCCAGCTTTAATCCGCCCCGGCTTACATATTTCAGGGTATTTCCCCGAACCTCTATCTGAACGGTATCCTGAAACATGGTGCCTGCTTTATCTTCTTTCTGATTGTCCACATATACGTTTCCTGCCATAATCACAGCTTTCGCTTTTTCACGGGAAACTGCCAGTCCCCGCTTTACCAGCAGAACGTCCAGACGCTCTTTCATTTATTCTGCCTCCTTTATCCGATTGTAAATAGAATCCGCATCAATTCCGGCTTTTTGTTTTAATTTTTCTGGATTTCCATGCTCTATAAAACTGTCCGGAAGTGCGCAGACCTGCACCCGTACGGTGGGGTGGGTTATCTGCATATATTCCGCAACCGCGCTGCCAAAGCCGCCGCTTTTTACATTCTCTTCCATGGTAACAATTACATCATGTTTTTTTGCCAAAGTGTCCAGCATTTTTTTATCCAGAGGTTTTACAAACCTGGCATTGACAAGGGTAGGATTTTCTCCGTCTGAAATTAAAAGTTCCCGCACACGCTCTGCGGTTTTTACCATACTTCCCACTGCCAAAAGGGCAATGTCCTTCCCCTGATAAATCAGTTCGCTGCGGCCCCTTACAATCGGTTCCCGAAATTTCTCAAGCCCGTCATAAGCCTCTCCTCTGGGATAGCGCACAGCAATGGGGCCGTCATATTTTACTGCAAATTTCAGCATGTCGGAAAGTTCCCATTTATTCTTTGGGGCCATGACTGTCATATTGGGAATCATGGACAAATAGCTTAAATCAAAACAGCCCTGATGGGTTTCTCCATCGCTGCCTACAAGTCCTGCCCGATCCACAGCAAAGATTACATGAAGATTCTGCAGACACACATCTTCAATAATCTGATCAATGGCTCTTTGCAAGAAAGAAGAATACACGGCAACCACAGGAATCATACCTCCTAGAGCCAGACCTGCAGCAAAAGTAACGGCATGTTCCTCTGCAATTCCCACATCAAAAAAACGTTCCGGGAACATGTTGCGGAAACGCTTCAGTCCGGTTCCGTCCGGCATGGCTGCTGTCACTGCCACTACCTGTTTCTCCCTGTCCCCGAATTTTCGCATAACCGTGGAAAAAATATCCGTATAATTGGCTTTTCCATTGTTGCTTAAGGGGATTCCGTGTTCCAAATCAAAAGCTGCCGTACCGTGGAATCTGGCAGGGTGGCGCATGGCAGGCTCATATCCTCTGCCTTTTTCTGTTTTTACATGAATGAGCACAGAACCCTGTACCTTTTTTGCCTCCTGGAAAATCTGCACCAGACGGCTACAGTCATGTCCGTCCACAGGGCCTAAATATGTCAGTCCCATATCCTCAAAAAACATGCCCGGAATCATCAAACGCTTAATGCTGTCTTTTGTTTTGTGAATCTGCTTAATGGCAGCAGGACCGATTCCCGGAATTTTATTCAGGCTGTTCTTGACCCCTGTTTTAAACTCATGATAGCCTTCTGTGGTTCTCATGTTGCTTAAATAGCTGGAAATTCCACCCACATTCTGAGAAATGGACATCTCATTGTCATTTAATACAATCATAAAATTCTTTTTCAAAGAAGCCGCATTATTAATTGCCTCATAAGCCATACCTCCTGTGAGGGCTCCATCCCCAATTACGGAAACCACAGAGTAATCCTCTCCCTTTAAATCTCTGGCACACACATAACCCACTCCCGCTGAAATGGAGGTCGAGCTGTGCCCTGTGTCATAGGCATCGCAGGGGCTTTCGCTTCTCTTTGGAAAACCGCTCATTCCCCCAAAGGTCCGCAGGGTGTCAAATCCTTCCTGTCTGCCTGTGAGGATTTTGTGTGTATAAGACTGATGTCCCACGTCCCATATAATCTTATCCTCAGGCAGGCAGAAAACATAGTGCAGCGCCATGGTAAGTTCCACTGCGCCCAGATTAGAGGCAAGATGTCCCCCGGTGCGGCTTACATGCTCCAGAAGAAATGCCCGGATTTCCTCTGCCAGCTCCGGAAATTTTTCCGGCGGTATTTTCTTTATATCATTTGCCTTTTTTATGGTTTCTAATAGCATCTTATCCTGCACCTCTATTTTCTGCGGGTACAAAGAGAAAGAAACAGTTCCCTTAAAAACTCCTTATCTCCCGGAAGTCCTTCCAGAAGCTCCACTGCAAGATCCGTCCGGCGCTTTACTTCCTCTCCCGCTTTTTCAATTCCTTCCAGGGTCACATATGTGGTCTTATGATTTTTGTCATCGCTGCCTACCGGTTTTCCTAATTCTTCCTGATTGCTTGTCACATCTAAGATATCGTCCTGAATCTGAAAGGCAATCCCCACACAGCTTCCCATCTGCTCTATTTTATCCAAATCCTCTGCCCCTGCCAGTACCGCTCCTATCATAAGAGAGGCTTCTATCAAAGCAGCGGTCTTATTTTCATAAATATAGTCCAGCATGTCTTTTTCCAAAGGCTTTCCGTCATTTTCCACGTCAGCCCCCTGACCGCCTAACATGCCCCGGATACCGGTTTTTTCTCCCAGAAGCTTTAACGCCTCTGCCACACGGCGAAGCTCTTTTTCGTCCTTTGCCAGTTCAAATGCCTGAAAGGCTGTTTCATAAGCATAATTTAAAAGAGCGTCCCCTGCCAGAATAGCGGCTGACTCGCCAAATACCACATGGGTTGTTTTCTTTCCTCTGCGGTACTCATCATTGTCCAGTGCAGGAAGGTCATCATGTATCAGAGAATGGGTATGAATCATTTCCATTGCCGCCATAAAAGGGCAGACAAGTTCTCCTTTTCCTCCCAGCAGACTGTACATTTCTGCCATAAATACAGGGCGCAGCCGCTTGCCCCCTGCCTGCATACTGTAATTCATTGCCTCTGCCATATGTGATGCAAAGCCCTGCTCCTTTGGCAAAAAAGAAACAATAACCTGCTCTGCACAGGCTGTCTTTTCTTTTAATTTTTCTTTAAAATTCACTTAACTCACCGTCTTCATTCAGTTTGAGCATTTTTTTCTCAACTGTGTCAATCTTGCTTCCGCACTCTTTTAACAGTTCCATTCCCTTCTGGTACAGAGCAAAAGAGTCCTCCAGAGAAATCTCTCTGCCCTCCAGTCTTTCTACAATGCCGTCCAATTCCTTCAGAGCATCTTCCATGGTGGTTTCCTGCATATTCTTTTCTGTTTCTGCCATTTCAAGCTCCTCTCTCTTCTCTTTTTGTGTTAAGAACCTTTGCCACAATTTTACCGTCTGTGACCTGAATGTTTAACATTTCTCCCTCTTCTACCTGAGAGATGGAAGTCACTGCATGAGCCTCTTTGTTTTCTACATAGGAAAAGCCCTGATTCAGCTTATCAAGAGGAGATAAGCCCTTCATGCGTTCAATATAAATTCCCAGCTGCTGTCTGGCAGCAAATATTCTGTTTTCCATTGCGCTACAAAGCCGATCCTCTATCTGCATAAGCCGGGTTCTCTTTTCCTGTACCTGTCTTGCAGGACTTAAATACTTCAGCTTGCTCTCATACTGCTCCACTTTCTGGCGAAGACCGAAAACATGATTCTCCATGGCTCTGGAAAGCCTTTGCCTTGCGCCTAAAAGCTGATTTAACAATACCCTTATGTCTGCCACTGCCAGCTCTGCTGCTGCAGAAGGCGTAGGCGCCCGCAAATCTGCCGCAAAATCTGCAATGGTGGTGTCGGTTTCATGTCCTACAGCAGAAATAATGGGAGTGTGGCAGTTAAAAATGGCTCTTGCCACCTCTTCTTCATTAAATGCCCACAAATCTTCAATGGAACCTCCACCTCGTCCTACAATGATCACGTCCACACCGTAGGCGTCCAGGGCTTCAATTCCCCTGACAATGCTCTCCTTTGCGCCCTCCCCCTGTACCAGTGCAGGATAGAGAATCAACTGAACATAAGGATTTCTCCTGCCAGCCACTGTTCGGATATCCTGTATGGCTGCTCCCGTAGGCGCAGTTACCACACCTACAGTTTTTGCCCAGACAGGAATGGACTGCTTGTATTCCGGGGCAAACATACCCATTTCTTCCAGCTCCTTTTTCAGCGCCAGAAACCGCTCATAGAGAAGACCTGCGCCCTCCAATGTGATTTCTCTTGCATAAAGCTGGTATTTGCCGTCCCGCTCATACACGCTGACGCTTCCTCCTGCAACCACCTTATCTCCGTTTTTCATGGCAAAGCCCAGCCCTTTTCGCTGTCCTGCAAACATCACGCAGGAAATACTTCCGCTTTCGTCCTTTAAGGAAAAATAAATATGCCCGGAGGTATGGTATTTACAGTTGGACACCTCACCCTTTATATAGATTTTATTCAACATAAAATCCTGGTCAAACATGGTTCTGATATAAGTATTTACCTGTCCTACGGAATAAATACTGTTCATAAGCTCTCTCTGGCGATTTTTCCCAGTATGCCGTTTACAAAGGAAGCGGAATCCTCTCCGCCAAAGCTTTTGCTGATTTCTACAGCCTCGTTAATGGCTACCTTAACCGGAACGTCCTCATCATATTTCATTTCATATACAGCCAGACGCAGGATATTCAAATCCACCTTACTCATACGTTTTGTTTTCCAGCCTGCACTCTTTTCGTTGAGAATGCTGTCCAGTTCTTCCAGCTTTTCTGTGATTTTGGCGTACTTATTTTCCATATACGTCTGTTCCATGGGACTTAAATCCTCCAGCCCGTCAAAATACAACTGTATCTGCTGAGGCATTTCCTCACTTCCGTTAAATTCGTTCAAAAAAAGCAGCTTAAAAATATGCTCGCGCATTTCTCGTCTTCCCATATATTCCTCCATATTGTCTTTTTGCCGCAGTTTAAAATAAGGTGCCTCTGAAAAAGACACCTTATCTCCTGCTTTTCGCTTTTTCACTTGTCAATGAACTATTTAGTCTTGTCAATTTCAACGCTTGCAATCCGCACGTTGACATCGGAAACAGTCAGCCCTGTCATGTTTTCAATGGCTGCCTTTACTCTTTCCTGTACTTTCTTGCTGGTTTCCAGAATATTAAATCCATATTCAATATTCAAAGCCAGGTCTACACAGACTACATCTTCCAGAACGTCTACCTTCACACCTCTGGAAAGGTTTTTCATACCCAGTTTTCCAACCAGTTCGTTTGTAATATTTCCAGCCATGGAACCGACACCCTCTACTTCTGTAGCTGCCAGTCCTGCAATAATAGCCACTACCTCATCTGCAATCTGTACTTCCCCAAGAGAACCATTATCATGTATTTTATATCTGTTTCTGTCTTCCGCCATTTTTCAAACCTCCTATAGGAAATATCCTGCTTTTTATTATACCAAATCCCTTTAAAAATGAAAAGCGGTTTTTTACTTTTCCCGTAAAAAACCGCTTTTTCCTGTTTTCTTTCTTTAATTTCTGGAAAATTCTGCCAGCACCAGACCTTCATTTCTGTCCAGTGTCATGCCAATGCTCCAACTGTTGATAAACAGCAAAAGCGGATTTCCCTTCATATCCATAACCTTCTTCATATCGGAAGTTCCGGTAAGGGCTTTTACGTCTACCTCTTCCTTATTTTCAATCCAACGGATATGTTCATAAGGCAGGTTTTCCAGACGGATATCCACGTTGTACTCATTTTCCAGACGGTATTTCAGCACGTCAAACTGCAGAACGCCTACCACGCCTACAATGATTTCCTCCATGCCGCCCATGATTTCCTGGAATATCTGAATAGCGCCTTCCTGGGCAATCTGGTTAATCCCCTTTACAAACTGCTTTCTCTTCATACTGTCCAAAAGACGGACTCTGGCAAAATGCTCAGGGGCAAAGGTAGGAATCCCCTCATATTCGAACTTTTTCCCAGGCGCACACACCGTATCCCCTATAGAGAAAATACCCGGGTCAAACACGCCGATAATATCTCCTGCATAGGCCTCTTCTACCACATGACGATCCTGTGCCATCATCTGTTGTGGCTGGGAAAGGCGCATTTTCTTATTGCCCTGTACATGGAACACTTCTCTTGCAGCTTCAAATTTACCGGAGCAGATACGCATAAAAGCAATTCTGTCCCTGTGATTTTTATTCATGTTTGCCTGAATCTTAAACACAAAGGCAGAAAAATCCTCTTTCATAGGATCAATTTCCCCGATATCTGCTTTTCTTGGAAGCGGACTGGAAGTCATTTTCAGGAAATGCTTTAAAAAGGTTTCCACACCAAAATTGGTAAGTGCAGAACCAAAACATACCGGGGAAAGCTTTCCTTCGTCTACCAGCTTCTGATCAAACTCCGCGCTGGCGCCGTCTAAAAGCTCAATTTCCTCTAAAAGCTGTTCTTTTTGTTCCGGGTCTAAAATCTCATCAAGACGGGCTTCGTCAATGCCGATTTCTTCTTCAATCCCCTCCTTAGTACCCTTCATGGTATCGGAAAAAGTGAGGACTTTCCCGGTTTTCCTGTCGTATACGCCGCGGAATTTCTTGCCTGAACCAATGGGCCAGTTTATCGGGCAGGTAGGGATTCCCAGCTCCTTCTCAATGTCATCTAGCAGATCAAAAGTGTCGTTGGCATCTCTGTCCAGCTTGTTAATAAATGTAAAAATAGGAATATGGCGCATGGCACAAACCTTAAACAGCTTTCTGGTCTGTGCCTCCACCCCCTTTGATGCATCAATGACCATGACCGCAGAGTCTGCTGCCATGAGGGTACGGTAGGTATCCTCTGAGAAGTCCTGATGTCCGGGAGTATCCAATATGTTGATGCAATAGCCATCATAATTAAACTGCAATACAGAAGAGGTTACGGAAATACCTCTTTCCTTTTCTATTTCCATCCAGTCAGAAACCGCATGGCGGGCAGTTGCCTTGCCTTTTACACTACCCGCAAGATTAATGGCTCCTCCGTAAAGAAGAAATTTCTCGGTAAGGGTTGTTTTACCGGCATCTGGGTGGGAAATAATTGCAAATGTACGTCTTTTTGTAATTTCTTTGGTATAGTCAGCCACGTTTGGCCCTCCTTCTCTCATATAGCACACTGACGATATTTTAGTATACGTTGAAATATGTGTCAAGGGGATTTATGCACAACTATTCATTTTCCTCGTTTCCCCCGTCCAAAGGTGTAATCACAATTTTTTCTGCTGCTACACTGGTTTTCCGCTTTACAATATCCTCTATCTGCGCCCGTTTTGCGTCCTCCATATATTCTTTTGGCACAACGACATCTGCACTGTCCCCTGTAAGATTTACCACCACGTCCCGAAATCCCTGAGCGTCTAAAAGAAGCTCTGCAGCTGCCTCCTGCTCTGCCAGATTGGTCATGTTCACCATGGAATTCACTGCCTCCTGCTTCTGTTCATCTCCCAGGTTTTCATTGTTGATAATGCCCAGAAGGGTTTCCTTATTGGCTGATCGCACCTGCTCTCTGCTGACCTTTGCCTCTGCCACAAAACCGGAAGCCCCTGTCAGAACTGCTTCCCCTGGTGTTTCTGTCTGCAGGTTTTCCTCTCCATCTGCGCTGGCGGTTTCTTTCTCCTTTCCTCCTTCCGACTCCACAGCCTCGCTCTCTGCAGCCTTACTGTTTTCTTTCAAAAGAGCGCTCTCGTCTGTGATATCATAGTCCAGGCTTTCAATTTCTTCTGTAATGGCATCGGTATCACTGGCTGACGTTTCCGCAGTATCTGCGTCCTTCTTCAGTGTTTTGTCAATACCCAGATGATTATCTGAATAATTGATGTACCCTGCCACTGCAATCATAATGGCAAGAGCAGTAATGATAACCTGATTTTTTTTGAAGATTTTTTTCATGCACATTCTCCTCTAATTCATTTTCATTACTTTAATTTTATGGGGTTCTACCTGAAATAATACCTCTACTGCCGCCTGAATCTTTTCCACAGTCACCGGATTTCCGCCTCCCTTTGCCACAACCAGCACACCTGCAATCCGCGGGTATTCCTCTGCTGTGATATAAGGTTGCTCATTGCCTTTTGCGTCCTTTTCATAAACCGTTTTTGCCTCGTCCTTTTCCACCACCTTCCGGCCACTGCTTTCACAGGTTAAAAACACCTGAACCTCTCCCACTCCTTCCGCCCTGGAAAGCACTGCCTCCAGCCGACTCTCCATTTTTTCCTGCCAGTCCTTTTCCTTCTCAGTCTGTATGTGCTCCGCCTTTCCTTCCATGTCCCGGTTTTCTTTTTTTTCTGTCGGAATCGCCAGAACCAGCAAAAGCAGCCCTACCAAAAGCAGTACCACCAGATTTTCTTTTTTCATTATATCCTTCCACTGCTTCACGGCTCTACCTCCACTCCCTCAATGATTCCTGTTTTTTCCTGCCAGTCTTTTTCCCATGCCTCTGCTTTTTCCTCCCATTGTTCCTCTTCTGCCTGAAAGCTTTCTATAGAAGCCCTGATTGTCCCTTCTACACCGGAAAACTCAAGAAGGGGCGAAAATACCGTCAGTATCAGCAGAAGTCCCATGTAAAACTGAATATATTTTTTATAGCTGCTGTCCGGAAGAAAATTCATCACTGCAAAAAGCAGAATAAAATAACACACCAACCCTTCCAGCCAATGAGAAAAGCCTGTCATACCCTCACTCTCCTTTTGTCCCAGAGTCCCCTCTAATGACCTCCAAAAGAAACGGTTAGAACGGCTATGGTAATAAAAAGCATCAATTCTGCTGTAAAAAGTGTCCGCAAAAGCAACCTGCAGCCATCTCCCACTGCCTGCAGACACCCGGTTATACGCCTGTCCGATACCGGTTGCACTACAGCTGCCAAAAGCTTATACAGAAGGGTGGAAAGCCCCAGACGCAAAAGAGGAGCAAGGCCTAAAAGCAAAAGTATGGAAATTCCCAGCACTCCCAGAGCGTTGCGGATTAAAACTGCAGTTCCAAGGGCTACCTCTGTCACACCGTCTATGGCATTTCCGATACCCGGAAGAGCTGCCGCCGCCTTTCCCAGCATATCTCGCTTTAAAGTATCCACAGCCGGGCTTATCATGTTTTGTATTACCTGCATACCGATTACCACAGCCGTACAGGCATTCAGTCCCCATTCCAGCAGGGTTTTAAAAAGCTCTGCCATACGGGAAAGCAAGTCCTCTTTCTGCAGAAAATTAACCATGGAAATCAGTACATACGCCTCAATCCCCGGTAAAATCACCTTTAAAAGCACTGTCTGCACCAAATAGATTACCAAAAAGACCATTTCATAAAAAACCATGGCGCTCACCGAACCTGTGGCTGCTGTCACTGCCAGAAAATAGGAAGGAATCAGCGCCTTTGTAAAAAATACCAGTCCCTTCAGGCTCTCGGTCAGCTCTGTCCCCATATTTCCAAAGCTGCGAAGCAAAAGCACCAGCAAAAACAGATACACCACATAAAAACTCACTTCCCCGGTCTGTCCTTTTCCGAATGCACTGGAAAAATTGGCAAACAAGGCTGCCAGAAGCACCAGGAGCAAAATCTCTACCAATGTTTTTTTTTGCAGGGATAAATGACTGCTTAAAGAAGCCGAAATAATCTCCTTTGCCCCTTCTTTCGTAAAAAGTCTGCCTTCTCTGATAACCGAAACCAGAATTTCCCGAACCTGAAAGCTCTCCTCTCCCAAAAGTTCATTGACTGCCTCCTGCATCTGTCCAAGCTCCAAATCCTCCAAAAGCGCAGTCTGGGTTTTCTGCTGCTCCTCTTCCAATGATATCTCCTGCTCATTTTGCTTTTCCTGCTCCTCTTCCTCTGCACTTCTGTCTGATGCAGCGGAAACCTCTGTGACTGTACCCAAAAAAGAAAAGCCACTCAGAAAACATACCGTGAAAAAAAGCAGGATTTTTTTTCCTCTTCTCATGACAGAAAACCATGAATGGTTTCTATCAAAGCCAGAAGCACAGGCATGGACAGCACCATAATATACAACTTTGCAAACACTTCAATCTGGGAGGCAATGGCGCTGTAGCCTGCGTCCTTACAAATTCCTGAGGCAAATTCGCTGATATAAGTAATTCCCGTCATTTTCAGCAACGCAGTCAGGTAAGCCGCATCAATGGGAAAATACTCCTGAAATTTAAGCACAGAGGAAAAAAGATAGGAAAGTTTTCCTGTCATATAAGAAAAAATACAGATTCCTGCTGCCAGACTTAAATATACGGAATATTCCGCCCTTATCCCTTTTAAGAAAAGCCCTAAAAGCATGCCTGTCATTCCCAGCATCACTATTTTCAAAATCTCCATAGCTTCCTCCTTACAGCGCAAACAGATTTTCTATGGTGTGAAACAGGTCATAAATATAAGGCAGCACCCAAAAAAGCACCAATAAAAGCCCGGTAAGACTGGTAAGAAATGCCAGTTCTTCTCTCTGGCTGTGCTTCAGTATCTGACACAGAACAGATACCAGAATCCCCACTGCGCCGATTTTAAACAATAAACTTACTTCCATGGTATCTCCCCTCTATATGGTCTTAAAGCAGCATAATAGCCAGAAAAATCCCTCCCAGCGTTCCCATACTCTGGTATAGCTTTTGCTTTGTGGGAAGCTCTCTTTGAAGGTCTTCTATTTCTTTTTTCAGTTGCTCCAAATACAAAGAAACTGTATTTTTCTGCAGGGTAATATCCAGATATCCCAGATATTCCCCTAACTGTACAAATTCCTCCAGGTCTTTTTTCGTAAGTGCACAATGACCCAGATAGGTTTCTGCTCTTTCTCTGAAAATCTCCTGAAAACAGGCACCCTGATAAGCCCCTGCTGCCTTAGACACCTCCTCTAAAAAACAGGAAAAGGGATCCTGAAGTTTCACAGCAACTCCGTACAGCGCCTCCGGAAGAGCCTCTCTTTTATATGTAATTTCCCCCAGAATGAGAAACACCATTTTTTCTATTTCCCGAAGCTGCCGAAGCCGTCCTGATAAGACCAGACTTTTGCTATATCCAAAAGCAGAACAGGAAAAAATCACCAGTATTGCTCCTGCTGCTTTCAGCATAAAATACCCTGCCTTCTCTTATAGTCATACAAGCTGGTTCCCCTTTCGTCAAAGATTGCTTTCACCTCTCCTGCCCTTTTTTCATAATGAAGGATAATATACCGCTCAAAAATTTTCTCCTGCATCAGACGCTGAAGAAGAGGCTTTCTCTTAATATCCTCAATGGAACTGCCATGAACTGTGGCAAAGAGCCTGCATCCACAGTGAATCACGGATTCAATGGCATGGATATCCTCATAATCCCCCAGCTCGTCTACAGCCACCACCTCCGGGGACATGGAGCGGATAAGCATCATCATACCCTCAGCTTTTGGACAGCAGTCCAAAACATCGGTACGGATTCCCAAATCATTCTGGGGAATCCCCTGATAAGAGCCACCGATTTCTGAGCGCTCATCTACCACGCCTACGCAAACCCCGTCCAGATAGCTGCTTCCATTGCTGACCTGGCGGATTAAATCTCGCAAAAGCGTAGTTTTTCCACACCTGGGCGGTGAAATAATCAATGTATGGCAGATTCTTTTGTTTTTTATAATATAGGGAAGTATGGGTGCTGCACACCCTTTTATCTGATGTGATAATCTGAGATTAATATAAGATATGTATTTTACACTTTTAATTTTGTTTCCTTCCAGAATGGTTTTCCCTGCAATTCCCACTCTGTGTCCTCCCTGAATAGTCAGAAATCCCTGGCGGATTTCTTCCTCAAAGGCATACATGGAATAACTGCTGATATATTCCATAGTTTCTTTTAAATCCCCTGCGCCGGCAAAACAGGCTTCTGTTTCCCTGGGGGAAAGTCTGCCGTCCTCTGTCAGGAAAAATTCTTTTCCCTGATAAATCAAGATGACGGGCGCATTGACACGAAGCCGGATTTCATAAAGCTGCTTCATATCCGGGCAGGCCTTTGCGAGCGCCCGCCGGATACGCACAGGAAAAAGCCGTGTAATCTCTGTCTGATTCATCTTTCCTCACCTCTTTAAAATAATATATGAGGACAATCCTTATTTATGACTGATGAACCACTGTATTCTGCGGTATTCTCTTAAAACTCTGTTCTTATATTTCTTTCACAAAATTTTTCACAAATGCGTATAAGAAAATTGGATTTTCCTGTTTTTTCATATCTCACAAAACAAAGAGTCATCAAAAGCCCTGCTGTTGTGGCACAGAGCATATCGTTCATGCTGTCATGGACTCCCTGGGTATAATGATTGATACAGTCATTTTGAAAAAACACCAGCATGGCATATTCAAAAAACTCCCAGATTTCCGCTGCCGCCATATTCCCTGCGTTTAAGAAGATAAGAAAAATCCGGTACTCCCTTTTATCCTTCCACTGGCAACTCTGTTTTACAACAAAATAAAGTAATGCTGTTGCTGTACAAAGCAGCCAGCCACTGGCAAAATGCAGAAGTTTATCATACCCCCAAAAGCGGTACGCATTTAAAGAACCTCCCCAGATGCTGGCAAAATAGGTAAAACCATTGGAAAGGAGATAAATTTCATAAACTGGTTTCCACCGAAACAATCGAAACAGAGCCGGGACAATACAGGGCGTCAGCATTGCCACAAACGCCATACCGACGCTATGCCAGTCCTCTGTCTGCATATTTTTCCAAAAACTGTACAATAGCGTAATACCGTAAATGACAATACTGGCATACCAGACTGCTTTTATTTTTTTCTCTTCCATTTTTTCCTCCTGTGTGTCAAAAGTGTTTCTTTCTATCAGATATAATAAAAAATTTTTTCTAAGAAACAGAAGTAAAAAAACGAAAGTTTTTCTAAATAATTTTCTCAAAATAATGCTGAGTACTTACAGGGATCCCAGTTCTGCCAGAAGTTTCTCTCTGTATACTTCTCCTGTCACCTTTTTGTACACACAACTGCTGAGGCTGTCTGCACTGATGCACCCCTCTACCTGCTCAAAGGGAGTGAATGGTTCGTACCAGACAGGCTTTTCAAGAGTCCTTAAATCCCTGGTAAGCCCTTCTCCCGTAAGCTTTAAAAAACTTTCCTTCTGTGTCCACAGACAGCAAAACGTTCTATCCCGGTCTTCGGACTTCAAAACCAATCTGTACTCTGCTTCTGAAAGTGTTCTTTGTAACAGGCGCTCCCGTTTTATGGGCTGCACTCTTTGTATGTCAAGCCCGCACTCTGCTTCTGCTACTGCACAGGCTGCATATTCCCCAGTATGGCTGATATTAAAAAAAACAGAGGAGTATGCAGGAAAATAGGGCTTTCCCTGCGCTCTTCTCTTTATTCTGCCTGTAAGATATTCTGCTACCTCTTCCTCCGGGTTTTTCTCACAGAAAACTTCTTTATGCCCTGTGTCCAGCAAGGCGTATGCCAGAAGCCGGAGGCCGCAGATACTCTGCCGTTTATTTTCCTTTACACAGTCCTCTGTTAGCTCCTGTACTCTTCCTGTGTAAATATGTATCACAGCTCTATCCTGCTTCATAGCGGTTTCCTCTTTCCTCCGAAATTCCAGTTTCTGTAAGAAATCTGGAAGGCTCCAGCTTTTTCTCATGGCGCTCCTTTGCGTAGAGCATGCTCAGTTCCTTCCTGGCGCGAGTTATACCCACATAAAACAGCCGCCGCTCTTCCTCAATCGCACTTTCTGTTACTGCCTTGTGATAAGGTATGGTGCCCTCATTCACGTCCATTAAAAACACCCGGTCAAATTCCAGTCCCTTAATGCTGTGCAGAGTGGATATTACCACGCCGCTTTTTCCTGAAACCCGGGTCTTTGCCTGCTCTTTCAGCTTTTGAGTATACTCTGTAATATGGCGAAACCAATCCTCATAGGTTTTATAACCCCTGGCGCTTTCTGCCAGTTCCTCCATAACCTCGTACAAATCCTCCATATTCAACTTTCTGTATGCTGCATAGCCCTTTAAATATTCCTCATATCCGATGCCGTGCCGAATATAGTTGATAGCCGCGTATGGAGTCATGACCTTCATTTTTTTCAAATCCTCTTCAAACTTGTCAATCCTGTCGCACAGCCATTCCTTGCCCTCATAAAACCACCGCAGGGCTTCAAAAGACACCTGGGAGTCTTCCAGGGCATTACGGGAAATATACCGATTAGGGCGGTTCATTACCTTCAAAAACTCCTGACGGCTTCTGTCCCCCATGGCAAGCTTCATATAAGAAATAAAATTTCCTGCAATCCAATGCTCATAAAGATTAGGAAGCGTATCCCGCATCTGAAATGGTATCTGATATTCCAAAAGGGTATCCAACAGAGAGCCTGCTCCGGAATTGGTACGATAAAGCACTGCAATCTCCTCTAAAGGACAGCCTTCCTCTTTTGCCTTTAAAATGCAGTCCTTTACATAGAGTTCCTCTTCCTTTCCTGTAGCAAATCCCCTGATAAGAGGCGTCCGTCCGTCCTCATTTTCTGTATGGATTTTCTTTTTAAATCTCCGTTTATTATGGGCAATCACTTTTTCCGCTGCCTGCACAATCTCCTTTGTAGAACGGTAATTGCATGCCAGAAGTTCTGTTTGCACCTTGGGAAAATCCTTTGGAAAGTGCATCATAATCTCCGGTTTTGCCCCACGGAATGCATAAATGGACTGGTCGTCATCTCCCACAATAAACAGATTATTGTCCGGGGCTGCCAGCATTTTCACAATATCATACTGCAGTTTATTGATATCCTGAAACTCGTCCACCAGAATATAGCGGAATTTCTTCTGCCATCCTGCAAGAATATCCGGTCTTTTGTCCAGCAAATCATAGCAATACAGAAGCATATCGTCAAAATCCAGAAGTCTTGACCTTTTACACCCGGATACATACTGGGTATAAATCTGGCGGAACACCTCGTCCGGACAGTTTCTGGAATAATAATGCCCCAGAGGAATCCGACTGTTTTTCACCTCGCTGATTTCCCCTGCCAGCCCTTCAAGCAATTCCTTTTCGTCCTCCAGTTCCATTTTCTGGGCATAGACAATTTCTCTCAGCATGTCGTATTTCTGTTCTTCGCTGAGAATGTTTTTTCTGGTCAGCCCGTAAGCATGTCTTAAAATTCCGTAAAAGATGCCGTGAAAAGTGCCAAAAGTCACCTGCCTGTAATTCTGCTGTTCCTCTTCCTTTTCACAAAGCCGTTCAAACCGCTCCTTCATTTCTCTGGCAGCCGCCTTGGTAAAGGTGACCACCAGAATATTTGCAGGATTTACCTTCTGCTCTGCCAAAAGGACGCGGATTCTTCTTATCATGGTTGTGGTCTTTCCGGAACCCGGCCCTGCCAGAAGCATCATAGGGCCCTTACTATGATGAATGGCCTTTTCCTGTGCTGTGTTTCTCTCCATCTCAGCTTAACTTTTCAATGGCAGCATGGATACGCTTCAGACTTTCCTCTTTTCCCAGCACCTCCAGAATCTCTGTGGCTCCTGCCGGTGTCATCTGTTTACCGGAAAGAGCGGTGCGGATTGGCCACAGAATCTGTCCGTTTTTGTATCCGTTTTCCTTAGCAAAGCCACAAAGCAGTTCATACAGTGCATCATTGGTATAATCTTCCTGATTCTCCAGAACAGGCAGTATCTTTGTAAGCACTTCCAAAGAAATTTCCGGGTTTGTCTTCATCTTTTTGTGGGTGTACATGGAAATATCGTATTCCGGTACTGCTTCAAAAAAATCAATTAAATCCGGGATATCCGGGAATACTTCGATTCTGGTTTTTACCATGGAGGCAATTTTCTTTAAATCCAGGTCTTTTGTTATCACCTGTTTTAAATACGGCAGAGCCATTTCATAGAATTTCTCATCGTCCATGGCTTTCATATATTCCCCGTTTAACCATTTCAGCTTCTGGATATCAAATACCGCCGGAGATTTGCTCATATGATGATAGTCAAACACCTTCACCAATTCCTCTAAAGAGAATATTTCTCGGTTATCCTCCGGACACCAGCCTAAAAGCGCCACATAGTTTACAATGGCCTCTGTCAAAAATCCCTGCTCCAGCAAATCCTCGTAAGAAGAATGGCCGGAACGCTTGCTGAGCTTTTTATGTTCCTCGTTGGTAATCAGCGGGCAGTGCACATAGGTAGGAATTTCCCAGCCAAATGCCTCGTAAATGCGGTTGTATTTCGGAGAAGAGGACAGATACTCATTGCCCCTCACCACATGAGTAATGCCCATTAAATGGTCATCAATGACGTTTGCAAAGTTGTACGTTGGATATCCATCGGATTTAATTAGAATCAAATCGTCCAGCTCGTTGTTGGGAACTGTAATGTCTCCGTAAATTTCATCACTGAAAGTAGTCGTTCCTTCTGTGGGCATATTAAAACGGATAACATAAGGCTCTCCTGCTGCCAGCTTTGCCTCTACCTCTTCCTTGCTCAGATGCAGACAGTGCTTGTCATACATGGCAATTTCTTTTTCTCCCACCTGGGATTTCAGAGATTCCAGACGCTCCTTGGTACAGAAACAGTAATAAGCATCTCCCTGGTCAATCAACTGTTTTGCATATTTCAAATAAATTCCCTGTGCATTTCTTTCACTCTGCACATAAGGACCATAGCCTCCGTCCTTATCCGGGCCTTCATCGTGAACCAGACCTGTTTTTGCAAGTGTGCGGTAAATAATATCCAAAGCGCCTTCCACAAAACGCTCCTGGTCTGTATCCTCAATACGCAGCATAAAGCTTCCACCTTCATGCTTTGCAATCAGGTAGGCATAAAGAGCGGTTCTTAAGTTTCCCACATGCATTCTTCCTGTAGGACTTGGTGCAAATCTTGTTCTTACTGTGCTCATTTTCTATATCTCTCCTTTATGTTTACAAAAAGCAGGGGCAGCCGCATGGAAGTTTTGTGCGACAGCCCCGTCACTATGAAAATTATACTCAAACCCTTTCCTATTTTCAAGTGGTAATTCGGGTTTCTTTTGATTCTCTCTTATTTCTGTACCAGATGCACGGCAAAACCGCCGATTTCTTCTTTCATATAAACAGCAATCATTTTCTCATTTTTGTATTTGGCAGTTTCCATGTCAAACTCCACACCCTGACTTTCCAGATAGGCAACTGCCTCTTTTACATCTGTAGTTCCAATGGCAATGTGTCCGTTTTTTCCAAGATATGGTTTTTTCATGGCTTCCACGGCTGTACCTGCAAATACAGAACTGTTTCCTATCTTTTTTGTAAAGCCGAAAATCGTGTCAAAACGGTCTGCTACTGTACAGGCTTCTTCTTCGTTTGCACAGTTAATGCCCACATGGCGCAGTTCAAATCCCAATTCTTCTAATTTACTCATATATAACGTCCTCCTCTATGTCTGTGTATTTTTCTATATATAAGCATACAAAAAAACAGACAAAATGGCAAGGCTTATGCCTCTTTATCTGAAAAAGAAATTCCCATTGCCTGAATAATGTTTTTTGCCATTTTCAGCTCCGCAGGCGTGAATTTTGAAATACTTTCTATAATTTCCTCCTTATCGCAGGAGCGCTCCCCAAGCCTTAGCTCGTCCTGCAAAAAATATTCCGGTGACATTTCCAGCGCATTGCAAATACGGACAAACACCGGGAGGCTGGGCGTTCTGGTACCGCCTTCAATCTGACGGATAAAAACAGGATTCACACCGCAGATTCCCGCCAGCGCCTCCGAGGTAATTCCCTGTTCCTTCCTGATTTTGTTAATTCTTCTGCCAAAACTCTTTTGCACAGTCATTTCTCCTTTGTAAACTTGCAGTTATTATTTTCTGCTCTTAGTATACGAAACATCAATTTCTTCCAATAGTTTCCATAAGACTACATTTAGTGTCTGCAAGTTTGCAAGAGAAGCTTTTCTGCACAATACAGAAAAAAACGATAACATAAAAACAGTATTTTTTTAACAAATGAGGGGTGTACTGTGAATCCAAGACTCAAAGTGCACCCCGTATAAGATATCTTCTATGAATTGTAAAACATTTTACAGACACGACCTATGAAAACTCCCCTTTTTCATATGCCGCCTGTGCAAACTCCTCCATAATATCTTTCACTTTTTCTATTTTTTTACATTTCCATGCATTCTCCCCGCAAAACACGAGAGCATGCTCCATATCCCCCTTCGCTGCGTTTACCAGAGCTTCTGTAATACAGTAGGGAATATCTCTTTGTTTACAGGTGGAAATACATTGATAGCAATGTCCAAGTTTCACAGGCTTTTCTTCTGTATCCTTCAAAAACCTGTTTTTCACCGCCCTTGCCGGCATACCCACCGGGCTTTTCACAATGCAAATGTCCTTTTTTTCTGCCTGAATATAGGCCTCTTTATAAGCCCCTGCCGCGTCACACTCTTCTGTAGTTACAAAACGGGTTCCCACCTGTACCCCGTCTGCCCCAAGCTCCATGGCATGCCGCATATCTTCTCTGTCAAAAATTCCTCCGGCAGCAATTACCGGTATTTTTATTCCCGCTTTTTCTCCATACTCCCTGGCTTTTTCTATAATGGATTTTATAACACTGTCATAAGAATTTTTTTCATACGTTTCCAGCTCTTCTTCTGAAAATCCCAGATGTCCCCCTGCCTTTGGACCTTCCACTACCACAAAGTCTGGGAGGCGCCTGTATTTTCGCTCCCACAGCCTGCACAACACGGTAAAGGATTTCAGAGAAGACACAACAGGGGCAATTTTCACCCCACTCCCCTGCGTATATGCAGGCAGGTCTACCGGAAGCCCTGCCCCGGATACAATCAAGTCAATTCCTGCCTTTACCGCGGTTCTTACATACTGCTCATAATTTCTGGTGACGGTCATAATATTAACACCTAAAATTCCGTTTCCCGCTATCTTTCGTGCCTTTTTGATTTCCTTTTCCATGGCTCTGTAATTGGCTGCAAAGGGATTTGTATCAAAGTCCGGCTCCCGAAAACCAATCTGCGCCGTAGAAATCATACCAATGCCGCCTTCTCCTGCCACAGCACCTGCCAGGGAGGAAAGGCTGATTCCTACTCCCATACCGCCCTGTATCACAGGAATCCGGGCTTCCAGTTCTCCGATTTTCAATGTCTTTCCCATGGCTGCTCCTTTACATTCTGCGAAATCGCTCATAGCGCTGCTGCACCAGTTCCTCCGGTGTCAGCCTGCTGCAATCTTCGAGAAATTTCTTCATTCTTTTTTTCATATCCTCTGCCAGTTCTTTTTTGTTTTCCGGACAGGCAGGAATCTCTTCCGGAATGATCTGCTCAATCACGCCAAGCTCAAGCAAATCTTTGGCAGTGACCTTCATCACCTCTGCCGCCTCCTTTGCCCGCTTGCTGTCTTTCCATAAAATAGAGGCAAAACCCTCCGGGGACAAAATCGAATAGGTGGCATTTTCCATAAGCCAGACCTCATTTCCCATACCAAGGGCAAGGGCGCCTCCACTGCCTCCTTCTCCTGTGACAATAGAAAGAATGGGCGTCTTTAAATCTGACATTTCCAACAAATTTCTGGCAATAGCCTCTCCCTGTCCCCTCTCCTCTGCTTCCATACCGCAGAAGGCGCCGGGTGTATCAATAAAGGTAATCACCGGTCTTTTAAACTTTTCTGCCTGCTTCATAAGACGCAACGCCTTCCGATACCCTTCCGGAGAAGGCATACCAAAGTTTCTGGAAATGTTTTCTTTCGTGGTTCTCCCCTTCTGCACACCGATAACCGTTACCGGCTGTCCGTCTAAAAGAGCCAGCCCGCCAGCCACTGCACTGTCATCGCCGAAAAGCCGATCCCCATGCAGTTCCAAAAAGCCGTCAAACACAGTTTCTATATAATCTAAAGCAGTCAGACGCTTTCCGCTTCTGGCTCTCTCTACTCTCTCCCAGGCTGTTACCGCTTTACCTGTTCCCTGTTTTTTGGAGTTCTTTTTTTCTTCTTCTTTTTTTGGCATGTGAATCCTGGAAAACTGACAATATCCATCGCGCCTCTCATGAATCTTCACAAGAGCTGCCAGAGTCTGTCTTAAGTCTTCCCTTTTCACAATTCCATCCAGCATACCATGCTCCAGAAGAAACTCTGCTCTTTGAAAGCCCTCCGGCAGCTTTTGTCCAATGGTCTGTGCAATGACTCTGGGACCCGCAAAGCCAATGAGTGCCTGGGGTTCTGCCAAAACCACATCTCCCAGCATGGCAAAGCTTGCCGTAACCCCACCCATGGTAGGGTCAGTCAAAACAGATATATACAGAAGCCCTGCCCTGCTGTGCTTTTGTATGGCTGCTGAGGTTTTTGCCATCTGCATCAGGGATACAATCCCCTCCTGCATACGGGCTCCCCCGGAACAGCAGAATAAAATCACCGGGAGTTTCTCTTTTGCGGCACGTTCAAAGGCAAGGGCAATTTTCTCGCCCACTGCATAGCCCATACTTCCCATAAGAAAACGGGTATCACAGGCGCCAAGAACCACAGGTGTGCCCTCGATTTTTCCCTCTCCGATATACAGAGCTTCATCTAAATGGGTTTTTTCTCTTAATTCCTCCAGCTTTTCCTCATATCCGGGGTACTCCAGGGGGTTGTTACCCTCCACCTCTGTAAACCAGGGGGTAAAGCTGCCCTCATCTGCTGCCAGCCTGATTCTGGTCTTTGCCTTCATGCGGAAATATCCTCCGCATTTCGGACAGGTGTAGGAATGCCGGACTACCTCCTCCTTTAAGAGCAATTCTTTGCATTTCGGGCATTTTACCCACATACCCTCCGGTACAGAGGGACTCTGCAAACTCTCTGCTTTTCCTGTTTCTTCCTGTTGTTTTTCCGTCTGCACAGCGGCAGTTTTCTTAAATAAATCTCTTAATCCGGACATGTCCTGTCACTCCCTTTGGCAAAATTTCTGTATTAGTCGAAAGAATAGTGTTCTTCAATAAAATGAGTAGTCACTCTTCCCTCTTCAAAGTCCTTTTGTTTCAAAATATCATACTGAAAATCCAAATTGGTCTTTACCCCTTCAATAATCACTTCCCCCAGCACACTCCGCATTTTGGCAATAGCGGACGCCCGGTCCTTATCATGGACAATCACCTTCATAATCATGGAATCATAGTTGGGTGGAATTTTATATCCGTGATATACCGCAGTATCCACCCGCACCCCCTTTCCACCGGGAATGTGCAGATTTTCAATGGTTCCCGGACAGGGCATAAAATGATGCCTGGGGTCTTCTGCATTGATTCTGCACTCAATGGCATGTCCTCTTAAAACAATGTCCTCCTGTTGTACAGAAAGAGGCAGTCCTGCAGCAATACGAATCTGCTCTTTTATTAAATCTACCCCGGATACAAATTCCGTGACCGGGTGTTCCACCTGGATTCTGGTATTCATTTCCATGAAGAAAAACTCCCCGGATTTATCCAGAAGAAATTCAATAGTTCCTGCACTTTCATAGCCTACGGCAAGCGCCGCCTTTTTTGCTGTTTCCCCCAGTTGTTCCCTGATTTCTTCGGAAACAGCGCAGGAGGGAGATTCTTCAATTAATTTCTGGTGACGTCTTTGAATGGAGCAATCTCTTTCTCCAAGCTGTACGGCATGTCCCTGCCTGTCTGCCAGAATCTGCACCTCAATGTGCCGGGGACGCTCAATATAGCGTTCCAGATACATGGCGTTATCTGCAAAGGCATGTATGGTTTCTGTCTGGGCTGTGTGGAAATTCTCCAGAAAATCCTCTCTGTCATAAGACACCCGCATACCCTTTCCTCCGCCGCCGAGCGCAGCCTTTATCATAACGGGAAAACCGATTTCTTCTGCCCTTAAAAGAGCTTCCTCTGCCTCATACACCGGTTCTTCTGTTCCCGGCACCACCGGAATGCCTGCCTGTACCATGGTCTTTCTCGCTTCTGCCTTATTGCCCATTTTTTCTATGACCTCTGCAGAAGGACCAATAAAAGCAATATGACATTCCTCACACATTTTTGCAAAACGGCTGTTTTCGGAAAGAAAGCCAAAGCCGGGGTGAATGGCTTCTGCCTTTGCGGCAATGGCTGCGCTTAAAATCCGCCCCATATTCAGATAGCTCTCCAAAGGAGAAGCAGGTCCGATACACACCGCTTCATCTGCCAGTTGCGCATGAAGGGCGTCCTTATCTGCCTCGGAATAAACTGCCACTGTACAGATTCCCATTTCCCTGCAGGCACGGATAATCCGCACAGCAATCTCTCCCCTGTTTGCAATTAAGATTTTCTGAAACATATCCTGCCACTCCTATCCAATCATAAAGGTCAGCTCTGCGGCTGCTGTAACCTGCTGCTTCTGATTTTTTGCCACAGCTCTTCCGATTCCCACAGGACCTTTGACCTTGATAAGTTCTACCTCTAAGGTCAACACATCGCCCGGGACGACCTTCTGCCGGAATTTTGCCTGACGGATTCCTCCAAAATAGGCTGTTTTTCCTTTGTTTTCCGGCAGACTTAAAATAGCTGCCGCGCCGGTCTGTGCCAACGCTTCTATCTGGAGAACCCCCGGCATCACCGGCTCACCTGGAAAATGTCCGGCGAAAAAAGGTTCGTTATAAGTTACGCATTTGTGTCCCACAGCTCTTACTCCCGGCTCCAGCTCTTCAATAGTGTCCACCAGAAGGAAAGGTTGTCTATGGGGAATAATTTCCATAAGTTCCTTTGTTGTCAGTTTCATTTTTACTCCTGTCCCAGCACAAATAACGGCTGTCCATACTCTACCATGGTTTCATTGGAAACCAGAATCTTTTCAATCACACCATCTTCTTCTGCCTCAATTTCATTCATCAGCTTCATGGCCTCAATAATACCCAGTACCTGTCCCTTTTTCACGGTGTCACCCTCCTGTACAAAAACCTTTGCACCCGGAGATGGAGCATTATAAAAGGTACCTACAAGAGGAGATTTTATGGTTTTTCCCTGAGGCGCGCTCTTTTGGCTTAGTACCTCTTCCTGCTCAGTGAAATTCTCCGCCCCCTGTACGATAACGGGAGCTGTCTGTAAACCCTTCACCTTTGCCTTTTTCCCTGCCTTCATAGAAATTTTCAGATTGCCCTCTTCCATATAAAAATTTGTCAAATCTGATTTGCTCACTGCCTGAATCAGTTCTGTTATTTTTTCAAACTCCATTTCTATTTTCAATCCTTTCTATACTTACCCAAAAGCAGGCTGGCATTATGACCTCCAAAGCCCAGAGAATTGCTCAGTGCATAGGAAAGTTCCATATTCTCTCCATGTCCTGCCACATAGTCCAAATCACAGTCCTCGTCCGGTACCTGGTATCCTGCTGTTTCATGAATATAATTCTCCTGAAGTTCCTTTACACAGGCAATGGCCTCTACGGCTCCGGCAGCGCCCAGAAGATGTCCGATCATGGATTTGGTGGAATTGATTTTCATAGCGTGAGCATGCTCGCCAAAAAGCCTTTTAATGGCTCTTGTTTCAAATAAATCATTGTGGTGAGTACCCGTACCATGTGCATTAATATAAAACAGCTCTTCCGGTGCAAGTCCTCCTTCTTTTAAGGCATATTCCATACATTTGGCTGCACCCTCTCCGTCCTCTCTTGGAGAGGTAATGTGAAAAGCATCGCTGGTGGCCCCATATCCCAGCACTTCTGCCAAAATATGCGCTCCTCTTTGTTTCGCATGCTCCAACTCCTCCAGAACCAGAATACCTGCTCCCTCACCCATGACAAAGCCATCTCTCTCTTTGTCAAAGGGAATGGAGCAGCGTTTGGGATCTGTTGAGGAAGACAGTGCAGTAAGAGCTGCAAAGCCTGCCACTCCAACAGGCGTAATGCTGGCTTCTGTACCGCCTGCCAGCATCACCTCTGCATCACCTGCCTGTATACTTCGATAAGCTTCTCCAATACAATGGGTACCGGAAGCACAGGCTGTCACCACATTCAGACTCTTTCCCTTTAATCCAAACTGAATAGACACATTTCCTGCTGCCATATTGGAAATCATCAGAGGAACCATAAGGGGATTCACCCGGTTGGGGCCCTTTTCCAAAAGCTTTTTATGCTCTCTCTCCACAGTCTGAAGGCTGCCGATACCGGAACCAATAGAACAACCCACCCGGTAGGCATCTTCCCTTTCCATATCCAGCCCGGACTGCAAAAACGCTTCCTTTGCTGCCGCTACTGCATACTGACAGAAAAGCTCCATACGCTTGGCTGCCTTAAAATCCATATAATCCTTTCCTTGAAATCCCTTTACCTCTGCTGCCAGGTGTGCCTTATATTCCCTGCTGTCAAATCTGGTAATTTCTCCAAAGGCGGTCTGCCCTTCTTTTAAACCTTTCCAGTATTCCTCTACATTTAAACCCAGAGGGGTAATGGCTCCCATGCCGGTTATTACTACTCTTCTCACAGTTATCCTCCTACATACTCATGCCGCCGTCTACACAAAACGTCTGCCCTGTAATATAGCCCGCCTTATCAGACGCCAGAAATGCTACCATTTCTGCCACGTCCTCCGGTTTTCCGAAATGTCCCAAAGGAATCTGCTGACAGGCTGCCTCCTGAATCTCTTCTTTTAATACGCTTGTCATATCTGTTTCAATAAAGCCAGGCGCTATAGCATTTACTGTAATTCCTCTGGACGCCAGCTCTCTTGCTCCTGTTTTCGTCAGTCCCAAAACTCCTGCCTTGCTGGCAGCATAATTGACCTGCCCTGCGTTTCCCAAAACGCCGGATACAGAAGAAATATTGATGATTCTGCCGCTTCGTTTTTTCAGCATATACCGGGCGGCATGACGCATGGTGTGAAACGTGCCTTTTAAATTCGTATCAATCACTGCGTCAAATTCTTCCTCTGACATACGCATAAGCAGATTATCTCTTGTAATTCCCGCATTATTCACCAGAATATCCAAACCGCCAAAATCCTTGATCACCTGGTCTGTCATCTCTTTACATGCCTGGAAATCTGCCACATTACAAGCATAGGCCTCTGCCTTTCTGCCCTTTTGACGGATAAACTGCACCACTTCCTCTGCCTTTTCTCTGGAGCCGCAGTAGTTGACTGCAACGTCTGCCCCATATTCTGCCAGCGTCAGGGCAATAGCACGTCCAATTCCCCTGCCGCCTCCTGTTACCAGCGCTACTTTCTGTTCTAACATCGCTTTCTCCTCTTATCTTTCCTTTAAAGCTTTTACCACTGTCTGAAAATCCTCCAGAGTCTGTATATTCAGAACCCTGACATTTCGGTCTATTTTCCGCATAAAACCGCTGAGTGTCCTACCCGGTCCCACTTCTATAAAAGTATCCACCTGGTCTGCAAGCATGGTTTCCACGCACTGCTGCCATTTCACGGGAGAGGACACCTGGCGCGCCAGAAGCTCCTTGACTTCCTGTGCTTCTGTCACATATTTTGCGGTCACATTGGCTGCATAGGGAATCCATGGCTTTTGTATAGAAATTTCTTTTAATGTCTCCCGCAGTCTTTCTTCTGCTTTCTTCAGCATAGGAGAATGAAACGGCCCGGACACTTTTAAAGGAAGCACTCTTCTGGCTCCCGCATCCTTCAGTTTTTCAGATGCGTTTTCCACTGCTCTTGCCTCTCCTGTAATGACTACCTGTCCCGGACAGTTGTAATTGGCAACTGACACCATTCCCGGCTCTTTTTCACAGATTTGTTCCACCTGTTCACCGGATAAACCCAACACGGCAGACATAGCGCCACCCTCTGGAACTGCCTCCTGCATGTAAATGCCTCTTTTTCTTACCACAGAAAAGGTATCCTCCATGGACAGAACCCCTGCTGCAAGCACTGCCCCATATTCTCCCAGGCTTAAGCCAGCGGCTACCTGAGGTCTTATGCCTTCTGCTTCCAATGCCTTTAAAATAGCTGCCTCCACGGCTATCATGGCAATCTGAGTAAATTCCGTAATATGAAGCTGTTCGTTTTCTTCAAAACAGAGTTTCTTTAAATCTACCTCTGCAATTCCCCCTGCCATATCCATAACCTGTCTGCACAGAGGAATCTGCTCGTAAAAATCCTTTCCCATGCCTGCGTACTGTGCGCCCTGACCCGGAAAAATAAATGCTGTCCTGCCCATTTCATACTCCTTTGCTTTTAAAATATTTTGTATATCAAAATATCAATTTAAAAATATGGGCTGTTCCATAAAGTGTGCCGAAAAGTTTCGACTCCTCTATGCAGCAGCCTCGTTTTTTATTCTTCTACACCTTTGGACTTCAGATATTCCACAACAGAGCCAACAGTTGTCAGATCCTGAAGCTCTTCGGAAGGAATTTCAATGGAATATTCATCTTCCAACGCCATTACCAATTCAAATAAATCCAGAGAATCTGCACCTAAATCTTCTTTAAAAGAAGTTTCCATCTGAATGCTTTCTGCCTCGCAATTTAACTGTTCTGCAATAATTTCTCTCATTTTTTCTAACATGATTCCTATCTCCTTTAAATTACATATTCTTTTATTCCTGTTGGAATTTATTTGCTTTTATTATTTTGATGTTCAAAGTATATCCTCTTTACCCGTATTTGTCAACCCTTTTCTTTTTCAAATCCGATTTTCCTGGAAACACTCAGAGCAATTCCCATTTCCACCATTAAGAACAAAATAGACGTACCTCCGTAGCTGACAAAAGGCAGGGTAATTCCTGTGGTGGGTATCCAGTTTAGCACTACACAGATGTTTAAAACAACCTGCAGGGCAATATGTACCATAATTCCGCTAACCATAAGAGAGCCGTAGAAATCCTTCGCATTTTGTGCAATAAAGAACAGACGATATAAAAGATATCCAAAGAGGACAATGACAATCAGTCCGCCGAACACTCCTAATTCCTCGCAGACAATGGAAAAAATCATATCATTTTGCGCTTCCGGCACAGGTCCCAGCTTCTGTACACTGTTTCCCAGTCCTTTGCCGAAAAAGCCGCCGCTTCCGATGGCATACAAAGCCTGCATAATCTGATAACCGCCTGCTGAAGAATACTGCTCCGGATTTAACCATACCAAGACACGCTTCAGACGGAAGTTCTCTACCTCGTTCATGTCAATCTGAATACCGCCCAGAGTCATCTGCAGGATAATTCTTCCAACAATCAAAACCACTGCCAGAACTCCCATGATTTTCAAAAACATTTTCTGGTTGGGGTGTGCAATAAAAATCATAAAGCCCGTAATCCCGCCAATGATAATGGCAGTACTTAAGTTATCTGTAAAAAACAAAGCTGCTGCAGCCAGTGCCCCTCCGTAGAACATCAACTTCCAGAAACCCTTTCTGGTAGCAATCTTTTTTCCCATTTTCATAATCAGACAGGGAATAAAAGTAATTGCCGCAATCTTTGCTATCTCTGCAGGCTGAAACTGCAAAGCGTCAATCCCAAAGTTCAGCCATCTTCTCGCACCGTTTACCTCCACCCCAAGAGGCGTAAATTTTACCAGAAACATCAAGAACAAAGACAGCCAGTAAAGAATGCCACCCAGATAATACAGCCAGTGATAGTCCCATCTGGAAATAATCAGAGCTCCTACAATACTGCAGGCGCCGATAATCGCCTGCTTAGCGAAATACTCCATATCGTTGTGACTTTCCACCAATGCCGTGTAAGCACTGGTACTATAAAGCATAACCAGCCCAAAGCAGGTGAGCAGTATCACCACTGCCACCAGATTGTAATCATAATACTCTGCTTTAAAGGCTCTCCCCTTTTTTCTTTTTTTTGCCATTTACTTCCTCCCGCTAAATTCCAAACGCATATCCAAGCAGTTCTCTGTACCCGGTACTGCTACCGCTCTCCCGGCTCTGCACCTTCCGCACCATAACCGGATCGTCTGTAATCAGATTGTCCACTCCCATATCAATCATACGCCGGACATCTCCCCTTTGATTCACTGTCCAGGCGTGTACTTCCTTTCCCATTTCATGGGCTTCCTCTACAAACGGCTCTGTAATATAAGTATGCTTTACACTGAAAAAATCTGCCGCAGTAATATCAGAAATGCTGCCATAGGTCATTGTCATAATGTATCCGGTACGGATTTCCGGCGCAATTTCTTTTATCTGCTGTAAAAATTCGTAATTCATAGAGGTCACCACACAGTAATCCTCAAACCCGGCTTCCCGGATTTCCCGGACTACCCTGTAAACAATTCCCCTGTTCTTACCATTATACTTAATCTCTATATTTAAGTCCAGTCTTCCTTTACAAAATTTTAGGGTTTCAGGAAGCGTAGGAATGTGCTCTCCCCGGAATTTCTGATGAAAGCTGACGCCTGCGTCCAGCTTCTCTATCTGTGCCAGATCCATTTCCCACACCTTTTTGCTGACTCCTGCTGTCCGCTTTAAGGAGTCGTCATGCAAAAGGATTAATTCCTTGTCCCTGGTTTCCTGCACATCAATCTCGGCCATATCCGCCCCTGTGGATATAGCCTGCTCCAGCGCGCTTATGGTATTTTCCGGTGCCATTCTTGCGCCTCCCCTGTGGGCTGTAATCCCTGTATCTGCAGTAAGACGCTCCAGGGAAACATTATGACTCTGTGCAAGAAAAAGCAGGCACAGCCCTTCCCCTGCAACAAATAGCGCCGTAAGCATGGCTGCCGCTCTTCTTTTTCCCACTTTTGAAAACCAGGCATATTGTTCCATATGCCGATAAAGAAAGACCTCCTCCTTAGAGTGCGTATGAAATCTGGCATAAATTACATACACAAAGGCAAGGCTCACGGTAAGCTGCACTGCGCCTGCAGCAATCCCCAGACTCATTTCAATCCAGTCACTGTAAATCAACACCTGACTGATTTTATTTTCCGCGGCTACACGAAAAGAAACCAGGGCTGTCATACCTGCCATAGCAGCAAAATACAGTCCAAAAAGAAGGACTGTCATAATCCCATGCAGAATCACAAATCCTGACAGCGTTTTTTTCCACTGTCTTTTCAGCAGCCGAAGCCCTCTGAGAAAAGCAGCCCTGCTTTTTTCTTTTTCCAAAATGGCATAAGGCAGCATAAATATACAGAAAAAAGACCCAACCAGCAAAAGGCCAATCCCCAAATACAGAAAACCAGGATTCTTTGCGGATTTGTATAGATGCAGGGCAGTAAACTTCAAAAGCCGGATATAAGAAATTTCCCGGACAATAAAATACGCAGTAAAAAACGGCGCAGAGAAGGCAGCCCCGAAAATCCAGGAAATTCTGCTGTGCCGCAAAAAAGAACAGGTTCTGTAAAGTCCCAGAAGCAGCATATCACTGGCATAAAGTTTCTGTTTCTGATAGGAACAGGCAAAACCTGAAAACAACGCGGAAACCTCAATTAAAAAAAGCAGCAAAAGCAGGAAAAGCAGTAGCAAAAAAAGTACAACAGACAGAGGTGAGGACAAAAACTCCCCAAAGTTTTCTGCTGTCAGATAGCTGAACTTCTGTTGTTTTAAAGAAAAATCCACAGCAACATGAATAAGCTGTGTCATGAACACAAAGGACGCAATCCTGTAGCCAGCCTCAAACAGCAGCAGGCTTCCCAGATTACAGGTTATTACTGCCCATGTCTTTTTTAAAATCCGTTTCATAGTTCTTCCTCATCACCTTTTGTGCTTCCTGTTTTTATTTTAACAAAAATCGTCTTCCTTATGCAAGGGTGTTTTCCAAACCGCAAATCTGTGTTACACTATATGACAGATTGTACTAGGAGGATTTATTATGGAACAACATACATTACCACATCAACACGGACAGTCCAAGGAACAGCTTTTACAGCACATGCCCGCCACAGAAAATTTTGAGCTTGTATCTGCGATTTTCAAACAGTTAAGCGATCCTACCCGTATCCGCATCTTCTGGATTCTCTGTCACTGCGAAGAATGCGTCATCAATATTTCTGCCATGATGGAAATGAGCAGTCCGGCTGTGGCACATCATCTGCGCCTTTTAAGAAGCAGCGGACTCATTGAATCCAGAAGAGATGGCAAAGAAACCTATTACCGCGCCAGCCTTTCCAAAAAGGCTCAGTCCCTTCACAAAATGATTGAGGAAATGATGGAAATTTCCTGCATACAGCTATAAAACCACAACACCCAGGAGGAAATCACATGAGTTTAGCATCCGTCTTTTTTATTGGTGTAGGCCTTTCCATGGACGCCTGCGCTGTATCCTTTGCCAAGGGAATCTCTTTAAAAAAGAATATTAAAAAATACGCCCTGCTTCTGGGGCTTGCCTTTGGAATCTTTCAGGGGGCTATGCCTCTTTTCGGCTGGTGGGTCGGCACACACTTTGAAGCCCTCATCACTTCTATTGACCATTGGATTGCCTTTCTTCTTTTAGGCTTTATTGGGCTCAACATGATACGGGAATCCGGAGAAGAGAAGGACGAATATACAGCCTGCACAGATACTATTTCCGGGAAGGAAATTCTGCTCCTTGCAGTTGCCACAAGCATTGATGCACTGGCTGTTGGTATCAGCTTTGCCTTTCTTCAGGTAAGTATCCTGCCAGCAGTCTGTCTTATTGCTGTCACAACCTTTCTCATCAGCGTTCTTGCCGTGTTTCTGGGAAACCGCATTGGCGGTAAACTGGGAAATTATGCAGAGGCTGTAGGAGGAATCATTTTGATTCTCATTGGATTGAAAATTCTGATTGAACATCTATTTGGCTAAACAAAAGGCTGCTCCGGAAAGTCTGTAGCTTTTCCGAAGCAGCCTTTTTTGAACTCTTTTCTCTTATTTTTTATCTTCTTTCCATTTTCTACATAAACAGCAGTATAAGATGATACATAACAAAAGCTGCTATCCATGCAATCACACACTGTCCCAGCGCCATAGCTGCTGCCCATTTTCCACCCAGTTCTCGTTTTACAGACGCAATGGCTGCCACACACGGGGTATAGAGCAGACAGAAAATCAAAAGCGCTGCTGCTCCAGGAATCGCCAGGCTGCTCTGTAAAAGAGCGGTGCTTCCGAAAAGCACAGTCAGGGAAGATACCACGCTTTCTTTTGCTAAAAAGCCGGAAATCAAAGCAGTGACAATCCTCCAGTCGCCAAAGCCTACCGGCGCAAACACAGGAGCCAAAAAGCCTGCTGCCAATGCCAGAATACTGTCCTGGGAGTCAGATACCATGTTAAGCCCTGTATCAAAGTTCTGCAGAAACCAGATAATGATGGTTGCAACAAAGATAACAGTAAATGCTCTCTGCAAGAAATCCTTTGCCTTATCCCACAAAAGATGCCCCACATTTTTCGCTCCCGGCATACGGTAATTCGGAAGTTCCATAACAAAAGGAACTGCCTCTCCCTTAAAGGCTGTCTTCTTGAAAATCAATGCCATGAGAATACCCATAACAATACCGAAAACATACAGCCCAATCATAACCAGAGCTTCATACTTCTGAAAAAAGGCTGCTGTAAAAAAGGCATAGATAGGCAACTTTGCCGTACAGCTCATAAACGGAGTTAAAAGAATAGTCATCTTTCGATCCCTTTCTGAGGGAAGAGTACGGCTTGCCATAACGCCAGGGACTGTACAGCCAAAGCCGATGAGCATAGGCACAATACTTCTTCCGGAAAGTCCCAGCTTACGAAGCAGCTTATCCATAATAAAGGCAACTCGCGCCATGTAGCCACTGTCCTCCAAAATAGAGAGGAAGAAAAACAGGGTGACAATAATGGGAAGGAAACTTAAAACACTGCCCACACCATTAAAAATACCGTCAATCACAAGGGAATGTACCACGCTGTTTACATGGGCTGCTGTCATTGCCTGATTTACCAGATTGGTAAGCTGGGTGATTCCTGTTTCCAAAAGCCCCTGTAAAAAGGCGCCGATAACGTTAAAGGTGAGCCAGAATACAATTCCCATAATACCAATAAAGGCAGGAATACCCGTATACTTTCCGGTGAGAAAATGATCCATTTTACGGCTTCGGATACGCTCCTTGCTCTCCTTTGGCTTAACAATGGTACTGCTACATACATCTTCAATATAGCGGAAACGCATCTGCGCCACTGCTGCAGCACGATCCATGCCGGTTTCCACCTCAGTCTGTCCTGCGATTTCTTCCAGGATTTTTTTCTCCTGATCCGTGAGTTTCAGCTGTTCTAAAAGCTTATTGTCCCCTTCCATTACCTTGCTGGCGGCAAATCGGATAGGAATTTCTGCCTGGGCTGCATGATCTTCAATCAAGTGCATAACTGCATGAATACCCCTGTGAATCCCTTCGTCCTTACTGCAGAAATCTGTTTTTAAAGGCTTTTCCTGGTATTTTGCCACATGAATGGCATGTCGAATCAACTCCTCGATTCCTTCTCCCTTGGCTGCGGAAATAGGAATCACAGGCACCCCAAGGGCTGCCTCCATTTCATTCACCTTTACGGAACCGCCGTTTTCCCTTAACTCGTCCATCATGTTCAAAGCAACTACCATGGGAAAGCCCAGTTCCAGAAGCTGCATGGTCAGATACATATTTCTCTCAATATTGGTAGCATCTACAATATTAATAATACCCTTTGGCTTTTCGCCAATCACAAACTCTCTGGTTACAATTTCTTCACTGCTATAAGGGGACATGGAATAGATTCCCGGCAAATCGGTAATCAGAGTATTGTCATAGCCTCGGATAACGCCGTCCTTTCTGTCCACCGTAACCCCCGGAAAGTTTCCCACGTGCTGTTTGGAGCCTGTGAGCTGATTAAACAGGGTTGTTTTTCCGCAATTCTGGTTTCCCACAAGGGCAAAAGTCAGTGTTTCCCTTTCCGGCAGGGGATTTTCCTGCTTTCTGTTATGAAATTTTCCGCCCTCTCCGTATCCGGGATGATGGGTTTCTGGTCCATGATGCTTCTCCTTTTCTGCTTTTGGCTCATGAGCCTTGCTGACTTCAATATTTTTTGCATCTTCCAGGCGTATGGTCAGCTCATAGCCATGCAGCCGCAGCTCTATGGGATCTCCCATAGGCGCGTATTTCACAACCGTTACTTCTGTTCCCTGAATTAAGCCCATATCCAGGAAATGCTGGCGCAATGCACCAGCTCCTCCGACAGCAAGTATAGTTGCCGTACTCCCTATTTGTAATTCACTTAGTTTCATTGTATCTCCTTCATTTGTACTTACTCTTGTACTTAAAGCTTCTGTACTCTCAATGCGCGAATTGCATTTAATACAGCGAGCACCATAACGCCTACATCTGCAAAAATAGCAAACCACATATTCGCGATACCCAGCGCACCCAGTCCCAGACAGGCAAACTTAATTGCCAATGCAAAGACAATGTTCTGGTATACAATTCCCAGACATTTTCTGGAGATTTTAATTGCCTTGGAAATTTTTAAGGGATCATCGTCCATAAGCACCACATCTGCTGCTTCAATAGCTGCGTCAGAGCCCATAGCGCCCATGGCAATTCCGATGTCTGCTCTGGTAAGCACTGGCGCATCATTGATACCATCTCCCACAAATGCCAGCTTTTCCTTCTCAGCTTTTTCTTCCAGCAGAGCCTCCACTTTTTCCACCTTATCACCCGGCAAAAGCTCACTGTACACCTGGTCTATGCCCAGATTTCTGGCAACCTGCTCTGCCACGGCTTTCGAATCCCCGGTGAGCATAATTGTTTTGGAAACCCCTGCCTTTTTCAGCTCCCTGATTGCTTTCTCTGCATTTGGCTTAATGATATCGGAAATCACAATATGTCCGACGTATTTATTGTCCACAGACATATGAATAATGGTTCCCACCTTATGGCAGTCCTGATATGTGATACCCAGACGTTTCATCAGCTTGCTGTTTCCTGCTGCCACCTCTTTGCCGTCTACTTTTGCCAGAATTCCATGTCCGCTGATTTCCTGAATATCCGTCACACGGCTTCGGTCGATTTCTTTTCCGTATGCCCTCTGCAGACTTTTGCTGATGGGGTGAGAAGAAGCACATTCTGCCAATGCCGCATATTCCAAAAGCTTTTCTTCTTCTATTTCATTATGATGAATACCGCTGACCTCAAAAACTCCCTGAGTCAGGGTTCCTGTCTTATCAAAGACCACACATTTTGCCTGGGATAAGGTTTCCATATAGTTGGATCCTTTAATCAGCACTCCTGCCTTGCTTGCTCCGCCAATACCGGCAAAAAAGCTGAGCGGAATACTAATAACCAGCGCACAGGGACAACTGATAACCAGGAAGGTCAGCGCACGGTAAATCCAAACACTCCATGCACCGCTCTGCCCCAGAAACAACATCTGTACCAGAGGGGGAAACACTGCCAACGCCAAAGCGCCGTAGCATACCGCTGGTGTATAAACTCTCGCAAATTTTGAAATAAAGTTCTCGGATTTGGATTTCCGGGAACTGGAATTTTCCACCAGTTCTAAAATTTTAGAAACCGTGGATTCCCCGAATTCCTTTGTGGTTTTGATTCGCAGCACACCTGTCATATTGATACAGCCGCTGATAATCTCATCTCCTGCCTTTACATCTCTTGGCAGGCTTTCTCCTGTAAGAGCGCTGGTGTTTAAACTGGAGGCGCCGTCAAGAACCACGCCGTCAAGGGGAACCTTTTCCCCTGGCTGCACAACAATCACACTACCTGTTTCCACCTCGTCCGGATCTGCTTTTTCCAGCTTTCCATCCCTTTCCACATTTGCATAGTCAGGGCGGATATCCATTAAAGCACTGATGTTCCTTCGGCTTCTGCCCACTGCATAGCTTTGAAATAATTCTCCAATCTGATAAAACAGCATAACCGCAATGGCCTCATTGTAATCTCCGCTTCGGGAGTAAATGGCCAGGGCAAAAGCACCTACTGTGGCAACTGCCATCAAGAAATTTTCGTCAAAAACCCGACGGTTTAAAATTCCCTTTCCCGCTTTTCTCAAGATATCATATCCCACAATCAGATATGCTGCCAGATAAAAAATCAGTCTTGGCAATCCCTGTACAGTTATAAACTGCAGAGCAATCACCATAACTGTTGTAATCAAAATCCGAATCAGCATTTTCTTCTGCTTCTTATTCATAAATCCGGTTCTCCCTTCCTCTTTTTTTATTGTATCCAGAAGAGGAGCGCTGTCAGGCATTTTCTTTTCAAGCCGGAGCTTTCCAGTATCATCTACTGCACAAAATGCATTATACCTCATTTCCTCTTTTTCTGTATACTGATTTCTTATATTTTTTTATTTTAAAGGGCTGCCGTATGAATCTTCATGCAGCAGCCCCTGCTCATACAGGAAATAAAAACTTTTCTACAAACCCTTAAATTTCAATTTCGCAGTCAGGCTCTACTTTTCTGCAGGCTTTCAGCACTTCTTTCATAACTGCCTTGGGTTCTCTGCCTTCTTCAAATTCTACAATCATTTTTAAAGCCATAAAGTTTACAGTAGCATTTGCGACACCATCTGTTTTCTTTGCTGCTTCCTCCATTAAATTTGCACAATTGGCACAATCTACCTCAATTTTGTAAGTTTTCTTCATAACAAATACTCCTTTCTTGCGTAAATCATATTGAGATTTCGCTTCAATTTTTCTTTAACAATTAAACATTTATTTAATTTATACTTGTAATATACTTTATTTTATGACAAAAGTCAAGAGTATTTTCCTGTTTTTTTGAATCTTTTGCAGATGAAATACTTCGCTCCTTCTGTTCTTCCTGCATAGTTGTAGCAAACGGTACGACAGCGTAAAAACAATAGAATATCTGAAATGCTGTTGCCCCTTTCTCTATGAAAGCACTGTAATGGGAACGCTTTTAAAAAATTCCCATAAAATAAAACTGTAACAGAACCTCTTTTATGGTTCTGGAGATATAGAAAAGAATTATTTATAGAAAGGTTTTCATCATGGAAAATTATCGAATGAATTATAATGCCTGCCGTTCCTGTCGGGTTATGCCCAGAGAAGCGGTCCGCAAAACACCCCCTGTTTCCAATGACTGCGGCTGTTCCGACAAAGTGGAAAATACTGGTGTTTATACCCATGCAGACCATCTCCCTCTCACCATGGCCTATGTTCCTTTCCAGCAGTTTCACACTACCTTTGAACTGCATAAAGCACTGCAGGTTGGAACTGTTTTTCCGGAACTTTGCAAACCGTTTTGCGGAAAGAGGGGTGTAAGACGATGAAAAATCTCCGTTCCTGTTCTCAGGCAGAACTTTTATCTATGATTAATCAGATAAGTTTTGCAATCAATGACATTACACTTTATCTGGATACTCACCCGGACGACGAAGCTGCCCTGGCCTATTTCAGTGAGCATATGGAAAGCCGAAAAGAACTGTTAAAGGAATATGCCACCCGTTTCGGTCCCCTCACTCTGGACAGTGACAAAGAGAACTGCAGACAGTGCTGGGACTGGGTGATGCAGCCATGGCCTTGGGAAGGAGTGTGTTAAAAGATGTGGAATTATGAAAAGCGACTGCAGTTTCCTGTAAATATCAAAAAACCGGACGCCAGAACTGCGAAGGTAATTATCAGCCAGTATGGGGGTCCTGACGGCGAAATGAGCGCTTCCATGCGGTATCTGTCCCAGCGCTTTGCCATGACAAATCGTGTTGCTATGGGAACTTTAACAGACATCGGCACCGAAGAATTAGCCCACCTTGAAATGGTAGCCACCATTGTACACCAGCTCACCCGCAATCTCTCCATGGAAGAAATCGAAAAGGCTGGTTTTGCCCCTTATTATGTAGACCACGCAGTCGGCATCTGGCCTCAGGCAGCAGGCGGAATTCCTTTTAATGCCTGTGAATTCCAGTCAAAAGGTGACCCAATTACAGATTTATTTGAAGATTTGGCCGCAGAGCAAAAAGCTCGCGCAACCTATGACAATATTCTTCGTCTGATTGATGACCCAGACGTTATTGCTCCAATTCGCTTCCTCCGCGCCAGAGAAATCGTCCATTTCCAGCGTTTCGGTGAAGTTTTAAGGCATGTACAGGAAGACCTGGATTCCAAAAACTTCTATGCCTTTAACCCGGCATTTGATATGCCCTGTAAAGCCTCCTGTGGGGAACATGACTGCGGCTGCAATCGATAAGACGTGAAATACAAAAGTTACTGAAAAAATATAGTAAATGCCAAAAGTAAGGACTCTGCTTTGTAAACAGTCAGTCAGGAACTATAGCCTTTTCCAAAGAAAATTGCTACAGCTCCTGACTCCTATTTACAAGCAGAGTCCCTTTTTCTCTGTTTCTTCTTTATTTAACACTCTTACACCTGTTTATTTTCCGCAGTGTCCGCCACAGGTATGACCTTCCTCACCGTGTCCGTGACAACCCTCTCCCTCATGGTGGTGATGATTACACATAGTATCCGGATTATAATTCAGACTTCCTGCCAGAAAGGCTTCTGCCTGTGCATCTGCATTTCCACATGCTCCCGGGAAAAGACGGATTCCAGCCTCTGCCAGTGCGTTTCTAGCTCCGCCGCCGATTCCGCCGCAGATTAAAACTTCAACACCCAGGTTTTTTAAAAATCCTGCCAATGCGCCATGTCCGCTGCCATTAGTGTCTACAATTTCAGAAGAAAGAATTTTTCCGTCCTCTGCTGTATATACCTTAAACTGTTCTGTATGTCCGAAATGCTGGAATACTTCTCCATTTTCATAAGTCACTGCTATTTTCATTTTAAAAACTCCTTTCTCACTACCGTTCTTTTCTTTTGGCTCTTCAATACAAAAATTTCCGCCCCGAATACAAAGCCCTGCACCCTCCACAAGAAATCTGGCTGTTTTCTTCCTTGCTTCTGTATAAAGGCTCTGCACCGTTGCCCTTGCAATTCCCATTTGTCTGGCACATTGTGCCTGAGTCATTCCCTGATAATCCAAAAGCCGTAGAGTTTCGTATTCCTCAACTGACAAGACAATCTCATGACAGGAGTTTTCTTTTCCAGCCGGATAATAGGTCTGACAAATCGGCAGTTTCTGTACACATTTTGGTTTGTTTGGTCTTGGCATTGCTTTTCCTTCCCTGCCTTTATTGGCATATGTTTATTATACCTTTGTTATCAGCATATGTCAATAACATTCTTCAAAAAATATCTTTTCTATCTGTCCTTTTTTCTCATACAATGATAAAATAAAGATAACACTTTAACATAACATAGGAGGTAACAAATGGAATATCGTGCATTTGAAAAACTGAGGGTTTCCCCTTCTCTTCTGGGCTTTGGCTGTATGCGTTTTCCCCAAAATCCCGACGGAACTATTGACGAAGCAGAGGCCGCAAAGCTTCTGGATACTGCTATCAAAGCCGGGGTTAATTACATAGACACTGCTTATCCCTACCACAACGGAGAAAGCGAACCCTTTCTTGGACGCACACTGAAAAAATATCCCCGGAATTCCTTTTATCTGGCTACTAAGCTTCCCATGTGGGATATCAAAACCCCGGAAGATGTAAAAAAAATCTTTGACAGCCAGTTAGAACGTTTGCAGACAGACTATGTAGATTTTTATCTGATTCATTGTCTGGACAAGGAAAAATGGCAACAGGTATTAGATTTGAACGTAATTCCGTTTCTGGAGGAAATGAAACAACAGGGAAAAATCCGTTTTCTGGGATTTTCCTTTCATGATGATTTTGACACCTTTAAGAAAATTCTCACCTACAGAACCTGGGATTTCTGCCAGATTCAGTATAACTACATTGACACAGAGATTCAGGCAGGGGATCGAGGCTATGAGCTGACCGAAGAACTTGGTATTCCTCTGGTTATTATGGAGCCTGTCAAAGGCGGCTCCCTGGCTTCTCTTCCCGAGGAAATTGCCGCTCGTTTTACAGACTTTGACCCTTTACACAGTCTTGCGTCCTGGGCGCTTCGCTGGGTTGCCAGCAAGCCTAATGTCAAAGTGGTATTAAGCGGCATGTCCACCATGGAACAGGTGCAGGACAATCTGGAAACCTTCACACATTTTACACCTCTCTCCTTAAAAGAAAAGGAAGTTGTGGCTAATGTAGCTGCCGCAATCCGCCAGAGAACCAAAAATGGCTGTACCGGCTGCGCCTACTGTATGCCCTGTCCCTTTGGCGTGGACATTCCGGGCAATTTTCACATCTGGAATAACTGGTCCATGTATGGAAATGATGAAAAGGCAAAACGCGCTTATTTTACCGAAATGAAAGAATCTGCACGGGCTGACCAGTGCAAAAAATGTGGCAAATGCGAAACCGTCTGTCCCCAAGCGCTTTCTATCCGTGAAAATCTGGCAACTGCTGCAAAAGAGCTGGGCGAACTGGCATAAAAATTCATAAAACACGCATTCCTGTGAAACAATAGGCTGCCGAATCAGAAATATTTCTGATGCGGCAGCCTATTGTTATCTTAACAAAAAAGACACCCCACATATTGATATGCGAGATGTCTTTCCGTATTTTTTCCTTACGCCTCTTCTCTGTCATTAGTCAGCTTAAGCTTGTCCAACACATAGAAAACCAGGCTCAGAAGCATACCCACGATGCAGGCAAGCACCATACCTCTTAACTCAATTTCTCCAATACGCAAGGTGATTCCGGAAAGCCCTGTGACAAAAATCACAGAAGTCAGCGCCAGATTTCTGGAACGGCTGTAATCTACCTTTCCATCTACCAGAATACGGATACCAGAAGTACCAATCATACCATACAGCAGGAAGGAAATTCCACCAATAACCGGTCCCGGAATGGTGTTGATTAATGCAGTCAACTTTCCGATAAAAGAACAGATAATAGACAGTACGGCTGCACCGCCGATAACATACACACTGTATACACGGGTCATTGCCATAACTCCGATATTTTCTCCATAGGTTGTAGTCGGTACCGAACCGATAAAGCCGGAAATCATGGTAGAGAAATTATCTGCAAACAGAGAACGGTGCAGTCCCGGATCTTTAATCAGATTTCTGCCAACCACCTTTCCGGTTACAATCTGATGTCCAATATGCTCAGAGGTAATAACCAGAATAACCGGCAGAATAATCATAATGGCTTCAGCATTGAACTTTGGTGTGCCGAAATTCGGCAGAGCAAAAAGCGGCGCCTCGGCAACTGCCTGAAAATCTACGATTCTGCAGGCAATGGCTGCAATATAACCCGCAATAATGGCAATGAGAATCGGGATAACGGAAAGGAATTTCCGAAATACCACAGATCCAAACACCGCCACGCCTAACGTTACCAGAAAAACGATGACATTACCGCTTTTCAGCTTCTCGTCCAGCATACCGGCATTGCTCGCCGCCGTAGAGGACAGTTCCAGACCAATCAGGGCAACCACTGGTCCCATGGCTGCCGGAGGCAGTACCACATCAATCCAGTCTGACCCGAATTTGTAAATAATCAGTGCCAGAATACAGCCGCAGAAGCCTACAACCACAAATCCTCCAAGAGCGTAATCATAACCGAATTTACTGATAACAATCCCCGCCGGGGCAATAAAGGCAAAGCTGGAACCCAGATAAGCAGGCGCTTTTCCCTTTGTAATGAGAATGAACAGCAGAGTTCCCACACCATTCATAAACAATACGATTGCCGGATTAATACCAAAGACAAACGGAACCAGCACAGAGGCGCCAAACATGGCAAACATATGCTGGATACTCAGCGGAACCAAAAGCTTTGGCGGTACTTTTTCTTCTACCTGGATAATTTTACGATTTTCCACAGTTTTTTCTCCCTTACTTTTTATTTCGTTTTAACATTCGTCTTATATTAGCATAAATCCTTTCAAAATACCAGAAAAAAAGGCGGCTGTTTCCAAAAAACAACCACCTTTTTCTATTTCTTCGCTTTTTTTGCTTCTCTTATTTTGTTTCCAAATTAAAGCCAAAGTAGCGCACTGCGTTGTTGTAGGAGATTCCTTTGACAATCTTCTCCAGATTCTTCATATCCTTTGGATATTCGCCGTTTTCTACCCAGCCGCCGATAAGCTCGCACATGATTCTTCTGAAATATTCGTGTCTTGGATAAGACAGGAAGCTTCTAGAGTCTGTGAGCATACCGATAAAGTTTCCGAGAAGACCCAGGTTTGCTAAAGAAGTCATCTGCTTCATCATACCTGTTTTATTATCATTGAACCACCATGCAGAACCCTGCTGGATTTTACCGATGGCGTCGCTGTTCTGGAAGCAGCCCAGAATTGTACCGATTAATTCGTCATCTCCCGGATTCAAGCTGTATAAAATTGTTTTCGGCAGGTTTTTTGCTTCATTTACTGCATTTAAGAAGTCTGCCAACTGCTCGCCTGGTGCAAAGTTGCTGATACAATCAAAGCCTGTATCCGGTCCCAGCTTTGCATACATGGCTTTGTTGTTATCTCTCTTACAGCCATAGTGTAACTGCATTACCCAGTTCATTTCCTCGTATTTTCCTGCCAGGAAAAGCATAAATGCAGTTTTATATTTTGCTGCTGCTTCTTTTGTGATTTCTTTTCCTGCCAGGCGGTCAGCAAAAATTCTTTCTACTTCTTCGTCACTGGCCGGCGCATACATGACATAGTCCAGACCATGGTCAGAAATAGAACAGCCCATACTGTCAAAATATTCCATTCTCTTTGTAATAGCTTCCTTTAAATCTGCAAAGGTTTTAATTTCCACACCGGAAGCCTTGGAAAGCTTGCCGAGGTATTCCACAAACTCCGGCTTTTCCAGATTGGTTGCCTTGTCCGGTCTCCATGCAGGCAGCACCTGTACGTCAAAGGTTTCGTCTTCTTTGATAACCTTGTGCCATTTCAGGTCATCAATGGGGTCATCTGTGGTGCAAAGCAGAGTTACATTAGACTGCTTAATCAGATTTCTTACACTCATGGAATCCTCCTGCAATTTTGCATTGCACAGGTTCCAGACCTCTTCTGCTGTTTCGCCGTTTAATACGCCTGTATAGCCAAAGTATCTCTGCAGTTCCAGGTGACTCCAGTGAAACAGAGGATTTCCAATGGCTTTTTCCAGAGTTTCCGCCCATTTCTGGAATTTTTCCCTGTCCGGGGCATCTCCGGTAATGTAATATTCGTCCACGCCATTGGAACGCATCTGACGCCATTTATAATGGTCGCCCCCCAGCCATACCTGAGTAATGTTTTCAAATTTTCTGTCCTCAGCGATTTCCTGAGGATTGATATGGCAGTGGTAGTCCAGCACAGGAACCTGGGCTGCAAAATCATGATACAGCTCTTTGGCTGTGTCTGTACTGAGTAAAAAATCTTTGTCCATAAATGCTTTCATAGGACAGCCTCCTTATAAATTTATTTTATACATATCCCATAAGGCTTGGCAGCCACAGACTGAGCTGCGGGATATAAGTTACCAGCATCAGTACCACAAAGATTGCGGCAAAGTAAATCAACAGCTGTTTAAACACGGTTTCAATCTTAACATTTCCAACCTTAACACCAACAAACAGCGTGGTTCCGACCGGCGGTGTAATCGTTCCGATACACAGATTGAAAATCATCATAATACCAAAATGAATGGTATTCATGCCAAGTGCGGTACACACCGGAAGGAAAATCGGTGTAAAAATCAGACATGCCGGTGTCATATCCATAAAAGTACCTACAATCAGCAGGATAATATTAATCATCAGAAGAATAACAATCTTGCTGTCACTGATAGCTAAAAGTCCGTTGGAAACCAGAGTCGGGATATTGGTAAATGCCATAACCCAGGACATAATACTGGATACACCAATAAGGAAAATAATAATACCTGTCATTTCCGCACTGTCCTTTAACAATTTTGGAATATCCTTAAATTTAATGGATTTATATCCAAACAGAGACAGTAGCAAGCTGTATACTACTGCAACTACAGAACCTTCGGTTGCAGTGAAAATACCTGCGATAATACCGCCGATTACAATGATAATCAAAAGCAGACATGGAAGCGCCTGAAGAATAATGTTCATGGCTTCTTTAAATGTAAATTTCTGTTTACTTCTGTAATTGTTCTTCTTTGCAATAAAGTAAATGACCAACATACAAGCCAGACCCCAGAGAATTCCCGGAATGTAGCCTGCCATGAAAAGTGCTGCCACAGAAGTACCGCCGCTTACCAAAGAAAAGGTAATCATAACGTTACTTGGAGGAATCAGAAGTCCTGTAGGCGCTGTTGCAATGTTGGCTGCTGCGGAAAAGTTCGGGTCATACCCCTCATCTTTTTCAATCGGTCCGATAATAGAACCCATAGCAGAAGCAGCCGCTGTACCGGAACCGGAAATCGCGCCGAACAACATGTTAGCCAGAACGTTTGTCTGTGCCAGGGCACCCGGTGTACGTCCTGTCACCAGTTTTGCAAGATTAATCAAGCGGACTGCAATACCACCCTTGTTCATAATGTTTCCGGCCAGAATAAAAAACGGAATGGCCAGCAAACTGAATACGGAGATACCGGAAAAAATTCTCTGAGCTCCTGTTAAAACTGCAACACTGGTATCCATAACCGGAAGAATTGCACACACGGAAGAAATTCCCAACGCAACGGCGATGGGCACACCGGCAACCAGCATGATAACCAGCAAGACCAAAATAATCAGACCTGAAATAATTGCTGTATTCATATACTTCTCCTCCCTCTTATTCCTTTACTTCTCTCTGTTCTCTTTCATATCCTGCAACCAAATCTACAATATTCAGTATAGAGTAGATGACAATCAGAATACCGGAAAGAGGAACGACCGTATAGATAACACCCATAGGAACCCCTAAAGAAGCAGTCACCTGTGTCATGGTCAGCCCCATAATATTCCAGCCGCCGTATACCATAACACTGCCTGCCAAAAACATAATCAGAATCTCAATAATGATTTCCAGCACTTTTCTCGGTGTTCCTGTTAATTTGTCTGCAATAAAGCCCATACGCATATGGTCTCTTTTTCCGAATACGTAAGCGGAAGCCAGAAGCGCCATCCAGGTAAAGCTGTAAGTCAGAAGTTCCTCTGATACAGTACTTGGGCTATTGAAAAAATAACGAACTACAATCTGATAAGTTCCCACAATTACCATCAGTGCAAACAGAGCCGCACAGGCCCAGCTCAATACCAGGTCAATTCCTTTACGGATTTTATGCAATACGTTCATTACTCTGCCTCCTTATCTACATATTTTGCGTTGATTTCCTGAATGTGGTCATACAAATCCTGAATGTCCGGATTTTCTTTGAGCATCTCGTCCTGAACACCGGCTACTTTGTCTTTAAACTGCTGAATGTCCACATCAATAAATTCCACGCCCATGTCGTCCTTGGCAATTTTCTTTGCCTCTTCTACCTGTACATCCCATTCCTCCAGTTCTACTTCTGTAGACAGTCTGGCAGCTTCCTCAAAAACTTCTCTTTCTTCGTCGCTTAAGCTGTTTAAAAATTTCAGGTTTCCGATTAACATATCCGGCACCATCTGATGCTTATTGTAAGAGAAGTATTTGGCAACTTCTCCGTGTTTGTTGTTCGTCAGAGCCAGCTCGTTGTTCTCCGCGCCGTCGATAACCCCCTGCTGAATGGCTGTATAAACTTCACCAAAACTCATTGGAGAAGCGGCAGCACCAAAGGCTTTCGCCATATTTACACTGGCTGGTGACTGCTGTACACGGATTTTCAGACCTTTCAGGTCATCCGGTGTATGGATTGGCTTTGTTGCATAGAAGTTACGGGTTCCTGCATTGTACCAGGTCAGTACGCGAAAACCGGCTTCGTCTGTAGAAGCATACACCTGATTCATATAATCTGTATCATTCATAACTTCATGATAGGCCTCCTCTGAAGTAAACAGATATGGCATACTGAAGACCTCATATACATCTGCAAAGGTTTCCAGGTTTGCGGTACCTGCCACTACGAAGTCAATGGCGCCTGTCTGTGTCAGCTCAATGGCCTTCTGTGCAGAACCCAGAAGCTCATTTGGAAAAATCTGTACTTCATACTTATCACCCAGATTTTCTTCTACATACTCCTTAAACCTCAAAAGACCCAGATGTTCCGGGTGGGTTTCAGACTGTGCATGAGAAATACGGATAATTCTCTTTCCTCCTGTAACGGAAGAGGTACAGCCGGACATTCCCGCAACAACGGCAACACAAAGAGCTGCTGCTAAAATTCTTTTTAAACCTTTCATTCTTCCTTGTCCCTTCGTTTTGTTCTAAAAATTAGTTGTTCCCCGTTTTATCAGATGACATCTGACAGAACGCTTATGCCGCACGGATTTTCCCTCCAGCAAAAGCATGAGAGAATCCACGGCTGTTTTGCAAAGAGCATCTCTTCTGCTGTCAATAGAAGTCAGCTCCGGCTCGCAGCACACGGCAAGCTCGGAATCATTAAAACCAATGATATTGACGTCCTCCGGTATACGCATCTGCTTTTTCATGGCATATTTTAACGCACCCACGGCAAGCCCATCATCTGTGGCAACCACTGCATCAAAATTCAGTTCCCCTCTTTGCAATAAGTTTTCCCTGACTGTGGATATTTTGTTTTCCGTAAAAATTTTCAGTTCCTCCACCATCGGAAGACCATTATCCCTCAGTGCATCCTCATATCCTAAAAGTTTTTGCGTTGCACTGTAGGAATGAGAATCATAGAGAAACAAAATCCGCTTTCTACCTGCCTCTGTCAGAGCGCATACGGTATCATACATAATCTGATAATTTTCAGACAGCATACAATACACACCCGGACAGCGGACATAGCCGTTAATCAAAAAGACCGGTACCTCCCTAGCTGCTTCTCTTAAATAGCCGATTTCCTCCTCGCTGCCGTCTCCCACATAATGAGAACCCACCAGCACCAGGGCATCAATCTTTTTTTTCAAAACCATTTGTACAGCATTTACCTTGCTTTCCTGCTTATAACCGCTGCAGTAAAGAATGCAGTCATACCCATAACCCCGGAAACGCTTCTCCAAATAGGCAACCGATTCTGCCATATAAGCGTCCGACACATCTGGACAGACAATCCCCACAGTTCTCATGGAATTTAATCCCAGTCCCCGTGCAAATACATTCGGCGTGTAATTTTGTTCCTCCATGACAGCCCGTACCTTCTGCTTGGTTTTCTCGCTGACCTTGGGGCTGTCATTTACAACTCTTGATACCGTTGCAATGGAAACGCCTGCCAGTCTGGCAATATCATAGATGTTCATACAATTCCTACTTTCTTTTTCCTGCATTTGCAGAATTTTGATGTAAGCTCTTACACCCTATTTCTATTATACAGAACCTTTTTGCACAATGCAAAAACTTTTTCATCGTAATTTTATACAATTTTCTGCATTTGTTTTTATGCATTTTTAATATTTTTTATTTTTCTCCAAAATTTGTATTGACGTTTTTTTCATTCGGCGGTACATTAAATGTAAGCCCTTACATTTTGTTCGGAACAAATTTTAGGAGGAAAACATATGCAGAAATATATTAAAATCCACCCGGATGACAAAGTAGCCGTTGCCCTCTCTCCATTAGAGGCTGGTACTGTTGTCACCATAGACAAACAAACCTTAACACTGACTGAGGATATCCCCCAGGGACATAAATTTGCCCTGAAGGATTTGGAAGCAGGCGAACCTGTTGTGAAATACGGATATCCCATCGGGATTACAAAGGAGGCTGTAAAAACAGGATCCTGGATTCATGTCCATAACATGAAAACCGGTCTTGGAGATTTACTTACCTATGAATATGACAAACAGGACACTTCCCTTTCACCTACAGAAAAACGTTTTTTCCAGGGATACCGCCGCAGAAACGGAAAAGTCGGTGTCCGCAATGAAATCTGGATTATTCCAACTGTAGGCTGTGTCAACAATGTGGCAACTGCTATTGAGCGAAAAGCACAGACCCTTGTAAAAGGAAGCATTGAGGCAATTGCCGCTTTTCCTCACCCTTACGGCTGCTCTCAGATGGGCGATGACCAGGACAACACCAGAAAAATTCTGGCAGATTTGATTAACCACCCAAATGCCGGCGGTGTGCTGGTGCTGGGTCTTGGCTGTGAAAACAGCAATATTGAAGAACTGAAAAAATTTATCGGTCCTTATGATGAAAACCGGGTAAAATTCCTGGTAGCACAGGAATGTGAAGATGAGATCACCGAATCTTTAAAACTTCTTGAAGAACTGGCAGACTTTGCAGGAAAAGCAAAACGAGAACCCATTAACTGCAACGAGTTGATTATCGGTATGAAATGCGGCGGCTCTGACGGACTGTCCGGTATTACTGCAAATCCGGTGGTAGGCGCCTTTTCCGACCTGCTCATTTCCAAAGGAGGCACTACCATTCTCACAGAGGTTCCTGAAATGTTCGGCGCAGAAACTCTGCTCATGAACCGCTGTGAAAATGAGGAACTTTTTGAAAAAACCGTACACCTGATTAATGACTTTAAAAATTATTTCACCAGCCATAACCAGACCATTTACGAAAATCCTTCACCTGGGAACAAAAAAGGCGGTATTTCCACTCTGGAGGACAAATCCATGGGCTGTACCCAGAAATCCGGTTCCGCACCAGTGAGAGGCGTCCTTTCCTATGGAGAGCCTGTAAGAGAAAAAGGGCTGAATCTCTTAAGCGCACCCGGCAATGATTTAGTCGCTTCCACTGCACTGGCAGCCTCAGGGGCACACATTGTCCTCTTTACTACAGGTCGGGGAACACCGTTTGCTTCCCCGGTACCTACTGTGAAGATTTCCAGCAACTCCAATCTCTACGGACACAAAAAGAACTGGATTGATTTCAACTGTGGAACCATGGTAGAGGGAACTTCTCTTTCTGAATTAAGCAATCAGCTTTTTGACTATGTTATAGCTGTTGCTTCTGGAGAAGAGGTCAAATCAGAAAAAGCAGGCTTCCACGATATGGCTATTTTCAAACAGGGAGTCACCCTTTAAATAGGAAATAAAAATCTATAAATATAAATTTAAAGCAGAAAGTGAGGATCACACTATGAAAAAATTAAGCTATCAGACACTGGAAGAACAGGGCTACAACGGCTATCTGTTAAAAGACGCACCGGAACGTGTGCTGCAGTTCGGAGAGGGAAATTTTCTCCGTGCCTTTGTAGATTATTTCATTGATATGATGAATGAAAAAGCAGGATTTAACAGCAAAGTTGTGCTGGTACAGCCCATTGCCAACCACGGCGGTTTTAATCTGGCAGATGTGATTAACGAACAGGATGGTCTGTATACCTTATATTTAAGAGGTTTTGAAAACGGACAGAAGGTCAACGACAAGCGCATCATTTCCTGCGTCAGCCGTTGCTTGAATGTACACAGCGACTACGAAGCAGTCATGGCATGTGCAGAAAATCCGGATCTCCGCTACATTACCTGCAATACCACAGAAGCAGGAATTGCCTATGACCCTTCCTGCCAGTTTACAGAAACACCACCTTCCAGCTATCCTGCAAAACTGACTCAGTTTTTATACCGCAGATTTCAGACATTTGGAAAAGAAGCTGGAAAAGGCTTTGTCATTCTTGCCTGCGAACTCATTGACAACAACGGAAAAGAGCTGGAAAAATGCGTGTTAAACTATGCAAAACAGTGGGAACTGGGTGACGAATTTATCAACTGGATCCAGCAGGAAAATATTTTCTGCTCTACTTTGGTAGACCGTATTGTAACCGGTTTCCCGAGAAATGAGGCTGCCGCTATTAATGAAGAAAATGGTTACGAAGATAATATCATTGACACTGGTGAAGTTTTTGGCTTCTGGGTTATTGAAGGACCGGAATCCCTGAAAAAAGAGCTTCCCTTTGCCGAAGCAGGACTTCCTGTGCTGATTACAGACGACCACAAACCATACAAACAGAGAAAGGTGCGTATTTTAAACGGCGCGCATACTTCCATGGTTTTAGGCGCTTATCTGGCTGGTCAGAACATTGTCAGAGATTGTATGCATGACGACACAATCCTGAATTTTATGAACAAAACCATTTATGAGGAAATCATTCCAACCCTCTCCCTTTCTGAAGAGGACTGCAAAGACTTTGCGGCTGCGGTAACCGAGCGTTTCAAAAATCCGTTTATCGACCATGCCCTTATGTCCATTTCCTTAAACTCCACTTCCAAGTGGAAAGCCCGGGTAATGCCATCCCTGGAAGGCTATGTAGCGAAATTTAACAAACTGCCGAAATGTATTACCGCTTCTTTTGCCTTCTACATTTCTTTCTACCGTGGCACAGAACTGACTGACGCAGGTCTGGTGGCAAAACGTCCAAACGGGGATACCTACACCATTTCTGATGACCGCGCAGTTCTGGAATTCTACTATGCACATAGAACGGACAGTGCAAAAGAACTGGTACACGCTGTCTGCACAAATACAGATTTCTGGGGCAAGGATTTAACCGAAATCCCGGGATTTGAAGAAGAAGTGGCTACCATTGTGAAAAACATCGAGGCACACGGAACTTATGAGGAGATGAAAAACTGCCTGTAAGAAAGCAGAAAATCATAAACAACTCTGTCATATAACAAAAAGCTGTTTTCCCGGTCTATGAATCAGGAAAACAGTTTTTTTGTCCTTCTGCTTTTTATTTGCTTTTGTCTCCAAGAATCGCAAATTCATAGGGTTCACAGGTTCTGCACATGACCATTGTAAACAGCAAACGAATTATGGCTGTAGTTAGCAGCCAGATCTATAATAGCGATGGGATTCTCAAAGAGAAAAAACTGCCACGCAGAGATGTCAGCCAGATTCTTCCGGTATTCATACTTCTGTGTGGCAGTTCTTTTACCATTTATAAGGATTTTGCCTCCTACCATTCTATCTGTACAGCTCCCCAGGTAAGTCCTGCGCCAAACCCGGAAAGAATCAGCTTATCTCCTCTCTGCAGCTTTCCCTGACGGTTTAATTCGTCCAGAAGAATGGGAATGCTTGCAGCAGAGGTATTTCCGTAATGCTCCATATTCATGGGAAACTTCTCCTCCGGCTCTTTCAGCCTTTTGGCTGCGCTGGAAATAATGCGGCTGTTTGCCTGATGCAGAAGGTAATATTTAATTTCCTCCTTTGTCGTCCTGGTCTGTGCCAGCAATTCTTCAATACACTCCGGAACCTTCTTTACTGCAAATTTAAAGACCTCCTGTCCCTCCATTTCCAGTCCACAGGTCTTCTGCTCTGCTTCCGGCTCTTTGTCAAAAGGATTAATTCCTTTTATTCCCACATGTCCTTCCCTGCAGGTAAGAACCTCTCCCTTTTCTCCATTTGCATGCTGCACCATACCCTCAATCCCTGTTTCTTTTGCCTCCAGTACCACAGCCCCTGCCCCATCTCCAAACAGGACACAGGTACTTCGGTCCTCCCAGTTCAGCAGTCTGGACAATTTTTCAGTTCCAATAATAAGGGCTTTTTTATAAATTCCGCTCTGCAGATAAGCCCAGGCTGTGTTAAGTCCAAAAAGAAAGCCTGAACAGGCAGCACTTATATCAAAGACAACTGCCTGCCTGGCGCCTATCTCCTTTTGTATCTGGCAAGCAGTGCTTGGAAAAAGAAACTCTCCTGAGCAGGTTGCCACAATTAAAAGCTCTATCTCCTCTGCCAGAGCCCCTGCTTTCTCCATAGCTCTTCTGGCTGCCTCTGCTCCCATTTCTGCAACCGTTTCCTTTCCGGCAATTCTCCGGCTGCGGATTCCCGTACGGCTGTAAATCCATGCGTCGCTGGTATCCACGATTTCGGAAAGCTCCTCATTGCTGATATTGATTTCTGGTACAAAACTTCCCGTCCCTGTAATTCTTCCTGTCATTTTTCTTCCTCTCTGTTATTTTTTATTATTTATGATTCAAATATTTTGACTATCAAATTATAAATTCAGTATACTGGCTTTTCCCTTCTTTGTCAAGTCTGTTACCGCTTCATGAAAAAAGAACGACCCCCTCTACTGGTTGTCGTCCTTATAAATCTTCTTAATTTCCTGTGACAATTCCCGGTTTAAATCATCCAAGTCAATTCCTATTCCGCTTCCCATATATGGCATCTGCTGCTTTGGGGGCTCGTACTGCTTCTGTCCCACATGATACTCCTGCGTTTTGTCAAGCTCCTCCCTGTCCATAGGCGCCTCAAACTCTGGCTCTTCCTCGGGCGGCTGATAATCGCTGTCATAGTCCCCATCATCATAATCATCGTCTGTAAAGATTTTTCTTCTCTTTTCCAGCGCCTTATCCCTTGCAGCCTTCTCTTTTGCTGCTTTCTTCTGTACCACCTTTGTCTTTTTCACTACTTTTTTCTTTCGTCTTGTGGGAAGTCCCATACCTTTTCTGTCTGAGAATCTGCCAAAAAGAGGAGTTTCTCTTCCATCCTCCCGCATAAGGGGTGCAGCCTGTATGAAAACACCGATAATTGCCAGAATGATACCCAGCACCAGTTCTCCGGCTGTCCCTTTGTTCATCATGGAAAAAATCAGATGGATACCTCCGATTCCTCCGCAGATCGCGGTAACCCCAATAACCATCTGCTTCTCATATCCCAGTGCCAGCGTTCCTGCAAACACACCTGCTACCAATGCAAGGATATGCTGGGTCATGGACGCATCCTGGAAAAATCCCAAAATCATGCAGTATACCAGCCCGGTACACATGAAAAAGACTCCAAACTTATATAAAAGCCAGGCCAGAAGCCCAAGAATCAAAGCTCCTCCGGCAGCGCACACCAGAGCCATAACCTTATCCTGAAGAAAATAGTACCCGGCAGCCCCACCTCCTCCGGCGCCTGCCAGCACTCCCAGAATACAGCCCCAGACTTTGCGAAGACGATATCCCATAAAGCAGTTCAGAAGCGCAAAGACAGCTCCTGCCAGATAAATAACCAGCTTATACTGCTGCGGAATTGTATCCCAATATCCTTTTATAAGTTCCAGTACCTGTGATACCTGTACATTCATAAATCCTTACATTCCTTTCAGATATATGTGCCTGATATAACTCAGTGTTTCCTTTTCTCCCTTTTCTGCCAGCATACGAAGCAGCATCTCCAAATCCCGGTTAGTATCTTTATGGACAAACCAAAGCTTCTCCTTGCTGGCAAGAAAATACTCAAGAGGCGCTCTGTCCGTATAAGTATCCGGATGATAATTTCTGGAGGCACTGATGCGATCCATCACCATTTCTGCAATATATTTTCTCGGCATGGGCACGCCGCGGATAATGGTATCGCAGTGAATACCGTAATCCATCCAATGTTCAAAATGATGCTTGTTTCTCCCATAATGGTGGATCCAGGAGGTAGACAGCCCTGTCGCCTCCCTCTCTGCATTATTTGGACTTCTGTTTCCCTGATAATATTTGCAGCCTATCCGAAATTCCGTCCAGGAATACTTGGACAAATCGTGAAGAATCCCCTGTTTGTAAAGTCCAATCTTAAAGCAATATTTCATGACTAAAAACTTGTGCCTTGTAATCGTCTTAAAATGTTCCCAGCCCCGCATGTCTTTTCGCCCTGCTTTCCTGTTAAAATCATAATTGTTCTCGGTGGAACCACGAGGGTTCGCTCCTTAATCATCTCCTGTTGCTCCAGAAATCCTCCGTTTTCTTCCTCATCTGTGCGCAGAACCATCTGCCAGAAAATTTCCCCGGACATACCCGGAAGGGCAAGCTCATGGGAAACCCAGTGCAGATTCACTGCTACAAACCAGAATTTTCTATCCTGTCCGCAATAATCTCCGCAATACATCATACCCAGACAACGAAGTCCTTTTTCCTTTGGTACATACCAGGCCTGACTGCTGTGATAAGAAATATCCGGATATCCAAGCGCTCTGTAATCTATCCCCCTTGGTTCTTCTTTCATGTGAAAAACCGGATTCTCTTTTCTCAGGGCAATGGCCTTTTTTACAAAGGTGAAAATTTTCTCATGCCCCTGTATACCGCTCCAGTCTATCCAGCCCAGCTCATTATCCTGACACCATACATTGTTGTTGCCCTTCTGGGTGTTCCCCCATTCATCTCCCTGATAAATCAGAGGCGTTCCCTGACTGAAAAGAAGAAGAGCAAAGGCATTTTTTATCTGCTGAAGCCGTAGTCTGCGGATACTGTGTTTTCTGGTCTGCCCCTCAGCTCCGCAATTCCAGGTACAGTTATACTCTATACCGTCCTGATTTTCTTCTCCGTTTGCCTCATTGTGCCGTTCCTCATAGGAAACCATATCTGCCATAGAAAACCCGTCCTGGTCAGCCATATAGTTTATGACACCACTACAAAGAGGATTTCTCCTGCTGCGGAACATAAATTCCTCTATCATGCCCTCCTCTCCCTTGAGAAGACGGCGCATACAGTAGAGAAAACCTTCGTTATACTCTGCAGTGCCTTTATAAAAGGGCTTCTTTCCGTCAAAGACCTCTCTGCCGTCCACATCATGGAAAAACAGCTTGCTCCCGGCAAGAAATGCATCCTTCATAAACAGTTCCTTTGGAATCCGTTCTCCCATGAGATGAAAGCCGTCAATGTGATATTCGCATTTCCAGAAACGGAGAATATCCAGCATCACAGAAGGCGGCAGCTCCCTTCCAAAATAAAATTCCATAAGACATTCCAGCCCTGCCCCGTGAAGGGCATTGACCAGATGCTTAAATTCCTTCACCGGATTTGCAGAAGCGCTAAAGGCTGCCTTTGGTGCAAAGTAACAGGCCTCTCCTGTATAGCCCCAGCAGTTTACCCTTCCCTGACCTTCATCCTGCAGCTCCTTATACGGACTTCCTTTTATCTGCAGCCTGAGCCGTTCCCGGTATTCATAAGCCGGCATAAGCAGCACTCCTGTTATTCCAAGTTCCTGCAGATAGGGGATTTTTTCCTCCATTCCTGCAAAGGTTCCTCTTTTCCTTACTTTAGAACTTCTGTGCATGGTAAAGCTGCGTACCTGTACCTTATAAAAGACAGATTCTGATAATTCCTTTGACAAAAATCCTCTGTCTGTCCAGGCAAAAGCTTCCTCCCGGTATTTACTTCGTGGTTCTTCCTTTTCTTCTTTTCCGAAATCCGGCGTTTTAACCAAACTCTGTGCATAAGGATCCTGCTTTACCACACCGTCTATACAGAAATTATACTGCACCTCCCGTTTGGGAAGCCCTGTTACAAACAGGGACAGCAGATTTCCCCTTCTACTCTCTTCCAAAAAAGGAATCCTCAGGACTTCAGATTTTCCCTCTCTTTCCTTATATAAGAGCAGCTCTGCCCCGGAACCAGGCAGCACCTCTGCGGTAAACAGATGCCCCTTTCCTGTTTGCTCCACCCCTGGACGGTATGGGATTCCCGGCACTGCCTGTATTTTTTCTTCTGTCATTCTCCTATTGCTGTTCAAGCTGTCACCTCATTTCCCTGTCTTCTCAGGACAGAGAACCTTTCTCTGCACACATTTTTTTCATACTGTCATAAACCATGGACGCATGGTCTTCGTCAGTCAATGTTACCAGTACATCGCCTGCTCTTAAGATTGTCTTTCCCTTCGGAATCAACTCCGTACCGTTTCGCTTTACTGCCACAAGCAGACACTCTCCAGCCCAGCTTACCTGCTGTATACTCTGGTTGTGAAGGAGGCTTCCGTGACAAATCACAAATTCCTGTAAAATTTTTCCTCCTGTCTTTTCAGGCACCTGCTGACCGCGCCTTCTCAAAAGACTGCCCAGAAGGCTTTCATAAATGGGCTCTGATTTCAACCCGGACGCCACCAGATAAGCAACAATGGACACCAGGGACATGGAAAGCATCTGGCTCACCTGCCCTGTCATCTCAAAAATCAAAATAATTCCGGTAATCGGTGCCCTTACAATAGCAGTAAAATACCCCGCCATTGCCAAAAGCACAAAATTACTGATATAAGAAGGATCCAGTCCCATATATTCTGCTGCAAAGGTGCTATACATACCTCCGAGAAGTGCGCCCAAAACCAGAAGCGGAAAGAAAATTCCTCCCGGCGCACCGGAGCCAAAGCAGATAAGGGAAAACAAAAACTTCACCAAAAATAAAACCGCCAGCGCCTTCAGCACCATGTTCCCCTGTGCAGCCATATCAATCAGCTCATGTCCGCTGCCCAGCACCTGGGGCATCACAAGCCCCAGCACACCGGCTAACAGAAAGGGAATCAAAAGTCTTGTGGTTTCATTCAGTCCTTTTGCCTTAAAATACAGTCCCTGTACCCACATGGTCATTTTGTTGTAAAAAGCTCCCATAATCCCAAGGAGTATCCCCAGAATCACAATATGTCCGTAATACTGAGGCGCAATTTCCGTGCCGATGTCAAACTGAAAAACCGAAGTAAACCCCAGAAATTCACTGGATATATAGTCTGCTGTAATTGACGCAGTCATAACCGATACCAGCACAGACACGGAAAAATTTTTATGTATTTCTTCCAGAGAAAACATCACACCTGCCAGCGGCGCATGAAAGGCAGCCGCAAGTCCTGCGCTTGCTCCGCAGGTAAGCAGGTACCGCTCCTCTGTCTTTTCTCTTTTTAAAGCTTTGGAAACAGCCTTTCCCACCATGGCTCCAATCTGGATAGACGGACCCTCTCTTCCCAGTGAAAGTCCGGAAAACAGAGATAAAAAACCACCCAAAAACTTTGCCGGAAGTACCTTCCACCAGACCTGATCCAGCTTTCCCATCATTTCCCCTTCTACCTGGGGAATTCCGCTTCCGGAAATCATAGGTTCATATTTTACCAACTTTCCCACAATGCAGGCAATGGCAAACAGTACGAAAAACCAGGTTCCTGCCAGCGCCGGATACCTTCTTGCGTATTCCAGAACAAGCTCCATTCCCCTGCCTGCATATTCCAGCAGCACTCTGTACAAAAGCACTACCAGTCCTGCTGCAATCCCCACTACAAAACCCTCTGCTGTGAGAATCGTCTTAAAATGCTCTGCCCTTTTCAGCAGATGCGATGTCCCCTTTTTCAATCTTTTTTCCTCTTTTCTTAACATAGACATTTCCATTATACTTGTCCTATGACAAAATTGCAAATCCTTTCTGTGGTTGCATTCCTCTCCCTATTCTGGTAGAATAGGAACAGATATTACACATGAGGAGGATAAGCATGAGCGAAGAAACCTATACAACCAATCTGGATTCCTGCAACCCAAGCGACTGTGCTTCCTGTACAGCAAACTGCTCCAGTGCAGGCGGCAAAAACCAGGGAACCATTCCCAATGTACCCAATCCTACCATTAAGCTGACTCTGGACGATGATTCTGTTTTAGAATGTGCAGTTCTTACTACCTTCCCGGTAGAAGACTTTGGAGAATACATTGCCCTTGTTCCCTTAAATGAAAACGGCAAAAACAAAGATGGAGAAACCTATCTTTTCCGCTATGCAGAAGAAGGCGACAATCCTGTGGTAAGCAATATTGAAAGAGAAGACGAATACATGGCAGCCGCAGAGGCGTTCCATGATTTCATCGCAAATCTGAAAAGCGAGGAAGAACTTTCCAAAGAAGACGAAAAATAAGACAGACGAAAAGTTCTTTTCTGAAAGCTCTTTTTAATAAGAAATTCTATATCTATTTTTTGATTATCCGTATAAACACTATGCTTTTAAGCATTTTGAAGTATAGGAAAACACTGATTTTACTACGAATTTACCATGATTGAATGAGTCTTGATATAACACTAAAATTAACTTGGGAGATAGCACAAAACATCTGTGTATCTCCCTTTTTTTCATTCATGTAATATGATTATTTCACTCTGATTTCAAATAATAAATCCATTTCATTTTTGACACCTCTCAAAAATAGTATCCTTTTCACATTCTAAACTATGCAGTTGATGTAGGGTCAATATTATTCCTTAATCTTAATCATAAATTTTGTAACATATTCTTCCGGACTGGAAATAGCAACTTCATTTAAACCGATTTCATAGGCATATCCAGTCAATGAAAGTTTGTTTTGATGTGCATACTCAATCATATTCTCATACATAATAGGAGCTTTATCCCAGGCACCTTTCTGATACCCACATAGGTACTTTCCTTTTGGTTTGATAACAATATTCGATAATGTTGTTTTATCTAATGTATAGGTATAAATTCCATCATATTGTTCAAACGTTTTATTAATTACTTTATCAAGCGAAATAAAACTGCCTATCCCCATGCGTATCTGTTCGATGTTCCAGTTATCTTTAAGGTAACTAAAAATCTGTGAAATATCATCATTAAGAAAATCATAAGGCAATACAGAAATTTTTTCTGCATTACATTCCTCAATTCGTATTTCCTGCTTTGATAAATTTTCACAAAGACGTACCTGTTCTTTTTTTGCCCTTAGTATTTTCTTAGTCCGTTTTAATTTCTGTATTTCCAAATCTAGTTCCGCTTCTTTCATATCTGCAATTTGCAGAAATTTCTCAGAAGTGGGATTTTTACAGTAGTCTGCAATTTCCTCTATGCTCATGTTCAATTCCTTCAACATACGAATGTACTCAAACGTTATGCTCTGTGATACATCATAGTAGCGGTACCCGTTATCGCCTTTTGCAGAGGGAGAAAACAGACCAATATTATCATAATAATGTAATGTTCTTTTATTCACTTCGTGCAGTTTTGCAAATTGTGCTGTCGTCATTTTTATTGTTTTATTTGCCATTCTATCAAACTCCTTTTTCAACATTAACATTACAGTTACTGTAAAGAATATAATACAGAACGGACACTGAAAAATCAAGAAGGAACAAGGGTATTATCCTGTGTCCTGTGGATATGTTTGTATGAATATTGTTTTTCTCAATTGACGATAGTTTTTCTTCTTTTCGCATAACACTGTCCGCCAAACCGAGATTTGCTATATGTTTTTACGAAAAATTTTGAATTTGATGACTCATTTTCAAAAACGGACACAATGATTGATGATAGCAGTTGCAATACCTTTTCTCTGATAACCGGCGTGAACAAATAAACGGTCAAGGTAGGCTGTTTTATCTATGTCCCCAAAGCCTACAATGATTAAATCAAATTATATCACTATATAAAGGAACAATCTTATTGAACAGTTATAAAAGTACGCCTTTCACACCATAATTATTTTTTATCCAAAGTATCTTCTATAATTTCAATAGCACGATTGATAAAACTGATTTTTCTTTTGCTAACAAGTTCTCCGTTTTCTGAAATAGATACATAGGCTATACCTAACTGGTCGTCCTTTGTTGAAGAAGTATTTCCCATTAGTGTCGCCCATTCTATATCAATATCTTCTTTTGTGATATTTGTATCAAGTCCAAGTTTGTATTGTAGTGGTTTGAAAAATTCAGAATTAGATTTTGAATTAACCAGAATTACATTATCCTTGCCTTGATATACTTCCACAGTATAATTTACAATATCTTCTTCTTTTTCGACATATTCTTTATTTGGAGAAATTGTTTCTTCATATATCAATTCCATATTTGGAGTTATTGTTATATCATCATTGTTTTCAGTATTTTTTGATGAGCAGCCAATCAAATTAAGCACCATTAAAAAAGTAACGACTACAAAAAGTATTTTGTTTTTTCTTGCCATTATTAACACCTCAAACTTTCATTAGCGTTGCATATATTATATCACTCCCATTTGAAATTTAGGCAAGAAAAAAGCAGTCAATACTAAGACTAACTGCTTTGTGTATATAGATATAAAATTGTTAAACTGGAATTTTATTGACTTATTTTTTCCTATGGAATAAATTCATAACACCAGCGAATATTAAAAAAGCACCTATAATCCCACACCCTATACGTTCTCCAAATCCATGCAAAAACAAGAAAAGTTTTGATGGCTGAAATGCAAGGTAAAGAAGCACTACACCTAATACTAACATTAAAACAATCCCTATAATTCGTCCTGTTCTATTCATCATTTACACCTCAAATCTCAGTTGATATTTCATATATTTTAGGAAATTTAATAACTGTTATATTTGATTATCAAATTCCTCACAAACCCTTGAAAATACTAAGTTTGTAGCAAGTGAACTTTCCCTTACCTTTTCCCTTGTGTTACATCCTCCCATTGGGTTTCATGAACCTTAATATGGGAAAAATTAAGGGAAAGAAAATTTCATAACATAGTATAACATATAACAATAACGACATGGTGAACTGATTGAAATGTTTTCGATATTTAAAACTCTGTAACTGATTATAAAAAATGGAGCTAAGATATGATGAGAACACTTTATGCAGAATACAACATAAACCACGATAGTATTGATGTTTACACAAGTGCCGGATATATGCTTCGCATTGATTGTTAGGAAGCTGAAAAAAATTTAAAAACTACATATGGATCGGCGTGTGCTCTTACTTCATTGGCTGTAGATGAGCCTTTGGAATATACAAGATTATATCTTGAGGGCAATTTACAGATGTGGGTGGATGCAGAAGATTCACTCGAATTATAAACAATATAATTATTGACAATTTTGACTAAATATAAATAATAAAGTTGCTCTGAGAAGCAGCATCTCTCTTTGAAGTAATTGCGCTTTCTCTCATTTTCCCAACATGGGCGCAAGGTCTTAAATTGTTTTTGACATAGGATCTTGCGCCCTTATCTATACTTGTATTCTTCGAGAAAACGAATTATACTATAAAACTGGAGGTGTAATATGGACTACATGACACTAAAAGAAGCTGGCAAAAAATGGGGTGTGACACCTCGTTGGATAAATTATTATTGTGCAGGTGGACGTATTCCCAGTGCTGTGAAAATGGGAACAGTATGGTTAATACCTAAGAATGCCGAAAAGCCTATTGACGGAAGAACAAAAATAGCAAGGAGCAATCATAATGGAAAACAAGATAATATTGATTGAAGATGATACAGAAATCAGAGGAATGATAAAAGACTATTTATCAGGAGAGTTTGAAGTGATGTCCTTTGATGATGGCACAACAGCTATTCGGACGATCACAAGCTATGATGAATATTCGCTTGCCCTTATTGATCTTATGCTGCCGGACATGAGTGGCATGGAGATTATCAAGGTCATTCGACAGGTCAGCAATATTCCTATCATCATTATCACGGCAAAAGATAATGATACCGACAAATCATTAGGATTGAATTTGGGTGCTGATGATTATGTAGTAAAGCCTTTTTCTTTAATTGAACTCGTTGCAAGGATAAAGGCGAATATCAGACGAGCCAGAACCTATCAGGTATTACCGAATAATTCGATTGTCAAAATTAAAGATATTGAAATCAATCCCCAAAGCCACATGGTTATGCGCAAAGGGGTATCCATAGACTTAACCCCAATCGAATTTGAACTTTTGTATCTTTTAGCCAGCCATCCGGGACAGGCATATTCAAAAGAACAGCTATATGAACTCATTTGGAAAGAGCCGTATTTTGGAAACGAAAATGTGTTAAATACTCATATCAATCGCCTACGTTTGAAGTTGAAGAATAATGCGGAAGATACTATGCCCTATATTAAAACCTTATGGGGTATCGGCTACAAGATGGAGGACAAGTAGATGTGGATTATATCTTCAATTCTTTCATTTGTTCTGTTGCTTATCTTAATTTTGCAACAGGTACAGCACAAAAAGTTAGAACGAGAGATCAGCTATATCATCGACAGACTTACTTCTCTTTCAATTACTTCTGAAAATGGCTTTGTGCTTATACCTACGGATAATGACAGTATCAAAAAATTAGGTGTTGCGCTCAATACCTTACTGCAAGAATTTTATACAAAAAAGTCAGAGTTTGATCAGAGCAAACAGGCAATGGCGCAGGTTCTAACGAACATCTCTCACGATATCCGCACCCCGCTCACAGTCCTTAAAGGAAATAGTGAAATACTTTCCAATATAACAAACAATCCCTCTATGCCTGAAAATGTACATGCTATGGCTACTAAAATAGACCGAAAGGTTGATGATTTAATCTCGACAATCAATGACTATTTTACAATGTCCAAAATAGCTTCCGGTGATCTTGCAATTAAACTGAAAAAGGAAAATGTTTCAAGACTTTGCCAAGACACCATTTTGGACTATTATGATCTACTTGAACAGAAACAATTTGAAGTCGATATTCAGATACCAGATACACCGATTTTTGCCTACATAGATAAGGAGGCATTACAGCGTATTTTGAAAAATCTGATAGAGAATGTAATCCGACATGGTGGTGATGGCAAATATATTTCTCTACGGCTCACCATATCAAATGGAAAAAGCATAATTGAAATAGAAGATCACGGAAAGGGAATGTCACCACAGCAGAAAAAACAGATTTTTGTAAGGAATTATACAACAGCCCCAAAATCTTCCGGCAGCGGTTTAGGTCTTGCGATTTCAAAGCGTCTTGCTGAACAAATTGGTGCAGAATTAGAAGTTTATAGCGTACAAAATGAGCGAACTATTTTCTCAACCATCTTGAAAAGTTAGAAAATCGTTAGATTTACGACAGAGAAAAGCGAAGTCCATTTTGTATAATGGTAGCCATAAAGGAGGCACACAAAATGGATTATATCATGGAAACCGTAGGCGTGCGAAAGGCTTACAAGGGAAATGTCGTTGTAGATGATGTAAATATCCACATACCTAAAGGGGCAATATATGGCTTTGTTGGTCCAAACGGTGCAGGGAAAAGCACGGTTATGAAAATGATTTTGAACCTTATCCAGCCAGACGCCGGAGATGTTCAGCTTTTAGGCGAAAAAGTTACCGATCACAGCTACGAAATATTCAAAAAGGTTGGTTCTATTATTGAGAACCCATACTTTTACGATAAAATGACTGCTCGGCAAAACTTAGAGTTGCACTGTGAGTATATGGGATTTCCCAACAAGGAACGGATTGATGAGGTTTTACATTTGGTGGACTTGCAGAATGTCGAGGGAAAACAAGTCCGTCATTACTCGTTGGGCATGAAACAACGACTTGCTATTGCAAGGGCTATTCTGGCAAAACCAGAATTTTTGATTTTGGACGAACCAATCAATGCTTTAGATCCCGAGGGCATTCGTGAAATGCGAACCCTCTTTCAGCGGTTAAACCGAGAAGATGGAACAACCATTTTTATTTCCAGCCACATTCTATCCGAAGTGGATCTTCTTGCTGATACGATTGGAATTATTCAACACGGAAAGCTCTTAACAGAATTGTCTATCGAAGAAATTCATAAGCATCAAACGGATTATATCAGCTTGAAGGTTGACGATGTGACCCGCGCTGCTACATTACTTGAAAATATGAGAATCAAGGATTTTAGTGTATTAGATAAAGAATTTATTCACATTTATGATTCTGATGTTTCAGGCAAAGCTCTGTCAAAAGCCATCATTGAGAATGGTATTGGTTTGGAGAGCATGGGGCGCAAGCAAGACACACTGGAAGATTTCTTTTTCCAGCTTACAGAGGAGGAAAAATGATATGGCACACCTGATTAAACTGGAACTGAAAAAATTTGGTATTGCACGAAATATTATCTTTATGTTTGCCGCAATCCTTTTCAGCATCATTTTCATCACAATATCTTTGTGGGATAGCATGACAGACCCGGAACAGGTCAAAGACACGTTTGAAAGCACATACCTTGTTATTGGTTTACTGATGTCATTCATTTTTCTTGTGTATTCGTCGGTTTTAACTGCAAAGTTGGTTATTGGAGAATATAATCAGCGAACAATTACGATTATGTTTTCCTATCCTTTGAACCGAATAAAATTGATTGTCAGCAAATTGATTATCATTATGATTTATACAACAATTTCAATGGCGATTGGATATGTCTGTTGCAGCGGTTATATTGTGTTTGCGGATAGATTTTTTGATATGTTGGAGGGTACATTCCAACTCTCAATGCTTCAGACATGGATACCAATGGCAATAACTACTGTGATTGTATGCACGGTGCTATCGCTATGGCCGTTCATCATTGGCATGATCCGAAAATCCGTTCCTGCAACAATCGTTACTTCTCTGATTGTCATTGTGTTTCGGCAAGTTATTATCAGCAAAAATGCAACCTATCAGGAATCCATACTGCAAATTATTTTAGTGGCTATTGTTACTCTTGGGGTTGCTCTATTTATCTTCAAAAAGAAAGTACCAGAACTATATTGATTATTTCTTCAGGACGATAGAAAAGAAAATCCCTATCTCTCAAAAGAGAGAGGCAAAACTATGGTGTTCATATAATAGCAGGGAACAGTGTTTTATCCCCTGCTATTATACGTTTATTTTTATCATATTTTCACCAATGTTGCTTGGTATTTAACTGAGTTTTCAAATAACATCTAAGTCCAACATATGCTCCCTGCGAAAGTACGAAAAGCAATAGAAGATTTACTGACAGTACCTTTTTGATTGTTTCTCCAAAATAGAAAATATAAAAGATAGTCAAAAAGACATATATCATTTTCATCTAACTCTGATATCTGAAACTTATTTTATGCTGGGAATAGAAACCTGAATTTCTACATCTTTTTCATAGTCAATGTTTTCAAAGCCAAATCCGAACATCTGGTAAAAGTCCTCCCAATATCCCCTGATATCTGAAATCTGCTCCACATTTTCTGTTGTCACCTGGTTCCAGATTTCCCATACCCGGTTCTGAATATCCTCCTCCAACTCCCAGTCGTCCATACGAATTCTTCCCTTTTCGTCAACCGGAGGCGTTTCCTTTAAAAGCTTTTCTTTAAACAGGCGTACCATCTGCTCGATACAGCCCTCGTGATTTCCCTGCTCCTTCATAACCCGATAGAGAATAGCAAAGTATAGCGGCACAATGGGAATAGCTGCGCTTGCCTGAGTTACAAGAGCCTTATTGACAGAAATGCGTGCCTGCACAGAAGGAAATTCCTCTGCAATCACTTCTGCGGTATGCTCCAGATGCCGTTTTGCCTGTCCGATGGTACCGTCATAATAAATAGGATAGGTAAGCTTTGGCCCAATATAGGAATATGCCACTGTAAGCGCCTGCTCCGCCAGAGCATCTGCCTCCTTCAGCGCTTTTATCCAATCCAGCCAGTCCTCTCCTCCCATGACCTTTTTCGTGCCTTCCAGTTCTTCTGCTGTGGCAGGCTCTACTGTTTTCTCGGCAATGGTATTGTTCCGCAAATCCAGACTCTTTTCCGTAAAAGGCTCTCCTGTAGTTTTTAAAGAGGATACCCAGGTGTTCCCCTCAGTGTCTGTCCTTCTGGGCGCTGCCAGGCTATAAATCACCATATCTGCCTTGCCCCAGTCCTCTTTTATCAGAGCAATGGTTTTTTCCTTCACCTCCCTAGAAAAAGCATCTCCGTTTATGGTTTTTGCATACAGCCCTTCTTTTCTGGCCTCTTCTTCATAAGCCGCGGTATTGTACCACCCCGGTGTTGCCGTTCTCTTACCGTTTGAGGGCTTTTCAAACATAATTCCCAGAGTGGCTGCTCCACAGCCAAAGCCGGCAGTAATCCGGCTTGCCAGACCGTAGCCTGTGGACGCTCCTATAACCAGCACCTTTTTCGGCACCCTCTCTCCCTCATGAATGATTTTCTCTCTTTTCACACAGGCAATCTGTCTTTTTACATGTTCTCTGCATCCCTCCGGATGGGCTGTGGTACAGATAAACTCTCGAATTTTCGGTTCAACCTTCATCTTATCCTCCTGCAAGCAGTATCTCTTTCTTTTCAAACTGCTATGATTTTCAATTATTTTGTATTTCAAAATATTTTAGCACAAAAAAAAATAATATGCAAGAGTTTTCCCTCCTGCATATTATCTCCGCTTTTATGCTCCCTAACAGCCAGCCTGCTAATGCTTTCCGGTAGTGCTGCCAAAGCCTCCGTTTCGCACAGCCTCCACATCATCGTCCATGGTGATGCCGTATTCCAGAAAAATCCCCTGTGCAAAGCCGGTTCCTGCCTCCACCTGTACGGTTTTGCCCTCATTGGAAGCATTGGTTATTTTAATAAAAATGTGGCCCTCATTGTCAGAGTAAAAATAATCACTGTCAATAATTCCTACGGTATTGTTAAGTTGTAAGCGATATTTAAAGCCCAGTCCGCTTCTGGGATAAAGTTTCAAAACCCAGCCGCATTCCATTTCCGCCCGGATACCTGTGGGAATTTTTATGGTTTCTCCCGGTTTCAGTTCAAAGCTTAAAGGACTGAAAAAGTCGTATCCTGCACTTCCTGCGGTGGCTCTTTTGGGAAGTCTGATGTTCTCATAAATATTCTGAACTTCTGCATCGCTCACTTCCCCAAAGGAATCTCTCCAGCCCTCTGCAAACTGTTTTTCGCTTACTTTATGAAATTTTGCAATTCTCTTCATTTTGTCCTCCTATGCATGCAGCACTATATTTCCTGTTTCTAAGGTCTGCGGTACATCAATCACCCTCTGATTTGCGCTTCCTTTCCATTTTAAGGCAATATCCTTCTCTGCCTCTACAAATTCTCCGTCCACCAGAACGTCCAGATAAGGCAGAATATCCAAATCTCGGATTTCTTCCCATAAAAATCCTGTGTACAGCCATATGGTTTTTTTTGGGTATTTTTCCTTCAGTTCCTTTGCAAGGGCTGTAACCTCCTCCACATTTCTCCAGTGCAGGGGATCTCCTCCGGAAAACGTAATGCCTGCAATATAACTTTTTTCCATTTGTTCAAAAATCTCCTGCTTTGCAGTTTCGTCAAAAATCAGCCCGCCATTGGGATCCCAGGTCACCGGATTCTGGCAGCCTTTGCAGCCATGGTCGCAGCCTGCTACCCACAGCACCACCCGAAGACCGTCGCCGTTTAACATATCGTCTTTTGTAATATTATGATAACGCATATAGGTTCACCTCTGTACTCTGTAAATGGTATCTTTTATTTGCTTAATCCCGTTTTTTAGTTCTTCTTCCGCCTGCTCTGTGCTGACGCACACCATACAGACATGGTCTTTCCATAGAATATCTTCCTCGGAAATTTCCCCCTCATAAAACTCCATGGGTATAATCTGAAGCTCTGCCACATCTTCTCTCCAGTTTTTTGTAATGACCCAATAAGCGGAATCGCTAGACGTATCGCTCACCGCAAGGCTGTATCCCTGTGCCAGCCATTCCTCAGGCACCTGAAACTGAAACGTATAATTACGGAAAACCGGCTCGTAAGTAGTATTACTGGTAATGGTATAAGTGTTTCCTTCTGCCAGAAGTTCCTCTTTTTTATTAGCTTCTTTTCCATTTAAAAGCATCTGTATATTCTTCTTTTCAAATTCATTGAAAATACTTTCCTGAAATTGTTCCGGTTCTATATCTGCCTCATACCAGGGCTGTGCTTCAAAATACTGTCTTATATTTTCTGTCTGAAACGCATATCCGTGTCGGGCATAAATTTCATTGACTGCAAGGTCATACCAATGGGGATTATACCCATAAATAATTTCCTGGTTGAAATCCTGCATACGGATAGAGGGCGATATTGCCTCCTGCTCCTCCAGCATTCGTTTGTCTGAATCTGCAAAGAGAAAAACACCCTCACTCACTTTTGGGGACTCCTCCTTTGCAGAGTCTGCAGAATCTTCTCTGTCTTTTTGTACCTTTTCCTGCGCTTCCGGTTCCCGGCACTCTGCCGTCTTCTCCTCTTCCGGTTTGGGACTTTTTTCCTCTTGTCCCCTTCCGCAGCCGGAAAGTGCGGCTGCCAAAAGCAGCATAAAAATTCCGATTCTTTTTCTATTCATATTCCACCTGAAAAAGTCCAAAAAGGGGCGCACCCTTATCTGTGCCACCCCTCCTATTTGTTTCTGTTTTACAACTTTTATGCCTCTTCCGGAACATCTTTGATGCTGAAGCTGATACGTCCCATTTTATCTTTTCCAAGGCATACCACTTTTACAACATCACCCAGAGAAAGCACATCTTCTACTTTGTTGATTCTTTCCTTTGCAATTTTGGAAATGTGAACCATTCCTTCTTTACCTGGTGCAAATTCCAGGAAAGCGCCGAACTCTTTGATGCTGACAACCTTTCCTGTGAAAATCTGACCTTCTTCAAAGTCTGTTGTAATAGTCTGAATATACTTTACAGCCTTATCCATCATTGCCTGGTCTGTACCGCATACAGACACTGCACCGCTGTCGTCAATATCGATTTTCACACCTGTTTCATCAATGATGGCATTAATGGTCTTTCCTCTCTGACCTACCACATCGCCGATTTTTTCAGGGTCAATCTGAATCTGTACAATCTTAGGCGCATATTTGCTGACCGTTTTTCTTGGCTCTGCAATACATTTTTCCATAACTTCTGTTAAAATGTATTCTCTTGCCTCTTTTGTTCTGGCAATGGCTTCTTCAATAATCTGCCTTGTAAGACCGTGAATCTTAATGTCCATCTGAATGGCAGTGATACCGTCATGTGTACCTGCTACTTTAAAGTCCATATCTCCGAAAAAGTCTTCCAGACCCTGAATATCGGTAAGTACCAGATAATCATCATCGGTTTCTCCTGTAACAAGACCGCAGGAAATACCTGCAACCGGTTTTTTAATGGGTACACCTGCTGCCATTAAAGACATGGTAGATGCACAGATACTTGCCTGAGAAGTTGAGCCATTGGATTCAAAGGTTTCAGACACCGTACGAATTGCGTATGGGAATTCCTCTACACTTGGGATTACCGGTACTAAAGCTCTTTCTGCCAGTGCTCCGTGTCCGATTTCACGGCGTCCCGGTCCTCTGGAAGGTTTTGTTTCTCCTACAGAATAGGACGGGAAATTATAGTGATGCATGTAGCGCTTGCTTACTTCAAATTCATCTAAGCCGTCCAATCTCTGTGCCTCTGATAACGGAGCCAGAGTGGTGACAGTACAAATCTGAGTCTGTCCTCTTGTAAACATAGCAGAACCATGGACTCTCGGAATCAGGTCAACCTCTGCTGCCAGAGGACGAATCTGGGTGATGGCTCTTCCGTCTGGACGTTTATGATCTTTTAAAATCATCTTACGAACCGTTTTCTTCTGATACTGGTAAACAGCTTCACCTAATACAGCCAGCCATTCTTCATTATCTGCAAAAGCCTCTTCCAGCTTTTCGGTAATCGCACGGATATTTTCTTCTCTTACCTGCTTTTCATCTGTAAAGACTGCTTCTTCCATTTCTTCCGGAGTTACAATCTCTTTAATTGCATCAAACAGTTCTTCCGGAACTGCACAGCTTTCATAAGTGTGTTTTTCTTTTCCGCATTCTGCAACGATTTTATCAATAAATGCAATGATTTCCTGGTTTACTTCATGAGCTTTGAAGATTGCTTCAATCATTTTTGCTTCAGGAATTTCATTTGCTCCTGCCTCAATCATAATGACTTTTTCTCTTGTAGAAGCAACTGTAAGCTGAAGGTCAGAAATTTCTTTCTGTGCCAGAGAAGGGTTTACAACCAGCTCTCCGTTTACCATACCAATCTGGGTTGCTGCACAAGGACCATCAAACGGAATATCAGAAATACAAGTTGCAATAGAAGAACCCAGCATGGCAACAACCTCTGGGTTACACTCTGTATCCACAGCCATAACCATGTTGTTTAAGGTTACATCATTTCTGTAATCCTTTGGAAACAGCGGACGCATAGGACGGTCAATAACACGGGAAGTCAGGATTGCATGTTCACTTGCCTTTCCTTCTCTTTTGTTAAAGCCTCCCGGAATCTTACCTACGGCATACATTTTTTCTTCGTATTCCACGCTCAATGGGAAGAAATCAATTCCTTCTCTTGGTTTGTCAGACGCGGTTGCAGTGGATAATACAGTGGTATCTCCATAGCGCATAAAAGCCGCGCCGTTTGCCTGCTTTGCCACACGTCCGATATCTACGGTCAGGGTTCTTCCTGCCAATTCCATTGAAAAACTCTTATACATATTTTTTCTCCTTTTCTTCTTTCCAGCACTGTCTGTCCGAAACAACTGAAAAACACACTTAAAGCTCTTCAAATGTGCTTTTCAGTGGTCCCGGTACCAGAATAACCTGTGCTGTTTTTCTTTCTCACGGTAAAAACAGGGCGGGAATCCTCCCGCCCCGTCTTCTGGTTCTGATTATTTTCTAAGACCTAAACGCTCGATTAAAGCACGGTATCTTTCAATATCAGTTTTCTTCAGGTATGCAAGCAGTCCACGTCTTTGACCTACCATTTTCAGAAGACCTCTTCTGGAGTGATGGTCTTTGTGGTTCACTTTCAGATGCTCTGTAAGCTCCTGAATTCTTGCTGTCAGCACAGCTACCTGTACTTCCGGTGAACCTGTATCGCCTGGTGTTCTTGCGTATTCTGCCATAATAGCCTGTTTCTTTTCTTTAGAAATCATTTTTGTTTCCTCCATAATTATCATATTCTATCGCCTGTGATTAAGGAGCGGTTGGAGCTTCCGACTTCTGAACCACGGCTGTTCTCAACGTTTTGAGTATAGCATATACCTGACGGAATGTAAAGACAAAACTTTTGCTTTTTTCATTGCCATTTTAAATTCTATCTGTTTTTTCCGGTACAAGAAAACACCCTAACAGAAGCCAGAAAAAAGGCGCTGCGGCTACATTGCTGTTATTGACCAAACCTGTTATGATATATGCCATAATTCCCCAGAAAAAAACATCTGGCTTTTTCTCTTTTATTCCCTTTTTAAAGGCTGTAAAAAACACGTACAACATACAAAACAGGGACAAAATACCACTGCTGACGGCTGTCTGCAGATACCAACTGTGTGCCTGCTCAATACAATAATCTGCACTTCCGTGTACATTCAGCATACCTGCCACCTCTGACTGAGGATAAACAAATGGAAAGGCGCCGATTCCTTTTCCTAAAAGCATGGTATCCATAAGCACCGGTATACTGGATATCCAGATATAACCCCGACCTGTAAATAAGGGATAAAATCGTTCCAGACCTCTCATAACCGGCTGAGGGATTTTCTGCAAAAGTGAGCCATTAAAATCTATATAATATAGCTTACCGCTTTCTGCATAAAACTCTACAGGTTCCTGATATCCAAAATCAAAAGACAAAATCTGTCCCATAACCTCTGCTTTTATTTTTTTGAAATCTCCGGTGAGTCTGCCGGATTCTGTTTCAATTTGCTCTCCCCTGTCATCTGTAAACATAAAGTCCTGCAAATGCAGATCAGAACCTTCTGACAGCACTTCTGTCGTAAAATTTCCTTCCTCTCCCCACACCTTTAATTTTCCCTGCTGCAGTTGTATCTTTTCAACTGCAAAAACAGATTCGTTCCTAGTGTACTGCGTATTTACCAGAGAAGACTCCGTTTTTTTCCATATATTATTTTGTCCATGAAGCACCAAAAACTGTAAAGCAGCAGAAAAGAGAAACAACAAAAGAACCATTTCTCCAGCTAAACCTATTCGTCTTTTCCAGTTTTCTTTCTTTATTCGGAAAAAGATTTGAAAAAAAGCAGCCAGAAGACCTGCATAAAGAGCGCCTGAAGAACCTGACATCAAAATACAAAAAAACATTCCCCCAGCCAGCCCTGTATTTATCCACCTCTTTCCTCGCTTCTCTTCCTGTATTCCCATTCCCAGTAAAATGGGGAATAATAATGCACAAAACCCTCCGAAAAATCCGGGATTTGCAAAAGTAAGAGATACGCTTCCATGATAATCCAGATACAAATGCTCCAGCAGATGTTCGTAGTGATCCGGAGTAAGCAGTTTTTGAATCCATTCTATGTTAAAAAGCGGTCCATACTTCATTTCCAGCGCAGTTCCCAAAATGATAAAAAAAGCCAATATTTTAATTCCTGCTTTCAGCAGCACTCTGTTTTTCTCATTTTGAAAAAGGAAATATCCTGCTGCAAACAGTACCATATAACCAAAAATCGCTGCAAGTCCCTCATAGTCAATATGTAGTCCCATAACTCCATATTCTTTATAGGAAGAAAGCAAAACAGAGAATACATTCAGTAAAAAATAAACACTGACTGCCCCAAAAATCTTCTTTTGCAGACAAAAACGAAAAGGAATTTCTTCTTTGAGGACATAAAAAAGCATTCCTCCCGTTACCATTGCCAGCAGTAAAAAAATGGCAAAAATGAATAACATCTTCTCTTTCTGATATAAAAACATATCCACTAAAACTTTTGACTTTTTTGCAAAATACCGCAGTTCCATTCCAGAGGGTTTTTCTGCATGAAAATATGTAAGAAACGGATACCATATCATAAAAAATACAGTAACTCCGGCCATGATTCTATAATAGACTTTTAATCCTTTCATCTCTTCCCCTTTATAAATCTTCAGAAAACAGAAACCCATTCTGCCTTAAGACAGACGGGTTTCTGCTTTTTATCCTCACACAAAATACCATTTGTACTACTATTTATTCTGGTTTAATTTCCTGTTTTTGGAGATTTTTTTGTAGTTGCAGAAGATGTCTTCACTACTTTAGAATCTCCTTTTCCCTCAGCTTTTTCCGGCTGAATTGTTCCAACCGGATCCTTTTCTCCCGGTTTAATTGTTCCAACTGGTTTTTCTTCTTTGTCCAGAACAACAACTTCCCCGTTAGACATGATCTTTACAATTGCTACTGGAGAAAGGCTGTCAAAGTGTGCTTTTACACTGTAATATGTATAACCATAGATGTTTTCTACAACGGCTGTTCCTTCCAGCACTTCCCAGGTTCCGTCTGCTTTCTGATGAAGAACATATACAGTATCTCCGTCTTTCAGATCTTTCAATGTTTCATTTTCTACATAGGTATTAGTATCCCAATCCCAAGATCCGGTTTCCAATCTAAGTTCTAAGTCAACTCCGCCTTCCGGCATTTCCATACCGTCCCACTGTCCATCTACAAGCTCAATATTGCCTGCGCCAAGAACAACTGCGTTCTGGTCTTCTGTAACCTCGTATCCGGCTTCCTTCAGAATTTCTTTCACCTGCTCTTCATCTTTCAGAATTTCTTCCACTTCCTTGGAAAGTTCTTCTGTCTGCATTGCAGTCACTTTGTTTCCGTCTTTATCTGTTCCGTTTCCACCCCATACGGATGGAATTTCCGGGTCTGTCGGACTGGAAGCGAATACACCTACACTCATGCTTACGCACAATACTGCTGCCGCTGCTACTGCTGCCGCCTTTTTCAAACTTTTCATAATGTTCTCTCCTATCTGCTATTTTGTGTGATTTATTAAAACATATACATGTTTTAACCTCTTTTACGGCTATTCTTCCTGTGATACCAATGTTGCATTTACAAGCCATCTCTGTTCCGGATATTCTCCGATACAGGTAGACAACGTCAGAATTTTACTATCCTGTGTGACCTCTATATCAGAATTTACATTTCCGTCTATCGAACTTCTGAGTTCGTCTAAATATTTCTGAAAATCATCTTTATCCAAAAAATTATAGCTGCCTAAAATATATCTGTCATCAAAGGCTACCGCAGCAAAAATCTGATATTTCAGGGTTTTATCCGGTAAATAAATATAAATGTACGGGTTACTGTCAAAAAAAGCTTTGTCTGTATATTTATGCAAATCCGCAAACATGGTGCCTTCTTTCATATTATGTCCGTATACGATAGTAACCGGGTCTGCAAAAGAAGTGGAATTGTATTTTTCTGTATAAATAGACCCCGGATAACCAACTTTCCCATCAATGGTTCGATTCAGATAATAGTCATCTGCCTCCACTGCTGTCTGCAGAATCGGATAATCTATGTTTGTACCCGGTATCTGTATCCATGCATAGGCATCTTGATTTAACTTCTGCAGTTCTTCAAAATTAATCTTACTTTCGTAAGGATCCTGACTCTTTTCTACCACTTCTCCCTGCAGAACCTGATAATCCTTTTCTGCCTGCTCTGCATCTGCCTTTTCCGGTTTACTGACTGTTTCTGTGGGCTGTTCCTGTCCGCCAAAAAAATAAATCACTCCGATAGCTGCACCTGCAGTTAAGAAAACTGCCGCAACAATAATAATAATTACTTTCAAAGACTTTTTCATAGCTGCTCTCCTTTATATCTGTCACTGTACTGCTTCTCCTGTAATTCCCTCTTCTGGAACCTCTTCATAAAAAGACTGAATTACAAGTTTTTTTAACTCTTCCGTATGCACATGATATTCCTCATGTTCCCCTGCCGGAACCACATCACCGGGAACCATACCGATATTTTCCGGATTCAGACGGATATTTACAAGCTCCGGAGCCAGATAAGCAAGATCCTCCAGTGTTATATTCGTACACATATAATCCGTTAACTGCTGAAAGAGCTCTGCCGGAAGGGTTACATCTTTTTTAACTGCTGCTTTTGCCTGATCAATAAACCCGGTTATATACTGTTTCTGTCTTTCCAGTCTTCCCATGCTGCTCTCAGGAATGGTTTCATCTCTCTGCCTTACATAATCAAGAGCCATTTGTCCTTTCAGATGCAAGTCCTGGCCTTCATAAAAACTGCCATTCCACCATTGTACAGTTTCCAGAGCCGTCAGCTTTACCCCTCCGATGGCATCATTTAAAACAGGAAGCGCCGTAAAATTAATGGCACAATAACGCTGAATGGGCAGCTTATACAACAAATTCGATACAGCCTCTGCCGTAAGTTCACAGCTGTCTTTGGCTGTTCTTCCATAGGCATACTGCAGTGTAATCTGTTTATTTTCTGTTTTTACAAAATTCCCGGCTCTGTCAAAAACTTTTACAGGAATCACAGTTTCCCTTGGTATAGCCAGAAGTTTCACATCTTTACTTTGCACATTAATACTCACCAGCAAAACGGCGTCTGCCAGTCCCTCGCTTCCTGTATTCCTCTTTTCCTCCATGGGAATATCTTTATCAATACCAAGGCACAAAAAATTAATCTCATCTTCATTATACCGATACCGTTTTCCCTGATATGTGGTATAAATACCCTCCGGCAAATCCTCTTTCTCTTTTTGCCCTTCCTTCTCGCTTTTTTCCTCTGACTGCTCTGCAGCCGGAACTGCTGTTTTCAGTCCTTTCTCTCCTTTTACACGCAAATAAAAAAAACCTGCGATACTGCCAGCCAAAAGGAAAAAGAAAATCCCAAAAAAAATCAAGCAGACTTTCAGAATTCTTTTCTTCCCTGTTTTTCCTTCTGTTTTTTTCACAGCTTCCCCCTGTTCTGTGTTTTTATAAACAAAAACTCCGCTTGTCATAACAGACAAACGGAGCCTTCCTATACACGCTAAAATCCAAATTTTCCCAGCATATCCGCCGTCTTCTCTTGCTCTCTGTCCGTCTATGCTGTAAATATTTACTTTTTATATTTTACCCCTGTGCCTATCTCCTGTCAAGATATTTTTTATATTCTCAAAGCAGCCTCACAGCCTGTACTGCATGCTCCCAATACACATTTGACACCTTAATTCCTGTAGCCTTACTGCTGGCATGCACCACCTGATTGTCCCCCATGTACAACACCACATGGTAGATTTCCCCACCGTCTGCATAGAAAATCAAATCTCCCGGCAAAAGCTCTGTAAGCGCCACTCTTGTTCCTGCATTTGCCTGGTCTGCCGCCACTCTTGGCAGGGAAATCCCGAAATTCTGATACACACTCTGGACAAAGCCGGAGCAGTCTGCCCCCTCTGTCAGGCTTGTCCCACCCCACACATAGGGATTTCCCACAAATTGCAAGGCAAACTGCACCAGTTCCTCTCCTTTTGAGGCATTTTGCACCCCGGCACTTGCTGTCTGAATTTTATCAGCCTTGTTTGTCTTTTCTTCTGAAATCCGATATGCATACACAGGTTCCCTCCTCTGAGTCAAAGCCAGATATTCCTTTTCCGAAATGCCTGTAATCAGGTATGCTTTAAACACATAACCTTCAATTCCGTCCGAAGAAATCCTGCACCAGTCCCCTGCATCCTCCAGAATCTCACAGCACCCGTCCTTTGGAAGCTGCGCTTTCACCTCATACTCTGTCCCTTTGCCTGTGCGAATATTCAGACAGGAATTTACATTTGCATATGCGATTATCTTTCCTTCCTCTGCGGGCGCTGCCAAAAGTTCCTCCCTGTACAAAAAAATTCCTGCTGCCAGAAGACCTGTTGTAAAAAGTCCCCTGATGCAGCGTTTTCCCATTTTCCGCATAATATACCCTTTCTCCTTTTCTCAAATTTTCCTATAACAAAAAATCCCTCCTGCGGGATCCTCTGTCTGTGACTGGTCGCATCAGCGACATCATTCCATTCCGCCGCAGTGCAATCCTCGCGAAGCTGCAAAAAAGCCCAAGGGCAGTTTCCCTCAGGCTTATCTTTTGTATATTATACGTTTTTTTCTTCCGGTTCCTCATCTAAAATGGAGAAGGCAATATTGGTCGCATGATCTGCCACTCTCTCCAGACCGGAAATCAAATCAGAAAACAACATTCCGGCATCAGGTGTACATTCTTTTCTGGTAAGGCGTTTTACGTGCGCTTTCTGCAAATCCCGTTCCATCTGGTCAATGGAATTTTCCAGCTCCAGAATTTCCTGAAGATGCTCCCGGTTATTATTGGAAAACATGTCCATAGCATAGGAGGTAATCTGAAGCACCTGTTCCAGCATTCCCTTCATCTCCTCCTGCGCCTGCGGGCTGAAAGGAATATTTCGCTCCTCTCTGGTTCTGGCTGCATCCGCCACATTTTCTGCATGATCTCCGATTCGCTCAATATCATTTACCACATGAAACAGACCACCAATACTTTTAATGTCATCAATAGGAAGGGTACTCTGGCTGATGGATACCAGATAGTCCGTAATTGCATGATTCATGTAATTGATATTCTTTTCTGTTTCATACACGCTTTGAAGCTTCTTTTCTTCTGGAGAAAGCAGGGCGTCCATAGCGCAGCTTAAATTCTCTGCCGCCATATTTCCCATACGTTCCAGCTCCTTTGTCACCTCTACCACAGCCGTGCTGGGTGAAAATACACTGGAGGGTCCTATGTACTCCAGATGAAACCCTTCTTCCTGCTTTTCGTTTTTCCTGTCCGGAACCAGAAGATATGTCAGTTTTACAATCCACTGTGCAAACGGGAAAAGAACCAGAACCTGGAAGACCTTAAAGAAGGTGTGGGCATTTGCCACACTTCGTCCAATGTCATGGTTGGAAATTGTCAAAATACCAGCTTCAATCCAGCGTTCTCCCAAAAGAAGAATCACCGCAATAATTATGGTTCCTATAATATTAAACAGGAAATGAATCATTGCCGCACGTTTGGCATCTTTATTCCCACTGATGCTTGCCAGAAGCGCAGTAGTACAGGAGCCAATGTTACAGCCCAAAATAATATAAAAACAAATCCACAGAGGAAGCAGCCCCTGCTGTGCCATTAAAAGCACAATGCTGACTGTAACAGAAGAACTTTGAATAATGGCTGTAACCACAAATCCCACAAAAATTCCCAGGAAAGGATTATCAAGACCTGCCAGCAGATTCACAATTACAGGAGATTCCTTCATGCCTGCCATGCTGCCAGACATCAGAGAAAGTCCCATGAAAAGCACACCAAATCCCAGTATGGCTTCTCCGGTCTGCTTCACCTTTGTATTTTTGCAGAACATAGTCACAAGAACACCCAGCATCAAAAAGATCGGGGCTGCTTCTGACAGATTAAACGCAACCAACTGGGAAGTAATGGTTGTACCAATATTGGCCCCCATAATAATACCGGTTGCCTGTACCAGATTCATAAGTCCTGCATTAACAAAGCTGACCACCATAACCGTCGTAGCGCTTGAGGACTGCACAATCGCGCAGAACAGCATGCCAAACAACATGCCCACAAACCTGTTTTTGGTAAAAAACGCCAGAAAGCTTCGCATCTTTGCCCCGGCTGCTTTCTCAATGCTGTCCCCCATAACGGTCATACCATAGAGAAAAAGCCCCAGACCGCCAATGAGCGACAATACGTTTTCTATATTCATTTTTCTCTCCTTCGTAAAGGCGCTGCCACACGAAACAGCACCCTTTCATCATAATCGAAGTTTTTACTTTTGTCTATTTTCTTCTTCAAAAAACATTCGAGCCATTTCTACATCATGGTTCAACTGCTTCTTCAATTCCTCCAGGGAGTCAAATTTTACCTCTGGACGCAGAAATTTATAAAACCGTACCTCTGCCTCCTGCCCGTACAAATCCTCATTGCAGCAGAAAAGATAAGTTTCCACACCCAAAAAATTCTCCCTTACCGTTGGCTTGTAGCCCACATTGGTAATTCCTTCAAACAGTTTTCCGTCTATAAAGGATTTTGTAATATAAACACCGTTTGGCGGAAGCTTTTTTATCTCATGTGGAATAAGATTGGCCGTGGGTACACCTATAGTTCTTCCTAACTGCCTTCCGTGAACAATCTCACCTCTGGTAAAATACGGATACCCTAAAAGCTCATTGACCTTTTCCATATTTCCCTTTTCCAGCTCTTCCCTGACATAGGTACTGCTGATATCCCTGGCGCCGTCCTTTTCCTTTTCTACGATTTCCACCTGAAAACCATACTGCTCCCCAAGTTTCTGAAGCAACTCGGGATTTCCTTTTCGATTATGGCCAAAGCAAAAATCCGGTCCCACTGCCAGATAGGCTGCATGCAGCCGCTCCACCAGATATTCCTTTACAAAGTCCTCGGGCTCCATGTGCATCAGCTCTTCCGTAAAAGGACATTCTGCCAGAATGTCGATTCCTCTCTCCTCTGAAAGCTCCCTTCTCTCCTCATAAGTAAGCAGAAATTTAGGGGGTGTTTTCAGCATATAAGACCTTGGCGGCACATCAAAGGTAAACACCACGGTTCTACAGTTCCTGCTGCGCTTTTTCTGAATGCGGTGAATCAGCTTCTGATGTCCTCTGTGCAGTCCGTCAAACTTTCCCAGAGTCACTGCACTTCTGACTCCTTCTTCCAAGCGCGGAACTTCTGTTGTATAAATCATCGCTGCTCCTTCACGTTTTATCCCTTTTTTCAGGCAGAAAATCCTCCGGAGAGGAAAAAATAGCAACCGGCTTATACAGCCCTTTCTCCTCCTGCCATTCATAAATTCCTACAAATACGCCTGTATTTGTATACATACGGACTCTGTCTGACTCCAAAATCCGTTTTTCTGCAACTGCATTCCCATTCTGCAGCATTTTAGCAAACGCCGGCTTTGCATAAAGAGCAGGTAAATATTCAAACATTTCCTCCACAGAAACCATATGTTCCAAAAGCTTTCCCTCTTTCATCAGAGCTTCTGCTTCGGAAAGCTTCAGGCTGTCCTGTATCAAAAATCGGTCTACTCTTGTACGCACCAGGCTTTCCATACAGCCCATGCACCCAAGCTTTACTCCTATATCATGGCACAAAGTCCGTATGTAGGTTCCCTTGGAACAGGTAACAGAAAAACGGACAAAGGGCAGATTTATAGAAAGAATCTGAATCTCATAAAAAGTAACGGGTCTTGCCTGCCTTTCTATCTCAATGCCTTCTCTTGCCAACTCATACAGCTTCTTCCCTTTTACTTTTAAAGCGGAATACATAGGCGGGATCTGCATCTGATTTCCCACAAAGCCTTCCACACAGGCTCGCACCTCTTCCTTTGTCACCTGAACCGGACACTCCTGCTTTATGGTTCCGGAAATATCCTGAGTATCGGTTTCAATGCCCAGATGAAGCACAGCCTCATAGGTTTTTCGCTTATCTGTCAGCATGGAGCAAAGCTTGGTTCCTTTTCCCAGGCAGACCGGAAGCACGCCTTCTGCGTCCGGGTCTAAAGTCCCGGTATGTCCGATTTTTTTCTGGTGCACAATTCCCCGAAGCCTGGCCACCACATCATGAGAGGTATATCCCTTTTCTTTATAAATATTGATAATTCCGTTTATCATTCTGTTTCACTCTTTACTAACTGTTTTTCTATACCCCGCAGCAAATTGTTGATTACATCATAGGCAGAACCCTGAAGGGTACAGCCTGCTGCCAGCACATGACCGCCGCCGCCGAAATAGGAGGCAACCTCATTTACGTCCACCTTCCCGTTGGAACGAAGGCTGACCTTAAATTCCTGTACTTTCTGCTCATAGAGGAACATGGCAACCTCCACGCCCTTTGTTACGCGAAGCTGCTGCACAATGCCGTCTAAATCCTTTGGCTCCACATGGTAAAAATCCATATCTTTTCTTCGGATAACCCCGATGATACACTGTCCATCCAGCACCATAATGCTTTCCATCAGACATCTGCCCAGTATCTGATTCTGTACATAGGTCTTTTCATAAAAAGATTTATCCACAATTTTGGAAAAGGCAATTCCGGTTTCCATTAATTCTGCTGCAATCCGCATAGTTTTCGGAGAAGTGCAGGAATACTGAAACACTCCTGTATCATTGGCAATTCCGGTATACAATGCCTCTGCCACCGGCTTTGTCACCTTTTCCTTTTCCAAAAGCGTATACAAAAGCTCTGAAGCAGAGCTTGCATTCGGGTCAATCACATTGACATCTGCAAAGCCCTTATTGCTGATATGATGATCAATACAGATGGTCTTTTTTGCAGATTCAAAAGCTTTCAGGGCGACGCCCATACGGTTTTTCACACTGGTATCCAGCACAAAAAACACATCGTAGCTCTTCTCTTCGGTATAAGAGGTCTGAATATTCTGTGTTCCCTGTAGAAACAGCAGACTTTCCTTTGGCTCCTCCAGATAAATATCTGTTTCGATTTCCGGATAATTTTCCTTCAGGTATAAATACAGCCCCATACAGGCACCCACACAGTCACCGTCCGGACGTACATGTCCGGCAATGGCTGCTGTGCGGATTCCCTTTAATTCACTGATCATCTTCTCCATTTTCCAAAACCTCCTGTCTGCCCACGCTTCCGGTTACCTCATCAATAAGTTTTGACATGGTGACTCCGTATTCAATGGATTCGTCCAGAATGAAACGGATTTCAGGAGTGTTTCTAAGATTAATACGCTTTGCAAGCTGTCTGCGGATATAACCTTCCGCACTTTTTAAGCCTGCAATAGTATTTTCCTTTGCTTCCTCATTTCCCAGAACACTGATATAGGCTCTGCAGGTTTTCAAATCCGGCGCTACCTCTACCGCTGTCACAGAAGTCATTGGGTGAATACGCGGGTCTTTGATTCCTTCCCGGATTAAATTTGCCAGCTCATGCTGTACTTCTGCATTTACCCGGGTATTTTTTATACTGTTTTTTCTCATAATCTACTTCCTGTTCCGGCGAAGGGTTTCCTCCTTTTCGCTGCTTACCGCTTATCTCGGAACCTCCACCATAATATATGCTTCCACTTTGTCTTCTTCCTTGATGTCATTGAAGTCTTCAAATACCAGACCACATTCATAGCCTGCTTTTACTTCTTTTACATCATCTTTAAAACGCTTCAGAGATGCCAGAGCGCCCTCAAAAATCTGCTCGCCCTCTCTGCTGATACGAACCTTGCAGTTTCTCTGGAACACACCGTCCAGAACATAGGAACCTGCAATGTTGCCCACGCCAGAAGCTTTGAAAATCTGACGCACTTCTGCGTGTCCGATAACCTTTTCTTCAAATACAGGATCTAACATACCCTTCATAGCTGCTTCTACGTCCTCAATGGCCTGATAAATGACACGGTACAGGCGCAGGTCTACGCCCTCCTGCTCTGCAACGGATTTTGCAGTTGCGTCCGGACGCACATTAAAGCCGATAATAATGGCATTGGAAGCGCTGGCAAGAGTTACGTCAGATTCCGTAATGGCGCCGACACCACCGTGGATAACTTTTACCACAACCTCTTCATTGGAAAGCTTCACAAGACTCTGTTTTACTGCTTCTACAGAACCCTGTACGTCTGCTTTTACGATAATCGGCAGCTCTTTCAGATTACCTGCCTGAATCTGGCTGAATAAATCGTCCAGGGACATTTTTGCTTTTGTTTCTTCCAGAAGACGATTTTTATTTTCAGAAACAAAGGTTGCCGCAAAGTTTTTGGCTTCTTTATCATTTTCTGTTACAACCAGGATTTCTCCTGCATTTGGCACATCGCTAAGACCCAGGATTTCCACTGGTGTGGAAGGACCGGCTTCTTTTACCTTTCTTCCCTTATCGTCAATCATGGCACGAACTTTACCTGAACTTGCGCCTGCCGCAATAAAATCACCTACATGCAGAGTACCCTTCTGTACCAGAATGGTTGCCACAGGGCCTTTTCCTTTGTCCAGCTCTGCCTCAATGACAAGACCTCTGGCTCTTCTGTTTGGATTTGCCTTTAATTCTGCCACCTCTGCAGTAAGGAGTATCATTTCCAGAAGGTTATCAATTCCCTCACCTGTATGTGCAGATACGGGTACAAAGATAGTGCTTCCACCCCAGTCTTCCGGAATCAGCTCATACTCGGATAATTCCTGTTTTACTCTTTCAATGTTTGCGCTTGGCTTATCAATCTTATTAATGGCAACAATAATTTCCACGCCTGCGGCTTTTGCATGGTTAATGGCTTCTACTGTCTGAGGCATGACGCCATCATCTGCCGCAACCACCAAAATGGCAATATCTGTAGCATTGGCACCGCGCATACGCATAGCGGTAAACGCTTCATGTCCCGGTGTATCCAGGAAGGTAATCTTCTGTCCCTCTACGCTTACCATATAAGCGCCAATGTGCTGTGTAATACCGCCTGCCTCTCTGTCTGTAACATGTGTCTTTCTGATGCAGTCCAGAAGTGAAGTTTTACCATGGTCAACGTGTCCCATAACACAGACAACCGGAGGTCTTGCAACTAAGGTGCTTTCTTCCTCTTCTTCCTCCTTTAAGAGTTCTTCAATGACATCTACCTTTTCTTCCTGTTCTGCAATGATATCATAATCCAGTGCAATTTCCTGAGCCTTTTCAAAGTCGATCTCATGGTTTACAGTAACCATAATTCCTTCCATGAACAGCTTTTTCACAATTACGGACGGCTGCATTTTCATCTTTTCAGCCAGCTCGCGAATAGTCATTTTTTCCGGAAGTGTAATTTCCTTTACTTCCTCTCTCTTTTCTTCCTTGGCATGTGTCACCGGCTTCTGAAGCTGCATAGCCTTTGGAATTCTCTGAGTCTGACGGCGGCCGCCCTGATTTGGACGTTTGCTCTGATTCTGATATTCATCTCTCTTATTATCTTTTTTCTTATTTTCTCTGTTTGCTTTACGGCTGTCCTTTTCCACAAACTCCAGCTTCGGTGTATCGAACTTTCCGCCCTGATCTCTTCTTCCATCTCCACCGCGATTGTTGTTTCCACCGAAACGGTTATTGGAACGCTCTCCGTTGTTGTTTCCATTGTAACGGCTATTGGAACGCTCTCCATTGTTGTTTCCGTTGTAACGGTTGTTGGAACGCTCTCCATTGTTGTTTCCATTGTAACGGTTGTTGGAACGCTCTCCGTTATTGTTTCCATTGTAACGGTTGTTAGAACGCTCTCCATTGTTGTTTCCGTTGTAACGGTTGTTGGAACGCTCTCCGTTATTGTTTCCGTTATAGCGGTTGTTGCGTTCTCCGTTATTATTTCCATTATAACGGTTATTAGAACGGTTCTCCCCATTATTTCTGTTGTTGGAACGGTTTTCCCCATTGCTGTTTCCATTATAACGGCTGTTATTGCTGCTGCGGTTATTATTTGAACGGTTATTTCTGTTGTTCTCCTGTTTCATGGATTCCTGTGTACCTCTGTTTTCTCCCTGCCGGTTATTCTGACGCTTCTCATTATTTCTCTGTTCCTGGCCGTCGTTTGCCTGGCGCTGGGATTTCTGTCTGCGCTCCGGCACATGACTGGCGTTCTGAGGGCGGAACACCTGAATAATTTTCTTCTTGGGCTTTTCGCCACCTTCCTGCTTTGCAGCATCTCCACCTGCTGAAGAGAGATTTCCCTTTCTGTAATTTGCTCTTACCATATCTGCCTGGGAAGCTTCCACATTGCTCATATGGCTCTTTAACTCTATATTTTTGGATTTCAGAAAATCTAAAATCTCCTTATTGCTTTTGTTTAACTCTTTTGCGAGTTCATAAACCCTGACTGACATATATTGCCCTCCTTTTCACTGTTAAAGTCCTGTTTTTTCCAGTTTTTTCACCGTTGCCACAGCAAAATTCTCATCAGTCAGCGCCAATGACGCCCGATATTCCTTTCCTATGGCGATTCCCAATTCCTCCTTTGTTCCGATACTGTAAAAAGGTACCTGATAAAACGTACACATATCTCTGAATTTTTTCTTTGTATTGTCAGAGGCGTCCTCTGCAGTAAGCACCAGAAACGCCTTGCCTGCTTTCACGGCGTTTTCTGTGGCAAATTCTCCGCTGACAATTTTTCCGGCTTTTGCCGCAAGTCCCAGAAGGGACAGTTCCTTACGCATGTTCAAGTTTCTCAAACTCCTTTGTCAGGCTTTCATATACTTCTTTTGGTATGGCTGTTTTTAAAGACCGCTCAAGCCCCTTGTTTTTCATGGCTTTTTCCAGACAATTCTTATCAAAGCACAAATATGCGCCCCGTCCATTTTTGCGGCCTGTGGTGTCCAGCACAATCTCCTCGTCTGTGGTTTTCAGCACACGAAGCAGCTCTTTTTTGCTTTTCATCTCACCGCAGCCTACACATTTACGCATGGGAATTTTCCGTACTGTACTCATAGCTCCACCTTACTCTTCTGATTCTTCTGCGTCCTCATATGCTTCCTCTGTTTCCTCGCAAGCATACTCCTCTGCAGCCTCTTCGCTGTAATCCGGGGTCAGCTCCTGTGTTTCCTCAGCTGCTTCTTCCCCTTCCTCATTTTCGTAATACTGGAAATCTCCTGCTTCTCTTGCCTGTGTTTCACTCTTAATATCAATCTTAAATCCAGTCAGTCTGGCTGCCAGTCTGGCATTCTGACCTTCCTTACCAATGGCAAGGGAAAGTTGAAAATCCGGTACAATCACCATAGCGGTTTTTTCTTCCGGATCTGCCATAACAGAAATAACCTTTGCCGGGCTTAACGCATTTTCAATGAGAAGCGCCGGATTGTCGCTCCAGTTGATAATATCAATTTTTTCTCCTCTTAATTCCTCTACAATAGAATTTACTCTTGCACCGTTCATACCCACGCATGCACCTACCGGATCTACGTCCGGATCGTTGCTCCATACAGCAATCTTGGTACGGGATCCTGCTTCTCTGGCAATACTCTTAATTTCCACAGTACCGTCCTTTACTTCTGTAACCTCTGCCTCAAACAGACGTTTTACAAGTTCCGGGTGTGTTCTGGATACCAGAATCTTCGGTCCCTTTGGTGTATCCTTCACCTCCAGAATATACAGTTTGATCCTCTCTGTAGGCTGGAACACCTCTGTTTTCACCTGCTCGTTTTCTGTCAGGACTGCATCTGCCTTACCCAGGTTAATGCTGTAATTTCTGCCCATGCTTCTCTGCACAATACCGGTTACAATATCTCTTTCTTTTCCGTAATATTCATTGAAGATAACTTTTCTTTCCTCTTCACGGATTTTCTGCAGAATCACGTTCTTGGCATTCTGTGTGGCAATACGGCCAAATTCCTTTGATTTTACCTCCACATTTACCACATCGCCCAGAGCATACTGGGAATGCATCATTTTGGCATCTGCGAGGCTGATTTCTGTTACAGGGTCCAAAACCTCCTCCACTACGGTTTTTTCTGCAAACACACTGAAATCACAGGTCTCATGATTGATATTAACCTTGATGTTGTCTGCCTTTCCGAAATGGTTTTTGCATGCCTGAAGCAAAGACTGCTCAATCGCTTCCAGTAACGTATCTTTACTGATGGATTTTTCTTTTTCCAGAATATTCAGCGCTTCCAATAATTCTGTGTTCATTTTTTACTTCCTCCTAAAATCTCTATGGTTCTATGGTTTTTAAAAATCAAAAGCAAGCCGTATCAGTGCAATATCTGACTTCTGGAAGGTCTTTTCCTCTCCTTTGCAGTCAATGGTCACACTGTTTTCATCGTATGCTGTTAAAATCCCATAAAATTCCTTTTCTCTGTTTACTGCGCGGTAGGTTCTGATTTCCAGTTCCTTTCCCATGCTTCGTTTATAATCTTTTTCCTTTTTCAAAGGTCTTCCCAGCCCCGGAGAACTGACCTCCATAATATAGGCGTCCTCGATAAAATCTTCTTCGTCCAGCTTTTCGGAAAAGGCTCTGCTTACAACCTCACAGTCTTCTACAGTAATTCCCTGGGGTTTGTCAATATAAGCCCTCAGATAAAAATTACTGCCTTCTTTTACATACTCCACATCTACCAGTTCAAAACCATGGGCAGCTACAATGGGCTCAATCAATGCCTCTGCCTTCTGTTCGTATACTTCTTTTTTGCTCATGCTTTCACCCTCCTTCCGCTTGTCTTCTGCGCTTCTTCCTCCGTGCAGACACGCACTTTAGTCGGTTGCCCGCGCAAATGATAAGAGTGGACCGACTGGTCCACTCTTATGCTATCGTTATTATCTAGTTCTCTATTAGGATAACACTAATTACAGGAACTTGCAAGTGCTTTTTTGACAGGGCGACCCTGCTCCCCGAAGCAGACGCTGAAATTCCCTGCCTTTATGGTCTCCACACCAAAACCAAAAGCCTGTCCTGACCGCCAGAATAGATATTCCACGAAATACCCTGTCCTGGCTGCAGCACAGAGGTATTCTGCATGGCCTCTTTTACCAAAGAGCCGTTTACCAAATCCTGCACTGCCCTGTCATAATCCTCCTGCCTTGCAAAATACAGTTCTGTTTTTTGTCTGCCTGCGTTGACGTCCTGAGTCAAAACCTGCCGAATCTGTTCAGGGTCATAGGTTTCATACCAGCAGCCTGCATTTTTGTAGTAATTATAGCGGTCATCATCACAGACCGGAAGAGGAATATCGTCATTTGCCCGATGTGTCCGTCCCAGAAATTCCTCTGTACAGCACAGATAGCTGTAATACACGTCAATCTCTGTAGCTGTCTGGGCATCGTAGCGAGGATTTCCCCAGGTTGTGTCCACATAATAATAGTTTTCTCCTATTTTCACCAGATTCCATGCATGTCTGGAACTGGTTCCTTCTGTAATCTCTCCTGTTACCAGTGTGCAGAAAATTCCCATTTTATTCAGCAGATACTGAGTTGCCTTTGCATAGCCCATACATACCGTGCTTTTTCCCAGAAAAACGCTGCGTATATTCTGATTATCAGGACTTGTTTCCTCATATTCCACATTCCGAATCAGCAGCTCGTACACGGCTTTTATCTTCCCATAGGTATCTGTGTCAGCAGGTATCTCTCCTATCCAGGCTTCTGCCTGCGCCTCTATCTGCCGCCCTATCTCTTCTGCCTCCTGTCTGTTTACCAGATAGTTGGGAGAAACTCGCATTCCCTTTACAGAGCCGTCCGGATATTCCTCCTTCCAATACTCAAAGGCGCCGTCTGTCCAGAAATATTCCGGGTGGTCTATCATCACCAGATTCGCAATGGCAGACAGTTGTTCCTCTGTTACAGGGGACAGTCTGATTTCCTCCTGAAAGCTCTCCATTCCCTGAATCAACTGCCGATATACCTGCTGCTCCTCTGTATTTAAAGACTGATATCCGTAAAAAAGCTCTTCCTCTGATTCTTCCAGCTTCTTTTCCGGAAGGATTTCTTTTGCTGCCTCAGCTTTTGAAATCTCAGCTTCTGCCTGTCCGCCCTCAGAGAAAAAGACTTCCTCTGGATTGTCTTTACTACAGCCTGCCAGGACTGCGAACAATAACACCATAGCAAGAAGCACACCTCTACCGTCTTTTTTCTTTTTCAAACCGCACCTCTTTTCTTTCTGCCACAACTCAGACACGCACCTTCGTACCCTTTGTATCCCGTTTTGCCAGCTTCAGCTTATTCAGTATCATCTGCTTTTCCTTATAGACAATCTCATAATCTGTTCTGCTCTCCAGCATATAAGCATGAGAAAGCTCGTCCTTGTCGTCCATACGGATTCCTCTGACACCCAGAGCATTTTTCTTCTTTTCCGGTATTTCTTCTTTTAAGAATTTCAGGAAAAATCCCTTCTTTGTCTGAAGCACCATATATTCCATAGGATCTGCATTCTGTACCAGAACCACCTTATCGCCCTCACTGAGCTTGGTGGCAACAATGGTTCTCTTTGCCACATCAAATTCTGCGCCGTCTACCAGCTTTACCATACCCTTTGCTGTGGCAAAGCAAATCTTCGCACACTTTAACGCTGTCTGGGCTCCTACAAAGACAAGCTGTTCTGTGCTGCTGTCATAATTGCTCACATTGTCTACCGGAGTTCCTTTATCCCGCAGCTTTCCGTAAGGCAAATCCAGCACTTTTACCAGATGCATACGCCCTGAGTCTGTGAACAGACAGATTTTATCTGTGTTCATACAGGAAAAGACATATTTATTTTCACTGTCTGCGGTTTCCTTATTGCGCTCATAGGTTCCCTTGTCTATGGTACGCACATAGCCAAAGCGATCCATCAGAAATACCACTTCCGTTTCCTCAATTTTCTTTTCCTCATATACAGCCTCTGCCGCATTTTCCACAGCCGTCCGTCTATCTCTTGCATATTCCTTTTTTATCTGCTTCAGTTCCGTGATAATCACCTCTGCCATGGAATCGTAATGATTCAAAATATCCTCATATCTGGCAATTTTTTTCAAGGTTTCCGCGTGTTCTGCCATGAGGGTTTCCATTTCCAGACCTATGAGTTTATAAAGACGCATGTCCAGAATTGCCCCTGCTTGACGCTCTGTAAAGCGCAGCTTCTTTGCCTGACGCTCACTGGTCTTTGTCTTAAAACGGATTCCCTCTGTCATACCGCTTATGAGGCAGTTTTTTACCTGCTCCCTGCTTTTACTGCCTCTTAAAATCTCAATAATCAGGTCAATGACATCACAGGCCTGAATCAGACCTTCCTGAATTTCCTGATTTTCTTTTTCTTTTTTCAAAAGACTGCTGTACTTTCTGGTTGCCACCTCAAACTGGAAATCCACATGATGCTCAATAATCTGTTTTAAGCCCAGTGTTTCCGGTCTTCCCTGTGCCACTGCCAGCATGTTGACGCCAAAGGTATCCTCAAGCCGTGTTTTCTTATACAGCATATTCTTCAGATTTTCAATGTCTGCTCCCTTTTTCAACTCCAGCACAATGCGAATGCCTTCCTTGGAAGACTGGTTGGAAATATCCGCAATATCTGTAGTTTTCTTTGTTTCACTGAGTGCTGCCACATCATTTAGAAATTTTCCGATATTAGCGCCAATCATGGTATAAGGGATTTCTGTGATCACCAGCAGACTTTTTCCGTTTTTCCCTTTTTCTACCTCTACCTTTCCCCGGATTCTGATTTTTCCAGTTCCGCTTTCATATATGGACAGCAAATCGTCTTTATTAACCACAATACCCCCGGTTGGAAAATCCGGACCCTTGATGTACTGCATCAGCTCCTCTGTAGTAATTTCATTGTTCTTCATATAGGCAATCACACCGTCCAGTACCTCGCCCAGATTGTGAGGCGGAATGCTGGTTGCCATTCCTACCGCAATGCCATCTGCACCGTTTACCAGCAAATTGGGAACGCGCACAGGAAGCACCTCCGGCTCCTTCTCTGTTTCGTCAAAGTTGGAAACAAAATCCACTACGTTCTTATCCAGATCCCCCAGGTATACCTCCTGGGTGATTTTCTGCAGTCTTGCCTCTGTATATCGCATAGCAGCCGCGCCGTCGCCTTCAATGGAGCCAAAGTTTCCATGACCGTCTACCAAAGGCTGTCCCTTTTTAAACTCCTGCGCCATAACCACCAGAGCTTCATAAATAGAGCTGTCCCCATGTGGATGATACTTACCCATAGTATCTCCCACAATGCGGGCGCATTTTCTGTATGGACGGTCATAGCGGATACCCAGCTCATACATATCATACAGCGTCCTTCTTTGCACAGGCTTTAAGCCGTCCCTGACGTCCGGCAGGGCACGGGCTATAATAACGCTCATTGCATAGTCAATATATGACTTCTGCATAATTTCCGAATACTCGGTTCTGATAATATTATCCTGATTCTTCGCCATACTGTATCTCCTATATATCTAATTCCGCATCACGGGCATGCTCATAAATAAATGCCTTACGCGGCGGCACCTCTGTTCCCATAAGCACCTCTGTAACCTCTGACGCCATTCTGGCATCTTCGATTTCCACCAGACGCAGCATACGGGTTTCCGGATTTAAGGTGGTTTCCCAGAGTTGCTCTGCGTCCATTTCTCCCAGACCCTTGTATCTTTGCAGGGTAAAGGGACCTTTATGTTTTTTCCTGTAATGCTCTAACGCCTTGTCATCATAAAGGTATTCTTCCTTGCCCTTTGAAGGCATAGCCTTATAAAGGGGTGGCATGGCAATATATACATGCCCTTCATAAATAAGCTCTGGCATAAAACGATAAAACAGGGTCAGCAAAAGCGTGGAAATATGAGCTCCGTCCACGTCTGCATCTGCCATAATAATAATCTTGTCATAGCGTAACTTTGTAATATCAAAATCATTGCCATAGCCCTCGGAAAAGCCGCAGCCAAAAGCATTAATCATGGTTTTAATCTCCGCATTGGCAAGCACCTTGTCAATGGTTGCCTTCTCCACATTTAAAATTTTTCCCCGGATAGGCAAAATTGCCTGAAAGCTCCTATCTCTGGCTGTCTTGGCACTGCCCCCTGCGGAATCTCCCTCTACAATGAAAATTTCGCATAAAGAAGGATCTCTTTTTTCACAGTTTGACAGCTTTCCGTTGGAATCAAAAGAATATTTCTGCTTTGTCAGAAGATTGGTCTTTGCTTTTTCCTCTGTTTTTCTGATTTTCGCAGATTTCTCAGCACAGGCAAGCACACTCTTTAAAACGTCCAGATTTCTGTCAAAATACAGGACAATCTCCTCTCCCGTTACCTTTCCTGTGGCCTTTGCAGCGTCCTGGTTATCCAGTTTTGTCTTAGTCTGTCCCTCAAATCGGGGCGCAGGGTGCTTAATAGATACCACCGCAGTCATACCATTACGCACATCAGCTCCTGTAAAGTTGGAATCCTTTTCCTTTAAAATTCCCAATTCTCTGGCATAAGTATTCATCACAGAGGTAAAAGTGGTCTTAAAACCTGTAAGGTGGGTACCTCCCTCAGAGTTATAAATATTGTTACAAAATCCCAGCACATTTTCCCGAAATTCATTGACATACTGAAAAGCTGCCTCTACGGTAATGCCATCGCACTCCCCTTTAAAATAAACAGGCTCATGGACTACCTCGCTCTTTTTATTCAAATCCCGAATAAATCCCACAATCCCCTCTGGCTCATGATACACGATTTTTTCAGGGACTTCTCCCCGCTTATCCTCAAACACAATGGTAAGCTCCGGATTCAGATACGAGGTTTCATGAAGACGACTCTTGACCTCCGTGGAAGAAAATCTGGTTTTCTCAAAAATTTCCGCATCAGGCAAAAAATTCACCAGGGTTCCTGTAGCCTTTGTTCTTCCCAGCTTTGGAAGCAGTCCGTCCTCCAGCTCAATGGTAGGCACACCACGCTCATAGTGGTCATGATGTACATACCCTCCGGTGCTGATTTTAATATCCAGATACTCAGACAGAGCGTTTACTACTGAAGAACCAACTCCATGCAGTCCGCCGCTTGTTTTATAGACAGAATCATCAAACTTTCCGCCTGCATGCAGGGTGGTAAAAACCAGACGCTCGGCTGACATTCCCTTTTCATGCATACCCACCGGGATTCCTCTTCCATCGTCCTCTATAGTGGCAGACCCGTCCGCCTCCAGAATCACCCGAATATTTTTGCAAAAGCCGGCCAGATGCTCGTCTACTGCATTATCCACAATTTCATAAATCAAATGATTCAGACCCTTGCGGGACACACTTCCGATATACATACCAGGGCGTTTACGCACCGCTTCCAGTCCTTCCAGCACTGTAATACTGCTGGCATCATAAGTATTCTTTTTCGCCATTTTCCTTAACCTTTCTTTTTATTTCTCCTTAACCGGTATCCTTTTCATCAGATACACCCCTGCAAAACCACAGAAAATTCCCAATATCATACCTGCAAGCACATCTGTAGGGAAATGTACGTAAAAATACAACCTGGAGATTCCCATGAGAACTGCCAGAATCAAGCTACAGATTCCAAGCCGCCGGTTCGTCAGAAGCAGAGCGCCTGCTGCTGCAAAAGAAGCCATGGTATGCCCGGAGGGGAAAGAATAATCCTTTGGAACCCGCACCAGAAGCTCTACCGTATCCTTTATCCAGCAGGGTCTGGGACGGGCAACCAGAGGCTTTAAAATTACATTTGCCAGAATAAAATCCAGTACCAATGCAAGCAATACCGCAATTCCGCAGGGACGGAATTTCTTTGTGCAAAGAAGCACCATGCCCAACAGAATCCAGAACCAGCCTGCTTCTCCCAGCATGGTAGTAAATGCCATAATTTTCGTAAGCACCGGATTTTGTATATTTTGCAGCATATCCAAAACTGCAAATTCCCATTCCATATTGTCATCACCTTTCTTTTTGTAAAGACTTCTGTATCATATCTCATTTTTCCGGTATTTTCAAACCCTTTTTCCCGGTTCTTTTATTTATTATAGTGAACATCTGTTCTGTATGTCAAGTTGGTTTTTTAATTTTTTTTATTTTTTTCAAAAAAGTGTTGACATTCTCATACATATACTGTATTATAGGCAAGTAAGGTTCGTTGGTCAAGCGGTTAAGACGCCGCCCTCTCACGGCGGAAACACGGGTTCGATTCCCGTACGAACTGTTTTTTGGGAAATACTCAGTTGAGTGTTTCCCATTTTTGTTTTTTAAATAAAATCTACGGGAGGTTTTTATGGAAAAGCTGATTGATTTGCATGTACATTCTTCTGTTTCAGACGGCACCTTTTCCCCTGAGGAGCTGGTTGCCTATGCGCTTGAAAAGAAACTTGCCGCCTTTGCCCTTACAGACCACGACACCACAGACGGCATCAAAGCTGCCCAAAAGGCAGCAGAAGGCACAGAGCTTGAAGTGGTACCTGGCATTGAGCTTTCTACAACCTGGCACAATCGGGACGTTCACATTGTAGGGCTGGATATCAACTGGAAAAATCCCGATTTTCAGAAAACTCTTCAGGGATTTCGGGATTCCAGAGAACTGCGAAATGATAAGGTATTGGCGCTTCTACAGAAGGAAAACATTTCCATTACCAGAAAAGACATGGAAGAAAGTTTTCCGGACAGTGTCTGGACCAGGGCGCACTTTGCCAGATTCCTGCTGGACCACCACTATGTAGGATCTGTAAAAGAAGCTTTTGACCGATATCTGGGCGATCATGCAAAGTGCTATGTTCCCAGAGAAAAAGTTACGCCCATTCAGGCAATCCAGTTGATTCATCAGGGCGGCGGAAAGGCTGTTTTTGCCCACCCGCTTCTGTGCCGTTTTTCCAAGGAACGGCTGGAAAGCTTTCTCGATGTTCTGAAAAAGGAGGGACTGGACGGCGTGGAAACCATGTATTCCTCCTATACCCCTTCTGACCAGCTTCGCATGACAAAGCTTGCCAGTCATTTCGGACTGAAAAATTCAGGAGGAAGTGATTTCCATGGCTCCAACAAGCCTCACATTGACCTGGGCTCGGGCACCGGAAAACTGCAGATTCCTTATTCTGTACTGAAAGAGCTGCGTACCTGAAGACTCTCTGGTACACAGCTCCTTTTCTCCTGTTCTCATTTATTCTTCTTCCGGTGCCTCTGCTGGAACAAAGACCCGTTCATCTCCTGTATGCATCGGTATTTTTGCTTTTTCATCAGCTTCTTCACAGAAGTATTCCTGTGAATTTATCAACTGTTTTCCTCTCTTGTCAATTTTTTCATAGGTTCCGTCCGGTTGCAGAACATGGGCTTTTACATTATCTGCAAGCTGAATTTCCAGAATATGCTTTACTTCTTCTTTAATATCCTTATCCTCTACCGGAAACACGATTTCCACTCTCTTATCCAGATTTCGCGGCATCCAGTCCGCGCTTCCCATGAAAATCTGCTCCCTGCCTCCGCTGTAAAAATAGAAAATCCGGCTGTGTTCCAGATAATTCCCTACAATAGACCGCACGGTAATGTTCTCACTGACACCCGGAATCCCTGTTTTCAGACAGCAGATGCCGCGGATAATCAAATCAATCTGTACTCCTGCCGCACTTGCTGCATAGAGGGCTGCAATAATGTCCCGGTCGCAGAGAGAATTCATTTTTGCCACAATTCTTGCCCTGCGTCCCTCCAGCGCCTCCTTTTGCTCCATTTCAATAAGATGCAGGAAGCGATCCCGAAGCCAGATAGGCGCTACAGCTAATTTATTCCAGCTTTTCGGCTCAGAATAACCGGAGAGCATGTTAAACACCGCTGTGGCGTCCTCCCCGATTTTTTCCGAGCAGGTAAGAAGTCCGCAGTCTGTATACAGCTTGGCTGTAGAATCGTTGTAATTTCCGGTTCCCAGATGCACGTATCTGCGGATTCCCTCCTCTTCCTTTCGCACAACCAGAGTAATCTTACTGTGGGTTTTCAATCCCAGCAGCCCGTAAATGACATGACAGCCTGCTTTTTCCAGCTTCTTCGCCCACACAATATTGTTCTCCTCATCAAAACGCGCCTTTAATTCCACCAGCACAGTGACCTGCTTGCCGTTTTCCGCTGCCTGCGCCAAAGCTGCAATAATGGGAGAATTGCCACTGACGCGGTACAGGGTCTGCTTGATGGCAAGCACCTGCGGGTCTTTTGATGCCTGACGGACAAAATCCACCACAGGAGCAAAAGTCATAAACGGGTGATGAAGCAAAATATCCTGTTTTCGTATCTGGGTAAAAATATCCTCCTCTGCCATCATCTGCGGCACCGGCGCAGGTACATGCTGGGAAAGCTTCCAAGTTTCAAACCCCTCCAACCCATACAACTTCATAAGGAAAGTCAGATCCAGAGGTCCGTTGACGGCAAATACGTCTTCTTCCTTTACTTTAAACTCTGTTTTTAAGATTTTAAGCAGGCGGGGATCCATTTTTTCGTTGACATCCAGTCTGATAACCTCGCCCCACTGCCTTTTTTTCAACTGTTTTTGAATCTCGTTTAAAAGGTCTGCTGCCTCGTCCTCATCAATGGTTAAATCCGCATTTCGGATAATACGGTAAGGGCAGGCGCACACCACCTGATTACTTAAAAACAGCTTACCAATGTTTCTCTCTATAATTTCCTCCAGAAGAATTACAGTTTGCTTTCCATTCTTCTCTTCAGGAAGCTCCACGATTCTTGGAAGCACGGAAGGCACCTGCACAGTAGCAAATTCCAGTTCCTCTTTATCCTTTTTATTTTTCTTTGCAATCAGTGCGCCAATATTTAAAGTTTTATTGCGGATAAGAGGAAATGGCCTCGCGCTGTCCATCGCCATGGGAGTCAGTACCGGATAAATGGTTTCATCAAAGTATTTATCCGCAAAGCTTTTCTGCTCCTTGCTTAAATTTTCATGCTTTTCTACAACCACCAGCCCTGCCTTTTTCAGCCCCGGCAAGAGAGAACGATTATAGGTACTGTACTGGGTATGAATAAACTCCTTTAATACAGGCGCCAGTCTTTCAAGCTGTTCCTTTGGAGAAAGCCCTGCAATATCCGGTTTTGTATATTTTGCATGAACCATATCCTTTAAAGAAGCAACCCGAATCATGAAAAATTCGTCCAGATTAGAGGCCGTAATGCTCAAAAACTTCAGGCGTTCAAATAAGGGCAGGCTTTTATCCCTTGCCTCAGACAGCACTCTTTCATTAAACCCTACCCAGCTCAATTCTCTGTTGCGGTAATATTCCGGCTTTGTATATGCCTTAAATTCCATATGCTCACTCCTCCTTATTTCCTCATTCTTACCTTCAGTACAGGGCGGATACTGAAAATCTCTTCAAAGAAATCTGCCTGCTCTGGCAAAAGTCCTCTCTCCAGCGTCAAATCCTCTTTTGCAGAAACGGTAAGCACCAACTCCTGCTCCTTTACTGCAGCCCGGATTTCCTCAATTTTCTGTCTGTGGCTTCTATCCAGCACATTTGCCACCCGGATAATGGCTGTCAGCTTTGCTACCGTCATATAGCCCTTGCGGTCTATCTCAGATCTGGAATCTGCGCTTCCATAATACTGAAAAGGCATTTTAATAAATTTCACCATATGGGCAATCATCTTTCGTTCCTTGTGGGACAGTCCGATAATCTCCGTGGACATAATGATTTCATATGCACATTCTGAAGCATTGCTCAGACTGATATAATTGCCGCAGTCATGCAACAAGATAGCAATCTGTAAGAGCAGCCGCTCTCTTTTCCCCATACCGTGAAGCTTCTTCATGCCGTCAAAAATGGCAAGTGCATTCTGCGCCACTGCCTGGGTATGATTTTTGCTGCTCATATATCGCTTGGCAATATTTCTCGCTGAAACCAGAATGTCATTTTCAAAATTGTGCTTGCTTTTCATCAGTTTGCGTCGCTCCGCATAATCATAAGCCACTCCATCGTTTAAGTGCGTTCCCGGAAGCCACATGGTCTGTCCGCCCAGCTCCTCAATAAATACACGGTAAATAATCATGCCAGGTACCATAATCTCTGCATACTCCAGAGAAACTCCCAGCTTTACTGATACCTCTTCCGCAGAATGCGCCATCACCCATCTATATTCCTCCATAAAGGTTTCAAGGCTGATGGTTCTGCTCTCTGTCATACTCTCTTTTTTCTCAAACAGTCTTTCCGTAAAGGTATTTCCCATAAGAATAATGTGCTCTATTTTGCGATCCTTTACATGCAGCTTTTTAAAACCCAAAATCTGGTTATGTACCAGCTCTTCCACCAGGCGTTCATAATGTACGGTTTCCTTTTCCAGAGGAAGCAGAAGCTCCTTGATTCGCAGGCTTCCCATTTTAAAATTCTGAGTAGTAACAAGAGTATCCTTATCAAACAGGGAAATTTGTACATTTCCCCCTCCTACCTCCATAACTGCCGTGCCCTTCTGAATGATTTTTTCAAAAGAAGCTTCCTTTGCAGCTACGGATTTATAGCCGTAAAAGCGCTGTTCCGAGTTGCTTAAAATCTCTACCCGGATACCTGTTTTCTGATACACCTGTTCCATAACCAGCCATACATTCTGCGCCTCTTGAAGCGTACTGGTGGCACATGCCCGATACTCCTCTACCTGATATTCCTTCATAATCTCTGTAAAATCACGAAGGACACGGCAAAGCTCCTTTGCTGTAGCAAAGGTAATCTTCCCTTCACCATAGGTTTCTCTCCCGATTTCCAGACGGCTTCTCACTTCGTTTATACACCGAATCCCATTCCGCGGAGAAATTTCATAAATATCCATACATACATTGTAAGAACCTACGTCAATCGCTGCAAATGTTTTCACTCCCATAGATGGCTCCTTTCCGCCTTTGTTGCTTTTCTGCTCTCCCCTTTCTAGGAAAGAAGAAATTCCTGTAATGCTCTGCTGTTTTTCTCTGCTGTAGCATATCCCTCTTCATACAACTTTTCCAGCTTTTCCCGATTCTTCTCCACTCTGCCGATTTCCACTGGTTTTTCCGGACAAATAAGGAATATCTTTCCCTTTTTCTCTTCTTCATATAAGTAATCCAAGGTTTCATTATAATCCAGATGCCGGTTTTTCATACGCTCTACCAGCCTTGGAAATTCTCTTCCGTATCTTAAATAAGCGGCTGGCATGGCCCTATTTGGTTGTTTTCGGTATCCTCTCTGCCGTGTCAGCACCACCACCTGCTTTTCATTTCCCAGCTTTTGGGACTGCCTTACAGGAATCGAGTCTGCAATTCCCCCGTCCAGATACGGAGTGTTCTGAATCCACACTGTTCTCGCCAAAAGAGGCAGGGAACTGGACGCCCGGACATAGTGAATCCCCTTGTGCATATCTGTAATTTTCTTATATTCCGCTTCTCCCGTTTCACAGTTTGTCACTGTTACATAAAACTCCGTAGGATTTTGGTCAAATGCCCGGTAATCATAAGGATTTAATTCCTCCGGAATTTTCCTGTAACACATATCAACCCCAAACAAATCTCCTGTTTTTATGAGATTTTTTACACTGCAGTAAGCTTCATCTTCCAGATAGTCTGTATTTGTTTCAAATCCTCTTCGTCTTTGCTTTGATAAAAAGCTACATGCATGGCAGGCGCCTGCGGATACGCCGATACAGGTATGAAAAGAAACCTCCCTGTCCAGAAAAAAATCCAGTACCCCCGCTGTAAATGCGCCTCGCATACCGCCGCCTTCCAAAACCAGTCCAACTTTACTATTTGCTGCCATGTTTTCCCTTCTTTCTATTCACATAACTTTATTTTAGCACGAATTTTGTTATCGCAAAAGTTAAATAAATTTTACTTTTTTCAAAAAGGCACAAAACCATTCCGCCCCAAGACAAATGACACCTGTATCTTTTAACCAGTATCCTCTCATTTCCAGGCCCGCTTTTATGCGGACTATTTTCATTCAAGGATTCCTCGAAAATCGAACTTTCCCATACAGCAAAAAGGCTGAAACCCTTTATTTCACTGGATTTCAGCCTTTTCATACTTTCTTCATTCATAAAACTGCCGGCAATGGGACTTGAACCCATACGTGGTTGCCCACAACAGATTTTGAGTCTGCCTCGTCTGCCATTCCGACACGCCGGCATTTCCTAACGGAACAATAGATATTCTAGCACGACTCCCTCCAAATTGCAAGCATTTTTTTGAATTTTAATGCAATTTATTCTATTTTTTTGTTTTTTTTATTGATTGCAGTCCAGATTTTTATAAAAGTCAAAGCAGTCAAAGGTAGCAAAATAATCTTTTGGCGTTTCTGCCCTACGGATCAGCTGTATACTCCCGTCTGTTTTCAGTAAAAGCTCTGCGGATTTCAGCTTTCCGTTGTAATTGTATCCCATAGCAAAGCCATGGGCGCCTGTATCGTGAATCACCAGCAAATCGCCTTTCTCAATCTTTGGCAGCATTCTGTCCACAGCAAATTTGTCGTTATTTTCACACAAAGAACCTGTCACATCATATTTGTAATCACAAGGCTGATTTTCTTTACCCATAACCGTAATGTGATGATAAGCCCCATACATGGCCGGACGCATCAGGTTTACCGCACAGGCGTCCACACCAATATATTCCTTGTGGGTATGCTTTTCGTGAATGGCCTTTGTCACCAGGCAGCCGTAGGGTCCCATCATAAATCTTCCAAGCTCTGTATAAATTGCCACATCGTTCATACCTGCAGGCGTCAGCACCTCTTCATACACCTTTCTTACACCCTCTCCAATGGCACGAATGTCGTTGGGCTTTTCTCCCGGTCTGTATGGAATTCCTACGCCGCCGGACAGGTTGATGAAACAGATTTTTGCGCCGGTTTCCTTTTCCAGGCGCACTGCCAGCTCAAAAAGCCGCTTTGCCAGCATGGGATAATACTCGTTTGTCACCGTATTGCTGGCCAGAAATGCATGGATTCCAAATTCCTCCACGCCTTTGTTTTTCAAAATACGAAATGCTTCAAAAATCTGAGGCTCTGTCATACCGTATTTGGCATCTCCCGGATTGTCCATAATGCCATTGCACACCTCAAACACACCGCCTGGATTATAACGGCAGCTTATACGCTTAGGCAGCGTTCCGATGGCTTTTTCCAGATATTCAATATGAGTGATATCGTCCAGATTAATGGTTGCTCCTAACTCATTGGCATACTGAAATTCCTCTGCCGGTGTATCATTGGAGGAAAACATAATATCTTCTCCCACGCAGCCAATGGCCTTTGACAGCATCAGCTCTGTATACGAAGAGCAGTCGCATCCAAAGCCATATTCTCTTAAAATCTGAATCAAAAACGGATTGGGGGTTGCTTTTACAGCAAAATATTCTTTAAATCCCTTATTCCATGCAAAGGCTTCCTTCATTGCCTGCGCATTTTCCCGGATTCCTTTTTCATCATACAAATGAAAAGGTGTGGGATATTCCTTTACAATTTCTTCTAACTGTTCTTTTGTCACAAAGGTCTTTTTTTCCATATATATTCTCCCTTAATGGATTTCTGTTTTTCTGATTTTTTCTGACGAACCTCATTATACGAAAATGCGCTTTGCTTTTCAAGTCATTCTCTGTCTTTTTTTATTTTTTAACGTATTGACGTATTCCCGTTTAAAATTCAAAGAAAACCTTTGCAATTTTACCAGTCCTGTTGTATAATGAACAAAATAAAAAAGACGGGAGCTTGTAGACAGGCTGAGAGGAAGGTATGACCTTCGACCGATAACCTGATTTGGATAATGCCAACGTAGGGACGCCTTGGAATCATATGTGCAGAATATGCAGCGGGAAGTTACCGAGATTGGTATCTTCCCGCTTTTTAGTTCCCGCAAAAGAGGTGAAATATGGTAAAAATAAACGGAAATACCCTGCATCTGGAGGGAATCTCTCTGTCCCAGTATCTGAAATCTGCGGATTACAATCCAAAAAGGATTGCCGTTGAGCGAAACGGAGAAATCATCCCCAAATCAAAATACGAAGAAACTCTGCTGTCAGACGGCGATGTGCTGGAAATTGTCAGCTTTGTAGGAGGCGGCTGATGATACCTGGAAGAGAAGAAATGGAAAAAGCCTTGAAAGAACGGCATGGAGAAACTCTGCAGAAAAAATTCAACGCTGCCACAGTTGCCATCTGCGGTCTGGGAGGACTTGGCTCCAATATCGCGCTCTCTCTTGCCCGTGCAGGCGTTGGCAGACTGCTGCTCTTTGATTTTGACCGGGTGGATATTACCAACCTGCACCGCCAGCAATACAAAGCAGCCCAGGTAGGCATGTACAAAACAGACGCTCTGACAGAAAATCTCAGGGAAATCAATCCCTATATCTGTGTACAGAGCCACACCATAAAACTACAGGAAGAAAATCTGCAGCAACTTTTAAAGGACGCACAGATAATCTGCGAAGCCTTTGACCTGGCAGAAAGCAAGGCTATGCTGGTCAACAGGGTTCTGGAGGTCATGCCCGAGAAATTTCTGGTGGCTGCCTCCGGTATGGCAGGTCTTGACAGTCCTAACCTCATAAAAACCCGGCAGATTACTCCTCATTTTTATCTCTGTGGAGATGAGCAAAACGAGGTTTCCCCAAAATTGGGACTTTTTTCCTCCCGGGTTATGTGCTGCGCTGCCCATGAAGCTCATGTCGTCCTACAGCTTCTGGCAGGACTTTAACATCTGAAAACCAGATTGATACAACATCTGCTTACAAAATTTACAGAAAGAAGGTTATTTTATGAACAACGATACACTCCTGATAGGGGGACACGAATTTCATTCCCGCTTTATTTTAGGATCCGGCAAATATTCTCTGAAACTCATTGAAGCAGCCGTAAAAGACGCCGGTGCAGAGCTTATTACCCTGGCTGTACGCCGTGCAAATACAAGGGCGGAGGAAAACATTCTGGATTATATCCCCGAACATGTAACCCTGCTTCCCAATACCAGCGGCGCCAGAAATGCCGAAGAGGCTATACGCATTGCCCGTCTGGCAAGAGAACTGGGCTGCGGAAATTTTGTAAAAATCGAAATCATGCGGGATTCCAAATACCTGCTGCCTGACAACCAGGAAACAGTTAAGGCAACGGAAGTCCTGGCAAAGGAGGGTTTTATTGTCATGCCCTACATGTATCCGGATTTAAACACAGCCAGAGATTTAGTAAACGCCGGGGCTGCCTCCGTCATGCCTCTTGCCTCCCCCATTGGTTCCAATAAGGGGCTTTCCACCAGAGATTTTATACAAATTCTTATTGAAGAAATTGACCTGCCGGTGATTGTGGATGCCGGTATCGGACGCCCCTCCCAGGCTTGCGAGGCAATGGAAATGGGTGCGGCAGCCATTATGGCAAATACAGCTCTCGCCACAGCAGGAAATCTCCCCCTGATGGCATCTGCCTTCAGACAAGCCATTGAGGCAGGCAGAAAGGCCTATCTTGCAGGACTCGGCAGAGTGCTGACCCGCGGTGCTTCCGCCTCTGACCCACTCACCGGATTTCTTCATAATTAGGAGGGAAAGAACATGGAAAACCAGTTTTTTATAGATTCCGGACATCTGTCCCCAAAAGCCCTGGAAAAGAAACACCGTCTGGAAACAGACCCTGCTTTTCGGAAAAACCATATGGAATACCTTCCCGGTATGGAACAAATCGAATCTGATGTATGTGAAAAGGTTTTAAACCAGGTAAATACTTATGATTATACTGCCTACACCAGACAGGACGTCCGCACTGCCCTGTCCCATCAGACTTGTTCCCCGGAGGATTTCAAAGCTCTGCTTTCTCCTGCTGCCGAGCCCTTTCTGGAGGAAATGGCACAACGGGCAAGACTGGAAACCAGCCGCCACTTTGGCAATACGGTCTATCTCTTCACCCCGCTCTACATTGCCAATTATTGTGAAAACTACTGTGTATACTGCGGCTTTAACTGTTATAACCACATTCATCGCATGAAGCTGTCCGTGGAACAGATTGAAAAAGAAATGAAAATCATTGCCGACAGCGGTATGGAAGAAATTTTGATTCTCACTGGAGAAAGCCGTCAAAAAAGCGATATTACCTATATCGGAGAAGCCTGTAAGCTGGCACGGAAATACTTCCGCATGGTAGGGCTGGAAATTTATCCTGTCAATACAGAGGAATACCGCTATCTCCACGCATGCGGCGCAGACTATGTAACGGTGTTTCAGGAAACCTATGACCGTGATAAATATGAAACCCTGCATCTGATGGGACACAAGCGCGTATGGCCCTACCGCTTTGATGCCCAGGAGCGGGCGCTGAGAGGCGGCATGCGGGGTGTTGCCTTCTCTGCCCTTTTAGGGTTGTCGGATTTTCGCAAAGACGCCCTTGCCAGCGCCCTTCATGTATATTATCTTCAGAGAAAATACCCCCATGCAGAAATGTCCCTTTCCTGTCCCAGACTGCGCCCGATTATAAACAATGACAAAATCAATCCTCTGGACGTCCACGAAACCCAACTTTGCCAGATTCTCTGCGCTTACCGGATTTTCCTGCCCTTTGTGGGAATCACGGTTTCTTCCAGAGAAAGCGCCAGCTTCCGAAATGGCATTGTTAAAATTGCTGCCACTAAAATTTCTGCAGGGGTTTCCACCGGAATCGGAGATCACGAAAGCAAATATAAAGGAACAGAAACTGACGGGGAACAGGGGGACGAGCAGTTTGAAATCAATGACAGCCGCAGTCTGGAAAGAGTGTATAAGGATATTGCTTCAGAAGGTCTGCAGCCTGTCCTGAATGATTATCTCTATGTCTGATATTTTATGCATCACCAATCGAGGGCTGTGCAGAGAGGACTTTCTCTCCCGCATGGAAAAACTGGCAAAAGCAAAACCAGGAGGTATTATTCTGCGGGAAAAGGATTTGTCCCCACAGGAATATCTTCTTCTTGCCAGGCAGGTCATGGACATCTGCCGAACCTATGAAGTTTCCTGCATTTTGCACACCCATACAGAAGTTGCTCTTTCTCTTGGAGCAACGGCTCTGCATCTTCCCCTGCCCCTGCTTGTAAAACTGTCCCCAAAGGAACGAAAATCCTTTTCCTGCCTGGGCGTTTCCTGTCACTCTGTAGAAGACGCCCTTTTAGCAGAAAGTCTGGACTGTACTTATATAACTGCCGGACATGTTTTTGACACTGCCTGCAAAAAAGGCATTCCAGGAAGAGGACTGGATTTTTTAAGGGAAATCTGTCAGAAAATATCCATTCCTGTCTACGGACTGGGCGGAATCACGCCCCAAAACAGCAAATCCGTAAACAAAGCCGGCGCTGCGGGAATCTGTATTATGAGCAGCGCCATGACCTGCAAAGAACCGGAAGAATATCTGAAAGAATTCCTGTAGACAAAAACAGAAAATCCCGAACAGGATTTCAAACTGTTCAGGATTTTCTCTTCTTATCTGATTTCGCTTTTTATTTTACTTCCATAACATGCAGCATATTGGTAACATTTGCCTCCGCCTTGCTGCTGTTGGTAGCCGGATCCCCTGCAGTTACAACCACAAGCTGCCCCTTTTTCACCAGCTTGTTCTCCTTCAGGGTTTCCATTGCATTGATAATAATATTTTCCGTCGTATCTCTTGTATATCCCTTCAGCGGTCTTACGCCCCAGTACAGACGCATCTTTCTCTGCACTCTCTCATTTGGCGTAATGGCATAAATAGGCATAGTAGGACGAAAACTGGAAATCATGCGGGCTGTTTTTCCTGACATGGTTGGTGTCACAATACAGTCTGCCTCAATGTTTCTGGCTGTACGCACAGACGCAATTCCAATGGCACAGGAAACCTTTGTTTTCGGGTGCATGGTTCTGTGCTTAATATATTTTTCATATTCTACATAGTTTTCTGTATTTTCCGCAATCTGATTCATCATTTTCAGCGCTTCTACCGGATATTTTCCTGCTGCAGTTTCACCGGAAAGCATAATGGCATCTGTTCCGTCATAAATAGCATTGGCAACGTCTGTTACCTCTGCCCTTGTAGGACGGGGGTTACGAATCATGGAATCCAGCATCTGTGTTGCAGTGATAACCGGAATATAGTTGGCATTGCACTTGTGAATAATCATTTTCTGAATATGAGGAACCTCCGGCGCCGGAATTTCCACACCCAAATCTCCCCGGGCTACCATAATACCGTCAGACGCTTCTATAATGGCGTCCAAATTTTCCAGTCCCTCTGCATTTTCAATTTTTGCAATAATAGCAATATCCTCTGCATGGTTTTCTTCCAGAATCTTACGGATTTCCAGAACGCCCTCTGCGTTTCGGATAAAGGAAGCTGCAATAAAATCAATGCCCTGCTCAATACCAAAAATAATGTCCGCCTTATCTTTTTCTGTAATAACAGGAAGCTTCACTTTTACATTCGGCACATTCACGCCCTTTTTCTCGCCCAGTTCTCCACCGTTTACCACGCGGCACACAATACGTCCCTGTACCACTTCTTTTACTTCCAGTTCAATCAGACCATCGTCAATCAGGATTTTATTTCCCGGCACAACATCGTCAGCCAGCCCTGCATAAGTAATAAAACAGCCTTTTTCGTTTCCTGTCATTTCTTCTGTATGCAGAACAAACTCTTCATTTTCCTTTAAAGTTACTTTCTTTCCGTCCTCCAGTACGCCTGTACGGATTTCCGGACCTTTGGTATCCAGAAGGATTGCTACTGGTTTTTTCAGCTCATTTCTTACCTTTTTCAATAAATCCATACGATTTTTCTGTTCTTCGTAATCGCCGTGGGAAAAATTGAAACGGGCAATATCCATTCCGTTTTCTACTAAAGCTCTCATATTGCTCTCGATATCGGTATTCGGTCCCATGGTACAGACGATTTTGGTTTTACGCATATAATTGTTTTCCTCCTAAATTATTGTATATGTTTGTGAGTAAACAGGTGGTCCTGACAATACTCGTAATTTCCATTGCATTTGGAACAGAAACGAAATTCCAGATTGTCCCCGTCCTCTTCCGTTCTTCCGCAGACCGCGCACTTATGCTTTGTGGTGCCAGGCGCCATCTTTGGGTGAACCGCTTTCTGAAACTGTTGCTTTCTGTGGATTTCCTTTGGTGAAATCCTCTGGTAATTTCTGGTCGCCAGAAAATAAATAATAAAGTTCAAAAGGGAGGCAATAATTACAGTTCGGATACCCCAGCTTCCATTTACCATGTCATATAAAAGATATGCCACATCCAGCACTGCCAGCCATTTCATTTTCATGGGAATAATCATCATAAACAACACCTGCATATCCGGATAACTCACTGCAAACGCCAGAAAAATAGACAGGTTAATGTAATATGTGGAAAAGGCTCCGCTGTAGTACAGGGAGGTTATCGGACTTCCCCCTGCGATAAAATACAGAATAAAAGCGCCGATTACAGTGAACAGCACACCGCCTAAAATATACACATTATAACGGAACGCACCCCATGTTCTCTCCAGAGTTTCTCCCAGAGAATAATAAAACATCAGCATAATCAGCACAAAAATCAGATTGCTGCTTGGCGGTGGAATCAAAAGCCAGGACACAAGCCTCCATATCTGCCCGTGCACAATGTGATAAGGGCTTAAGGACAGATACTGTGTAAAAGAAATATGGAAAAGGCTTCCTCCATACAGGAGAATATACCCGATGATATAACAGCCTATCATATATTTCGTCAGATTATGAATGGCATAGCGCCCAAATTTGCGCTCCATTTTGTTCAAAAAGTTCATATGGTTTCCTCAATTCTTTCAATCGCTTAAAATAAATTCTTCTTAGAAAAGATAAACGCCACAATCAGGCTTAAAAGCAGAGAGAGGACAATGACAATGGCAAAACCCTCCGGGTGGCTGGCAAAGGGCATTCCCTTCATATTTACATTCATGCCGTAGGCGCTGAAGATCATCGTGGGAATGGACATTACAATGGTAACGGTTGCCAGAAATTTCATAACAATATTCAGATTGTTTGACACAATCGACGCAAATGCCTCTGTCATGCCGCTCAAAATACCGCTGTACACATTCGCCATCTCAATGGCCTGCTTATTCTCAATAATAACGTCCTCCAGCAAATCCGTATCATCTGGATATTGCTTGATACGCTCCACCTTTAAAAGCTTCTCCAGCACCATTTCATTGGAACGCAGGGAAGTTGTAAAGTATACCAGGGATTTCTCCAACTCCAAAAGCTCAATGAGCTCCTTGTTTTTGGTGGACTCCTGCAGCTTTTCCTCCACTTCCTCGCTCTTCTTGTCTATGATACGCAGATAGTGCAGAAACATGCTGGCGTTTTTATAAAGAATCTGCAGAATAAAACGCGTTTTCATATAAGTATAGAAATTACGCACACGTCCGTCCATAAATCTGCCAAGCACAGAGGTATCCTCCAGACAAACGGTAATAATAATTTCATCGGTCACAATAATAGATAATGGAATGGTGCCATACCAGTCCTTTTCTCCCCTTTCCTCCAAAATGGGAGTGTCCACAATAATCAGGGTGTAGTCTTCCTCCACCTCAATACGGGAACGTTCCTCCTCATCAAGAGGCGCTCTTAAATCGTCCACTTCAATGCGGTACCTTTTGGCAACCTCAAAGATTTCCGTTGCTGTTGGGTCCGTAAGCGCCAGCCAGCAGCCCTCGCTGGCTTCGTCCATCTGATGAATTTTTCCATCGACTGTTTTGAATATTCTAATCATGGTTTCTCCCTTTCGCCCTCCTGCCTTTACAGGAGTACGGGGCAGTACCCTGTCAGCAGGATTCTTCTTTTTTTATTTTTTCTTCTTGCTTTTTCTCAGGACAAGGCCCGCTTTCCATAATTTTGCACTTCCTTTTTTCAAAAATACTGCTTTTCTATTTCTTATGCTTCACATTTAGAGAAAATAATACTGTTCGGTGTTTCCACCTTCATGGGTTTTCCCTTCATAATCAATAACTGCTTTTCATAGTCAATGGCAAAGGTGGTAATGGAATTAGATTCATGGTTCACCACTGCCAGATGCTTTCCGTCCGGAAAAACGTCCAAATCCTTGGGATAATTGCCGCTGATAGGCAAAATACACTGCTTTTCCAGAAGACCGGTTTCTTCATCTCTCTTAAACATGGCAACCGTATCCTCTCCTGCATTGGCACAGAAAATATATTTTCCGTCCCTGGACAGACACATACCGGAGGTTGCATCATGGGCTTCATCGTCATGGGAAGCCAGAGTAGACTCTGTCTGTAAAAGTTCGAAAACCGGGTTTTTACCGCTTCCGTCATAGCGGTATACCTGAATGGTATTGTTTAACTCATAGTTTAAATAAGCAAATTTTCCGTCCGGACTGAATTTAATCAGCTTTGGACCGGACTCTCTTTGACATCTTAAAATATCTACCAGTTCCAGACGTCCGGTACGTCTGTTGACCTTGTATACCTTCATCTGGTCAATGCCATTATCCACTGCACAAAGATACTTATTGTCAGGCGTCGGGCGTACACAGCTTACATGTGGGCGGAAATTCCGTTCTCCCACACTTCCCAGACCTTTGTGGAACACACCGTCTAACACGCTTCCCAGACGTCCGTCCCTGTGGGTATGCACAACCGTCACCTTTCCGTCATGATAGCCTGCTACAAAAAGATATTTGCCCTCCTCATCTGTGGACAAATGGCAGCCTCTCATGCCGTCAATATCTACTTTATTAATAAAGGTTAGATCTCCGTCCGGCGCAATGGCAAACACTGCCACACCCTCGTCTGCAATGGAATACAGATACTTTCCGTTCAGAGATTTCGCCAAATGGGAAGAATTGTTCACTGGAATGACCTTTCTCTCAGAAAGGGTTCCTTCTTCCACATTTACATCATACAAATGGATTCCGATACTGCTTCCGTGGGTGTAGGTTCCCACATAGGCTACATATTTTTCCTTCATTTATGCAATATCCTCCTGTTTTCTATTGTTTCACCACACGACAAATCTGCGGCTTTTATACAAAAATACCGCCAGTGTACATTACACTATGGACATTCTACCACAAAGTTTTTTCTAATACAATGCATATTCAATATTGACATGATTTTTTCCTCTAGTATAATGAATAAAGATTATATGCAAAGGAGAAGCGGCATGAACCATACCTTAGTAAATTTAACTGACATCTCCAAAAGCTTTGGAGAGCAGGTCATTCTGGATAAACTGAATCTTTCCATACGGGAAAATGAATTTCTCACTCTGCTTGGCCCCAGTGGCTGCGGAAAAACCACAACGCTCCGGATTTTGGGCGGTTTTGAATCCCCGGATAGCGGACGTGTTATTTTTGACGGCAAGGATATTACCAACCTTCCTCCAAATAAGCGAAACCTCAACACCGTATTTCAGAAATACGCGCTGTTTTCCCATATGAGCATTGAAGAAAACATTGCCTTTGGCCTGAAAATTTCAGGAAAAAGCAGAGCTTATATTCGGGATAAGGTAAAATATGCCTTAAAGCTGGTAAATTTGGAGGGATATGAAAACCGTCTTCCCGATTCTTTAAGCGGCGGACAGCAGCAACGTGTCGCTATTGCAAGAGCCATTGTAAATGAGCCCCGGCTTCTTCTTCTGGACGAGCCCCTGGGCGCTCTGGATTTAAAGCTGCGCCAGGATATGCAGTATGAGCTTATCCGTCTGAAAAATGAGCTTGGCATTACCTTTATCTATGTCACCCATGACCAGGAAGAGGCGCTTACCATGTCAGACACCATTGTGGTTATGAATCAAGGCTATATCCAGCAGATGGGAACCCCGGAGGATATCTACAATGAGCCGCAGAATGCCTTTGTGGCAGACTTTATCGGGGAGAGCAATATCCTTCCCGGCATCATGCTGGAAGATAAGCTGGTGGAAATTCTGGGGACAAAATTCCCCTGTGTAGACGTAGGCTTTGGGAAAAGCGAGCCCGTAGACGTAGTAATCCGTCCCGAAGACGTAGATTTACTCGCTCCTGAGGAGGGCATTATACAGGGTGTGGTATCCCACCTGATTTTCAAGGGCGTACATTATGAAATGGAAGTACAGGCAAACGGCTTTGAATGGCTGGTACACAGCACAGATATGTTTCCGGTTGGACAGAAGGTGGGAATTCATGTAAATCCCTTTGATATCCAGATTATGCACAAGCCGGAATCCGAGGACGAGGAGGCGATTGGAGTCAATGAATAAGAAAAAACTGCTCTCCGGCCCTTATCTTTTATGGTCCATAGCCTTTATTCTCATTCCTCTGGCTATGATTTTATACTATGGCTTTACTAACAGCGAAGGACATTTTACCTTTGAAAATGTCCTTGCCATCGGAACAGCAGAAAACTTCAAGGCGCTGTGCCTTTCTCTTCTGCTGTCTGTAATCAGCACCCTGGTTTGTCTTTTGCTGGCATATCCTTTGGCGTTAATGCTGACCAATATGAAAATAAACCAGACCGGCTTTATGGTGCTGCTTTTTATCCTCCCCATGTGGCTGAATTTTCTGCTCAGAACCCTTGCCTGGCAGACCCTTCTGGAAAAAAACGGGGTCATCAATCAGATTCTGGGGTTTTTCCATCTTCCACTGCTGCAGATGATCAACACCCCCGGAGCTATTGTCCTGGGTATGGTATATAATTTTTTGCCCTTTATGGTAATGCCCCTGTACAATGCACTCTCCAAAATTAACAAAGACGTTATTTTTGCAGCCAGGGATTTAGGCGCCACCTCCTTTTATACCTTTCGGAAGATTATTTTTCCATTAAGCCTTCCGGGCGTAATCAGCGGTATTACTATGGTTTTCGTGCCTTCTCTGACCACTTTTGTTATCTCTGACCTTTTAGGCGGCAGTAAAATTCTTCTGATTGGAAATGTCATTGACCGCCAGTTTCAGCAGGGAAGCAACTGGAACGTAGGAAGCGGACTGTCCCTGGTTTTAATGGTCTTTATTTTAATCAGCATGGTTCTCACTGGAAAATACGATAAAAACGGAGAAGGAGGTATGTTCTGATGAAAAAAGCAGCGCGAAATCTTTATCTTGGACTGATTCTTTTCCTCATGTATGCCCCTATTGTGGTTTTGATCGTCCTGTCCTTTAATGCTTCCAAATCCAGGACAAAATGGGGCGGATTCACACTGAAATGGTATCAGTCCCTGTTTCAGGATAAAGCCATTATGACTGCCCTGTACAACACCCTGCTCATTGCCCTGCTCTCTGCCGCTATTGCCACTTTTCTTGGCACTGCAGCCTCCATTGGCATCAATGCCATGAAGGGCAAAGGCAAAACCATACTTATGGGAATTACTAACATTCCCATTTTAAATTCAGAGATTGTCACCGGCATTTCTCTCATGCTCTTGTTTATTGCATGCAGAGTGACTCTGGGCTTTTCCACGATTTTGCTGTCCCATATTACCTTTTGTATTCCTTATGTAATTTTAAGTGTTATGCCAAAGCTGAAGCAGACCAGCAAAAGCGCCTATGAGGCAGCTCAGGATTTGGGCGCGGGATCCATATCCGCCTTCTTTAAGGTGGTATTTCCTGATATTCTGCCAGGTATTGTTTCAGGATTTTTAATGGCCTTTACTATGTCCCTGGACGATTTCATCATCACACACTTTACCAAAGGACCTGGGGTAGACACTCTTTCCACTAAGATTTATGCAGAGGTCAGAAAGGGAATCCGGCCGGAAATGTATGCTCTCTCCACTCTGATGTTCATCAGTGTGCTGGTGCTGATGATACTGGTCAATATAAGCCCGAAGGAAGCCAAAGATGTAAAAACCACTTCTTCCCGTAAGTCCATACAAAAAGGACTTCGGCTCGCCCTTCCCCTGCTCTTTGTGGCAGTTCTGGCAGTCGGCGGCGCTGCCTATTATTTCGCAGGCTCTGGAAAGAGCAGCGGCGAACAGGTGGTGGTTTACAACTGGGGAGATTATCTGGATCCCAAGAGCGTTGAGCTTTTTGAGAAGGAAACCGGCATTGCCGTTACCTATGAAGAATATGAAACCAATGAAATCATGTATCCCAAAATCCTCTCCGGCGCTATCGCCTACGATGTGGTCTGCCCCTCAGACTACATGATTCAGCGTATGCTGAAAAATAATCTGCTGGCAGAATTAAACTGGGACAACATTCCCAATGTTAAAAACATGGATCCTGTTTATATGAAGCAGTCCCAAAGCTTTGATCCGGACAATGCCTACTCGGTTCCCTACTGTGTGGGAACTGTGGGAATCCTATATAACAAAACCATGGTTCATGAGCCTGTAGACAGCTGGGATATTCTCTGGAATCCCAAATATCAGGACAGCATACTCATGCAGGATTCTGTCCGCGACGCCTTTGCCGTGTCCTTAAAAAGGCTGGGGTATTCCTTAAATTCCAGCGATGTAGAACAGCTCATGCAGGCAAAGGACGATTTAATTAAGCAAAAGCCACTGGTACAGGCTTATGTCATTGACCAGGTGCGGGATAAAATGATTGGAAACGAGGCTGCCCTAGGCGTGATTTATTCCGGAGAAGCAGGATATACCAAACGGGAAAATCCCAATTTAGAGTATGTCATTCCAAAAGAAGGATCTAATGTCTGGATTGACTCCTGGGTCATTCCCAAAAATGCCAAAAACAAGGAAAACGCCGAAAAATTTATTAACTTTATGTGCCGTCCGGACATTGCTTTGATGAACTTTGAATATCTCACCTATGCAACACCCAATAAGGCTGCCAGAGCCTTAATTGAAGATGAGGAAACACGAAACAGCAAAATCCTTTTTCCTGAACCGGAAGATTTGAAAAACTGCGAAACCTTCCAGTTTTTAGGCGATGATGTGGACAGCTATTATAATGAACTCTGGAATAAAGTAAAATCAAAATAAGCAAACGTACAAAAGGAATGTTTTATGAAGCGTATTTTTGAATATGATATTAAGGACACAGATCTCCCCTGCAATGCAGGGGAGTATTTAAAAAGAATCGGCTGCTCCCATCAGATTCTGGTGCGGCTGAAAAAAACAGAAAAAGGGATTTTGGTAAATGAAGAATGGGCTTATGTCAGGACTCCGCTAAAAGCAGGAGATCTTCTGAAAATCACTTTAACAGAGGAAGCACCCTCTGAAAATATTGTTCCCATCCCTCTGCCTCTTTCCATTGTATACGAGGATCAGGACATTCTGCTGCTGAACAAACCTGCCGATATGCCGGTACACCCTTCCATCAACAATTATGACAATACCCTGGCAAATGGAGTTGCCTGGTACTATGCCCAAAAGGGAGAGTCCTTTGTCTTTCGATGTATCAACCGCCTGGATCGGGACACTACCGGACTTCTCATTCTTGCCAAACACGCTCTCAGCGCATCTGTTCTTTCCGCACAGATGAAAAACCGGGAAATCCACAGAACCTATCAGGCTGTTGTGGCAGGCACACCGCCCTTTTCAGAAGGCACGGTTGACGCCCCCATTGCCCGAAAAGAAGGGTCTGTCATGGAACGCTGCGTGGACTTTGAAAAAGGAGAACGGGCAGTGACCCATTATCGTGTGCTGAAAGAAGGAAAGGACTGTTCTTTATTGGAACTTTCTCTGGAAACGGGACGAACTCACCAGATACGGGTGCATATGAAGCATCTGGGCTGTCCGCTTTTAGGGGATTATCTCTATTATCCCGATTTCTCACAGATTCATCGAGTGGCGCTGCACTCCTGCGCCCTGTCCTTTCCTCACCCTATGACAGGAGAGACCATGCACTTTGAAGCGCCCCTTCCCGAAGATATGAAAAAACCTTTTCTCTGATTCAGCAAATGAGGTCATTGCAAGCGCAATAACCTCATTTTTTATCATACTTTTTATTCTTTTTAATTTCTTCTAAGCGCCTCAATAGGGCTTAAAGATGCTGCTTTTTTTGCAGGATAAATTCCAAAGAAGATTCCCACTGCACAGGAAAAAGCAGTTGCAATCAAAATCGTGCTGACACTGATTCCGGGAGTCAGTGTCATGCCCTGGCTGGAACCAATCACTGAGCAAATTCCAAAGCCGCCTGCAATTCCCAGGATAATTCCGATAATGCCTCCAATAACAGTGAGAATCGCAGATTCTGCCAGGAACTGCATCATAATAGAAGAGGTCTTTGCTCCCAATGCCTTTCGGATTCCGATTTCTCTGGTTCTCTCTGTTACAGACACCAGCATAATATTCATAACACCAATGCCGCCCACCAAAAGAGAGATTCCCGCTACAAAGGAAATAAACGCAGTAACCATTCCCAGCATCTGATTCATCATTTTCATAACGTCCTGAAAACTCTGTATCTGGAAATAATCCTCTCCGGCTGACTGGTGCTTCTGTTCCAGAACTTTGATAATTCTGTCAGATACTACCTTGGAATCCAGCTTCTTATCTGCCTGCACCATAATATAGTAAAAATCGTCTGCCGTATCTCCCAGAAAATCCTTAGCCGCTGTATAAGGGATGGAAAGAGAAACCGGCATCCCTTCATAGGTATAGCTTACAAAAGTTCCGTTTTCTTTCTGGGTTGTCACGCCTACAATACGGAAGGATTTCGTCAGACTCATACTCTGCACATCAATTTCCATTCCCACTACATCATCAGAACCAAACAGTCTTTTTGCATCACTGTCAGAAATCACACAAACATTGCGCCCCTCTGTAACATCTGCCTCTGTAAAGTAAGAGCCTCTTTTCATAGCAGAATTCATCAAAATATTTCCGTCCTGGGTTTCCATGGAAAGATTTACACTGAATTCTCCTTTACCGGTAACGGTTTCGCCGGTAAGGCTGTCCGTTCCTGTGACACCTTCCACACCTTCGATTTCACGAATTGCGTCCAAATCCTCAGGCGTCATATAAATTTCCTGATTCATAGCGTCCAGACTGCAGTTAATGGCAATCTGTCCGCCGCCTACGTCGTTAATCTCACTGTTCATTTGATTCTTGGTACCCTCACCAATGGAAACAATGGCAATGACCGAAGCAATTCCAATGATAATTCCAAGCATGGTAAGAAAGGAACGTCCTTTATTGGCAAGAATATTCTGAATCGCCATTTTGACATATTCTATTATATTTCCCATTTTCTCTTCCTTTCCTGCTACTTTGAAGTCTTGCTGTCCTCTGCCTCTTTCGCAGTCACGCTATCTCCCTCGCTATATGTACCCATATCCTTGATTACCTGGTCACCTTTTTTCAGACCACTTTTCACTTCCACCATAGAATCAGAGGTAACGCCTGTTTCAATCTCTTTTTTGACAATCTTACCGTTTTCTACCACATAGCAAAAGGAACCCTGTTTTCCGATATTAACGACTTCTACAGGAAGCACCGGAACATTTTTTGCCTCAGATGCCTGAATACTTACTTTTGCCTCTACCCCGATAAAGATATTGTCATCCGGGTTATCAATATGTATGGTAACGCCAATCAGCGGTGTTCCTTTTTCATTTGGAATAGCGATTTTGCTCACCTTTTTCACAGTTCCCTTGTACTTTTTATCTCCAAGGGTAATTTCTGCTTTCTGTCCTTCTTTTACCTTGTCAAAGTCATATTTGGATACATTGGCGTCCACACACACGTCCTGAGTACTCTGTAAAGTGAAAAGTTCCATTCCCTGGGTTACAGTTGCGCCCTGGGTTACTCTTGCGTCTGAAATAACGCCTTTAAATTCTGCCTGGATTCCTTTTCTGCCTTCCTCTAAAAGCTCCTGCAGATTTTTGGTTTCCAGTTCTGCCAGATTGCTTGTGATTGCCATTTTTTCTTTTGCCGCGCCAGTAAGTCCGGTCACATCGCTTTCTGCAATGGCCTGTTTGGAAGCCAGTTCAGACTGAAGCTGTGCCAAATCTGAAGCTGCGGATTCCATCTGCGCCTGAAGGTCTGCCGTGTTGGCTGCTGCGCCTCCGGAAAGTCCGTCCATGGATATGCTGTAATCTGCTTTGTTTATTTCTTTTTTAACTGGTTTTTCAGGAACAGAGTCTTGTGCTTGCTTTAATTTATCCAGTGCATCATTATATTTATCTGCAATTTTTTCTCTCTGAGATTCATCTATCTTCCCAGCTTCATAATCAGTACTAGCCTGTTCATATTCTCTTTCCACATCATTTTTTTCACGCTCGCACTGTTGTACTTCTTCTAACTTTTTATCATATTCTTCTTTTAATTTATTATATTCCTGCTCCGCCTGCGCCTTTTCCGCTTCATAAGCTGCATCTGCATCTTTCTGAGCCTGCTCCATCTGAACCTGTGCTTCGTTCTGTGCATTTGTCTGAGCGTCCGCAATCTGCTGCCGCAGACTCTCAATTTCATTTTCTTTTTCCGCAATGGCACTCTCCAGCCCCGGAATGGCTGCCTGGGCATCTGCCACCTTGCCTGCCGCCTGGTTTGCCTGCTCCTGAGCGTCCTGCATATCCAGTTTACCGGATTTTAAAGACAACTCTGCTTTCTGATTTTCTGCTTCCAGATTTTCCAGATTAAAACCGATAATATTCTTTCCTGCCTCTACGCTGTCCCCAGATTCTACCGTCATAGTCTGAATGGTTGCGTTTACAGGAGAATAAAAGGTTTTCTTTATCTCGCTTTCCACATTTCCTGTGGCATCTACTTCCTGTGTGACATTTCCGGTTTTTACAGACACCACTTCCACAGAAGGCTTGGCATCTTTCTCTCCTCCTGCCATGCTTCCAATCAGGGCAATCGCTGCGATTGCCAGTACAATTACGCCTATGGTAATAAGCATCACCACATTTTTATTTTTCAATACTTCCTTTTTCATGTTCTTCCTCCATACTGTCAAATGCCGGGTTGATAACGTCCGATTCTATTTTTCCGTCCATAATACGCACCACGCGCTTTGCCCTTGCCGCAATGCCATCGTCATGAGTGATAAGAATGACGGTTCTTCCCCCTTTGTGCAAATCCTTTAAAATGCTTAAAATTTCCTTGCTGGAAGCAGAATCCAGGTTTCCGGTAGGTTCGTCTGCCAGAATTACCGGAGGCTTTGCAGCAATCGCACGGGCAATGGCAACACGCTGCTGCTGTCCCCCTGACATTTCTGAAGGCTTGTGGTTCATACGATGGGAAAGCCCTACCATTTCCAGCGCTTCCCTTGCCAGCTGTCTTCTGGTTTTTTTGTCAATTCCCCGGTAAATTAAGGGCAACTCTACATTTTCCTCTGCCGTCAGATTTGCAATCAGATTAAATCCCTGAAAAATAAAGCCAATTTCCCGGTTTCTCACTGCTGACAGCTCATTGTCTGTCATGGTAGACACATCAGTCCCATTTAAGAAATAGGTTCCTGAGGTAGGTGTATCCAGGCAGCCCAGCATATTCATAAATGTAGATTTTCCGGAACCGGACTGCCCGATAATTGCCACAAACTCACCTCTGTCAATTTTCAGATTGATATGGTCCAAAGCCCTTACTTCATTTTCCCCCGGATTGTAAACCTTGCACAAATCGGTTACTTTAATCAGATGTTCCATACGTTCTCCCTTTCTCCTTTATCTGGCTTTTGATACAGGAAGGGGCTGTCACATTAATGAAACTGCACTTAATGCAACAACCCCATTTTCCCTTTACTTTCTCGTCTTCTTATAGACTGGTTCCGCTCTTTGTATCCTGCATAGCCTGACGGTTCTTTAATGCTCCCCAGAAATACAACAAAGGAAGAATTAAAGAAAACAGAATGGAAATCACGGATAATGCGCTGAAGCCGCCTGTTGCAGCAGCAATTCCCGCCTGAATCAGAACATAGGCAATCAAAAGGATTCCAAAAATAAAGCAGATATTCGCTTTTTCGATTTTGTTGCAGTTTGCAACCCCCAGAATTCCTGCTGCCAGATACAGAACGCCCTGAATCACAGACTGGATTATACCTGCCTGAAAGGTTTCTGCGGTAAGTCCTGCCTGTTCATATACAGCCGTTACCGCAGGATCCAATGTACCGTTAGACAGTGTGCTTACCACAAAGGCATTAGACGCTGCCCCGATAAACCCAAACACGCCTCCAATAATCAGCAAAATTCCTACTACCTTCAAAAATCCCTTTCCCGGTGCTTTTTTATCCATATGAAAAGTCCTCCCTCTCTGAATAAATTGTTATCATTTTATACTTTGATTTTCAAATTGTCAATTCGATTCCACGATGTTTTTCTAAAATTTTTCTGAATTTTATAAAGCTCTGATGCGCGGAACCTCATCTACATGCAGGTATCGGCTCACTGCCTTCACAATAATGTCATGGTTGATAAAATGACTCTGATTTGTCACCATAATCGCGCCTATGACGCCAACTTCTTCTACACGCACCGGAAAGCCGCCGCCCAGGCAGGAATATTCCTCTTTTCCAAGACCAATATCCTCCATGGTTTCTTCACTTCTTTTCAGTTCGCTGTATAACAGCATGGTGCTTTTTTCCATACGGGAAACAGAAGCAAACATCTTATCCGCCCAGATTTCATTGTTTAAGGTCGTACCGTTGCCTGCATATTTAAACACCGTATGCCCATTGTTTAACCGAATTTCCACCGTGGTATCCAAATCCCGCTTCTTTGCTTCTGCTACCAGCAAATTGCCCAGCGCCCATGCGTCCTCATTGGTGAAATGATTAAACTGCAAAATTTCCTCCTGCATTGCCAGAACCGTAACTACTTCCTCAACTGTCATAACAGACACCTCCTGTCTTTTACCGGATTCTGTCCGGGAAACCAACCTTTCTCTGTACCTTTCTCAGAGTTTTATTTGCAAAGTACTGTGCTTTCTCTGCATTTTCTTTAATAATGGAATCCAGATAAGCTTTATCCTTTTCCAGTCTTGCCACTTCGTCCTGCAGCGGTTTTAAAACGCTGACCACTGCCTCGCCTACGGCCATTTTCAAATCTCCGTAGCCCTTTCCTTCAAATTCCCCCACTGCCTCGTCCGGGGTTTTTCCCATGCATGCGCAGTAGATATCAATCAGGTTTTTCAGTCCCGGCTGCTCTTCTCTGTAAGCAATGCATGCCTCAGAATCTGTCACTGCGCGCTTGCATTTTCTCATAATGGTATCCGGGTCGTCCATAAGATAAATGCTACCGTTTGGATTTTCATCTGATTTGGACATTTTCTTTGCCGGATCCTGAAGACTCATAATCTTTGCCCCTACCTTGCCAATATATGCCTCCGGCACGGTAAAGACATCGCCGTAAATATTATTGAAACGAATGGCAATATCGCGGGTCAGCTCCAGATGCTGCATCTGGTCAATGCCCACTGGAACCACATCTGCCTGATACAGCAGAATATCGGCTGCCATAAGCACCGGATAAGTAAAGAGTCCTGCGTTGATGTTATCTGCATGCTTTGCAGATTTATCCTTAAACTGTGTCATACGATTTAACTCACCCATATAAGTAAAGCAATTTAAAATCCATGCAAGTTCTGCGTGTCCGGATACATGGGACTGATAATAAATACAGTTCTTTTTCGGGTCCAGACCTGCTGCCAGATACAACGTCAAAAGCGCTCTGGCTCTCTTTCTTAAGGTTGCAGGATCCTGGCGCACGGTAATGGAATGCATGTCCACCACACTGTAAAAGCACTCGTATTCATCACTTAAAGTTACCCAGTTTTTCAATGCTCCCAGATAATTCCCAAGTGTCAGGTTTCCGGTAGCCTGCATACCGCTGAATAAAACTTTTTTGTCATTTATCATCTCTTTTTGTCCTCCAACTACTACAATTTCCCTTTATTGGTCTATTTTAGCACGTTTTTTTTCTGTCAGCAACCTTGTTCTGGCTCTGTTTTCTACTATTTTTCTGCAATTATCAGAAACATAGGCGTGGAATAATAGTTTGCCATTTCCTCCTCGCTCCAGACCTCTTTCCAGGCTTCTTCCTCTGCTTTTACCTGTTTTACGCACAGTTTCCCCAAAACCTCCCTGTCCCAGGCAGGTCTTGCAATGCGGCTTAACGGAACTTCCTTTGCGATTTCTTCCATGGCGTCAATATCCGTGCAGATGTAGTGGTCGCTAAGCTGCAATTCCTCTACCCTTGCCCGGTCGTTTTCATATTCCCGGCGTTTTTCTTCATCAAAGAGATGATGATACCAGTTTGCATCATAATTCAAAAGAACACCGCCTTTTTTCAGCACTCTCACCCATTCTCCATAGGCTTTTTCCGGATTTTCCAGATTCCAGGTCAGATTTCGGGACACCACGGCGTCAAAGGTATGGTCTTCAAAGGAAAGTTCCTGGGCATTCATCTGCTTCCAGCAGATTTTACCTGCCAGATTTCCCGCATTTTTCTTTGCCTCTTTTAACATTTCCTCTGTATAGTCCACGGCGGTTACCTGATATCCCGCCTCTGCCAGAATAATGGCAAAAAACCCTGGTCCTGTGCCAATATCCAGCACTTTTGTTTCTTCCGGTTTCTTTCCTCCCAGATGTGCGATTAAATGCTCTCTCCATTTTCTTCTCTGCTCTGTGGCAAGCTCTCCCTGGTTGACCTGGGAATAGCCCTCCGCTCTCCCGGTCCAGTATTCTTCGATTTTATCTAATAATTCCATCTCTGTTCTCCGTTTCAAAATTTTGCAGTTCTATTTTACCACGCTTTCCCCGTTTTTCACAACCCGCCCCTGTGATTTTCCTTGCGTCCTTTCCTGAAACCGCTTATAATAAATCTGTCAGATTCCAAAATCTGAAAAATAAAAAAGATTTAAAAAATCAGAAAAGAGGATTATGTATGGAAAAAATTGCAAGCTTTACCATTGACCATATAAAATTAAAACCAGGTGTTTATGTATCCCGCAAAGACCATGCAGGCTCTGAGGTGATTACAACCTTTGATCTGCGTATGACCTCTCCCAACGACGAACCGGTTATGAACACTGCAGAGGTACATACCATTGAGCATTTGGGCGCTACCTTTTTAAGAAATCACCCTCAGTTCGGAGAAAAAACTGTATATTTTGGCCCTATGGGCTGCCGCACCGGCTTTTATCTTCTGCTTTTGGGGGATTACTCTTCTAAAGATATTCTGCCTCTTGTCACAGAAATGTTCACCTTTATCCGTGATTTCCACGATGAAGTCCCCGGCGCTTCTGCCAAAGACTGCGGAAATCATCTGGACATGAATCTTGGCATGGCAAATTGGCTGGCAAAACGATATTTAGACCAGGTGCTTACCAATATCTCAGAGGAACGTCTGGTTTATCCGGAATAAAATGCAAATCGGGCATGCTTTGAGTTCTGAATCTCAGAGCATGCCCGATAAATTTGCTGCAAATATATAAATTTTCTTTTCTGATTACCCAGTACAGAAAGGAACAGAAAATGTGTTACAGTTCTTCTCTTCTGTCAATATCCTTCAGTTCCCGTTCATCAGAAACCTCATAGAAAAATACGTCCTCCATATGGCTTTTCAAAACCCGTTTTCCTCCTACATCTCCTGTCAGGCTCTGCAGTTCCCGTACATATTTTTCGTGAAAAATCACCGGATTGCCACTGATCCCTTCTCTGCACACACAACCAATGCCCTTTCCTGTTTTCAAAAAAGCAGACAGAAATTCTTCTATAGTTTCCTGTCGCAGAAACGGCTGATCTGCTACAAAAAACATATAATAATGCTCCTTCTCCCTTTCTGCAGATTCCATAGCTTTCGTAAGCCCCAGCTTTAAGGAAGAGGAAATTCCTCTGCAACTGTCCTCATTTTTCACTACTGTAACATTCCTCTGCCCGGCTGCCTGCTTTATTTCCTCATACTGCGTCACCAGGGTCAGGGATGTCAGCTTCTTTTTTGCCTGCAGACAGGAAAGCTGTTTCAGTACATGGTCATACATAGGTCTTCCCTCCAGTAGATACAAAAGCTTATTTTCTCCAAACCGTGTGGAAAACCCTGCTGCCAGAACAATCCCATGTACCCTTTTTTGCCACCCGTGCAAGAATACAGGAACAGAAAGCTTTTCCTGCAATCTTTTCCTGCTCTTTTCAGGGGATTCCAGAACATCTGCCTGATTTAAAAGCACTGCAATCTTTTTATCAGGAAATCTTCTTTTTAAAGGCTGGATATACCCTGCCTCTAACAATCCTCCAAGCAGGGACTCTGTCACTGGAAAAGAACTGTCCCATACCTTCTCCCATTGTATCTGTCTGAAAAGCCCCTGTGCCTCTTCCAGTCGGTGACAAACTCTGTCAAGAGGCTGTCCGAGGGCGGACGCTCCTGCCAGAATCAAAATATGGGTGATATTTTCATAAATCACCGGCTCTCCTTTTTTCGGCACTTTAACAGGAAAACGCCTGGAACCGTCTGCCTCTACAAGTACACAATCCGCCTCTTTGCAGACCCTTTGATAAGTTTCAACAGGAAGCCCCTGGATTTTTCCACCCTGCAAAGCAGGAAGCCCTGCCAGCACTGCACCCTTCTTCTTCAGAGCCTCCATAATCTTCTCTTCCCTGTTCTCTATCACAGTGGGGAGCGGAAAAGTTTCAGGCTTTTCCATGTGGGTGGAAGTTGTCACCAATACCTTTTTTCCCTGTTCTCTCCACGCATCTGCCAACTCCAGAATACAACTGGTTTTTCCCCCGGCTCCTGCAAATGCCACATTTTTCCGGGGTGTTTCTCCCAAATACGATATGATTTCACACAGCTTCATAGCTTACTTCTTTTCCAGAATTCCTTTCTCCCAGGCGCAGACCAATTCCAGCACACCACCTGCAATGCATCTCGCCTTATCTGAAATCAGATTACAGTGTGCCCTGGATTCCTTTCTGGGATCCACATCTGCCAGTTTAAAATGCTCGGTCACAACAAATCCGTCCTGCAAAATTCCCCGCACCACACCGGAAATCTCAGTGCATACCTCTGTTTTGTCCGCCTCCTGCTCAATAAAGCCTACTGCTTCTCCTGCATTGACCCAGTCCCCAATTTCCCGGATTCTCCTGAATCTGCCTGCACAGGGAGCATGAAGCACCCGCTCCTTTCCGTATCCGCCAATAATGCCCGGTACACCAGTATTGGAAATGGCGCTTCCCTTCTCTATCCGTCTTCCCAGATAATGCCCTCTCTTTGTTTCTATCACATAATCCACATCTTCCCCTGCCGTAAATCCCGGTCCCAGAGCAATAGTCAAATCCGCCATACCGCGATGTGTTCCAAGATTCTTCTTTGCCAGAATGGCATCAATTAAAATATTGGGGTGGTATTGATTCAGGCAGGCTGCCTTCGGGTCTATGACAAGCATGGGGTTCTTCCACGTTACCTTTTCCAGGGCTTTTGAAAAGGTATCTGCCTTTTGACACACAATCCCCTCTACCTCCATACTTCCCTCATAAGCAGCCTGACAAAAGGAAACTTTCTGTCGGATAGCCGATGGACTTGTATCCTCTAAAACAATCACCGGATACCCGCTTTTACACAGGCGGTGAATGGTTCCGGTTGCCAGATCTCCGCCGCCTCTTACAATAATCGGCTTCATAGCTTCACCCCTTCTTTATGGTTTGAGAATTAAATCTGCCTGCGCCTGCACCTGTACAATCTGATACATATTCACAACCTCGCCTACTGCCAGCTTTTCCTTTAACTTATAGAAATCCAGACAGGTACCGCAGGTGCAGATTCTCACGCCTTCTTCCTCTAAAAGCTTTAAATCCTCCAGCACAGGAGAGTCCTCACAGGACAAAAAAGCCCCGCTGTTATAAAGCAGCACAGAATCCGGAAGCTCCTCCAACTGTGTCAGGGCATACACAAAACCCTTAATCAGGATTTTTCCAAGCTCTTCCTCTCCTTCTCCCATTTTATCAGAGGAAAGTACCACAACGGTTCTCTTTTGCGACTTTATCTGACAGCTTTCCAGTTCCAATGAAGCTAATTCTGCAGCTTTTCCCTCTTCTGCATTTTCAGATGTATACTCTTCCTGTACGGTAATAACAACCTCATACTCCTTTTCCCCTTTTTTCTTAAACCAATAGTCTGCCTTCTGGGAGGCTGCCAGTTTTCGCAGATTTTCCACTGCAATTTGATTGTCTACAAGTATGCAGACCTTTTCTCCTTTTTTGCAGGCGTCCATTGCCTTTTTTGCCAAAATGACCGGTTTTGGGCAGGTCATACCCTTTGCATCAATGTTCGTATTCATCTTTCTTTCCTTTCATATAACTCGACTTCATGTATTTCCTGTATTTGCAGCTGTCCTTCCTTTACCGCCTTTTCCACACAGGCTTTCTGTCCTGTATCGGTACACCACGCCAACCCACATTCCGCAGAAATACTGGAGGGAAGAGGAATCAGCCTTCCGGGAAGCCCCTCCTCTTGAAACCATTTTTCTGCTGCCATGGCATGGGTAGTGGTGGAAAAAGAAAGAACCAGACGCATGACTTTTTCTCTCATATGCAGCTTCCCTCCTTCCCAAATCTGCTTTTCCCCTGTTATTCCTATGATACACTAAAATCCGGTGCCGTGTAAACCATTCCTGGAAATATGTCCATTCTGCTTTGTAGAAAACAAAGAGAAACAGCAAAGTCCTCTTATCCCTAAGATTCCTCCACTGTTTCTCTTTGTTTTTATAAGAGCTGCCTAGCGGACTTGAACCGCCGACCTCCGCCTTACCAAGGCGACGCTCTACCGACTGAGCCAAGGCAGCATAACTTTTTGTGCTGTGTGCTTACCACATTTATAGACTATACCAAAAAGTTATGCGCCTGTCAACCTTTTTTATTAATTTTTTATCTGTTTTTGTAATTTTTCCTTTTTTACATAAAATTCTCACAGCTATTCTTCTATCATGCCATGAATTTTACCGCGAATCCGCTGCAACGCATTGTCCACAGACTTGTCCGGTTTTTCCAGCTTTTTCGCAATCTTCCGGTAATCCATACCCTGCAAATAGAACTTCAACACCTGATTTTCAAAAGGGCTTAGTACCTTACAAATCCGTTTTTTCAGGTTGTCTGCACTCTCCCTGCCAATGACAATTTCCTCCGGATTTAACTGCACCGTATCCTCAGTATTTGCCAGAGGTCCGTCCTCCTGACTCAGAGAAATATAGGTATTTAAAGGTCTGTGCTTCTGTCTGCCGGAAATTTCAATAGCCTTACACATCTGCCGTTCCACACATAAGTTGGCAAAGGTAGAAAATGACGCATTTTTTCCCGGCTGATATCCCTGCACTGCCTTAAAAAGCCCTATCATGCCCTCCTGAATCAAATCCTCCTGTTCCCCGCCTATGAGAAACATGGCATGGGCTTTTTTCAGTACCATGGGCTTATACTTTTTAATCAGATAATCCTCTACGGAATGTTCTCCTTTTTGCAGAAGCTCGATGATTTCCTCATCTGAGCATTGTTCATAATTTTTCATTTTCCCATTCTCTGACGCACAATTTCAAAAGCAAGTACGCCTGCTGCCACAGACGCGTTTAAGGAATCAATATCACCTTTCATGGGGATAGATGCAATAAAATCACATTTTTCCCTTACCAGCTTGGACACACCGTCCCCTTCATTGCCAATCACCAGCCCCATAGGTCCCTTTAAATCCAGATCATACATGGTGGTTCCGCCCATATCTGCACACACAAACCACATACCCTCTTTTTTCAGCTGTTCAATGGTTCTTGCCATATTTGTCACCTTTGCCACAGGCGTATAATTCAACGCACCTGCCGAGGTTCTGGCAACTGTGGCAGTCAGACCGACGGCTCTGTTTTTCGGAATAATGACGCCGTGGGCGCCTGCCAGATTGGCAGTTCTGATAATAGCACCCAGATTGTGAGGGTCTTCAATATTGTCCAGAAGAATCAGAAACGGCGGTTCTCCCTTTACCCTTGCTGCCTCCAACATCTCTGCCACCTCTGCGTAATTGTAAGCCGCAGTCATGGCAATGACACCCTGATGCATACCTGTTTCCGACAGTTGCTCCAGACGCTCCTTTTTCACAAATTTCACTATAGTATCATGCTTTTTCGCTTCCCTTAAAATCGTGCGGACAGGACCGTCCTCACATTTTTCCAGCACAAAAAGCTTATCCACGGATTTCCCGGAACGAAACGCCTCCAGTACGGCATTGCGTCCCTCTATTTTTGTTTCCTGGAATTTATTCTCCATCTGCTTCTCCTTTTGCCTCTTCTGTCATTCCCAGTTTAATCAGTTCCAGCATTCTCTCCCACTGCTCCGTGAGATACAGATATCCCATAAGCGCCTCAAATCCTGTTGCCCTGCGGTAATCTGACATGGTTGCATTCTTTGCCATGGTATAGGATTTGGCGTTGCGTCCCCGTTTAAACACTGCCATTTCCTCTTCTGTCAGATAGGGTTTCAGCTTTTCAATCATTTCTGACTGTGCAGACGCCTTTACCAGACGGTTGGCTCTCTGATTCAGCTTATTTACCTGTGTGTTACCCTTTTCCACCAGAATCGTACGGACAACCAATTCATAAATTGCATCTCCGATATAGGCAAGTGTCAGGGGAGAATACGTCCGGATATCCGTATCCGCTAACTGAAACATTTCCTTTAAATAGCTTAAGCCCGCTTCCATTGTACACCCTCTCTTGTATCCTTCAGAATAATGCCCATGTCTGCCAGCTGGTCGCGAATTTCATCTGCACGCTTGAAGTTTTTCTCTTTTCTGGCTATCTGACGTTCTTCAATTAATTTTTCAACATCTTCGTCTAAGACATCTGCCTCTTTGTTTACCAGAAGTCCCAGAATATCGCTTAAATGTACAATAGTATCCAGAAGTTCCTGTACAAATCCCTTTGTACTTGTTCCGTCTGCCTGTGTATTTGCAAATTTTACCAGTTCAAAAATTGCTGCAATGGCATCTGCGGTATTGAAATCATCTTCCATGGATTCTTCATATTTCTTCACATAACCCTGGATTTCTGGCTCCAGTTCCAGTTCTTTTGCTGTCTTTTCCCCTTCCGGCGCTGTTTCCAGCAAATGCTTTAACTGGTCTACGCAGGTAATGATTCTATCGAGAGCATTTTTTGATGCTTCCATAAGTTCTGCGCTGAAATTCAGCGGACTTCTGTAATGTGCGTTTAACATGAAGAAACGCAGTACCTGTAAGTCATATTTTTCTCCGATTTCTCTCACGGTAAAGAAATTCCCCAGAGATTTGGACATTTTCCGGTTATCAATATTTAAAAAGGCATTGTGCAGCCAGTATCTCGCAAAAGGCTTTCCGTTGCAGCATTCAGACTGTGCAATTTCATTCTCATGATGAGGGAAAATCAAATCCTCGCCACCTGCGTGAATATCAATTTCCTCGCCCAGATATTTTTTGGACATAACAGAACATTCAATGTGCCAGCCGGGGCGTCCTTCACTCCACGGAGATACCCAGAAAGGCTCTCCTTCCTTTTTCGGTTTCCAGAGTACAAAATCCAGTGGGTCTTCTTTCTGGTCTTCTCCGGATACCTGCAGAGAGCGGAATCCAGACTGCAAATCCTCCAGGTTCTTATGGGAGAGTTTTCCATATTCCTTAAAATTTTTCACCCGGAAATATACGGTGCCGTTGACCTCATAGGCAAAACCCTTGTCAATCAGCGTCTGAATCATATCTATCATGCCGTCAATTTCCTGAGTAGCCAGAGGGTGTGTGGTTGCAGGTTTTACATTCATATCTGCCATATCTTTTTTACATTCTTTAATATATCGGGTAGAAATTTCTTCTGCGCTTACGCCTTCCTCTACTGCCTTTGCAATGATTTTATCGTCCACGTCTGTGAAATTAGAAACATAATTTACCTCATACCCCTTATATTCCATATAGCGGCGCACGGTATCAAATACAATCATAGGTCTTGCATTTCCAATGTGGATAAAGTTGTAAACCGTAGGTCCGCAGACGTACATACTTACTTTTCCCTCTTTTAAAGGAACAAACTCTTCTTTTCTCTTTGTCAGTGTGTTATAAATTTTCATATGCTTTTTACTCCTTTTTCATTTTCTGTTCTGCAAGTTCTCTTGCCCTGCGGCATTTTGCTTCTCTTTCCTGCATATCCTTCAGTTCATAGCCCATTTTCTGAAGCTCTGAACGGAGTTGTTCATTTTCATGCTGGAGATAATGAATATCGTCCAGTGTAGGGTCTGGCAGATGTACCTGGTCCATATCCACCCGCGGCACCTTCTGATTTTCCTTTTTTACTACACGCCCCGGAACGCCTACCACGGTACAATTAGGCGGTACCTCCTCCAAAACCACGCTTCCTGCACCGATTTTAGAATTTTCTCCAATGGTAAACGACCCCAGGATTTTGGCGCCGGCGCTGACCATGACATTATCCCTTAAAGTAGGGTGGCGCTTTCCCGTTTCCTTTCCCGTTCCCCCAAGGGTCACGCCCTGATACAGGGTTACATTATCCCCGATAATCGTGGTTTCTCCGATAATCACCCCTGCACCATGGTCAATAAAAAGCCCTTTTCCAATCTTTGCCCCCGGATGGATTTCGATTCCCGTCTTTCTTGCAGCTCTCTGAGAAATCCACCGTGCAAGGAAATAATGTCCTTTTTCATATAATTTATGCGCTCTCCTGTATTGTATCATAACACGAAAGCTGGGATACAGCAAAACCTCCATGGGCGTTTTAATTGCCGGGTCCCTTTCCTGGATCACCTGAAACTCTTCTTTAATATGTCCGATAAATCCCATGTCACACTTCCTTTCCTGTATGAAAACTGTATGCAAAATAAAAAACACCCCTACACTGCTGCTTTGCAGTATAGAGGCGAATGATTCCGCGGTTCCACTCTATTTGAAGACAAAATTTCTGTCTGCCACTCCTTTGTCCATAACGCAGACCTGCGTATCCGGCTATGTCCTGTTCTTTCTAATCAAAGAATCTGCCTTCACCGAATCAGCTCCCGAATGCACTTTCCGAAGTTTCTTTTAAGGCAGCTTACAGCCGATGACCGCCTCTCTCTGAAAAAGAAGAATTTTCGTACTCTTTTCGTTCCAAGCCTTTTTCTGTCTTTCTCTAGTTTATGCATAAATGAGGGATTTGTCAATGTTTATCTGAGTTTTTCCAGTGGATTTGTGAGCAGTGTCACAGACTTTGTTCCTGCGTCCAGACAAACCTGACTTCCAATGGGCAGAGTCAGCATGGGGTGGGTATGGCAGCAGTCAAAATCCGCCAGTATTGGAATCTTGGGCGTTCCCAGTACCTCCAGCAGGATTTCATACGGCTTTCTGCCTGTCCCGTTATCATCAAATTTTTCATGCTTGCCCAGAATAATCCCTCCGACTTTTTCAAACACGCCTGCCAATTTTAAAAGGGAAAAAGAACGTTCAATCGTACAGGCATCTTTCAGGGAATCTTCGATAAAAAGAATATCTCCTTTTCGGATTTCCGGCATATATTCTGTTCCGAAAAAACCTTCCATGGTGTTCAGATTCCCGCCTATCAGTCTTCCTTTTATCTGACCGGGATTTACACAAATCCACTGGTTTTCCCGCTCTTCTTTTCCCCTTGTCTGCTTATTCCAGTCTATAAACTCATCTGTCCAATATTCAGGCATGGGAAAGGTATAAGGCAGCTTCCCATAGCCTTGAAGCATGGTTTCAAACTGTGCGTACGTCCAGTCTACAAAAGGCGGAAGTTCCCCAAAAGAAGATGCCAGCGCAGGTCCGTAAAATACCGGAAGTCCCGTTTTTTCATAAACAGCCAGCAGCAATGCCGTTGTGTCCGAATACCCTATGATGATTTTCGGGTGGGCTTTCAGATACTCATAATCCAGGTATGGTAAAATCGAATTGGTATTATTTCCTCCTATGGCTGCCATAAGTATGGAAATATCCTCCCGGTACAAAAGCCGGTTAAACTCCTCTGCCCGCTCCTTTATGGTGCCAGAACGATAAAAATCCCTTTGCTTGTACAAGCTTCCGTCCACAATCCCAAAGCCTTTGCTTTCCAAATATACCTTTCCTCTCTCATACCGCACAGATGCCGTAACGGAAACCGGGGACGAAGAGGAGAATATGCCTATGGTAATGGGGGTTTTGTGTTCTGCTAGTTTCATATGCTCACTTCCTTAAAAATTTTTTCCTATTTTAACATACAAGAAATGAAATTTCCATGAATTTTCTCGGAAAAAGTCCGGCAATTTTAATTTCTATCATAGAAAAAACTGCCGGACTTATAAATATGACCAATATATCTCTTTTTTTATCTTGGAACTGTCAAATCCACATACCTATTGCATTTATTAACAAAAAAATTGCTGCCAATAAAGAACTCTTTTTTTTATCCGATTTTTGAAGTATATATTCTACAAATATGCAGAAAAAAGCACTGATGTTCATTGCTGTCATAACACATTTTCTACCAAATCCACCTGTATTTCCAGTTAAGATAAGAATTATCCCAATTACAACTAATGTCCATGCCAAATATTTTAAAATTTCAGAGTATTTATCTCTACTAGCTTTCATTAAATTACTCCTATCAAATCTGTGCGTGCTGCATCTGTATAAAAATAGAACTTATGATACATTCTTGGTCTTCCTCCTACTAATTCATCAGTATAATATGTAATATCTGTATAATAAATTGTAGGAAGATGACGACCTACTATTATATCTGCTATAGCAACAACTGCTGACCAACCTCCTGAACCTACAAGTGCCAATATCGCAGCAGCTACACCTGCAACATCATCTATATCTGTGTTTAATACCCCATTTCTTCTACTCATTTCATGCGATCCATATAACAAAATATCCTCTTCTGAATCTCCGATACACTTCCCATCGACAACCAAAACACCGTTATATTTATTGTAAGTTATCGAATGCAGCGTCCCTTCTATTTCATAATCCACTTGTCTTAGCGTTTCATTCTCATACAAAACAAATTCAATGTTTTGGTTCCCAATCACAGTTTCAAATTCTTCTCTCTGTACCTCTTCTTCCTGTGCCATGACTGGTAGTATAGATAAATTTGTAGTCATTACTAAAATTAAACAAATACTCAAAAAACCTTTTACTAACTTTCTCATTCAGAACACTTCCTAAATATATCGTTTTATGCTATCGAATGGTTAACAAAATAAGCCATTGGAATCCCTCCTTTACAAACTATAATTTCTACAATATTAAAATAGACACAATCTTTTATCCAAATATCTGATCAAATATCTCTTTAATTAAGTCCTCCCAAAATCCCAACACAGAAACATCTCCAACAAAAAAATTCATAATCTCTTTCGCCTCCTTGTCCTTTCTTCTAATACAACAATAGCAAAAGAAATTATGAATCTCAACATTAACTCTTTTATCGGTTAAATAACTTGTTTATTGGTTATATCTCAGCATGATTGTACATATAAACTCCTCCCCCTGTACTTTAAAATTAAACAATCCATTTTTACCTTCTATCATTTCTTTTACATTTTTCATTCCCATACCATGATTTTTCCCCTCTTTTTTTGATGTCACAGGCAATCCATCTTTTCCTAATCTTACACTCTCTTCTTGTATGCTGTTTTTTATCTGACAACTCAAACTTCCTGCATATTCTTTAAAATAAATATAGATATGTCTTTCTTCATCTCCCTGTATTCGATTTACTGCTTCTACTGCGTTTTGAAACAAGTTTGCAAAAATACAACATAAATCCACTTCATCTATCGGAATCGCATCGTTACACTTCCCTATAACCCGAACCTGTGTCTTCTTTCTAATCCTGCCTGTATGATAGTTTAACAAAATATCCAATATAAGATTTCCTGTATCGTAATTTTTATTTTGTATCTGCTGCATATCCTTTTGTAAAGTTTCAATATAATGAGAAACCAGCTCTGTCTTTTTATCATCTGCAAGTGCTTTTAAACACATCAGATGATTTGTAATATCGTGACGATATTTTCTGGTTTCTTCTTCTTTTTGCAACAGCATTTCATAGTAGTTCTTCTGCGAATTTCTCAATTTTTTTTCAATATCTACCGTTTCTTTCATTTTCTCATTCATACGTTCCACATGGTATATTGCCACAACCAGTATGACCAGACTGGAAAAGGAAAAAATGCTTAGTACTGTCATATAAGTATAAGCTTGTCCGTTTAAAAGCTTATCTTTCATATAGCTTAATCCTGCCAAAACAAGCGCTATCTGACTTGCCATAACGAAAATCAGAATCCACTTTCCCTTCTGCAAGAGCTCCCCAAATTTATGATAAAAATTCCATTTTTTCTGTTTTTTTACAATATGTATAATGAAAATACAAAAGAGCATGATAATATCGCTGATAATTACAATAACTTCTTTTTCAAAACAGTAATCCATTCCTGCCACAAACCAGACAACGATATCATTACATATCTCGTCTATGCAGGTAACACAGAAAACTGTGAGAAGAATTGTTAAAAAATTTTTTCTTTCTTTTATCCTGACGGTTAAAAATTGTATACTTATGACCACAAGATAGAGAAATAAACTTTTTTCTACATTTGTCACATTCACAAATTCAATCAACACCGCATATAATAACAGTGCGAAAATCCCTATATTTTTTCGTCGAATTTCTGCTTTATATAAAACAGAAAAAATCAGCCAATATTTCAGCCATTCCAAAATAAATACTATCAAGTAAAAACTTTTCATATTCCCTGTCACCTGTAAACAATCTGAAATTCATTGTAAAGTTTTTCAAAATCTTTTTGCTTTCTCCTGGAAACCCTACTTTCTACAGAAGCAAATTTAATTTTTCCTTTGTTGTATTCCTGAATATAAAACAAGTTGACACAGTACTGCTTGTTAATCCGGTAAAAGCATCGGGAATCCAGCACTTTCTCTAGAACATTTAAAGAACACTCTTTTCTGTATCTTTGGTTGCCAATAGAAAATTCCGTATATCCATTATATGCTTCTGCATACAAAATCTTAGATTGCACAATACTATATTCCACTCTGTCTTTATATACACTTATTTTTTCTCTTCCGATAAGCTGCTGCTCATATGATTCTAATGCTTCCTTGATTTCTTCTCTATCAAATGGTTTTGTGACAAACCGGAATGCTCCAAATTTAAAAGTTTCCTTGAATCGCTCTACCCGGCTTGTTGCCATCACGATTTTACAGTCAGCATAAAGACTGTGAATTTCTTTTCCTGCCGAAATTCCATCTATTTCCGGCATTTCTATATCAAGAAAAATCAGATTCAGATTTGCTATATTTTTCAACAAGTCTGATGCTGAAAAATAACAAAAGATTTCATATTCTGTATTGATATCCTGCAAAATATTTTCCAGAATCTCTTTTAGCTGATAAACCACTGCTTTCTCATCGTCACATATTCCTATCCTTACCATGAAAATCCCCTCTATTTCAAAGTTCTAAAAAAAGGATACCTCTTCTTTTTTTCTTTTGCAACCTTTTCCCCTCAAATGCGACCACCCCGGTAAGAGAGTTTCCTCTCCCACCGGGGCAGTCTTATGCGGAGTTCTATTCTATTTCTCAAATTTGATTCACTGTATTAGCAAATACCCTGTGCAATCATAGCTTCTGCAACCTTCTCAAAGCCTGCTGCATTAGCACCTACTACATAATTGCCTTCAAAACCATATTTCTTGGCAGCGTCTGCCATGTTGTGGCAGATATTTACCATAATACCCTGTAATTTTGCATCTACTTCTTCAAAACTCCAGCTTAAACGCTCGCTGTTCTGGGACATTTCCAGTGCGGAAGTAGCCACGCCGCCTGCGTTTGCAGCTTTACCGGGTGCAAAGATTACACCGTTTTCCTGAAGGTATTCGGTAGCCTCCAGTGTTGTCGGCATGTTTGCGCCTTCTGCCACTGCAAAGCAGCCGTTTGCCACCAGAGCCTTTGCATCTTCCAGAGTCAGTTCGTTCTGTGTTGCACACGGAAGAGCTATGTCACATTTTACAGTCCATACGCCTTTTCCTTCGTGGTATTCTGCGTTTGGTCTGTAGCTTGTATATTCGCTCAGACGGGCACGTTTTACTTCTTTGATGTCCTTTAATGCTGCCAGGTCAATGCCTTCCGGATCGTATACCCAGCCTGTGGAATCTGAACAGGTCACTGGTTTTGCACCTAACTGGTACGCCTTTTCAATAGCATAAGTTGCCACATTTCCGGCTCCGGATACTGCAACGGTTTTTCCTGCCAGTTCTTTTCCATTGATTTTCAACAATTCCTCTGTAAGATACAGAAGTCCGTATCCTGTTGCCTGTGTTCTTACTAAAGAACCGCCATAGGTCAGACCCTTTCCTGTCAGCACGCCTTCATATGCATCACGGATTCTCTTATACTGTCCGAAAAGATAGCCGATTTCTCTTGCACCGACACCAATATCACCTGCCGGTACGTCTGTGTCCGGACCAATGTGGCGGTATAATTCTGTCATAAAGCTCTGACAGAATGCCATAACCTCTCTGTCAGATTTGCCTTTTGGATCAAAGTCAGAGCCACCTTTTCCGCCACCGATAGGAAGGCCTGTCAGGGAGTTTTTGAATACCTGTTCAAAGCCCAGGAATTTAATAATTCCCAGATATACAGACGGGTGGAATCTCAGACCGCCCTTGTAAGGTCCGATTGCGCTGTTAAACTGTACGCGGTAGCCTTTGTTTACCTGTACGTTTCCTTTGTCATCTACCCATGGAACGCGGAACATAATGACTCTTTCCGGCTCTACCAGACGCTCCAGAAGCGCTTCCCTACGGTATTTTTCTTCATTGGCATCTACAACCGGTCTTAAAGAATCCAGAACTTCCTTTACTGCCTGGTGAAATTCCGGTTCTCCCGGATTTTTTTTAACAACTGCTTCAATAACCTCATCTACATATGACATGGCCGTTCCTCCTGTTAAAAGATATTGTATTCACTATGTTTTGTATTATAATGCCATACTCTCAATTTTGCAAGTTTATTTTTCAATTCCTGCATATTTTTTGATTATACCTTATATTCCACATTTTTATGAAAACGAATTGCATGTTTTATTTTTTACTGTTTCATTTTCTTTTTCACAGTAACGCGTGGCCTTACTGTATTCTCGTACTCCAGGATGAGCAGTCCCAGACATCTGTGGCAAGCCCTTCATAAAATTCCGGTTCATGGCAGACCATGAGAATGGTTCCCTTATATTCCTTTAAAGCCCGTTTCAGTTCATCCTTTGCGTCCGCGTCCAGATGATTGGTGGGCTCGTCCAGAATCAACACATTGCTCTCCCGGTTGATAATTTTGCACAGACGCACCTTTGCCTGCTCGCCACCGCTTAACACCCGCACCAGACTTTCGATGTGCTTTGTAGTCAGTCCGCATTTTGCCAGGGCTGCCCGCACCTCATATTGCGTATAGGAGGGAAATACGTCCCAGATTTCCTGAATACAGGTATTTTTATTTCCTTTTGGCATTTCCTGCTCAAAGTATCCGATTTCCAGATAATCGCCCAACTGTACCTTTCCGGACAACGCCGGAATCAGACCCAGAATGCTTTTTAAAAGCGTGGTCTTTCCGATTCCGTTAGAGCCGGTGAGTACAATCTTTTCTCCTCTTTCCACCCGCAGATTCAAAGGCTTTGAAAGAGGTTCCTCATATCCAATCACCAAATCTTCTGTTTCCACCACAAAGCGGCTGGGGGTTCTGGCTGTCTTAAAGTGAAATTCCGGCTTGGGTTTTTCCTTTGCCAGTTCAATCACGTCCATTTTATCCAACTTTTTCTGTCTGGACATTGCCATGTTTCTGGTTGCCACCCTTGCCTTATTTCTTGCCACAAAATCCTTCAGTTCACTGATTTCCTGCTGCTGGCGGTTATAGGCTGCCTCAAGCTGAGCCTTTTTTACGGCATAGACCTCCTGGAAATGGTCATAATCCCCTACATACCGGTTCAACTCCTGGTTATCCATATGATAAATGAGATTCACAACACTGTTTAAAAACGGAATATCGTGAGAAATCAGGATAAAGGCATTTTCATATTCCTGTAAATACCGCTTCAGCCATTCAATATGCTCCACGTCCAGATAGTTGGTGGGCTCGTCTAAAAGCAGAATATCCGGCTTTTCCAAAAGCAGCTTGCCCAGCAGGATTTTCGTTCTCTGACCGCCGCTTAAATCCGTCACATCTCTATCCAGACCAATGGCGGTCAGCCCCAGAGCCCTGCCGACTTCCTCTACTTTGCTGTCAATCACATAGAAATCATGCATGGTGAGCAAATCCTGTATGGTCCCCAGCTCTTCCATCATCTTTGTCAGTTCTTCTTCTGTGGCTTCTCCCATGCGGTCACAAATCTGATTCATCTGCTCTTCCAGCTCAAAAAGCCAGGAAAAAGCAGACTTCAGTACATCGCGAATCGTCATGCCTTTTTCCAGCACGGTGTGCTGATCCAGATAGCCTACACGGACATTTTTTGCCCACTCGATTTTGCCCTCGTCCGGCACCAGATTCCCTGTAATAATATTCATAAAGGTAGATTTTCCCTCGCCATTGGCGCCTACCAGTCCGATATGCTCTCCTTTTAATAATCGGAAAGAAACGTCCTGAAAAATGGCACGGTCACCAAAACCGTGGGATAAATTCTGCACATTTAAAATACTCATCTTACTCTACTCCCTGTTGCAGCACCCGCCGCAGCCTCTCTGTATTCTGTCATCTCCCATAAAGTCCTGCACATGGGTAAGCGCACAGACCGCATGGGCAGAAATGCCTTCCTGGCTTCCCGTAAAGCCCAGCCCCTCTTCTGTGGTTGCCTTAATATTTACCTGATCTTCTTCCAGATGCAGCGCCTCTGCTACATTGGAAATCATGGTATCTATATAAGGCAGAAGCTTTGGCTTCTGGGCAATAATGGTGGCATCAATGTTATTAATCACATACATCTTTTCCTCCAGCAGCTTTCCCACATGCTGCAAAAGCTTTATGCTGGAAATCCCCTTGTACTGGGGATCTGTGTCCGGGAAATGCCTTCCGATATCCCGAAGAGCCGCTGCTCCCAAAAGAGCGTCCATAATGGCATGCACCACCACATCTGCATCTGAATGTCCCAAAAGCCCTTTTTCCCAGGGAATCTTCACCCCACCTAAGATTAAATCTCTGCCCTCTGTCAGCTTATGGACATCATATCCCATTCCTACTCGAATCATCTTTTTTCACTCCCGATTTCTTACTCTACGGATACGACTTCATAACCTGCCTCAACCACTGCTTTTGTCAGGTCTTCTTTTGTCACCTTTGCTTCTGCTTCCACATAAGCCTCTTTTTTCTCCAGATTTACCTCTGCCTTTACACCCTCCATGGCATTTAAAGCCTTTGTCACTGCTGCCTGGCAGTGTGGACACATCATTCCTTCGATTTTCATTGTATACATCATTTTTTCCTCCTGATATTCTATTATTTCTGCAATATGGGGCTCTTCTTCTCTTTTTGGCGCCTTCAGTACATGGAAGAACCGCAGCCGCAGGGCATTAGATACCACAAAAAGACTGCTGAGGCTCATAGCCGCTGCACCAAACATAGGACTCAACTTCAATCCGAATATGGGATAAAGAAGTCCTGCTGCCAGTGGAATTCCACAGGTATTATAGAAAAATGCCCAGAACAGATTCTGTTTAATATTCCGGATAACTGCCTTGCTCAGACTGATGGCTGTCACTACGTCCAGCAAATCGTTTTTCATCAACACAATATCCGCACTTTCAATGGCAACGTCTGTTCCTGCCCCAATGGCAATCCCTACATCAGCTCTGGCAAGGGCAGGCGCATCATTAATGCCATCTCCCACCATGGCAACCACCTGTCCGGATTCCTGGATTTTTGCCACCTCTCGTTCCTTGTCCTGTGGCAGAACCTCAGCAATCACAGTATCTATCTCAAGCTGCTTTTGAATGGCTTTTGCAGTTCTGGCATGATCCCCTGTAAGCATAATAACCCGAATCCCCAGTTTTTTCAACTCTTTTACTGCCTGTGCACTGGTGGGCTTCACCACATCTGCCGCACCGATTACACCGAGCACCCTGGATTCTTCTGCAAAAATCAGCGGAGTCTTTCCTTCTTCTGCCAGCTTTTCCATAAGCGGCTGTATTTCCCTGCAGTCAATTCCATGCTCCTGCATCAGCTTTTCGTTGCCTGCATAAAACATCTGTCCTCTGATTTTTGCCTGTACCCCTTTTCCGGTAATGGAAAGAAACCCCTCTGTTTTTGGAATGGAAAGCTTTTCTTCCCTGACTTTCAGGAGAATCGCCTCTGCCAGCGGGTGCTCGCTTCCCGCTTCCAGAGTTCCTGCTATTTTCAGAAGTGCTTCCCTGTCTGTGTGCAGGGCATGAACATCTGTTACCACTGGTTTTCCCTGGGTAATAGTTCCTGTTTTATCCAATACTACACTCTGAATATTATGGGCGACTTCAAGGGCCTCTCCAGATTTAATGAGGATTCCATTCTCTGCCCCTTTTCCTGTTCCCACCATAATGGCAACCGGCGTGGCAAGTCCCAGAGCACAGGGACAAGAAATCACCAGCACTGCAATTCCGCAGGATAAGGCAAACTCAAAGCCTGCCCCGGATAAAAGCCAGCCCGCAATGGTAAGAAGGGAAATTCCCATAACCGCAGGAACAAAAATCCCTGCGATTTTATCGGCCATTCTGGCAATGGGCGCTTTACTTGCGCTTGCGTCCTCCACCAGGCGGATAATCTGGGAAAATACTGTATTTTCCCCTGTTTTATCTGCTTTCATCTTAAAGAAACCGGTTTTATTCATGGTAGCTGCAATGACCCGGTCGCCGGGAAGCTTGGATACGGGAATGCTCTCTCCCGTAATGGCTGCCTCGTCCACACTGGTACTTCCCTCCAGCATCACGCCATCTGCAGGAACGCTTTTTCCGGGTTTTACATGAAGCACATCTCCCGGAACAATCTCCTGTGCAGGAATTTCCACAATCTCTCCATTGCGCTCTGCAAGAGCTGTCTTAGGCGCCAAATCCAGCAGTTTTTTCAGGGCATCTCCTGTCTTCCCCTTGGAACGTGCTTCCAGATATTTTCCTATATTAATCAACGCCAGAATCATGACTGAAGATTCAAAATATAAATCATGGCGATACTGGTTCACCAGAGAAAAATCCTGTACGCCCAGCCCGTGTCCCATTCGGTAAATGGCAAAAATCCCATAAACCAGAGAAGCGCCTGAACCCACGGCAATCAGCGTATCCATGTTGGGCGCACCGTGAAACAGCGTACTGAAGCCTTTGCTGAAATACGCCCGGTTTATATACAGCACAGGCAGACACATGAGAAACTGGGTAAAGGCAAATGCCACGGCATTTTCTGTTCCAGAAAGAAAGGACGGCAGTGGAAGACCTGCCATATTCCCCATGGCAACGTACATCAGAGGAATTAGGAAAACAAAAGACCAGATAGTTCTTCTCTTCATCTCCTCCAAATGCTTCTGCACCGGATTTTCTTTTTCCTGTTCTGCAAATCCTGTACCTGCATTGATATTTTTTCTTTCTCCCTGTTTTGCATCTGCCGGGGAAGCGCCGTATCCTGCATGAATCACAGCGTCAATAATCCCTTTTTCCTTTAAAACAGTTTCATCGTACTGTACCTGCATACTGTTTGTCAGCAGATTTACACTGACCTCCTCTACACCTTCCAGTTTACGGACACATTTCTCCACTCTGGAAGAACACGCGGAGCAGGTCATACCTGTTACGTCAAATTTTTCCTTCATATATCCCTCTCCCTCCTACATGATTTTGCCCAGCATGGCAACCAGCTCGTCCACCTTTTCCTCCCGCTCCTCATCGGTTTTGGCATTGGTAACACAGCTTTTTAAATGCGCAGTTAAAATTTCTTTGTTTGCCTTGTTTAAAATTGCCTCTGTAGCCATAAGCTGATGAGAAATATCCATACAGTAGCGGTCTTCCTCTACCATTTTTAAAATTCCTTCAATCTGCCCTCTGGCTGTTTTTAATAATCGGTTTATCTTTGCTTTATCTGCCTGCATCTCTTCATCTCCCTACACCCCGGTGGGGTATTATTCTTGATGAGATTACTCTAACATAAAAGAGAGAAAAAGACAAGTCCTTTTCTCTCTTTCTCCTTTTATCCCAAAGCCACATCTAAAATCATCATCAGCGTAAATCCTGCTGCAAACCCCATGGTTCCTATGTTGCTGTGTTCTCCCCGACTGGCTTCCGGTATCAGTTCTTCCACCACTACATAAATCATAGCTCCTCCTGCAAAGGCCAGAAGATAGGGAAGCACAGGCTGTATAAAACGAAACAGCAGAACTGTTACAAAAGCTCCTAAAGGCTCTACAATCCCGGAGAGAATTCCGTAAAGAAAAGCCTTTCCCTTCCCCATACCTTTTTCGCTTTTCAGAGGCAGCGAAATAATCGCCCCTTCCGGAAAATTTTGAATGGCAATTCCCAAAGACAGCGCCATAGCCCCTGCCAGGGTAATTTCTGTCTGCTCTGCCAGCATACCGGCAAATACCACGCCTACTGCCATTCCCTCGGGAATGTTGTGCAAAGTCACTGCCAGCACTAACATAGTTGTTTTTTTCAGATTACTCTTTTTTCCTTCCGGCTGACTTTCTCCTATATGCAAGTGGGGAATGATTTTGTCCATGCCAAGAAGGAAGAACATTCCCAGCAAAAAACCTGCTGCTGCAGGAACAAAGGCAAATTTTTCCATGGACGCAGACATGTCCATAGCCGGAATCAAAAGCGACCACACTGCCGCTGCCACCATAACGCCTGACGCAAAACCCAAAAGCGCCTTCTGAAGCAAGGGTTTTATTTCATTTTTTAAAAAGAATACACAGGCAGCGCCTAAGGCCGTACCTGCAAATGGAATCATAATCCCTGCAAAAAGTTCCATAACTACCTCCTTTTTCATCATCTTATTATAGCCTTCTATAAAATACACCATTTTTATCTATTTTTCAATGAACTTTCTGAAGCCAAGAAAAACACTCAGGTTTCCCCAAGTGTTTTTCTGTGTTTCTTTTTTTATTTCTGTCCATAATAAGCATTTGCCCCATGTTTCCTGTAGTAATGCTTATCCTGCAGTTCCTGGGGGGCTGGCTGTACCTGTGGGTTGATGCTCTCGCATCTGGCTGCCATTTTTGCCACTTCTTCCAATACAACCGCATTATGCACTGCCTCGTGTCCGTCTTTCCCCCAGGTGAAAGGACCGTGGTTCTTGCAAAGCACTGCAGGCACTGCTTCATAATCCTTATCCTTAAAATAATCTGCAATGAGAAGTCCTGTATTTTTCTCATATGCCCCTTCAATTTCTTCTTTTGTCAGGCAGCGCACACAGGGAATTTCTCCGTACATATAATCTGCATGAGTGGTTCCGTAGCAGGGAATTCCTCTTCCTGCCTGCGCCCAACTGGTTGCCCAGGAAGAATGAGTATGTACGATTCCTCCGATTTTCGGAAATGCCTTATATAGTTCCAGATGTGTTGGAGTATCAGAAGAAGGGTTGTATTTTCCCTCAATCTTATTTCCATCTAAATCCATAATCACCATGTCCTCAGGTGTCAGCTTATCATAATCCACACCGCTGGGCTTAATGGCAAAATATCCGGTTTCCCGGTCTATCTGGCTTACATTTCCCCAGGTAAAGGTCACCAGGTTGTATTTCGGAAGCAACATATTTGCTTCATACACTGCTTTTTTTAATTCTTCTAACATTTTCGTTTTCCTCCTGTTCTCTCCTGTCTTTTACAGAATTCCCCGGTATCAGCTCCGGCTGAATAAGACGGGGAATCCGGCTTTTTTCCTCCGGTATTTCCCGGATTTTCTCCAAAATCAGCTCTGCCGCCATTTCTCCCAGCTTCTCCTGTGGGTGTGCAATGGTTGTCAGAGAAAGGTTACCGCCCGTCATAATGGAATTGTCATATCCCGTAACCGAAATATCCTCAGGCACCTTTTTTCCCAGCTCCTCTAAAGCGCGAATCACATCTGCTGCAATCTGGTCATTATAGCACACAATACCGTCCACACACATGCCCTGCTCCAAAAGCTGCTTTGCTATAAGCGCCGGCTTGCTTCTTCTGTCCTCTGTGTGAAACCATACCACCCGATCCGGGTCATAGGAAAAGCCAGCCTCCTGCAAAGCTCTCACAAAGCCCTTATGCCTCTCCTTCCCCTGGAAATCGTCTGCCTTAAAAATCCCCACCAGATTTCGATGTCCCATTTCCAGAAGATATTTTGTCACCAGGTATCCTCCCTGACAATCGTCCATTAAAATATGAGGTTTCTCCTGCATCTGAGGATACACTCCCTGTATGAATACATAAGGAATGTGATATTCCTCCAAAAGCCCATACAAATTCATATGTCTGCACAAAATCTGGCTTTTGCTGGGCTCAATAATCAATCCGTCAATATCCTTTGAAAGAATTTCCTCCAGTACCTTTGCTTCCTTTGTCCTGCTGTTTGCCGTATTCTTCAGAATAATACTGTACCCGTTTTCTGTCAGCACCTTATCCATACCCTGAATCAGCCTTGGGAAAATATAATCAGAAATATATGTGGTAATCACCGCAATATTGCCGGATTTGCGCAGATGACACATGCGCTCCGAACAAAAGGTACCTCTGCCGTGCTCTGCCACAATATACCCCTCCTGTATGAGCATGGACAGAGCCTTTCGCACGGTATGTCTGCTGATATTATAGCGGGCAGACAGCTCATTTTCTGAGGGCAGCTTTTCTCCTGCCTTTACCTTTCCACTCAAAATCGAGGACTTCAGCTCTTCCATAAGGGCATAATATTTTGTCTTACCGTTTTCCTGCGTCATAATCCCCTCCTTTTTTCTTATTGTACAACTTGTATGCATGTATTCACAAGTTGTTCTTACTCTTTTTTCAAAAACTTTTCCTCCTGAATTTCCACCAGAATAATGTCCTCTCCAATCTGACGGATACAGGAAAAGGGAATCACATATTCACTGACAGAACCGAAAAATCCGCACATCTTCCCCTGTACAGGTACAATCAGCATTTCAATCTGTCCTGTACAGCAGTCAAATTCCACGTCCAGAGGACAACCCAGAGTTTTGCAGGTGCAGATATTAATAACTTCCTTTTGCTTTAATTCACAGACACGCATAAAAACTCCCTCTGTATTCACAGTCTTAATGTATCCTATGAATACAGAGGGAGTTCAAGCACATCTTCCGCAGAAATCAGCGATCCATTTCCAACTGAAGCCCTGTTTCTTTATGATTTTTAATGATCCGGTCAATTTCCTTTAAACCGCAGGAGGGCAAATCTCCCGGAATGGTATTTTTTACTGCACTGGTGGCATTTCCATACTCAAGAGCCTTCTGACAGTCAAAGTCATAAGCCAAAAGTCCGTACAACGCCCCTGAAATATAGGCATCTCCGCTTCCGATACGGTCTACCACTTCAATATTGTGGTACGGCTCTTCCTCATAAAACTTATCCTTCTTTGCATTGTAAATCACAGAACCAAAGGTATGTACCTTGGGGCTGTGTACCACTCTCTGTGTGGACGCTACAATGGAAATAGGATATTCCCGGGTAAAACTCTTCATAATAGAATGCAAATCCCCTTCCTTTAAGAAAGTAAGCTTTGCTGTTTCCTCTGAACAGAAGAAAATATCCACATAAGGCAAAATACTTTCAATACATTCCTTTGCCTCAGCCCCGGTCCACAGATTTCCCCGGAAGTTTACATCAAAGGAAATAATTGCACCCTCCTCCTTAAACCGCTTAATCATTTCCACCCCGTTTTTCCTGGTGTTTTCTGAAAGAGCCAGAGTAATTCCGCTGGTATGGAAACAGCGGGTGGAAACAAACATTTCCTCTGGCAAATCCGCTGTCTGGATTTTACAGAAAGAGGCATGACGGCGGTCATACACCACACTGGGCTTTCTGGGATAAGCGCCGCTTTCATAATAATAAATCCCAAGTCTGGCGTCCGGTTCTTCGTCATACACCAGATAATCATCGCTGACGCCGCAGAAGCGCACACGGTTCTTGGCATAGGTTCCCAGGGCATTGTCCGGCAATTTGGAAATTATGCCGGTACGAAGTCCCAAAAGAGAAGCCCCGGACACCACATTTAACTCCGCGCCTCCTACTTGCTTCTGAAACGTATCGCCTCTTACAATCCTCTCATTATTCGGTGGAGAAAGACGCAGTAAAATCTCCCCCAGTGACAGTAAATCAAAATCTTTTTTCATCTTCTGCTGCCTCCCAAACTTTTATTTTTTATAAAACTTCCCACAAAACCAGAAAGGGCGCCGTCTTAAGTCCTATTTTCTATGCACTTAACACGACACCCTTCTCTATAGAAAACGTTCTCTAATGGCAATAAGAGTTTTCTTTTCCAATATACAGTTTATTATCTCTGAACACGGCCTGAGCCATCTCCGCCCGCCAGTTTTGCAACCTCGTCCATGGATACCATGTTGAAGTCACCTTCAATAGAATGTTTCAGGCAGGAAGCTGCTACAGCAAATTCGATAGTGGACTGTGCGTCATATCCGTTTAAGCAAGCGCAGATCAGTCCGCCGCCAAAGGAATCGCCGCCGCCTACACGGTCCACAATGTGCATTTTATATTTTTTGCTGAAGTAGTAGTCTGTTCCATCGTATAACATAGCAGACCAGTTGTTGTCATTTGCAGATAAGGATTCACGCAGAGTAATGGCAACTTTCTGGAATCCGAAACGGTCAGCTAACTGTTTTGCAACATCTTTGTAGCCTTCGTGGTTTACAGTACCTGTTGTAACGTCTGTGTTTGCTGCCTTGATGCCGAATACGTCTGCTGCATCTTCTTCGTTTGCAATACATACGTCAACATATTTGCAGATTTCGCCCATAACCTGACCGGCTTTTTCTTTGGACCACAGTTTATTTCTGTAGTTTAAGTCACAGGAGATAGTAAGACCTGCTTCTTTTGCAGCTTTACAAGCTTCCAGACAAATGTTTGCAACTTCATCATTTAAAGCTGGTGTAATTCCTGTAAAGTGGAACCAGTCAGCTCCGTCAAAGATTTTCTTCCAGTCAAAATCAGCTGTTGTAGCAGTTGCAATAGAAGAACCAGCTCGGTCATAAATAACCTTGGAAGGTCTCTGGGAAGCGCCTTTTTCCAGGAAGTAGATACCTACTCTGTCACCGCCGCGAACAATGTCTGTTGTATCAACGCCATATTTTCTTAAAGAGTTTACAGCAGCCTGTCCAATTTCATGTTTTGGAAGTTTTGTAACGAATTTTGCATCAAATCCGTAATTTGCCAAAGAAACTGCTACGTTTGCTTCTCCGCCGCCGTAAGTTGCACCAAAGTTGTCTGCCTGTACGAAACGGTAGTAGCCTTCCGGAGCCAGTCTTAACATAATTTCACCAAAAGTAATTACTTTCTTTGCCATTTGATTTAATCTCCTTTTTTCTTATCTTTTATTTTCTTTTGTTTTCTTATTTATTTCTGATTTCAGCAACCAGATTTACAGCTTCTGCTGTCAGGTCTTTGATTTCATCAAATTTACCTGCTTTTACTAAATCACCTTTTACCATCCAGCTTCCGCCGCATGCGATGATTTTGTCACAACTTAAATAGCTTTCCAGATTTTTTGCGTTTACGCCGCCTGTAGGCATGAATTTCAGTCCTACATATGGAGCTGCCATTGCTTTAATGGTTGCTACGCCGCCGAACTGCTCTGCCGGGAAGAATTTTACAACCTTTAAGCCTCTCTTAACAGCCTGTGCAACCTCAGAAGGAGTGATGCAGCCCGGGAATACCGGAATTTCTTTTTCCAGACAGTAATCTACGATTTCAGGGTCAAAACCGGGGCTTACAATAAATTTCGCACCTGCTGTCACTGCGCGGTCTACCTGGTCAATGGTCAGAACTGTTCCTGCTCCTACAAACATGTCTGGATATTCTGTTGTCATAACCTTAATAGACTCTTCTGCTGCTGCGGTACGGAAAGTAACCTCTGCACATGGAAGACCTCCTTCTACCAGCGCTTTTGCCAGAGGCGCTGCATCTTTTGCATCTTCCAGAACCACTACCGGCACTACTCCTAATTCTGCAATTTTCTCTGCAACTGTACTCATAATTTGTTCCTCCTTAAATAAAACATGTGTTTCATATTGTGAAATGTCGTTTCGTCATGTGGTATTTCTTTAATTTGAATTATACTACGGTGTAAAAAAATGTCAAGAACAAAATCGAAAAAAATCTCCTGTTGCCACAATCTTTTGAAAGTGATACAATAGCGTCGATGTCAATATAGAAACTCAGGAGAAATAACATGGAAAATAAAAACCCCATTCAGGTGGCTGACCGTCTGTTTCTGGTACTGGAAACCCTGGCTGAAACAGGACCTGTACCCCTTGCTGATTTGTGCCGCCACCTTGATTTGAATAAAAGCACGGTTCACCGTCTGCTCAGCTCCCTGATTTACATGGGATATGTGAAGCAGGATTCGGAAACCGGAAAATACGCTCTGTCCTTTAAGCTGCTTACCCTTTCCAACAAGCTGATGAGCCATATGGATATTCTGGAAACCGTTCGCCCGTTTTTAAAAAAGCTTTCCGAGGAAACCGGGGAAACGGTACACTTTGTACAACTGGACGGCTTGGACGCTGTATATATTTATAAAGAGGAGTCCTATCAGAACTCCATTCGCATGGTTTCCAAGGTAGGTAGCCGTATTCCCCTGTATTGTTCCGGTGTGGGAAAAGCCATGGCGGCAGACATGAAGGAAACCCAAATCAGGGAAATCTGGGACAACAGCCCTATCCGAAAACTAACGCCTCATACTATCATTCATTATACCCAATTTCTTGATAAAATAAAAGAGGTTCAGCAAAAAGGATATGCCTTGGACGATGAGGAAAACGAGCTTGGCGTGCGTTGTATTGCGGTCAGTATCCCGGACTTTAAAGGACGTCCTAAATACGCCTTTTCCATTTCCGCCCCTGTGGCAAGAATGTCAGACAAACGCATTGAAGAGCTTTCCAAAATCGTACTGCATATCAAAAAAGAAATTACTGCAAATATGCGCTAATTAAGATTTCCTATGAATCAAAAGAGCCGTCAGGAAAATCCCCTGCAGACCTTCTGCTGTTGGATTTCCATGACGGCTCTTTTTCCTTTTATACATTTCTGTTCCTAACTTTTATACAAATTTTACGGCTGTTCCATACGCTCTTCCGCAATGCGACGGGCTTCTTCCATTATTTCATTATAAAAGGTCCGTTCCCGGTATCTCTTCAATGGTTACGACTAGCATGCCCTCTCCTCCTTATTCCTCTTTCTGGTGCTTCTTTCTATATTTCACACATTCTGTCAGCAGATATTCTATCTGTCCGTTCATAGAACGAAAATCGTCCTCCGCCCACTGGGCAATTTCATTCCACAGGGTCGCTGACAGCCTTAAAGGTACCTGTTTTTTCGCTTTTTCTTTTCCCTTCGCCTTATTTTCGTTTTCCAGAATGTGTCACCGCCTTACTTTTTTTAATAGATGCTTCCGCTGTTTACAATGGGCTGCGCGTCTTTGTTTCCGCACAATACCACCAGAAGATTGCTGACCATGGCAGCCTTTCTCTCTTCGTCCAGCTCTACAATTTCATTTTCGTTTAATTTTTCCAGCGCCATTTCCACCATTCCCACAGCGCCCTCTACAATTTTCTGACGGGCGTCAATAATGGCTGCCGCCTGCTGTCTTTGAAGCATGGCTGAGGCAATTTCCGGCGCATATGCCAAATGGGTAATTCTTACTTCCAGGATTTTAATTCCTGCGTTTTCTACCTTTTCCTGCAGTTCTTTGCACATAATATCCGCAATTTCCTGACTGCTGCCTCTCAAAGACTTTTCGTCCTTGCCTTCTGTGGCATCATAAGGATATTTTCTGGCTGTGTTTCGGATAATGGAATCACACTGAATGGAAAGATAGCTTTTGTAATTCTCTACATTAATCACTGCCTTTGTGGGATTTACCACCTGCCAGATTGCCACTGCCCCGATTTCCACCGGGTTTCCGGTTTCATCGTTGACCTTCTGCTTTTCATTGTTTAAGGTCATGGTCTTTAAAGAAACCTTTCGGCTGACACCCTTTCCGTTTGCCGCTATTTTCACCGTAGGATTAATTGCGGTAACAAAAGGATTCACCCAGAAAAACCCTTCTTTTTTCAGTGTTCCGTAATAATTACCAAACAAGGCCAATACCAGAGCTTCTTTTGGATTCAACACCTTTAATCCGCACAGCAGCACAATTGCTGCCAACACCACCAGCGTTCCCCCGATGATAGCCGTAACCCCCAGAGGGTCCGCGCCCTTTCCGTCGCAGACAATACAGCCCCATACAAAGGCTGCAATTCCTGCCGCAGTCAGTAAAATGCCCAGAACCAGCATACCAAAACCTGACTTTGCCTGCAAGACCTTTTCTTCCTGAAGCTTATTTGCCCCCTTGTTTTCTTCACCCATACTTATTCCTCCTTGCACGTTTTATTTTGATATCATTTTGATATCATCATAATATACCCGCATTTCGATTTTGTCAATGGATAAATTTCAAAGAATACATGGGGCCAAACTGTGAATAGTAAGAGTCTAATTCTACAAAATAATGTTCTCCGTCCATACATATCTCTGCAGGCTTATCTCTTTTGACAAATTCCAGACTCCTGTGATTTTTCAGACAGTACCGCTCAATTTCAATGCAAAAGGCTTCAACAGACTGAGGACATTCCTCCAGGTCAGCCAAAAATACCTGCCTTGGACGGAAACGCCGGTTAAATTCCCCTGCACACCGGTTCATATAAAGGTAATCCCAGATGAGAAATCCTGCAACTAAAAGGGCGTCCAGAAGCAAAATGATACGTACCGGCTCTTTCTTTCCCAGCAATGCCGCTGCAGCTAAAAACAAAGGAAAAAGATTTCCGATCCAATAGATTCCGGAAGCACCTTTCATAAAGCTGCTTAAAGTTCCTGATTCCCCTGTTCTCTCTTTTCTGTAATAGAAAAAGAAGAAAACCATGCCAAAAGCAACGTAGCCCAACAACACAGGCAACAGAAAAGGTAACATCTGCAGCGCAAATGCTTTGTCCTTTTGCAGTCCCAGATACACAACGGTCACAAGAAACATCACACAGCCCAGCACGCTTCCCTGTACCAGAATTCTTTCTGCTTTTTCTGAAAGTCTTTTCTTCATCTTCATAACAATCCCTCCCTGATTTTCTCCCTCAGCTCTTTTACATATTTTCTGGAAAGATAGGCAGCGTCCCCGTTTTCAAACTCTGCCAGCATCAGTCCTCCTCCTAGTGGTTTGTATTCCTTTACTGCATGCAGATTCAGAATAACGGATTTTGACACCCGCATGAAAAAGCAGGGCAGCGCTCTCTCCAGTTCATAGAGCTTTTGGTTTACTTTATAAATGTCCTTTCTGGTATGCACATACTGCTTTTCCTGCATGGCTTCAATATAGTAAATATGTTCCGTCTTTACAGGAACAGAAACGCTGTCCTTCCTGCATAAAAGATAGCCGGAACGAAAACCTTCCTCCTCAATATACTTTACCAGTTTCTCAATTTCTTTTGTTTCCTTCTGAACAAAAATCTGAACCTCTTCTTTTTCCGTGTTCTTAATCTTGTTCACCTGCACCTGCATCTTTCCACCCCTTTTCTATGACCTTATTATAGTAAATCTTTTGGGAGAAATCTATGGTTTTCGGGCAAGAGGCATTTCCTGCCCGGTAAGCGGCACTGCGACTCATTCTCTCCTCAGAAAAGACTGTTTATGACGTTTCTGGCGTTTCTCACTTTTTCTTCTGAGGTCTGCCAGATTTCATATTCCGAAAAGCCCGGAAATCCCATGGACACCTGGGGATTCCGAAACTGCATCAGACTTTCTTTTTTTACCTTTCCTGACATATGATAAGAGGTAATTCCTGTTTCCCGATACAAAGGCTCTATATTCTGACTTTCCACGCCTGCCCCTGCCAGGATTTCCACTCTCCCACGGCTTTTTTCCTGAAGCTCCTTTAAAAGTGCTCTTCCTTCCCAGGCGGAATTTCTCTGTCCGCTGGTGAGTATGGTCTTCACGCCCAGACTGCACACCTGCTCCAGGGCTTCTAAGGGATTTTCGCACATATCAAAGGCTCGATGCAGGGCAATCCCCGCGTCCCCTGCACAGACCAGCAGTGTCCGGATTTCCTCTGTATCCAGACTTCCGTCCGGTCTTAAAACCCCGGTTACAATGGCATCTGCTCCCATTTCCGCAAACTGCTGCGCTTCCTCCCTCATCTGCTCTCTTTCATAAGAGCTGTAGCAAAAATCTCCAAATCTCGGCCGCAAAAGCACCCGTATTTTTAAATCCGTATATTCCCGGATTCTGCGAAAAAGAATCAAAGAGGGCGTCACGCCTCCCACTGCCAGATCCCCGCACAGTTCAATCCGGTCAGCCCCTCCCTGATATGCTGCGATTGCAGATTCCACACTGTCTACACATACCTCTAAAACACCATGTTCCATTTTCTTCTGCCTCCTGTTTCTTCTGATTTCTTTTCAATATATAGGAAAAAGGACCGCTGTTTCAAATCCTGCACCTGAAACAGCAGCCCCATATCTTAAAAAGGGATTAGAACTTCCTTTGTTTATTTACAAAGCTTTTTAAATTCATCAGCCACAAACTGAACCTTTGTTCCGATAATAACCTGAACAGCAGTTTTGCTTGGTCTGATAACGCCTGCTACACCTGCAGATTTGATTTTCTTTTCATCTACTAATGTGTAGTCTTTGATTTCAAGACGAAGTCTTGTAATACAGTTGTCAATAGATGTTACATTAGCAGGACCGCCGACACCTTCCAGAACAATTTTTGCAATACCTGTGAAGTCATCATTTGCCAGTTCTACTTTTGTTTCATCAATATCATCGTCTTCTCTACCAGGTGTCTTCATATCGAATTTTACAATTACAAATCTGAATACAACATAGTAGATAACACCAACAACCAGACCGATTGGGATTAACCACAGTGGGTTCTGTGCAAACGGAGCTTTATAGCTCAAAAGCCAGTCAATAAGACCTGCACTGAAGTTAAATCCTGCACGCACAGGAAGGGCTGCTACAACTGCCATGGACACACCTGTCAGTAATGCATGTACAACATACAGAGCCGGTGCAAGGAACATGAAGGAGAATTCCAGAGGTTCTGTAACACCGTTTAAGAAAGAAGCAAATGCTGCGGACATTAAAAGACCTGCTGCAACTTTTTTCTTTGTTGTTTTTGCTGTGTGGTACATAGCCAGAGCTGCTGCTGGAAGACCGAACATCATTACAGGGAAGAAACCAGACATGTACATACCTGTTTCACCTAATACGCCGCCTTCAATCTGTCCCCAGAATTTACCGATATCACTGATACCTGCAACGTCAAACCAGAATACAGAGTTCAGTGCATGGTGCAGACCGAACGGGATTAACAGACGGTTGAAGAAACCGTAAATACCTGCTCCCACTGGTCCCAGGTTCATAATGAATTCGCCAAGTGCGATTAATGCATTGTAAACGATTGGCCATACAAAGAACAATACCAAACTGGAAATCAGGGACGCGCCTGCTGTAACAATGGCAACACATCTCTTTCCACTGAAGAAGGAGAAAGCGTCCGGTAATTTCGTGTTTTTAAATTTGTTGTAGCATGCTGCTGCAATCAAACCACATAAAATACCGATAAACTGTGTCTGTGTTTTTGCAAAAGCAGGGTCTACCTTTTCTACTGCTGTTTTTGTAAGCATAGCTACAACATCTGTAGAAAGTAAGGTTGTTGTCATCAGCCAGGAAACCAGACCTGCAAGACCTGCCGTACCATCGTTGTCATCAGACATACCAACAGCAACACCAATTGCAAACAGAATTGGCATCTGGTCAATCAGACAGCCGCCGCCCTTTAATAAGAAAGCAGCAATTACGTTATTAGCACCCCAACCGGTAGGGTCGATCCAATATCCAATACCCTGCAAAACAGCTGCAACCGGAAGACAGGCAACCGGAAGCATAAGAGATTTTCCCAATCTCTGAAGATATCTCATCATAATCAAAATCCTCCTCTTTTCCTTGTTTTAATCCCTTTTTTTGTACAATGGAAACCCGTGAAAACGCGCCGCCATTATGTATTTTATACCGGAAAACCCGGTGATAAAATCTTATGTGTTTCTCTATTTCATCTTAATGCTGACCAGATTTTCTCCCGGCGCTACTTCTTTACCGCTGATTCCTTCTACGGCTGCATAGTCATCTGTATTACATACCAGCATAGGGGTCACAACATCATATCCGGCTGCCTTTACTGCTTCCAGATCTACAGTTAAGATCAAGTCCCCTTTTTTTACTTTATCTCCGGCTTTTACATGACCTTCAAAGCCTTGTCCCTTTAATTCTACGGTATCCAGTCCCACATGGATTAAAATTTCCACACCGTTTTCGGCTGTCATGCTCACTGCATGCAGGGTGTCAAACACCATAGCAATTTCTCCGTCTGCAGGCGCATAGATTTTTCCCTCTGAAGGAATCACTGCTGCTCCCTGTCCCAGCATACCGGTGCTGAAAGTCGGGTCCTTTACCTCTTTTAAGTCTACTGCCATTCCCTTTACAGGCGCACCGAGATAAAAGGCGCTGTCCTGTTTTTTCTTAAAAAACTGAAACATTTCTGATTCTCCTTTCTGTCATTCATATGAAAAATAATCTGCTGCTTTTATATGAGCAAAGGCTTCCTGTTCTGTCAGATAACGCTCTCCCCCAAGAGAGCCTGCCTTTACCCCGGCTGCATCTACATAAATGGTCTGCCCATTCATGGAAACGGCACAGAACACATAGCTGTCTTCCTGTACCCAGCCGCCCTTCCAGGTTCCTGCAACCGCATGGGCTTCCATGCCTGCCCGATTGCAAAGCTCTGCCAGTATTTTGGCATATCCCAGGGCAGTTGCCTTTTTTTCAATCACTGCTGCCAGATGATTTCTCTCATAATAGGCATCCAGCATTTTCCCCATGTTAGGAACAGGCTCCCCGACTTCGGACAGACTGTCTGTATAAGTCATATTCCCGTCCAGCCATTTCAGAAAATAATCTACCGTAGATTTCTCACCGCTGTCTTTTGGAAGACCCTCTAAAATTTCCGAAAGAATTTCTTCGGTCTGCTTCTGCTTTTCCTGGATTTTTTCTTCCTTCTCTGAAACATTTACAGAAAGACTTTCCCTGATTTCTTCCATATTGGTTACGGTTCCGTCCTCAGAAAAAACACCCGGCGTTTCAATGCCCTCTGCACAGGACAAAAATAAAATCACTTTGGAAATTTCATTTTCCGTAATGCGGTTTAAATTCTTATCTTCATGCTGCACATAAATTTCGTCCTCTGTCATGGGAATTTCCACAAAGCCGTAAAAATAATTGTCCCCTTCATATTCCAGGGTACTTAAAATCCTCTGGTATTCTTTTCCGTTTACCGGCTGGGGCAGAGTGAGAACACCGCCCATTTTCTGCTCCATATTTTCCTTCAGAAAAAGGTAAACCTCCTGCTCCTTTTTGGTAAGCTGATCCGAATAAAAGGTACTCTCTGCAGCCTCTCCCTTTCTTGGACTGTCCTTTAGTTTTCCGGAAAGTGTATTGGAAAGAGTCAGATTCCTCTGCCAGCCAAAAAATGCAACCAGAAAAATCACCATTCCCCCAATGAAAAGGGCTGCTTTTTTATGTTTTTTTATATAATTCATCATTATTCCATTTCCCGAACAATCTTTCTCAGCTTCAGTACCATGGACGGCGCTACGGAAATCTCATCAAATCCCATACGCACAAAGGTTTCTGTAAGTTCCGGGTCTGCTCCCAGCTCTCCGCAGATACCTGCCCACTTTCCTGCAGCATGGGCATTGTCCACAACCATCTGAAGCATCTTTAAAATTGCCTTGTGATGCGGATTGAAAAACTCCTCCAGCTTTTCGTTCTGACGGTCAATGGCAAGGGTATACTGAGTAAGGTCATTAGTTCCCACACTGAAAAAGTCCACCAGTTCTGCCAACTCATCGCTAATCATAACCGCCGCAGGAGTTTCAATCATAATACCCTCTTCCACATCTTTGTATGGAGTTTGGGAAGCCGCCAGCTCCTCCTTGACTTCTTTTACAATCGACTGAATCCTTTTGACCTCTTCCACAGAAGTAATCATGGGATACATAATAGAAAGATTTCCGTATACAGAAGCTCTGAAAAGAGCTCTTAACTGGGTTTTGAAAATCTCGGGACGGGTAAGGCAAATGCGAATTGCCCGATATCCCAGCGCCGGATTTTCTTCCTCTCCCAGATTCAGATAATCTGCCTGCTTATCTGCTCCGATATCCAGAGTGCGGATAATTACCTTTTTTCCTGCCATATTCTGAAGCGCCTGCTTATAAGCCTGGAACTGCTCCTCCTCTGTGGGAAGTTCATTTCTTCCGATGTAGAGGAATTCGCTTCTGAAAAGCCCAATGCCTCCTGCATCGTTTTCCAGAACATAGCCCACATCTCCCACACTTCCGATGTTGGCGTAAATATGAAGCTTTTTGCCGCTTTTTGTCACATTTTCTTTACCCTTTAACTGTAAAAGCAACGCTCTCTGCTCCTGCTCTTCTTCCAGCTTTTTCTTTGCCTGTGCCTGCACTTCTTCCTCCGGTTCCAGAATAAACTGTCCGGTAAAGCCGTCTGCCACAGCCAGCATTCCTGATGAAAGCTCCTCCAGATTCATATCAACGCCAATCAGCGCCGGAATGTTCATCATACGGGCAAGAATAGCGGTATGAGAATTGGTAGAACCGTGAACTGTTACAAACGCCAGAATTTTTTCTTTGTCCATCTGTACGGTTTCGCTGGGGGATAAATCGTCTGCCACCACAATCACCGGTTCCTCAAATTCCATATCCGGATTATCCTGTCCGGACAGGTTTCGGATAAGCCGCTCTGAAATATCCTTGATATCAGCAGCCCTCGCTCTCATGTAATCATCATCCATGCTTGCAAACATTTCGGAAAAATTATCCCCTGTGGACGCAACTGCATACTCTGCGTTGACTTCCTGGGTACGGATAATATTTTTAATGGATTCCTGATAATCCTCATCTTCCAGCATCATCTGATGCACTTCAAAAATTGCGGCGCTGGCCTCCCCTACTTCTTTTAACGCTTTTTCATACAGCTTCTGGAGCTGCTGCTGGGATTTTTCCTTTGCTGCCTCAACTCTCTTTAATTCTTCCTCTGGATTCTCTGCCTTGCTTCGCTTTACCACATTGGCCTCTTTTTTCAAAACAGAGATTTTTCCAAGAGCCATACCCTTATATACAGACTTTCCCTGAAAACATTTCATCTCTTTTCCCCCGCGTTTCTTATAAATTGGCTTCAAAGAACTCCTTCATACCTTCAAAAGCTTTGTCTTCATCGCCGCCTTCTATCTGAACCTCTACGGTCTGTCCGCATTTTACTGCCATGGACATCACAGCCATCAGTCTGGAAACATCTGCGCTTTTTCCGTCTTTTGTAATGGTGATCTTACTTTCATACTTCTTTGCCTCTTTTGCCAGCATACCTGCCGGTCTTGCATGAATGCCCATTTCATCTTTGATTGTGTACACAAAATTCTTCATGTTCTTCTCTCCTTTATTCTTATAATCATAAATGCCTAAAGAATCCGCTGAATATGAATGGCAAGAAATCCTATTTCTTCCCGATCCAGCCTCTTCTCCAGCCTTTTTTCCATATAATGACAAATCAGCTCCGAAATTTCTCCAGCCTTTGGATACTGTTTTCTTACAAACTCATTCAGCTCTATATTCACTGCTTCCCCTGTCCTTGCCCGGATAACCATATAATACAAATGACTCATAAGACGGATATAGGAAAGGGATTCTTTGTAAATCTTATCTCCCAGATATTCCTCCAGCATGGTAATGCAGTCATCAATAATCTGCGTAGTCTTTAAAGTATCAGACACCTGCTCTCCGGAAAGTCCGGAATGAATGTGAAGGGCAATAAAGCCTGCCTCATCATCTGAGATTCTGTATCCTGTCATTTTCTCAATGATTTCCCGGCTTTTTAAAGCAACGGCATATTCCTTGCCAAACAGAATTTTAATATCCGGGATAAAAGGGTTTGCCAGAAAGATTTTTTCCTTTTCCCTCTTTGCGGCAAAAGCAATATGATCTGCCAGAGGCAGGAGAATATCTCTCCTTATGGTATCAAAAACCTGCTCTGCCTCTTGGATAATCTTCCCTGCTGCCTCCAGGTAAACCGGATCAATGGCATTGACCGCGCTCATGGCAGAACTCTGCGTTTCTCGCACCACCGGGGTATAGACAGAAGCACCCTCTATCTCTTCAAACTCTTCTCCCGTTTTTCTGCCAAAGCCGATTCCCTTTCCAAGCAGAATCCGCTCACTGCCGTCTTCCCTTACTCTGGCAATCAGGGCATTGTTATTTAAAACCTTTAACAGATAATACATGCAGGCTTCCCCTTCCTTTAGAAAAAGCAAAAAAGGCATAAACATCCTGCTTCAGCCACCTTCAGTCAACTAAAACAGATTCGTTTATGCCTGCTTTACCAGTAACACACTACTTGTTTTTATATTTCCTTCTTCGTCTTGTTCATTGTGAACATCTTAAACTATATACTATAAACGTCTTTATCGTCAAGCTGTATTTTTTTACTAAATTTTCATTTCATTTTTATGAGTTTTTCACAATATTATTTTTTATTCATATCGGACAATTTCTTTTTTTAGTCTTTTCATAATCCGCTTTTCCAGTCTGGAAATATAAGACTGAGAGATTCCCAGAAGGTCTGCCACCTCTTTCTGAGTTTTTTCCCGTCCCTCTGGCATATTAATTCCAAAACGCAGGCACACAATGGTCTGCTCCCGTTTTGTCAGCTTCCCAATAGCTTTTCCCAGAAGCTTCCTCTCTACTTCATTTTCAAGATTCCGGGAAATCACGTCCTCGTCTGTTCCCAGAATATCGGACAAAAGCAGTTCATTGCCGTCCCAGTCCACATTTAAAGGCTCATCTATGGAAACCTCAAGTCTGGTCTTGCTGTTTCTTCTGAGATACATCAGAATTTCATTTTCAATGCATCTGGAGGCATAAGTGGCAAGCTTGATTTTCTTCACCGGATTAAAGGTGTTAATAGCCTTGATAAGCCCAATCGTCCCTATAGAAATCAGATCTTCCACACCTACGCCTGTATTGTCAAATTTTCTGGCAATGTAGACCACCAATCTTAAATTATGTTCAATCAGACAGGCCTTTGCCTCCTCACAGTTTTCTCCCTGCAGCTCTTCGAGCTTGACTGCCTCCTCCTCTGTGGGAAGGGGTGCAGGCAGAACTTCTGTCCCTCCAATGTAATGAATCTCATTTCCTCTTGGCAGCAAAATTCCTGTAAAGCCAGTAAATGAACCCCCTCGTTTTGCACAAACGTCCATTTTATACTCCTCCTCAACTCTTTAAAATACCGGGATTTATAATCATTTGAAAACTGTTGTCAGCAGAAAGAGCTGTCCGGGACAGTCCGATAAAGACGTCCCGCACTTCCCTCTTTCCCTCCTCTGTATACACGGTCATGCAGTCTGCACACACCACCGGAAGCAACCCCTTTTGGCGTCCCACGCTGGTATAGAACAAAAATCTGGGCTGCAGCTCTTTTAAGGCTTCTGTTTCCTCCCAGCCGTCTTTTTCCAGCTTCATTTTGCAGAATTCCAAAAGAGCGTCTGCTCCCTTTTTGTCAAGCAGCGGCAAAAAGCTGCTGTACTCCATAACACATACCGGTTTTCCTGTTCCGGTATCTCTTAAACGGTTTCCCGTATCATACAGTCCTTTTATTTTTATTTTTCTGTCCTTTTGCGTAATCTGAACCTCACACAAAAGGCTCCTTTTTCCTTTTAAGTATTTACAGAGTTTTATGCCTGTGTATAAAATCAGGTAAGCGGCAGTTGTGATAACCAGAAATGGAAACTTCCTCTTTCCAAGAAAAGGTTCAGCAAAAAGCAGAATCCCCCCCAGAAGAAAAGAAGCTCCGAAAAAAGCGGCAAAAGCCATAAACAGTCCGTTTAAGCTTTGAAAGCCACAGCCTGTATAAATCATTGCCAGTACGGCAATACTGTAAAAAATCACAAGGCCTGCTGTGGAAATTTCTCCTGCAAAGATCCAGAAGCCGCATAAAAAAGCAGCTCCTATAAAAGCCCCCCAAAAAGCGCGCCACGGGCTGGCAGTACCCCTTCGCAGCAGATTGGCAAGACAAAGCGTCCAGAAATTCATCAGCAGATTTACCGCGAAAAACACATCTATGTAAAATTCGCAGTACACAAAACACCCCCTAACCTCTTCAGGGACTCTTCTACTTATCTGGAATAAGTACAGTCCATTATAGAGGCTTGGGGGTGCTGATTTTGTCAAAACGGCTTGCCTGATTTCAAAATTTTTTCGACAGTGCAAAACGTCTTTTTTCCACCTTATGTTACCTGCTTTATGTTAATTTTTTCTGTTTTTAATTCATGAATCGCCTGCAGAAACCTTCTCAGGGATTCTGCAGGAATCTGCCCTGGAGCAGAAGCGGACAATCCTGCTGCAAAGGTAATACAGGAAGAAAAGTCCTCTCCCAAAATACGGCTTACCATACCTGTTTCTCCCATGGACATGGACACCACCGGCTTTTGAGTATCTTCCTCAGACCGCAAAGCAGCCGTCATAAGCCGCAACACGTCCTCCCTGTTTTGGGGCATAACTGCAAGTTTCAGGACATCTGCGCCCCATTTGTGCATCTGTATCAGACGCTGCACCATTTCTTCTGTGGGGGGCGTCCTGTGAAAGTGATGATTGGACGCAAGAACCATTGCTCCCTTTTCCTTTAATACAGAAACAAGCTCCTCTGCCCCTTCCGGACAGAAAAAAAGCTCTGCATCAATCAGGTCTGCATATCTGCTGTCCGCTGCCTTCTTTAACAAATTTACATAATCCTCATACATAATTTCCCGGCAGCCACCCTCTCCTGCTGTGCGGAAGGTAAATAAAAGGGGAATTTCTCCTAAATTGTCGCTTATTGTCTTCAACATTTCCCACATGCTTTCCTGGTTTTTCAGACAATCCACTCTCCATTCCACCAAATCCGGCGTAAATTCCCGGATATATGCCAGTTCTTTTAACAGTTCTTCTTCATTCTTTCCAGTCATGGGAATACAGATTTTTGGTATTCCCTGTCCTAAAACAAGATTTTTGATTCTCAATGGCTTCATATGTCTTCCTCTTTTTCTCATGCTCTGTTTGTTTTTCCTACAGTATAGCACACTTTTTCACTTGACAGCAACGCAGTTTCACCTTAAAATTTTTTGTAAAGCATATATTTCAGGAGGATTCGTTATGACACAGATTACCGGAAAAACCGGACTTACAGGGCTTTTAGGCAGCCCGGTTGCCCACAGCATCTCCCCTCTTATGCACAATTACAGCTTTCAGGCTCTTGATCTGGATTATGTGTATCTGTGCTTTGATGTGAAGGAACAGGGCTTAAAGGCAGCAGTGGAAGGGCTTCGCGCCTTAAATGTCAGAGGTTTTAATCTCACCATGCCGGATAAAAACAGGGTTTTGGAATACCTGGACGATTTATCCTGCGCTGCCCGGCTCATTGGCGCTGTAAACACGGTAGAAAATCAAAACGGACGGCTTATAGGTCACAATACAGACGGCATTGGCTTTATGCGCTCCGCAAAGGAGCAGGGGCTGGAACTGAAGGGCAAAACCATGACACTTCTGGGCGCCGGAGGGGCTGCCACTGCTATCTGTGCTCAGGCTGCACTGGACGGAGTGGCACAGCTTCATATTTTTCTCAGAAGTACCAGCGCACACCTTCCCAGAATGGAAACCCTGGCAGAAAACCTCTCTTCCACGACAGACTGTTGCCTCCAAATTCATGATATCCAAAATCTTTCAGCTCTGCAAAACGCAGCCGAGGACAGCGCTCTTCTCGTAAATGCCACTTCCGTAGGCATGGCGCCTGACTGCGAAAACTGCCTGCTGCCTGAGGATTTTTGCTTTCCTTCTAACCTGACTGTGGCGGATATTATCTACAATCCCTGGAAGACGAAACTCCTCTCCCTGGCAGAAAACGCTGGCTGTAAAACCTTTAACGGTTATTCCATGTTGCTTTATCAGGGCGCTGAGGCCTTTCGTATCTGGACAGGCAGAGATATGCCTGTGGGAAAGGTACAAAACTATCTGCAAATGCAGGAATAGTGGTTCTCTGGCATATAGCCAAAAGCGGTTCTTCTTACATCAGGAACCGTTTTCAATTTTCCTCTTAAAACCTAAAAACCGCCGATTTTCAGAAATGCTTGTCTGAAAATCGGCGGTTCTCTTTTCCTTTATAGAAACCTTATTCTCTTATCTTCTGTTTTTCAAAAAGTCAGGAATCTGAATGTCCTTTTTCGGTACACTGCTTGTAAAAGTCGGCGGTGTCTGCTGGAAAGTCGGCTGCTGGAAGGTTGGCATCTGGTAGCTCGGAGCCTGCTGCTGAGGCTGTTCCTGCTGAGGAGTTGCCTGTGTTCTCACCGGTCTTGCGCCTGCTTTCGCAGTCTTTTTATTTCTTTCCACGCTTGCTTTTCTGGTAGTTTCATCGTCCAGACCTGTTGCAATTACCGTAATTCTTACATAATCTGCTTCTTTGTCGTCATATAATGCACCAAAGATAATGTTGGTATCTTCGCCTGTCAGATCCTGTACATAAGTTGCCGCATCGTTTGCGTCCATCAGAGAGATATCTCCTGACACGTTGATGATAACATGAGAGGCGCCCTGGATTGTAGTTTCCAGAAGCGGACTGGATACTGCCTGCTGTACAGCGTCCATAGCCTTGTCATCACCTTTTCCTTCACCAATACCAATATGAGCCACACCTTTGTCAATCATGACTGTCTGAACATCTGCGAAGTCCAGGTTAATCAGTGCCGGCAGGTTAATCAGGTCGGTAATACCCTGTACTGCCTGCTGCAGAACCTCGTCTGCTTTCTTTAATGCTTCCGGCATAGTGGTACGGCGGTCAACGATTTCCAGAAGACGGTCGTTTGGAATAATAATCAGTGTATCTACATTTTCTTTTAATTTTTCGATTCCGGAAAGGGCGTTGCTCATACGGGTTTTTGCTTCAAAACGGAAAGGCTTTGTCACAACACCCACAGTCAGGATTCCCATTTCCTTTGCAACTCCGGCAACAACCGGTGCAGCGCCTGTTCCTGTTCCGCCGCCCATACCGCAGGTAACAAATACCATATCTGCGCCCTGGATTGCCTGTCTGATTTCTTCAATGCTTTCCTCTGCTGCCTTTTCACCGATTTCCGGCTTTGCGCCTGCACCCAGACCCTTTGTCAGCTTTTCGCCAATCTGGATAACCGTCGGCGCTTTACAAAGTGTCAACGCCTGTTTATCTGTATTTACTCCGATGAATTCTACTCCGCCAATGGCTTCCTCCACCATTCTGTTTACTGCATTATTTCCAGCTCCACCTACACCTACAACAATAATCTTTGCAGATGATTCAGCCTCGTTTGTCATAATTTCTAACACGGTATTTCCTCCTTTAGCTCCCTTGTATGGCTTGAAATGTGTATCACATTCATTTTCTTTCAATATACATATAGATATATAATAAATGCTTTTTTTAAATTAATCAACTGGTAAATTCACTTTTTAAAAATTTTTTAGACCTTTTTAAGAATTCTCTTCCTTTTTTCCAAAAGTTTCGTCAGCCTGCTGAATCTGAGCCGTCGCTGTACTCAATATCTGAGCCGTTTTTCTCCTGCCCGGACTCTGTATCCTGGGTATCTGAAACACGGTCTTCCCCGGAAGGATCTTCATAAGCGCCTGTTTCTTCCTCTGAGCCTTCCTCTGCGTCTGTGTCCGCCCCATCTTTTTCCCGGTCCCCCGACTCGCCGGTATCTTCATCGAGAATATCTCCTGATTCCTCTCCCTCCCGGGTATCTCCGGAATCTTCATCGGTATCCGCCTTTGCCTCCGCATTGTCAAAAACCACGCTTGCTGTATCCTCTGTAACATTTTCCAGATGAAGCACCCCTTTCATGCCTTTAAGCTGGGGGAGAATCCCGATAAGACGATTCATTTTCTCGTCCATATTTTCATCATTTCCCATATTTACTTCCACAGAGCCATAGTACAGAATCAACTGCTTCAAATCATTGAACATCATGCGGTCCGGTTTTTGTTCTGTCTTTTCCAGCATTTTTCCCACACTTAAAATAGTGTTCAGCCTTTTTTCCTTAATGCCCTTTATCTTTTCTCCCTGCTTTGCCCCTTTTACGCTCAGACCATCTATGAGAGGCACATCTTCAATGGGCGCATCTGTAATAATCTGAATCACACCCTGCCGGTCAAAGTTTAAACATTTTCCCTCAAAGGTAAAATAACCGATCATCTGCTTTTCTTTCACCTGCACTACCAGAGTGTTTCTATCTTTTCGCTTTATGGTTACACGGTCAATAAGTTCTTCCTCTTTTGTTTTTTCTCTGGTATTAATAAAACGCTCTGCCAGCAGTGTATTCTTTGCTGCAGGCGCGTCCAGAACCATTTTCTTAATTTTATCATCAGAATAAAACTTATTTCCTTTTATCTCTACCTTTGTAACCCGAAATCCCACGCAAAATACAATGAGAAAAACCAGGATTCCGATTACAAGAATCTCTGCCGCGATTCTGCGTATACCTTTTTTGCTCATAAACTTCCCCTTTAGTCCTTAAAAATCTTTGCTCCAAGCCTGGTCAAATCACCGCAGAGATCCTCATAGCCCCGTTCAATAAAATGACGGTTTCTCACACAGGTTTCTCCTCTGGCAGCAAGACCTGCCAGCACCAGTGCCGCACCTCCCCGCAGCTCCTGTGCAAATACCTCCGTACCCCAAAGGACGCCTCCGTGAATACTTGCACAGTTTTCGCAAACAGCAATATCTGCCCCCATTTTCCGAAGCTGAGGAGCGGCTTTAAAGCGATCTTCAAAAATCCGCTCTTCCATACAGCTTTCTCCCTCCGCGACAGCCAGAACTGCCATCAGAATTGACTGCAAATCCGTGGGAAATCCCGGATACACAGCCGTCTGAAGATAAGGAATGGGCTTCTTTGCATTCTGACCTGACAAAACCAGTTTACCACTGTTTCCGGTGTATTGTCCACCAATTTTCTCATAGGTGCTTAAAAGCGCCCCCATTTCCTCTGTCGGTGCATTGTGCAGCACACAGCTTCCTCTGGTAATGGCACAGGCGCACACATAGGTGCCGGCTGCTATACGGTCTGCCGGAACGGTAAATACAACGTCATGAAGCGGTTTTCCTCCGGTAATCACAAGTCTTTCACTGCCAGTCCCCTCTATCTCTGCCCCTGCCTGCCTTAAGAATCTGCAAAGCCAGAAAACCTCCGGCTCTTTTGAACAGCCGGTAAGCACCGTAACACCCTCTGCTCCCACAGCTGCCAAAATGGCATTCTGCGTAGCTCCCACACTGCTTTTTGGAAAATGATAGCTGCCTCCTGAAAGTCTATGGGCTCTGGCACAGAGAAAATCCTCCTCTTCCCAAATTTCCGCTCCCAAAGCTTTCAGGGCTGCCAGATGTAGATCCACAGGACGTCTGCCAATCACACAGCCTCCGGGATAAGGCACTCTGGCCTCCCCACAGCTTCCCAAAAGACTGCCAAGAAGCACAACAGAGCAACGCATACCCTTTCCAAGGACTCTATCTACCTGATTTCCCGTTATCTGTGCTGTATTCAGAAAAAGGGTATGCCCCTCCCAATGGCTCTTCACCCCCAGCCTGTTCAGAATTTTCTCCATTGCAAACACATCTGCGATTTTCGGACATCCCTTTAAAATGGTTTCCCCTTTATTTAAAAGAGCGGCAGCCATCATTGGCAATGCCGCATTTTTAGACCCCTGTATTTTCACTTCGCCGTTTAAAGGAATTTCGCCAATAACCTTTATTCCATTCAAGCCATACACTCCTCTTATATTCTGATGAAAAATCCCTCATACTCTATTCTATGCCTCTGATTCGATTGTGTGCAGACCTAGGGTTCCTGATGTCGGCTCACAGACAGAGCAATACCCATTTCTCCTAAAAGGAACAGTACAGAGGTTCCTCCATAGCTGACAAAAGGCAGTGTAATTCCTGTGTTTGGAATGGTATTGGTCACCACCGCAATATTTAGAATCACCTGCATTGCCATATGTCCCATGATTCCTGCTGCAAGCAGAGCTCCGCACAGATCCCGGGCATGGGTGGAAATTACCATAAGCCTCCAAATAAGCATGCCAAACAAAAGAATCAAAAGACAGGCGCCTACAAGACCTGTTTCCTCACAGATAATGGAAAAGATCATATCATTCTGGGCCTCAGGCACAAAGCCCAGCTTTTGCAGACTGCTGCCAATCCCTCTGCCGAAAATTCCACCGCTTCCTATGGCATAAAGTCCCTGTATCGTCTGAAACCCCTTTTCATACGCCTCCGGATTTCGCCAGATTGCCAGACGCTCCAGACGGTAGCTTGCCATGCCCAGAAAAATCCCGATAAATACCACACCTGCTGCACCAATACCCAGAAAGGGCAGATATCTGGGATTAGATACAAAGATTAAGATGACCCCAATTCCCAGAATAATAATTGCCGTACTCAGATTGTTGGTTCCCACCAGCCCCACAATAGGCAAAAGCAGCGCCATGGTACCTGCCATATGAAGGATTCCCTGCTTTTTCTCTGCGCCTCTTATAATCACCCAGGTCAGAAGCAGGATTACTGCCACCTTTGCAAATTCGGAGGGCTGAAAAGACAGAGGACCTATGGAAAGCCATCGCTTAGAACCATTATACTCATCACCAAACAGAAGCACAGCAAGGGAAAGTAAAAGGGAAATCAGATAAAAAAAAGGCGCAAAACGCACCAGAACATGATAGTCCATACAGGAAATCAGATACATTCCCATAAGCCCCAGAGAAGTTGCAAAGAGCTGCTTTTTAAAATAATAGGCAGAATCATGAAATTTGACTCTGCCATTATACGCACTGGTGCTGTAGAGAAATACCAGACCGCAGACCAGCAAAAGCAGCACCAGCAAAAGCAATCCCTGATCCTGGCGTTCTGTTTCTTTTCTTTCTCTCTCCATTTTTATGCTTCCCTTCCGGCAGGATTCCCTTCAATATATGAAACCACGCCGAAATTTAGAAGTTTTTTTATTTCTGTAATTTTCTCACATATTCCTTAAAGCAGTCGCCCCGCTGTTCATAATTGTCAAACTGTCCCCAGCTTGCACAGGCAGGGGAAAGCAACACGGCATCACCCTTTTGGGCCTTTTCGGCGCAAATTTTTACTGCCTCCTCCAGGCTGTCTGCCAGAATGGTCTGATAAAATCCGCAGTCATGAGCAGCCTGTTCAATCTTTTCTCTTGTTTGCCCGATTAACACCAGATATTTTACCTTTCCGTCAAAAGACTGAATCCACTCCTCATAGGAGGACTCCTTGTCATAACCTCCGCCGATTAACAGAGTCGGGCGGTTCATTGCCTGAATCCCCTTAATGGCCGCATCCGGGTTGGTTCCCTTGGAATCATTATAATAAGCCACGCCGTCAATCTCTTCCACGAACTCAATTCTATGGGCAACTGCGCGAAACGCAGAAGCTGCCTTTCGGATAATCTCCCTGGGCACTCCGGCGCAGTATGCCATAGCTGCGGCTGCCATTACGTTTTCATAGTTGTGCTGTCCCAGAAGCTTTAATTCCTCAGTACGCACCAGCTCTATCTCTTCTGCCTCTTTCTTAAAGACAATACTTGTCCCGTCCAGGTACACCCCTTCCTCCAACTTTCTCTGACTGGAAAAGAATACCACCTTTGCCGGGCAGCGGCTTCCGAAGCCGCGAAGTTCTTCATCTTCATAATTTAAAATACAGTAATCGTCCTTTGTCTGATTTGCTGCAATCAGTTCTTTTACACGAATATATTCCGCCATGGTATGATGACGGTTTAAATGATCTTCTGTAATGTTTAAAATTGCAGACACATGGGGCGCAAAGGTATGGGCAGTTTCCAACTGAAAGCTGCTGATTTCCGCTACAGTATAGCTATCCTCTGTCATGGAAAGGGCTGCCTCTGTATAAGGATTTCCGATATTTCCCACCACAAATACAGAATCCGTATATGCCTTCATAATTTCTCCCAAAAGGGCTGTAGTAGTGGTTTTCCCATTGGTTCCCGTAATGGCAAGTACCGTTCCCTCGCTCATACGGTACGCCAGTTCTACCTCTCCCCACACCGGCACACCGGCTGCCTGCATACGCTCTACCGGAGGAATATCAAGAGGTACTCCCGGACTCATAACTGCCAAATCCAGAGTGGAAATCACCTGATCTGTCAGCTCTCCCAGAATAATTTCACAGGAGGAAGCTTCTGGAAGCTTCCCTCTGACTGCTTCTATTTCCAGTTTTTCATTTCCGTCATACAGGACAACCTGTGCCTCTGCTGCTTCCAGAAGCTTTGCCGCACCGATTCCGCTGATGCCGGAGCCAAATACCAGCACTCGTTTTCCCTGTAATTCCTTTTTTCCTAAGCTCATAATTTTACTCCTATACCCCCATTAATGCAATCAGACATAAGATAGCCGTGATAATGGAAAAAACGGCCACTACCCTTGTTTCTGACCATCCGCACAGCTCAAAGTGGTGATGAATGGGCGCCATTTTAAAGAAACGCTTTCCATGGGTTGCTTTAAAATAAGTGACCTGAATCATAACAGACAGCACCTCTACCACATAAATCAGCCCTATAATGAGAAGGAACAGGGGCATCTGCAGCATGTATGCCGTACCTGCCACAAAGCCACCAAGAGCCAGCGAACCTGTATCTCCCATGAAAATCTTGGCAGGATACACATTAAAGAGTAAAAAGCCCATTAATGCTCCCACAACCGCACAGGTAATAGGTTCAATGCCGCTCTTTGTCCCAATGGCGATTACAGAGAAAAAGGTGGCAACCATAATGGTAACTGAGGAAGCCAGTCCGTCCAGACCATCTGTGAAATTGACGCCGTTTACTGTACCAATTACCACAATAAAAATAAGGGGAATGGTCAGGATACCGAAATCCAGCTCATGTCCCGGCATAAACGGAATTTTCATAGTCATAGGCACATCAGTAAATTTCACCAGATAAAAAGCAAAAATTGCTGTAACTACAATCTGGCATGCCATTTTCTGCATGGGCATCAGTCCATCGGAACGCTTCAGCACTACCTTTAAATAATCGTCCAGAAAACCGATGATGCCAAAGCCCAGAGTCAGAAACAGCACCGGAATAATCTTCGGATAATCTTTCACATAGAACAGGGACGTCACCACTGTAGAGAGCAGAAAAATAATACCACCCATGGTAGGTGTTCCTGCCTTCTTTAAATGGGACTGTACCCCTTCCTTACGTTCTGTCTGTCCCATTTTCAGTTTTCTTAAATAGGGAATTATCACCGGTCCTAACAAAACACTGACTGCAAAGGCAATCAGTACCGGGATAACCATTTTAAAATCTGTCATAGTACACCTCTTTTTTATGTATTTTTGCTCTTCCTAGTATAATGCTTTTTCCCTCATTTATCAACCTTCAATCCCCATATAGGGCAGAATATTCAAAAAGATATCTTTTATCACAGGCGCGGCAATGGTTCCCCCGTAATAAATCCCCTGGGGATTGTGAATCACGCAGATTCCCAGCACCTGTGGGTTGTCGGCTGGGGTAAAGCCTAGGAAAGACGAGATGTAACGGTTAGCGCTTCTTGGCAGTGTCTGAGAGGTAGCGGTCTTTCCCCCAATGGTTCTGCCCTCTATGGCAGCATTTTTCCCCGAACCTTCTGATACCACCTTTTCCAGAATATACCGAACCTCCTGCGATACCTGCGCTGTGACAATTCCTGTCTTCTCCTCATATTTCAGTGTCTTCACCAGATTACCCTCCCTGTCTGTCACCTTTACCCCAAAGTGCGGCGTAATTCTTCTGCCTCCGTTAATAAGAGAACTTACCGTAGTGGCAAGCTGTATAGGAGTAATCTGAAAAGACTGTCCAAAGGAAATGGTAGCGAGTTCTACCTCTCCGATATTTTCCTTTTTATGCATAATGGTTCCCGCCTCTCCCGGCAGGTCAATACCTGTTTTTTCCAAAAGCCCGAACTGCTGAAAATAGCGGTAATAATTGTCCACGCCCAAACGCAGCCCCACCTCAATAAACACCGGGTTGCAGGAATTCATGGCTCCTTCCACAAAACTCTCCGCCCCGTGTCCTGTCCTTTTATGGCAATGAATCCTTCTATCCTCCACCACCCGAAAGCCCGGACAGGAAAAACGATCCTCCCGGCTTACCACTCCCTGGGAAAGCCCGGCTGCCATAGTAATAATCTTAAAGGTAGAGCCCGGCTCATAAGTATCATTTATCGTCCGGTTTCTCCACATCTGGTTACAGGCGTCCTGCTTTTCCTTTTCTGTCATCTGAGAGGTATCTGTATTCAAGGTAAATGGCTCATTTAAGTTAAATTCCGGAACATTGGCATTTGCATAGATTTCTCCGTTCTGAGGATTCATAAGGAGAATGGAAACAGCCTCTGCCTGTTTTTCCTCCATAACCTTTTCTGCTGCCTGCTGGGCATACATCTGAATATTTTTATCCAGACTTAAATGCAAATCATATCCCGGCACCGGCTCTGTCCTGTGCTCTCCCAGCTCAGACAGCTCCACGCCTCTGGCATCTGTCGTGGTGAGAATCTTTCCGTTGATGCCTTGCAGCACGTCCTCATACATAACCTCTAGCCCTATAATCCCCTGATTATCGCCCCCGGTAAAGCCCAGCACCTTTGACGCCAGCTCCTCATAGGGATAGTCCCGCTTAAAGTCCTCATCTACCTTTACACCGGAAAGACCGTAGCTTCGGATTTTGTCCCCAACGCTTTTTTCCACATTGGTTTTCACCCGCTCAATGGCTGACACGGTTTCCACCCGCTTTTTTGCAGTTTCATAAGACAGCCCCAGTTCCTTTTCCAGCATACGGATAACCTTTTGTGGTTCTTTTATCTGACTATGAATCACAGAAATCGTACACACGGCTCTGTTGTCTGCAAGCACCTCTCCCTTACTGTCCAAAATCCGTCCTCTGGCAGCCTTGATATCCCGCTCTCTTTCATGGAGCTGCTCTGCCTTTTTGGCATAATAATCTGAGCGGATTACCATTAGATAGACCATGCGGCCCATGAGCCCCAGAAGCATCAACATACAGCACAGAAATACCACAACGGTTTTCTTTTTATGATAGGTTCTGTTTTTTCTCAATTCTATGCCCCACAAACAGCTTATCCCTATACTATATGGCCGGTTTTCTGCTTTTTAGAACCTTTATCTTCTTATATTATCTTCCAGTTTTTCCATACCGTAGGCATCTTCTTCGTAGGTGGAATCGTCCTCCTCAATGCCTGCATCTTCATTGGTAATACCGTCTGTTTCTTCATCGTTTGGCTCCTCCTGGGGATCCCCATCTCCGAAGCCCTGGTCCAGAATAGTTCCGTAGGGATTGGAAACACCGTCCTTTACAATGTCTGTCATTTCCGGCACTCCGTAAAAGCCCTCCCACAGTACAGTTTCCTCGTCTGTAGGCTCATCCTGGTAAATATTCATGTAAGGCAACACCTCGGACATAATGGCCTGTGCCAGGTACTGGGGATAAGTACTGGACGCCTGCTCCTCCACGTTTGGCGTATCCACAACAGCGTAGACCACAACCTCCGGCTTGTCCAGAGGCGCAAAGCCGATAAAGGATACCAGATAATTTCCTTTTTCCTTTTCATTCAGCTTTTCCGCAGTTCCTGTCTTACCGCCCATGGAATATCCCTTTACCTTGGAGGATTTACTGGTACCGCTTTCCACACTCATTCCCATATATTCTCTGACGTCAGCAGAAACTTCCTGAGATACCGGCTGCTTCAAAATCGTAGGCGTAATATTTTTTACAACCTTTCCGTCTTCATCAGTAATCTCTTTTACCAAATGGGGCTGATAATAAATTCCGCCGTTAATGGCTGCGGACATGGCTGCAATTTCCTGTATCATGGTGCAGTTAAATCCCTGTCCGAAAGCAGAGGTAGACAACTCCATTTCATACATATTGTCTTCTGAGAACAAAAGCCCGGTTTCCTCGCTTGGCAGATCAATACCGGTTCTGGTGCCAAAGTTAAATTTGTTCTGGTATTCCAGAAACAGGCTTGCCCCCATTTTTCTTCCGATTGCCATCATACCGTCATTACAGGAGTTCTGAATAACTTCTCCCAGACTTTCTGCCCCGTGGCTATCCGGATAAACAGCGCAGCGGACAAAATCCTCTCCGATTTTCTCTCCGCCGTCACACATAAAGCGGCTCTCTTCTGTAATTGCTCCGGATTCCAGGGCGCTTGCCACTACAATGGGCTTCACAACTGATCCTGGTTCAAAATTCTGGCTGATACAGTAATTTTTCCACATGGAGAACAGAGCCTCCTTTGTCTGTTCATCGTCCATATTGGCAATTTCCAGTTCTGTATAGCTTCCGCTTAAATCCCTGGGGTTGTTCAAATCATAGGTTCCGGAACTTGCCATAGCCAGAATCTCTCCGCTGTTGGGGTCTTCTACAATGACTGCAATGTTCTCCGCCCCCTTTTTCTTAGCATTTTTCTTATTGTTTGGGCCTGCAGACAGGGCACGGTCAAAAGCGGAAATGTATTTTTCCACAATTTCCTGAATGGTGGCGTCTATAGTGGTTGTCAGGTTCTTTCCATTTTCTGCTTCTACAATGGTATGCTCCAGGGTTCCATTTTCCCCCATATAGCCGAATCTTCGTCCATTGCTGCCATTTAAGGTACTGTTGTAATAGCCCTCCAGCCCCCAGGTGGCAGTGTCTGCAGAATCTGTAAACCCGATAACATCACAGGCAAGACTCTCCAGAGGATAAATTCTCTTATAGTTTTCTTCAAAGTACACGCCTTTGACACTCTGCCGTCTGGTAATTTCCGCTTCTCCCAGGGCCTCCTTTTCTTCCTTGCTCTCCGGGACTGCCAAAGATGCCTCAAAGGCCTTTTTCTCTTCCATAGTCACTTCTTTTTTCAGTATCTGATACTGGCTCTCTTTTGTCGATTCCCCAGTTATCAGACCCTCCGTGGTTTCCTGGTCAATGCCGAAATACTCCTCCAGGGCAGCCTTTGTCGGATCCTTGTATTTCTTCTGGTTCCGGTTGATTTCCACACAGTCTAACACCAGATTATAGACCTTTACACTGTTTGCCAGTATAGTTCCATTTCGATCTGTAATGCTTCCCCGCTTAAAGGGAATTGTGGTATTGGTATACTGCTGCTGGGACTGGGACAATACCTGCTGGGAATATTTATTCCCGGATTTGGCATTGATAATGGTAATTCCTCCCAGTAAACTGACTAAAGCCAGCAGAGCACATGCAAATACCCCCGCCAGCTTTAGTTTCATCTTCTTTGTAAGTTTTCTCTGTTTTGCTTCGTCTTTTCTCAATCTTCCACCTGCTTATTCTTCCGGTATATCCTGATATTGTCTTACATAGCTGTTATTTCCCGGAACATAGTATTTAATCTGATCTTCAGTTACATATTCCATACCCAGTTCATCAATGGCGCGATCTCGGATTTTGTCCAAATCCATGCCGCTTACCACATCACTGTAATAAGCATCGTTGTCTGCTTTCAATTCATTGAGTTCCAGCTCCAACTGCGCCTTGGCGCTTCTCTGGGCTGTAAACTCCGCAGTCAGTTTGATATAATGTACGCAGGCACCTGTTGCCAATGCACAAATAAAGGTCAGAAAGACGATATAGCCTCTCCCCATGCTTGTACTGTTAGCCCGGTTCTTCTGTACCGTCCTGCTCATTTTTTTCTTTGGCCGACCAGGTACCTCTTCCAAACGGCGCGCAGCATTTCCATCTTCAAAATACGCTCCGCGCTTTTGCACTTTTCTATTGTCGTATTTGTTTCGGTTCCTTGTACTTGCCATGAAACTCTCCCTTATCAGGTTATTTTCCAACTACTGCTTCACTCTTTCAAACACCCTCAGCTTGGCGCTCTTTGAACGCTTGTTGTATTCCAACTCCTCTGCGCTTGGCAGAATGGGTTTTCTGGTAATCACTCTTCCCTTCGGCTGGTTTCCGCATACGCATACTGGAAATCCGGGAGGACAGGTACATGGATTTTCATTTTTCTTAAAAATCGTCTTTACAATCCTGTCTTCCAGGGAATGGAAGGTAATAATGCAGATTCTTCCTTCATCATTCAAAAGGTCAATCATATCGTCCAGCGTATTCTTCAACACGTCCAGCTCCTGATTCAACTCAATCCGGATTGCCTGAAATGTTTTCTTTGCCGGGTGCCCTCCGACTGCCCGCACTTTCATGGGAATAGCCCGCTTAATAATCTCTGTAAGCTCTCCCGTTGTTTCTATATCCTTTTCCTGTCTTGCAAGACAGATATGCTTTGCAATATTCTTTGCAAATTTGTCTTCCCCGTAATCCCGTATAATGCGGTACAGCTCACTTTCGCTGTAGTTGTTTACAATATCCTTTGCTGTACGGGGATTTCTCTGATCCATACGCATGTCAAGAGGGACATCTTCTCTGTAAGTAAAGCCTCGCTGGCTGTTATCCAGCTGGTAGGAAGATACCCCCAAATCTAAAACAATCCCATCGACTGATGTGATTCCTATCTTCTGTAGTTCTCTTTTCATGTTGCAATAATTGCTGCGGACGATGATTACCCGATCTTTAAAATCCTGTAACCGCTCTCCCGCAGCTCTTATTGCAGCTTCATCTTGATCTATACCTATCAAGCTCCCCTTGGCAGATAACTGCTGACATATCGCATAAGAATGTCCGCCGCCTCCCAGTGTTCCATCAACATAGATTCCGTCGGGTTTTACCCTTAAATTCCCAACTGTTTCTTCCAGTAATACGGATTGGTGTTTAAATTCCATTTTTCTCTCCTAGCATACTCAGATCATAATGCCCATACTCTGCATACCCTCTGCAATGGCATTCATGTCCTCGTAATTGCTGTTTTCCAACCATTTTTCCTTACTCCAGACCTCTATCCTTGTAAGATTTCCAGTTAATACCACATCTTTGTTCAGACCTGCAAATTCCCGCAGCGTTGCCGGCACGAGAATTCTCCCCTGCTTGTCCAGTTCACATACGGTTGCGCTGGCTACAAAGAAACGTAAGAAGGCTCTTGCATTTTTATCATTAAGTGGTAAAGCTTTCAGCTTTTCTTCAAAGGTTTTCCATTCGTCATTGGGATAAATAGACAAACAGCCATCAAGACCTCTGGTAAGCACGAACACTTCTCCCAACTCCTCCCGGAATTTGGAGGGAATAATCATTCTTCCCTTTGCATCAATTGTATGACTGTACTCTCCCATGAACATATGAACAACACCTTCTTTCGTGAAGAAGCGAATCTCCCCTTCGCTCCCTCCATGGTCCATACGGGGTACTTCTGCCACAAGCCACCCATTTGCTACCACTTATCACCACTTTCTACCACTTATGTGTTCATTCTATACCAAGAATGGGAAACGCGCAAGGGGGAACATATGTTTTTACTCAAAAAAAGAAGAGGGAAAAACCCGGAAAAATCAACGTTTTCCATAATTTTCCACCTCTTCTGTCCGCTCTTTCAAGCGCTCAGGCCTGCTTTTGCATATATTCTTCAATCAGCGTATCCAGGGATTGGCTGATAGCCAGGATTTTGGAAAAGCCTGCTTTATCTTCAATGGCTTTGTCGAGGATTTTTCTTGCTTCCTCGATTTTCTCCTGCAGTTCTCTCTGGGTCATGGCACCCTCCTTATACGTCTTTATACGTTAAATCGGAATAAAATTACATCTCCGTCCTGCACTACATATTCTTTTCCTTCCATGCGGACAAGTCCTTTTTCTCTTGCTCCTGCATAAGAACCGCAGTCCAAAAGGTCCTGATAATTTACCACTTCTGCCTTAATGAAACCTCGTTCAAAATCTGTGTGGATTTTTCCGGCAGCCTGCGGTGCCTTGGTTCCCACCTTAATGGTCCAGGCTCTTGTTTCGTCCTCTCCTGCAGTCAGGAAGCTTAACAGTCCCAGCAGACGGTAGCTTGCTACTATCAGTTTCTCCAGACCGGACTGTTTAATTCCTAAATCCTCCAGAAATTCTTTCTTTTCGTCTTCTTCCAGCTCGGAAATTTCCTGCTCGATTTCTGCACAGAGGGCAAAAACTTCACTTCCCGTTTCCTTTGCATATTCCCTCACCTTCTGCACATGAACATTGGAATCTCCGTCATCAGCCAGATCATCTTCAGAAACATTGGCTGCATAGATAACCGGTTTCCAGGTGAGAAGATTGTATTCCTTCATATATAATTCCTGATCCTCGTCCTCAAGCTCCAATGTTGCTGCCGGCTTTCCGTCCTCTAAATGCGCTTTCACAGCCTTCAAAAATTCCAGCTCCTTAGCTGCTTCTTTGTCCATTCTGGCAGACTTGGTTGTCTTTGCAATACGTCTTTCCAATATTTCCAAATCGGAGAAAATCAGTTCCAGATTAATAGTTTCAATATCTCTCAATGGGTCAATACAGCCGTCTACATGTACCACGTTTTCATCTTCAAAGCAACGTACCACATGGACAATGGCGTCTACTTCACGAATATTTGCCAGAAACTGGTTTCCCAGTCCCTCTCCTTTGGAAGCGCCTTTTACCAGACCTGCAATATCCACAAATTCAATTACCGCAGGCGTTACTTTTTTAGACTGATAAAAATCGCCTAAAAGCTTTAACCGCTCGTCCGGTACTGCCACAATGCCCACGTTGGGGTCAATGGTACAGAAGGGGTAGTTTGCGGATTCTGCCCCTGCCTTTGTTAAAGAATTGAATAATGTACTTTTTCCTACGTTTGGAAGTCCTACGATACCTAATTTCATTTTCTCTATTTCCTTTCTTATAAACCTTTATTTTACAGGGTTTGTGCTTCCTCTTATGTAGACCGAGTGCCACAACGAGTGCCACGAAGTATTTTAATATATGTACTCTTATCCGACATTCAACGCACAAGCCACCATATCTATTTCTTTTTGTTTTTCCTCTTCTGTAATATGAACATATAAATTCATGGTTATGCCTATATTCGAGTGCCCCAGTATTTTCTGCAAGGTCTTTGGCATCATACCGCCTTCGATACATCTTGTAGCAAAGGTATGTCTTAATACATGCATGGAAAACTTTTTTATCCCTGCCTTTTCACATATCTTAAATAATGCTGTATCATAAGTGCTATTTTTCACTGGTTCTCCCTTTCGACACAAAAAAATGTATTCTGCCCATTCCATAGGAATGACTTTTATCTTCTTATTCTTTTCTTTCTGTGCCATTAGTATTCTAATAGCTTCATCTGTTAAAGGAATAGTACGATAACCCGATTTACTCTTTGGCTCTCCTATTCTCCATTCTCCAGCACTATGCCTATATTCCATTGACCGTTGAATTTTTACTATTTTCTTCTCAAAATCAACATCTTTCCATTTCAGTCCTACCAATTCACCGGTGCGAAGCCCTGTTTGTAATATAAATCTGTATTGATTTTCATAACTCTGTCCTGTTGCCTGTTCCAAAAACTTCTTTTGTATATCAATCGTAAGAGCCTCTTTTTTCTGTGAGGGTTTTCCCATATCACTTTTTACTGATTTCTTACAAGGATTGTTCAAAATCACATCATTTTCTTTTGCAAATTCAAGCATATTAAAAAGTGCAATACGTGTTTGATATATCGTAGATGTTTTATACCCTTCATCTGCCATATTAGTAAAAATTTTTTGACAATGAATTGGCTTTACCTCTGTTAGTAACTTTTTCCCTATCACATTCTTTATATTTCTATGATAACGTTCTGTATAATTTCTAACCGTATTAGGACGAACCGTTTTTCTTTTTACATCAATCCAGTATTCAAACCATGCATCTACCAGCATATTAGTAGCCTGTTCTATATCACTATGTTCATTTATATAAGTCGCATCTGCAAGCCACTGCCTTACTTCTTGTAGCTTTTTAGAGCGTTTTGATTTTCGCTTTCCGAACCTATCTACAAACCTTGCACAATATGTTCCATTAGTCTGCTGATAAATTCCTTCCCCAAGCTCCTTTCCTCTTAAATCTTTACCCACTATTCTAGCTCCTTTCAAGAAAAGAAGCTCCAATATAGCAACTTATAGATTACCACAACAGAGCTTCAAATTCAATGTAAATCAGCTATTTTTTCATAATTCAACACTCTCTTCTAAAAAGCGTTCAAATTCCCTTCTCTTTACCAATTTCTTTTTCCCAACATATAACACAAACGGGCATCTGGGTTTTCTGAGTAAGGTAGCTATTTTATTTTGTCCTATATTAGAAAATTCAGCAGCTTCTTCTATTGTAAGGTTTGCCTTCTCCCACAATGGTATTTTTTCAGTCAATTACTATCACTCCTCATTTGTTTCTTTATACTCAACGAATTCTATTCTATTAATTGCTTTACCACTAAAATCCTTAATTTCATAAACACCATCTTTAATAATGTTCTCCATATTCTCAAAAATTACATTTTGAATATCGAGCCTTTCTTCTATTTTGTCGATTTTTGGCTTTTCTAAATTCTTGGAACAAAAAAAGAATCTTTCTCCACGTATACTTTCGCCCGATTGAATGCGTTCTTGAATTGACTTACACATATACTTTGTCATATACAAAATTGCTTGTTTACAACCGTTGCGACCATCTTTTATTTTCGAAACCCACACGATTCTCCCATACTTCCAAAATTTTGCCAATTCTTTATGAGTTAAATTCAAATCTAACAAAGCATGGAAATGTATTCGCCCTTGTTTTGTTCTTTCCCACACACATATATAGCGGAATTCTCCAAAAGAATATTTGATTCTACGAACAAAATTCTTCCAACACTTCATTGCACAATGATAGTCAGTAATATGTTCACTAAAGGTTAACGTTATCATAACTTTAAATGACGAATTCATTAAAGCTATATCAACTAACTCAGAAGATACTTTTTTGTAATATTTTATTCTTCTTTCATCAGACCTTTCTTTTTCTTCTTCCGACATTTCTTTATAGTTTTTCCGCTTGACCTGATTATGACCACCAGTATGAATTGGCAACGCATAAGATACAACCTTTTTTTTGTAATTATAATCAACTATTTTACTTTGATATGCCATTTTGCATGCTCCTTCATTCGTACTTAATTAAGCGTATTATATCAAGTAAATAGCCCCCGAAACTCCACAAGCCCAACGGGCTTGTTTCGTTCCGTTGGCTTAGTCATACACTTATATTTACCCCTTAAATCCTTTTTTCTGTAAAAGTTTTCTCATTCTATTTTTATCTATTTGAGGTACTGTAAAAGCAACAGGAAATGGCTTTTCATCTGTCATAAGCAATCCTTTTCCAACTCCTGGCTTAAAATCTTCTGGTATCTCATTTGATAAAAAACCCATCATTTTTCTGCTCTCTATGGAACTTGCCCCTAGTAATAGCTTTACATGATAATTCTCTCTGCTTCCATTACTGTAGTTACTTGAGTCAGGTCTTTGAAGTATGGATATGATGCCTGCTGAGCCACCTGCAAGTTCCCTACCCATCATTAAAATTTCTCCCATCTTGTTTTTTATATTTTGGGCAAGTTTCTTATCCTGACTTTCTAGCCATATTAAATTTCCCGCCATTTCGTCCCACACAAACCAAATCCGTCCCTTTTCAGTACCTTCTTTAATAGCTTGATATCGTTCATAAAACTCCTGAAATAAAGTCACACATTCAACACCAGTGCCATAGTTCAAAGTAACTCCTTCATAATCTTTAGTGTTCTTGAAATCTGCTATAAAAATATCAGTTGCGTATTGCTGAAGCTGATTTAAAATATAAAGGCTTAGGACAGATTTTCCTGACCCCGAAGAACCACATACTAACCAGCTTATGTGATTATGCAACGAAATCTGAATTGGAACTTTCACACCGCTAAACCATGTAAAACCAACTTTTATATATTCCATTCTTCCATTTCCTTTTCCAGTTCATCATCTACGCTAATTTCCTTTGCTAACGCTTCTTGCTTGTTATGGTTCGACATTTCCTCAAAATACTTTTCAAAATTTCGCAGTGTTTTCTTACTAAATGAATAATATACTTTCACAGCATAGATATTTTCATCAATCTTTTGTGTATCCATTTTAGTCCTTGTAAAGCTGAGATAAAAAGAATATATATAGTCATAAACTGTCTTTCCGACTACAATTTTGAAAGTATCTAATTCAGTTTCTTTTCCAACAAACTCAACTTCCAAGAGTCCGAAGCCATTAAAATATTTATCCCTCATATTTACTACTTCATCATACAACGCATATTTTGTTAACGCAGACTTAATCTTTTCTTTCAAGATTTCGTCATAGGATAAACATAGGTTTATAGGTGAAGTATCTAGCAAGGCTTGTACTTTTTCGATTATCAAATTAATTTGTTCCAATTTTTCCCAGAATCCCATACTCAACTCCTTTTCTTTAGATGGGTGCCGGATAATAAATCCGACACCGTTATTCAGCATCTTTTCAACACACTTCGATTCTGAAATCTGAATCTCCGATTCTGGAAACTGCTTCTTCAGTCCCTATAATCACCTGCAAGATGCCAGGATAAACAAACAAAACCCGGACACGACATTGCCCATTGTATCTTCTTTTCAATCTCTCCAGTCCTACGTTAATCATTTCTGCATTCATATTATGCAAACTGTATTTTACCTGTACATAAGCCTCCTCATAGTTCAGCGCTATCGGTTTATGTACTCCAAACAAGCTAGAAAAATGAAAAAGTAAAATTTTATAAACCACACTTAATTCCCTCCTATGCGATTTGCAGAGAATCTGCCCGAGTAAAAATTTCCTTCTGAGCTGAGATGTAAGTTACTTTGAGTCCAGACAATATCACCCATATACCACTTTCAATTTCTTCTTCAGAAACATTAAGTTGAATGGCTGGAAGTTTGCAACTAAATCTGCATCGGCTGAGTGCGCCATTTCCTCTTGGAATCTCTACTTCAACCCTGGTAAAAATTTCTTGTTTTCCATCTTCATATTTTTTCGCGCCTTGCTCAATAGATAGCAGCTCATACTTAATTCCTGATAAAGAATTTTCTATCTCTGCTATCAGCACATCATATAATTTTTTTGCCATACCTATCCTCCAGCTTATATTATTAAATTGTTGTGATAAATATTGAGAATTCGAGGATTTTAGGATTTTAGGATTTTAGGATTTTAGGATTTTAGGATTTTAAGTTTTTAAGATTTTAAGATTTTAAGTTTTTAAGATTTTAAGATTTTAAGTTTTTTAGTTTTTTAGTTTTTTAGTTTTTCGGTTTTTAAATTAAGAATATTTTACCACTTTCTATACTCTTTGTCAAGCAACAATGCAATTTATTCTTTTCAAAATTCTATATTTTGTGTTTTCTTATTTTTCTAAGCAACATCTATACCAATTCTTGATAACATCTTCTTCATCTACACCTTACCATTGAATAATGCAGATATCTCTTTATATCTGTAAAAAAGACATAACCAAGAGGGAATTGACAGATTTTGCAATCCCCAATTCCCTCTCTATCTATTTTTATATCTATCTGTTTCCATTCCGTCAAGGACTGCCCTACGGCGTATCGGCTTCGCCTTGTTCCTTGACCTCATTCTGTTTTTTTATAAATACAACAAAAGCCTGCATGGATTTTCTGAATCCGACAGGCTTTTATTCTTTCACATATTTTATTAGCTCTTCTATTCCGCAATCTAAGTAACTGCACAGTTTACAGATTAGCTGTGCGTCTAATCTCTGAAATTCATTTCTACAATAACGATTGAAATTAGACCGCGGTATATCCAATTCTTTACAAATGGTATTCTTGCTAATTCCTTTTTCTTTCAACAATTCCTCTATGTGAAGTTCCAAATGTCCATACTTCATTACCTCACCTCTACATAAAATTATATGCAATAAATTTTTATGTAGTAATTCACTGTATAGTGAGGTACTATATAGTTATCCCCTAAAAAAACATATGGAAACTGAGGTGTTAAAATGAAAAAGAAACTATTATTTACCGCTATTCTTCTTATCCTGCTTGCGAGTATTCTGTATTATATTAGCCTGCCCGATTATCTTGTTTTTAACAGTATGTCATTTACTCATGGTTTTAATCGCAATACAGAATTACAAGTCATTGCATATCAATACTGGAATACTGATGAAATGATACAAGAAATCGAAAATGAACATAATCATATTAATGGAACACCTTCTCTCCTTAAAATCAATCTCTATCACTCTAAATGGTCTTTCCGAAATGGAAATGAGCCATTCTATACCACTACTATCAATTACGAGTAAAAAAGCAGACAGTCATCAAAAACTGTCTGCTTTACATCAACTCTATTTTGCTATATGGAGCTTCAACCATCTGTTAATCATATTATTTTCATTATCAAATCGAGTGCCACAACGAGTGCCAATTTTGAAAAAGATATATGAATTTATATCGAAATACATCTTCGTACAAAATATGTGAACTCCTTTATTTATCCCGATTTATTAACTTTTAAGGTATTATAAAGAGGTACATAAAATAGGCACTTTTATTCCGATACCTAGTTTCATTTTTATCTTTACCTGTTCAGAAACCCTTTATTTATGCGGGTTTCTGCCTTTCTCTATATTTTATTACACCCTTTTTACGCCTTGTCCCTGGACAAAATCATGAGCACCAGCCCTTCCCGAAAGCTCACCGTCGCAGTTTCGTCCACAATTTCATTGCTAACACCAATGCCGTCTTCATTTTCCATGGTGTATTCTGTCAACGGATATTTAAACCCGCGAAGGGTCAAGCCCTTTACGCAATCTCCCATGGAGAAAAAGGAAACATAGTTTCCAAACTGCTCTTTTTTACAAAGTTCTGTGGGCTTGTCCAGCAGGGTAATCGCATTTTGTTTATCCAGAATCCATGCCTGGCAGCCATGCTTGGCAGCCGTTATAAGAGATTTCAGATTCCCCATGTAATGGTCCAGCCTTCCTCCGGTTGCACCCAAAAGAAAAATCCGGTCGCTCCCCAGTTTTAACGCCAGTTCCATTCCTATAGCAGTGTCTGTAGCGTCTTTTTCCGGCTGATACCTCCGAATCTTCGTATCCGGCTGGCTCTCATAATACTGAAGCGCTTCTTTATCAATGCTGTCGAAATCTCCCAGAATATAATCCGGTTTCACCTGATTTTCATAACAGAAATTCAGCCCTCTGTCAATCCCTATAACGCAATCCGGGGCTGTTGTCCGGATTACCTCTAAGGCATACGTCCGATCCAGACAGCCGCCACATATCAAAACTGTGTTCATGATTCCTTCATCATTCCTTTCAGTTCCTGGACATTTGCTGCAATATCTCCTTTAAACACTGCGGATCCCGCTACAATCACATTAGCGCCTGCTTCCAGAACCTCTGAAATCGTATCCTTATTAATGCCACCGTCCACCTGGATATCCAAAGTCAGATTTCTTCCCTTTGCCATTTCCCGTATCTGACGTACCTTATTTGCACAATAAGGAATATATGCCTGTCCTCCAAATCCCGGATTAACCGTCATAATTAACACCATGTCTACGATTTCCAGCACATTTTCCAATACCTGGACAGACGTAGCCGGATTGATGGCAACTCCCGCCTTGCAGCCTTTTTCTCTGATAAGACGCAGCGTTCTGTCCAAATTCGGGCATGCCTCTGCATGAACGGTAATCAAATTCGCTCCTGCCTTTACAAAATCCTCAATCAGAGGAGTGGGATCCAGCGCCATAATATGCACATCAAAAAACATGTCTGTAGTCCTTCGCAAAGACTCTATAACCGGAATCCCCATGGAAATAGACGGGACAAACTGTCCATCCATGACATCTATGTGAAGCCAGTCTGCTCCTGCCTCATATGCTTTTTGAACATCTGCGCCCAAATTGGCAAAATCTGCAGCTAAAATCGAAGGTGATAATTTGTATTCCACGCCTTCTAGTACCTCCTTTTTTCTTCCAGTTCTTTATACATTTCCAGATAATTTTCGTATCGCTGTTTGTTGATTTTTCCCTGCTCCAAAGCCTCTTTTACCCTGCATCCTGGCTCATGGGTATGGGTGCAGCCCTGAAACCTGCACTGTCCCTCATATTTCTGGAATTCCGGGAAATAGTACCGCAGTTCTTCCTTCTCCATATTTTCCACATAAAAGGAAGTAAAACCCGGAGTGTCCATAAGATAAGTGCCCCCGAAAATTTCTATGAGCTGAGAATGTCTGGTAGTATGCCGTCCCCTTCCCAGTTTTTTGCTGATTTCTCCGGTTTCCATGTCAATGCCCGGCGCCAGAAGATTGGCAAGAGAGGATTTCCCCACTCCGGAGGGGCCTGCCACAGTTGTGGTTTTCCTCTGCAGACACTGTTTCAGCTCTTCTATGCCCTCTCCCTTGCTGGCGCTGGTAAACAGCACCTGATATCCGCAGGCTTCATAGCAGTCCCGGATCTTCTGCGCTTCCTCGTTATCTGCCAAATCCTGCTTGTTGATACAGATAAGCACTGGTATTTCCTGTCGTTCCATGGTTACCAGAAAACGATCCAGAAGCGAAAAATTCGGTTTCGGCTCCTTTGCCGCAAAAATTACCAACGCCTGATCAATGTTTGCCACCGCCGGACGAATCAGCATGTTTTCCCTGGGCAGCACATTTATAATATTTCCGGTTCTGTGTTCCTGATCCAAAACCTCAATCTCTACATAATCTCCTACCAGAGGCTTTAATTTTTCCTTTCGGAAAATCCCCTTTGCCTTGCACTCATATATCTGTGTGTCCTCTGCCGCAATATAATAAAATCCGGCAATTCCTTTTATAATTCTTCCCTGCATGTAACCTACCTTATATTTTCAGAACTTTTTATTTTTCCCACATCATCTGCATACTGTACCTATTATATACTTTTTAAAATTTAAAGGCAAGAAAAAAGAATACCCCTTTTGACATAAGTTCCTGTCAGAAGGAGCATTCTCTGTTTTTCTTATTCTACTTCTGTAAAGGTCAGAGGATAAGACCACAAGGTCTGGTATTCTCCATTCTCCTGCTGCTCTGCCAGATACAGAGTTCCGCTTTCCATGCCCTCTTTTCCTACAATACTTCCTACGGAATAATAGCCGCCATTGGAATCAAAATCAATGGGAGAGCCTTCCATAATCACAGTACCTCCGCTGGTTTCATCGCCATCGTCCTGTACCAGACGAAGCTGTACGTTGCCGCCCTGGTAATTGTCCGGCTTTTTCAGCTTTGGCTCTACCGCCGCCCACTGTCCGGCTTCTACTTTGTTTCCATCAGCCGTTGTACCTGCATCGGAACCGGCGCCTTCTTTTCGCACCTTAATGGTAACCGTGGTTCCTTTTTCCACACGGTTTCCTGCTTTTGGTGTCTGTGCATAGACTTCCCCGTATGCTACATCAACCTCATCGCCGTCAACCTCTTCGATTTCTACAATCAAGCCCTGTGCTGTCAGAGTTGCCTCCGCCTCTGATGCATCAATTCCGCGTACATTGGCAACGGATACCATATCGTTTCCTTCACCTGTGCTGACCGTTATCACAACCTCTGTATCCTTTGCCACAGAAGTTCCTTCTCCCGGATTCAGAGAAATAACAGCTCCTACTTCCACGCTGGAGCTCTGTTGCTTTTCTACATTGGTTTTCAATCCCAAATCCTGAAGTGTGGACTGTACATGGCTTAAAGACTGCCCCACCAGACCGGAAGGAATGGTCACATTGGTATCTTCCTCCTGAGCCTTTCCGGTGCTGATGTAATATACAACTGTTGTATTTTTGTCTACCTGTGTGCCTGCTGCCGGTTCGGTTCTGGTAATCATACCTTCCGCTACGGCATCAGACGCTTCTTCTCCGCCCTTTTTCTTACCCAGGTTCAAAGCCTGCAGCTCTGTGCCTGCCTGCTCTTCGCTCTTTCCCGTCAAATCCGGAACAGCTACCTTATTTGCTGCTTCGTCTGTCTGCTGCTCCTGCTGTACCTGAGGCTTCTTATCTTCTTTATCCTTACCGCCGAACTTCACCAGTCCTGCTGCAGAAGCTACCATATAAATCAGAATGCAGATAATCACGCCGCCAATAATCAGACCGCCGATAGTCATGGCTTTTTCCAGCTTTGTATTCACTCCGCCTCTCTCGTCATCATCATCGTCGTCTTCCTCATCGTCCTCGTCCTCATCTTTTCGACGATGTTTTCTGGAAGGCTTTTCGTAAATCTCTTCGTCCTCGTCCTCATCGTCATCATCATCTTCCTCCTCATATCTGGAAGAAGCGCTGTATGCTCCGTTCTGAATCTGCTTCATTTCCTCCGGAGTAATCATAATGGTCTGTGCATGATTGCTCAGAGGAGAAAGATTCACAAAGCTGCCGTTTGGATCAATGAGGGAATGCTTTAAGTCATTGATTAATTCTGCCAGTGTGCTGTAACGTCTGTCCGGACTCTTCTGTGTACATTTTAAGATGATTTCCTCCAGACTGTGAGGAAGCTCCGGTACATACTGGGACGGCGCTACCATTTCGTCCTGTAAATGCTTGATTGCAATGGCAACCGTTGTATCTCCGTCAAAAGGCACTCTTCCGGTTACCATTTCATACATGGTAATACCCAAAGAGTAGATATCACTCTTAAAGTCACTGTATCCGCCGCGCACCTGCTCCGGTGAGCTGTAATGCACAGAACCCATGGCATTGGTGCTGATGGTATTGGAAGACGCAACTCTGGCAATACCGAAGTCTGTAACCTTTACCTTTCCGTCTGTTGAAATAATAATGTTCTGAGGCTTGATATCCCGGTGTACAATGTTACGGTTATGGGCTGCCTCAAGCCCCATGGAAACCTGAATGGCAATGCTGGTGGCTTCCTTTACGGTCAGTCTTCCCTTTTTGGAAATATACTCTTTTAAGGTAATCCCCTCAATCAGCTCCATCACAATGTAATTAATGCCCTGGTCCTCCCCTACATCAAACACATTTACTACATTGGGGTGTGCCAGACCTGCTGCCGCCTGGGCTTCTCTTTGAAATTTCCGGATAAAATTTGTATCTGCGCTGAACTCCGGCTTCAGCACCTTCATGGCTACAAAACGATTGAGCTTATGGTCTTTTGCCTTATATACATCAGCCATACCGCCGGAACCTACACGTCCGACAATCTCATACCGTTCGCCTACGATTACTCCCACATTTAACATACTTCCACCTCTTTTGTGTCTGGCTGTACCAGTACCACTGCTATATTATCTTTACCACCGTTTTCATTTGCCAGGGAAACCAGACGCATGCCTGTTTCTCTCAAATCCCTGCTTGTATTTGCAATTCTCCAGATATCCTCATCAGAAACCATGTTGGACAGTCCGTCAGAGCAAAGCAGCAGTGTGCTGTTCTCCTTTAAGTGAATATCAAAGAAATCCACTTCGATTTCCGAACCAATGCCCAGCACACGGGTAATAATATTTTTATCCGGGTGTGTCTTGGCTTCCTCCCTTGTAATTAATCCCCTTCTCACCATCTCTTCTACCAGAGAATGGTCTTTTGTAATCTGAAGAATCTGATCTTCGATTAAATATAGTCTGCTATCTCCCACATTTGCTACATAGGCATAGTCATCAATGACGGTCACGAGTACCATAGTAGTCCCCATGCCTTCCATTTCTTTATGCTTCTTCGCTTCTTCGAGAACTTTCCGATTTGCCTCTTCCACAGCATTGCGGATAATCTTAATGGGATTTTGATTTTCGTCCTCCAAAATCGTATGCAGCAGAATCTGCACCGCATAGCTGGAAGCAAAATCCCCTGCTTTATGACCGCCCATACCGTCTGCAACAACGAAGAGATTCGGCAGATTCCCCACCGGTTCCTCAGAAGCAAATACATAGTCCTGATTCACCTGACGCTTCTGTCCCACATCAGTTACAGAATATGATTTCATCTTACGAGTCCTCTTTCTTATCGATATAACTTTTCCTTAG
>SAMEA3387500__coassemble_630_pt1 | contig 134499 bp, 130 predicted proteins | sample SAMEA3387500__metabat2_high_PE_001 | metagenome-assembled genome bin SAMEA3387500 (sample SAMEA3387500) | Felis catus | biome: Faeces | place: United Kingdom | collected 2012
TCTTTAGATGTAATACAGTGACTTGTCGTCAGTTTCCTAACTTGACATTCGCTCCACGGAAAACCTGTCTTTGACAGCAACCTCGCGCTTCATAGCTATCATGTCACAGCACTTGTTAGTATAATGGAAGTCTGTCCAAAATGCAAGCCTTTTTTTCAATAGTTTTTATTTTTTTTGTATTTTTTCAAATACACAAAACACCTTTCTTTTTTGAGCCTGCACAGGGTACCTCAATGATAGTAAAAGCTGCCCCGCGATGCAGTCTAAAAAGGTTCTATCCTTCACCCTCCTGACTCTCATCTGCGGGACAGCTCTTTTTTATAGAATATCTGAATAATCTAATAAGGTAATTTCATTGTCTTCATCTGTTTTTACTTCAGGTTTTTCTCCGGCTGCCTGTGCCTTTGCAAGAAGCTCCTGCACACTTGGACTCTTCGGTACCGCATTTACATTCACCGGCATTTCTATCTCTTCAGTTTCTGTTTCTTCTATATTATTATAGTTCTCAGATTCCTGCTCAGAAGCTTCCGCTTTCTGACTTTCTTCCGGTTGTTCTGCTTCTGCTGAAGATTCCGGCTGTTCCGTCGCTTCTGCAGTTTTCTGCGCTGCTTCCTCTGCTGCCTTTTCCAGTTCCTCTGCATCCGGCATCATTCTTGTGGCATCAGGGGTCTGCTCCGGCTCACTGACAGAGGCAACTCCCATAGCAATGGAAGACATAGCGTCCTTCATGGCATCGTCATAGCCCTGGAGTTCCGGCTCTTCCGTCTGATTGGAGGCTTTTGGAAGTTCTTCTTCCTCTTCATCATCTTCCTCCTCGTCCGGAAGTCCTTTCTTTTCCAGCTTGCGGCGATGTTTTTCTTCTTTCTTCAGGCGACGGCGTTCCCGAAAGCTGAGTTTTTCTTCTTCCTCTTCCCCGTCATCTTCTTCGTCTTCCTGCTCTTCTTCCTCTTCTTCTCTGAGGCGGCGTTTCTCTTCCTTTTTCAGACGGCGACGTTCCCGGAAGCCGAGTTTTTCTTCTTCCTCTTCCCCGTCATCTTCTTCGCTGTCCTCATATTCTTCCTTGCCGTCCTCTTCTTCCTCGTCCTCATCATCTTTATCTTTACGCCAAAGCTCTGAGAGAACAAAGAGGATAATCAAAAGAACAATTCCCACGCCCACAACAATAAGCCCTTCCTTGCTCTGGAGAGCAATCGCCGCATATCCAATCAGGGGAACCACAACCATAACCTTCGGAACAGATTTCTGTAGATTCAAGGTTTCGGTTTCACTGCTTTTGCTGTAAACATCTTTCACCTGATAAATACCTGCGCTGGAATCCATATCCTGAATTTCGTAAATATAGGAACTGGAACCTTCACTATAAATAATCTTGTCCTTTTTTTCCAGATTCTTTACATTCACACTCTTTCCGTACGCCACGGAACCTATAGGAAGATTGGTTTCTGTTCCGGTATTGTCATTCATCACCGTATCCACCCCGGCAAAAGGAGGCACTAAAAGAGCAGCTGCGACAATTATGGAAAAGAGAACCACCAGATTCACTATAATTTTCAGTATTTTTGACATTTGTGTACTCCTCACTTTACAACTTTGCCTTCATGTTTTCATAATATAGTCTATATTAACATTTTTCAGCACAGATGTATAGTGCCAATTTATTATTTCACTTCTGAAGCAAGGAAAGCACAGTATCCTCTGTATGCTTCATAGATATCCACCTTGCTTGCGATTTCCCACGGAGAATGCATGTTTAATACAGCTACACCGCAGTCGATAACTTCCATATTGTAGTTGGCAAGTATGTAGGCAATGGTTCCGCCGCCGCCCTGGTCTACCTTACCAAGCTCTGCTGTCTGGAAAGCTACCTGATTGTCCTCCATGATTTTGCGCAGCTTTGCAATGTATTCCGGGTTTGCATCATTAGAACCGCCTTTTCCTCTGGAACCTGTATATTTGTTAAAGGTAATGCCATGTCCCAGATATGCACTGTTTTTCTTTTCCATAACTTCCGGATAGTTGGGATCAAAGGCTGCACTTACGTCAGAAGAAAGCATCATGGAGTTTTTCAGCGCTCTTCTGAGCAGCAGTTCGCTGTACTGACCTGCTGCATGCATAACCTCTGCAGTGGTGTTTTCAAAGAAACGGGACTGCATGCCAGTGGCTCCCACACTTCCGATTTCCTCTTTATCTACCAGCAGACACACGGAAGTATATTTCACCTTATCCTGTGCAAGCATTGCCATAAAGGAAGGATAAGAGCAAACACGGTCGTCATGTCCGTACGCCATAACCATGCTTCTGTCCAGCCCGTAATCTCTTGCAGGACCGGCTGGTACGACTTCAAATTCTGCAGAAAGGAAGTCTTCCTCCTCCATATCATATTTTTCTTTCAAAACAGAGAGAATTTGTGCTTTTACAGGCTCTTCCTCTTCGGCCTCTAAAGGAATGCTTCCGATTAATACATTGAGGTTTTCACCTTCAATAACCTCTGCTGCTGTCTTCTGCTGCTGTTTTGCGGCCAGATGCACCAGAAGGTCAGAAATACCTACCACCGGATCATTGGCATCTTCACCAATTACCACGTTTACCACTTCACCGTTTTTCTTTGCCACAGCACCGTGAAGCGCCATAGGCAATGTTACCCACTGATATTTCTTAATTCCGCCGTAATAATGGGTATCCAGAAGAGCCAGCTCCTGGTCTTCGTATAACGGATTCTGCTTTAAGTCCAGTCTTGGAGAATCAATATGTGCGCCCAGGATTCTCATACCTTTTTCCAGAGGTTCTTCTCCAATGAGATACATTGCCAGACATTTTCCCATGTTGTTGGCATATACCTTATCTCCCGGCTTCAGGCTTTCGCCCTTTTCAATGACTTCTTCCAGATTGCGGTAGCCTGCTGCTTCTGCCTTCTGCACCATTTCTGTGACACATTCCCGTTCTGTCTTGCAGGTACTCATAAAGGATTTATATTTCTCGCAAAAATCAAAAACTTCTGTTTTATCACTGTATTTTTTCCAAGCATTTTCTGTTTTCATGTTATCTGCCTCCTGTATTTTCATTCTTCCTCGATTCTACTACAACTTTCCCTTGATTGCAAGGCAGGTCTTGATTCTTCCTCTTTGTTCCCTTATAATAAACTTACTGTTTAACACTTTAAATAAATAGCAATGCAAAAGGCGGAAACATCTATGGAAACAGAACAGAAAATTAAAATTATTGAAGACCTCTCTTTAAATGCCTGGCCTTCCTACCAAATGCAGATTTATGACGGCTGGATTCTCCGTTTTTCCCACTTTTATACACACCGTACCAACTGCATTGAGCAGCTCGGTCCTTCTTCTATCCCTCTTCCTGATAAACTGGATTACTGTGAAGAAATCTACGAAAAATGGGGAAGTCCTGCTATTTATAAAATCAACCCTCTTCTGGACAGTTCTTTTGACCAGAAACTTATGGAACGAGGTTACTTTACAGCACATATCACCCAGGTTATGACACGGGATTTATCTTCTTTGCAAGACTGCAAAAACGTGCCTGTCAACATCACCCTGGAGAGGAAAATCTCGCCCCAGTGGCTTGATGGCCTGTTTTCCATGAAAGGTATGACAAATAAAACCCACTTAAAGATCGTGCCGTCCATGTACGCAGCCATTCCCAAAGATACCTTGGCTGTCTGCGCTATAGACAGGAACCGAATCATTGGCACAGGACTTGGAATCCTGGATCGGGACTATGTGGGAATTTATGCAATCCATGTCTGTCCGAACTATCGGGGACAGGGTATTGGCAAAGCCATTTGCGAAACCCTGTTGAACGCATCCCGTCAGTGCGGCGCTGCCTTCGCCTATCTACAGGTTGTTCAGGGAAATATTCCTGCCAAAGGCCTTTATACCTCTTTAGGATTTCAGGACTTGTACACCTATTGGTTCCGGCAGCAATACGCCGTAAGAAAAGGAGAAAATGCGCCCTGCGAAGGACAGCGGTGAAGAAAACAAAAAACAGAGAGGAAATCTTCCGCAACAGATTTCCTCTCCCTACTCACATTGTTTTTATATTTTCTTTTTCCTTTATTTTGCCTTATTACTCAGGTATTCTTCTATGCTTTTCATAGCTTCTTCTTCGTCTGCACCATCTATGGATACCGTTACGCTTTCCCCGTTATCCAATCCCAAACTCATCATGCCCATGATACTCTTTGCATTTACCTTTCTCGCTTCGCTTTCCAGATAAATATTGCTTGTGTACTGGCTTGCTACCTGTACCAGCATTGCGATAGGTCTTGCTTCCAGACCGTTTGAGATTCCGATAGTAATGGACTTTCTAATCATATTTGTTCCTCCTTGACTCCTCTGAGTTCCTCTGCTATGCTGCATATTTTCCGCAGTCTGTGGTTAATACCGGATTTTCCTACAGGAATTGACAGTAAAGTTCCAAGTTCCTTCAATGATGCCTGTGGATATTCCAATCTCAATAAAGCTGTTTCTTCCAAATTTTCCGGCAGTCTGTGAAGACCTACGGTGTCCCGGATATAGATAATATCCTCCATCTGCTTTACAGCGGCATTTACCGTTTTGTTAATGTTTGCTGTTTCGCAGTTGACCTTTCTGTTTACAGTGTTACGCATACCTTTCAGAATCCTGACATTCTCCAGATTCATAAGCGAAACCCCTGCCCCCATAAGTCCCAAAAGTTCTACGATTTGTGCGCCTTCCTTTACATAAACAACATGGTATTTTTTACGTTTCACTATCTTTGCGTCAATTTCAAAAGACTGAATAATTTCCTGTAACTGCAATGCCTTCGCCGGAGTCGTACATACAATTTCAAAATGATAGAACTTCTCAGGGTCGCTGATAGAGCCGGCACATAAAAATGCCCCTCTTAAAAATGCACGTCTGCAGCAATTCTTCTGAATAACCATAGAACTCACCAGCCCGTCACTGTGTACCGGTCTTCTGTCTGCAGTCAGAACCTTAATTGCCTGCAAAACCTTCACAGTTGTTTCCGGATCTTCTATGTCAATAGTAAATCGGTTGTTTTTCCTGACTATCTTTTCATCAATAGAAACTTCGCCATTTATTGTAAACGTTTTTCCCAGTAATGTAAAGCACTTTCTTATAATACTTTCATTTTCCGAGGACATTCTTAGGATAATGTCTTTAGAGGGAAGACGGACAATCTCCCCGTTAAAGGCAATCATAGCAGCCAGCTCCGCAATCTGGCAATGCCTGGCAGAATCCTCATGACGAAGCAGTTCTTCTTTTACGCTTCCGGAGAAAGACATTTCTTCCCGTCCTTTTCTATATCTCTATGTTCCACCCGGATTCCGTATTCTTCATTTTCCTCCAGGCGATGATACAATTCATTGGCAAGGGTTACGGAACGATGCTTGCCTCCTGTACACCCCACTGCAATAACCAGCTGGGTCTTTCCCTCTGAAATATAGTTTGGCAGCAAAAAGCGAATCATATCCTCCAGCTTATCTGAAAATGTATGCGCCAGTTCGAATCCCATCACATAATCCCGCACCGGAGCGTCATTACCGCTTAATGGGCGTAGATTTTCCAGATAATATGGATTGGGCAGAAAACGCACGTCAAATACCAGATCTGCGTCCTGGGGAATTCCATACTTAAACCCAAAAGAAAGCACAGTTACCATCAGGTTCTTAAATTCCCTGTTTTCCACAAAAATTTTCTCCAGCTCTGCCTTCAGCTCTCTGGTAAGAAGTTTACTGGTATCCAGAATATAATCTGCGTATTCTTTGAGAGTTCTCAGCCTTTCTCTCTCCATACGAATACCATCGTCCACTCTTCCATTTCCTGCCAAAGGGTGGCTGCGTCTTGTTTCCTTATATCTCCTTACCAGAGTATCGTCATCTGCGTCCAGAAAGAGAACTTCCACTCCCAGTCCCGGGATCTGAATATTTTCCAGAACAGATACCAGCTCGTCCAGAGATTTTCCGCTTCGGATATCCACACCCAGGGCTACCTTTTCAATTTCCCCGGGACCGCCGTCCCGAACCAGTTGTATAAACTTGTCAATCAGGGGTACGGGCAGATTGTCCACGCAGAAATATTCCATATCCTCAAGCATTTTAAGCGCCGTACTTTTCCCCGCGCCTGACATACCTGTTACAATTACAAACCGCATACTTCCTCCTAAAATTCTCCTAAAAACCGCACTTCCGGCTCAAGCTCTACTCCAAACTTTTCTTTTACCTGCCGCTGTACCTCATGAATCAAATCCAACACATCTTTTGCTGTGGCATTGCCCTTATTCACTACAAATCCGCAGTGCTTTTCTGACACCTGAGCGCCGCCTATGGAAAAGCCGCGAAGCCCTGCGTCCATAATCAACTTTCCGGCAAAATATCCTTCCGGTCTTTTAAAGGTGCTGCCCGCGCTTGGCATATCCAGAGGCTGCTTGCTCACTCTGCGCTCTTTATAATCGTCCATCTTTTCCTGAATGGCTTTTCTATCGCCTCGGCGAAGCTTTAACACAGCAGACGCCACAATGTATCCCTTTTCCTTTACAATACTGGTTCTGTATCCCATTTTCATTTCCTCCAGGGACAGGGTAAGAAGCTCGCCCTCCTGAGTCAGCACAGTAACGGATTCTACAATATCCTTCATTTCTCCGCCGTAAGCGCCTGCATTCATCATCACAGCGCCGCCTATGGTTCCCGGAATCCCGGATACCTCTTCCATTCCCCCAAGACCCGCTTCCATAGCCTCCTTGGCAGTTTTAGAAAGAAGGGCGCCTGCTTTTACATGAATCCGCTCTCCTTTTATGGAAATATCGCTGAAATTTTTCCATAACTGAATCACAACGCCTCTGTATCCCCTGTCACTGACCAGAAGATTACTTCCGTTCCCCTGCACGAAAAAGGGAAGATGCTCCTCTCTGCAAATCTGGACAACCTTTTGCAACTCCTCTGTGCTGTGAGGACAGAGGTAATAATCCGCCGGTCCCCCGATACGAAAGGTCGTATGGTTTTTCATCGGTTCCTTCCATTTTACATTATCACTTCCCAGACAGCTGCAAAAGCGATTTTCTATCTTATTTTCCATCTATCTACCTCTTCTATTTATTTTTGAAACACCAAATCCCGAATCACTTCTCCGGCAATCATAAGACCTGCCACCCCTGGTACAAAGGACACGCTCGCAGGAACCGGTCTTTTGCTGCCGCTTCTGACTTCTAAGGGTTCTTCTTTTCGTTTTTTCTTATCCACGGTTTCTGTAGAAAACAGAACCTTGACCTTTTTGATTCTGCGCTTTTTCAGTTCTGTCCGCATAACCTTTGCCAGAGGGCAGACGCTGGTCTTGGAGATATCTGCAATCTGAAAGCAGGACGGATTTAACTTGTTTCCCGTTCCCATACAGGAAATCACCGGAACCTTGGCCTCCTTTGCCTTTTCTATCAGAAGCAGCTTGGCAGATACGGTGTCTACTGCATCAATCACATAATCAAAGGCTGTAAAATCAAACAGCTCTGCCGTTTCTCCGTTAAAAAAAGTATCGTAGGTATGAACAACAGCGTCCCGATTAATGTCCAGAATCCTTTCCTTTGCCACTAGCACCTTTTTTCTGCCCATGGTAGAGCGCAGTGCCACCAGCTGCCTGTTTAAATTTGTAAGACTTACCTCATCATGGTCCACCAGCGTCAGGGAGCCTACTCCTGCTCTTGCCAAAGCTTCTACCACATAAGAGCCTACTCCGCCGATACCAAAGACTGCAATCCGGGAATCTGCCAGCTTCTGAATCCCTTCCCTTCCTAATAGTTCTTCTGAACGTGAGAATGCATGCAGCATTTTCCGTTTCCTCCTGTATCTGTAATCTCTTTGTTTTTCACTGTAATCCTTTCTATTATACTATTGATTGCTGTAAATGTATAGCTTAGTTTTCCCGGGATTTTTAAAAACAGGGCTGCAATACGAATTTTCTATCGTACTGCAACCCTGTTTCGGCTTCTTCCATTTTAAAAATAAGTATAATTTTTTGGCTTTTCACTCCACCCAATGGCATTTTGAATATCCTGCCCATAGCTTCTGTTACTGAGTTCCATTCTTTCTGTCCATAAAAAAGAGGACAGGGGAATGGCTCCCATGACAAGAGAGGATAAATCTGCAATTCCGGTCTTTAACACCACGTCAGGTTCCCGGTCTTTGGTAAGAAGCACCTTATCTCCCTGCACACGAAGGAGGACGCTGGTATTGTTCTCTTCCATAAAATCGTCTTCTACCTGCAGTTCCATGGTGAATTCCCGTCTTGCAGGGCGTTCACAGTGATTCTGCAAAGCAAAATATTTCTTCACGTCCAGGATTCGAAACATGTATCCCATGTTCTTTCTTCCGATTTCCTGAATCGCCCCATCAAAGGCACGGTTTTCTCCGCTGTCCGGATTGGTAAAGAGCATATGAAAATCTTCCTCATAAGTATAAATCCGCACCCGCTCAATCTGGTCTGTCTGAGAGGCAAAAAAGGTGAGAAACTGTTTCATGGTTTCCATATCTTCGCATACCAGTTCCCGTACAGCCAAATCATGATACATGTCTGTGTAATGGTCTACCTCTACAAATTCAAAGGTGAGATATCCGGTGATTCTGCCTTCTCTTCTGCACACCACCACATACGGCATATCAAAAATACGGTGTCTGTCCATAAAGGAATGAATGGTGGCGCCATGGGTTTTCTTCGCATAGTTTCTGTAAAATTCCAGAATTTCCTCTTCCTCCTCCGGTCTTGCATAGGACAAACAGGATTTATCTCCATAGGAACGGATATACTGAGGTTTTGGAGAATACATCATGGTTTCGTTGCAGTAACCAAATCCCATTTTGCGGTAAAAAGCGGGATTAAAGGGGTGCAGCGCTGCCACGGTTCTCCCCGTTTTTGCAAAGGCGCCCAGACCCACGCGAATCAGATTCTTTGCCACATGCTCCTTTTTGTGCAGGAAGTTGGTGGAAACGTAGGCAGTACCTCCCATTTCCATCAGCTTTCCTCTTACATTCACCTCAAAATCCATTAAAAGAGAAGAACCAATCAGATTTCCATTGTCGTCAAAACAGCCCAGATAGCGCCCTTCCTCAGGCTTTTTCAATTCTCCTGCCATATTGTGAAGCAGCGCCTCCGGGGTTTTAGACGGAAAACCGGTGATTACATTTCTCGCAAGCTGCGCTTCTTCTTCAGATTGTACAAAGCGAATGTCCATGCTGTTCTCTCCTTTTACTGCCAGTCTGCCGGATATACAAAGTATGCGTATCTGGCTTTTGAAGGTGTCTGGAAATGAATATGGGAGTTTTTCGGAATATAGATAATATCTCCCGGATTTCCGGTTACCACACGTCCGTCAATTTCAATTTCTAACACACCGTCAATGACCATATCGTATTCATCATAAGTCAGCGTCCATTCAAAACTGGTGTGATCCAGTTCCATAATGCCACAGCCCATTCTGGGGGCTTCCTCCAGAGTAACTACATCCTTTAAGGACACGCCCTCCTGTTCAAAGGGTTCGCATTTTACTGTACTTGTCTGAATCTTTAAGATACCGCTTGGATCTTTTTCTTTTACAAAGTCTTCTTTTTCGGCTTCCGGCTTTGCGGATTCTGCCAGAACTCTTTTTACTACCTCACGGATAAGCTCTTCACTTACATTCATTTCTGTCACCTCTCCTTTCGGCTTTTTCCTGTGTCTGTCTTTTATTCTTCACTTTCTGTCTGTGTACTCTGTACTTTAGATAACAGCTTCGGTGAAAGAATATTGGCAAGAATCAGGGCTGTGATACCTGCCACCAGCTTTCCTACAATAACCGGGAAAATCATTTCAGAGTTTACACCAGCGGTAAATCCAAGGTGGTCACCGAATACAAAGGCTGCACTTACTGCAAATGCAACGTTTAACAGTTTTCCTTTTGGATTCATCTTGTCCATAATGTTAAACATGGCAATGTTGTTTGCCAGGGTTGCTACCAGACCTGCAGAACCATTTTCGTCCATACCGAATTTCTTACCCAGCGCATTTAATGCTTTGCCAAAGGTACGGGTAATCCACAGTACCATAGGAAAGGCGCCGATTAACACGATAGAAATCTGTCCACAGGTTAAAAGTCCGGATTCCAGAGGAATCACACCATCTGCATTTGGCTCTACCATAATGTTGAACAACGGGAATTTAATCTTTGTCTGATACTCAAAAACAGCGATGGCGGTAAGAGCAGTAATGACAACCGTTACCCCTGTACCGAATTTATTAAATCCGCTGATCATCTTCGCCGGTGCAAACCACAGACCAAGAACAATCAGACCTGCAATGATAATAACCGGAATCAGGTTTACCAGGATTGTCAGAATATTAATCTTGTACTGTGTCATGTTCATAACCAGACCACCTACGATACAACCGATCGGAATGGTAATCATACCTGCAAGAATACCTGCTCCAAGGTATGGTCTGTCTTTCTTTTTAATAATGGAGAGCGCTACCGGAATGGTAAATACCAGAGTAGGACCCATCATGGTTCCCAAAATCAGGCCTGAGAAATTTCCCAGTGTTTCTGTTTCTGCCAACTCCATAGCCAAAGGATATCCACCCATGTCACAGGCCAAAAGTGTTGTTGCAAACATAGAAGCATCTGCACCCAGGAGCTCATAAATTGGCACAATAATGGGCTTCAATAAAATCGCCAGCACCGGCGCTGCCGCTACAACGCCTGCCATTGCCATTGCCAGAGGACCCATGGCATTAAAGCCTTCTTCAAACTGTTCACCGTATCCATGTTTGTTGCCGCGCATTTTGTCTACTGCGCCTACAATCATGAAAATCATCATAACTAAAATAATTACTGAGTTAATAGACAAATTAGAAACCCAATCTTTAATACTTTGTGTAAAAACCTCGACATTTGTAATATTGTTAATTAATTCCTGAAACATACTTGCCTCCTCCTGCTGCCTCCAAAAGGCGGCAGCCTTTTTGTCGTCTTTTAAGGTGTGTTTACAGCAAGGACTGGAACACCTGAGGGGACGGACGCGGAATTACCGTGCTTTCCACATACAGGTCTTTATCCTGTTTCGCTGCTGCTACGGCTGCCCTCACAGCTCCCACATCTCCTGTCAAAGTCACAAAACCTTTTCCTCCGATTGCGTATCCGATACGCACCTCTATCAGCGTAATATTCGCTGCTTTTGCTGCTTCATCTGCTGCCAGAATCGCTGAAGCCACAGAGTAAAATTCCAGAACACCCACGGCTCCTGGATTTTCTACTGTCACTGTTCCCGTAAGCGCGGGAATAAGCTGCTCATGCACATTGGAAATCCTGAGGGAATCCACCACATAAGCGCCTCCCTTTGCCAGCCCTTCCTCCATGGCTGCTTTCACATCTCCTGTATCGCCGCCTACAATGATAATATATTTTCCCGGACAAACTGTGGAAGAGCGTATCAAATCAACCTGTGCGGCCTTTACCATAAAGTCACTGGTTTCAATTCCTCTTGCAATGCTGGACAGTTCCACCATACCGATTGCTTTGCCCATGCTTTATACCTCCTCTCCACAGATTCTGATATATGTATCTGTCACTTCTTTTACAATACCTGCCATTCCTGTATGAATATTCACGGAAAGTCCTTCTGCCGCCTGGGCTACCAGAGCATTCTTTTCTACCCGCTCCCCTACATGTACGGCTGCCAGCGCCGGCTTGCCGATATGCTGGGAAAGAGGAATCCTGCATTCTTTTACAGACAGTTTTCTTTCCTCAGGCAACTCATGGGTCACATAAGGCGTCAAATCCAGTCTGGCAATGAGCCGCTCTGTCGGAATCTTTCGATTTTCTATACCCTCTCTGGCTTGTGGCCGCATATTTCTTTCCGGATTGATTCCCTTTTCCCTTAACAGACCCTTGGCATATTCGTTCATCTTTCTGGGGGAGAGCCCCATAGGACATGCAAACATTTCGCACACGCCGCAGCTGCAGCAGTTTACTGCACTGCCAAAGGCTGCTTCAAATTCTGTCGCATCTGTGAGCATGCTTTCTCTCCACAGATTTCTCATAACCACGTTTGGTCTTATTTCATGTCCCAGCATAAAACGCGGGCACATATCTGTACACATTCTGCACTGGATACAGGCTGCCGCCGCCTGGCGAATCATACGCTCCCTTGGCAGCTCGCTTCTCTTTACCAGATAATGGTCTTTTGGCAATACCAGAAGATTTCCCGTAGTCTTTGTGACACAGGCTTTTTTGATTTCTTCCTCTGTTTTTAACATCTTTCCCATCATGGGACCGCCCAGAATCACGGCGTACTCCCGTTCTGTGAGTTTTGCGCTTTCCAGTATCTGTGTAATCGGTGTTCCTAAAGGCACATGATACATACCGGTGTGGCTGACAGCGCCTGTAACGGAAAGATATTTTTCCGAAACAGGCTTTCTCTCCAGGGCATCTGCAATGGATAGCACGGTTCCCACATTGTCTACTACACAGCCTACGTCCAGAGGCAGACCTCTTTCCGGAACACTTCTTCCGGTAACCTCCTGCACAATCACCTGCTCATCTCCTGCAGGATAAAAGGTTCTCATGCCGAAAATCTCTACCTTTGCATTCTGACGGTCTATCTCCTGCTGCAGGGCAGCAATTTCTCTTTTATATTTTGCCTTTGTGGCAATAACGCAGTGGGCTGCCTCCAGATGTTCGGCAACCAACACCGCTGTCCTGATAATTCGTTCGGGAAATGTTCGACAGAGATATTTATCGGTTTCAATGAGAGGCTCACATTCCGCTGCATTGATGATAAAATATTCTGCCTTTGCATTCAGCTTTACATAAGTGGGAAAACCGGCGCCGCCGGCTCCCACAATTCCCGCTTCCTTGATGGTTTCTACGAAACTCATAGCATCACCGCTTTCCGCTTAAATCAGATTTTCCTCAATTTCCTGGTCATCTACAATTCCCACCACTGTAGCGTCTACGGGAATATCACTTCCCCCTGCCGCAGTCCGGGCAGAACTTCCGCCTACATAAATCACTTTTTCTCCCACGCCTGCACCAATTATATCTGCCGCAATAATGGGATATTCAATGGCCTTATCATCCAGCAGGTTTATGGGCTGAATGACCAGCAGCTTTAAACCTGCCAGCTTTTCCTCTTTTCTGGTTGCCCAGATATTTCCAATCACTTTTCCTGTTTTCATAGGCGCTGTTCTCTCTTTCCTGAGGAGATTTCTCTGCGTTCTATGAGCATTTTATGCTTTTTGGCATATTCTTTTGCAAGGTCGGATAAAATGGCTTTCTCTTGTATCAGTACCCGCTTTATCCGCTGATTTCCAAGGGCAATCATATCTTTTTCTGTGATGATTTTCTTGTCCAGCGCTGCTTCTTTTAATTCCGGCTCCGGGTCTTTCACAGCTTCTTTGACCGGTTCGCAAGCTAAGCTACCGCCGCATTCCCTGCTTTCGCAGGTGTTTTCGCTGCATTCCTGCTTACTCTCCTGCTTCTCTTCTTTCCCGGCTCCGTGAAGAATCAAATCTGCCATGTGTTCATGAGGGGCAATCACCATGCCGCTGTCTGTCAGAAGCTGCAGATTTTCCTCTAATCGCTGATAAAAGGCTTTGGGCGCTGTGTTCGCATATCGGTAAAGCTCAATGCCCTCTCTGGCAGCGTAGATTTTCTTTCCTTCCAGAAGCGCCTGTCCCAAAAGCCTGGTAAAACCATTGTCCAGGATACCGTGAGCTACTTTTCCAAGGGCTTCGTTGGACAGCGTATATAAAACCACGCCTTCATAATCCTTCATGCAGCACTGATAATCTGTAAGCATGGCGCATTCCATACAATAATATCCGGCAAGTTCTGTATGCTCCAAAGTTTCATGACAAATGGTTCCATGGTCTTCCGTCAGCACCAGAAGGGACGGAAGAGCTTCCTTTTCTTCCTCTGTTGTGTTTGCCTTTGCCTGGGCTTCCTTTAACTTTTCCTGCACTCTTTTACAGATTTCATTTAACAGTTCTGTGTCCACGCGTTTCTCCTCCTTTCTGCATTTTTCTGCCTGCTTTACTCAGGCTGACAGTTCATGGCAATCCCTGCCGGAGTCACCAGGAAGGGATTCTCCGGTTTGACTGTCCGGATACCTGTTTCTTTTTCTATGATTTTTTCAATCCCTGTGAGGCAGCAGGTACCGCCACACAGGTAAATGGTATCAATGTCTTTCCCTTTTACATAACGGTTGATAATGGTTGCAATTTTCTCTACCACGGCTTTTAAAACCGGAAGAATTTCTTTGTGTCTGCTATAATCCTGTTTGATTGCCTCTGCTTCTTCAAAGGTAACGTGATAATTTCCCGCAAGCACCAATGAAAGATGGGTGCCTCCTGTAGGCTCGTCCTCCACCTGCACTACTTTTCCGTCCTTTAAAATGGCAAGTCCTGTAGTTCCTCCGCCAATGTCTACAATCACGCCGTCCTGAATCTTATAGACCGCGTTTGCAGAGCTTGGCTCATCTAAAATTGCGGAAACTTCAAAGCCTGCCCCTTCTGCCAGATAGCAGTGGGTTTTGGTACTGCTCTCCGTACCTGCCGGCATGGCAATGGCACAGTTTACCAATTCCTGTCCGATTCTCTTTTCCAGCTTTTCCTTTAAGCGGCGTACAATGTCAAGGGCGCCTGAATAGTCTACCACAACACCGTCCCGCAAAACGCTGGCTGCCTGCTTTTCACATGCCACCGGATTGTTTTCTTCATCTAATACTACAAGAACAATGTAGGCAGTTCCCAAATCCAGCCCTACCTTTAATTTTCCTTTGAAAGGAAAGGTCTTTGTTTCTGATTCTGCCACACATTTCATAAATTCTTCCACTTGCCTGATATCCATACTGCAACTGCACTCCTTACTCTCTCCGTATAATCTTGCCCAGGGTAAATCCCTTTACTGACGCTGCATTTGCCTCGTCAAAATCTATATGCATTTTGAAATTAAATGCATCGCTGACACGGATAATCACATCATCAAAGGTCACAGGACGCTCGGTTAATATTTTTACGCTTACATGCTCTTTATCTGAAAGCTGCAGTCTTTCTGCCACCTCTGTGGGAACGTGAATGTGGTTATGCGCCACAATGGTTCCCTCGGAAATGGCAATGCTGCCTGCCGGTCCCTCGATAATCATAGGAGCAGAGTCCTTCACATCTCCGGATTCCCGAAGAGGCGCCTGTACTCCCAGTGCCACGCAGTCGCTTACGGAAAGCTCCACCTGAGTCGCCTTCCGTACAGGGCCAAGCACTGCCACCCGTTCCTTTTTCCCTTTGGGTCCAATGAGGGTTACGCGCTCCTCGCTTAAATACTGTCCCTTTTGGGAAAGGGGACGCTTCTCATGAAGCACCTGACCTTTTCCGAAAAGTTTTTCCACATCTTCCTGGGTCAGATGTACATGGCGGGCGGAAACCTCCACCTCCACCAGTCCTGCGTTTGTGATTGTGTCCAGCACTTTTCTAATCAGTTGTTCCATGCTTACTCCTTATAGGCTTCTGCCAGGTATTTGCACATAATAATGTGCATGGCACTGGACATTCTGTTTAATTCCTCAATAATATCTTCTCTGGCATAGGTTCTGCCCTCATGGAAAGCCGTGGCGGCTGCCACTTCCACTTCCCGGACAGCGGCTCTTAACTGATTTAAAAGCGCATATGCCTTTCCCAGGGTGTAATCCGGAAGCACCATCTGCTTAATCTTGTAGAACTTCATAGGATTGTGAGAATGCTCTCTAAGTTCTGCATGGCTTAACCCGATAATGAATTCTCTGCGAAACGGCTCATTCATAACATCACACCGCATCATTTCTCTCAGACTTACCAGAACGTCCTGCAAATCATCGATGAGCTTCTGGGATTCTCCCATTTCCAGAAGAAGGGTCTGGTTTAGAACAAAAAGTGTTTCCAGACTATCCAGCTTTCCTCTGAAAAAAATCCTTTTATGGTCTTTTGGCACTAAGGTATTGCCGTACAAATGGGTCATATGCTCCGGTTTCTCGTAATAGTAAGCCCCTGTATCATAATCCACAAATTTCGGCTTTGCCTCTTTTTCCACCTGCACCTCCGGCATAGGAAGCACCTTGGTTGCCTGAATCTCCGGCTTCTCTGCGGTCTGTTCTTCCTCTGCTTTCTTTACCAGGTTCTTTTTCCCTTTCCCGTCCTCAATACGGATTTTGCACTGCTGCAGATATTCTCTTGCGGCCGGAGAGAGGATTTTTCCCTCCGGTACGGTATAGGCTTCCGGGGTAGATGCCCGAAGCTCGCTGCGTAATATGGCTTCTGTTATCACTTTCATATCAGGTAATCCACCTCCTCTCCTGCTGACGGACTGTGGCATCAAAGGAACTTTTTATCCCTCTCACGCCCAGTCCCACCAGCCTGCCTTCTTAATTTAAGATTATTTTGTAAGAGAAGGTAAAATTCCTTCCACCTCTTCGTGTGGTCTTGGGATTACATGAATGGATACCAGCTCGCCTACGCGCTCTGCTGCCGCTGCTCCTGCGTCTGTAGCTGCCTTTACAGCTCCTACGTCACCTCTTACCATAACGGTCACAAGACCTCCGCCTACATGTTCTTTTCCGATTAAGGTTACGTTTGCTGCCTTTACCATTGCATCTGCTGCTTCAATTGATGCAACCAGTCCTTTTGTTTCAATCATTCCTAACGCCTGCTGTGCTGCCATAATAGATTCCTCCTTATTTCCTCTTCCCTATTTTATAATCTGTTTACAGAAGGCAGAATTGCTTCTACTTCTTCGTGTGGTCTTGGGATTACATGAATGGATACCAGTTCGCCTACGCGTTCTGCTGCCGCTGCTCCTGCGTCTGTGGCTGCTTTTACAGCTCCTACATCGCCTCTTACCATAACGGTTACAAGGCCTCCGCCTACATGTTCTTTTCCGATTAAGGTTACGTTTGCTGCCTTTACCATTGCATCTGCTGCTTCAATTGATGCAACCAGCCCTTTTGTTTCAATCATTCCTAACGCCTGCTGTGCTGCCATAATAATTCCTCCTTATCTCTATCCTTTATGAATTCTGAAGACGCTTGATAATCTCGCTTACCACTGCGTCAATGTCAATATCGTCAAATTTCTGCGGCTTGCAGATACCTTCTGAACAATCCGGAAGAGTTCCTTTAATATCCTCCAATTCTGAAAGCCCTTCTGCCACATAGCGCAGGTTCATTAAATGCTTTGGCCCTACGTTTTCTGAGGTTGCGCTTCCGCCAACTGCGCCGCAGCCCAATGTCAGAGCCGGCTGCAGCCCCGTAGTTCCTCCGATTCCGCCAAGAGCGCTTGGAGTATTTACAATAATTCTGGACGCCGGGATTCTCTGTGCAAAATAAGTTACCATATTTTCATCTTTGGTATGCATGGAGAAGGTATGTCCTGCTCCTTCGTAGTGCAGAATCTCTGTACACAGCTCACAGATTTCTACATAGGACGGGGCTGTGTAAAAGGCCAATATGGGAGCCAGCTTTTCGTTGGAGTACGGGTGTCCCCTGCCAATGCCGGTTTCCTCTGCCACCAGCACTCTGGTTCCCTCCGGCACCTCGATGCCTGCCAAATCTGCAATCACCCTTGCGGATTTTCCTACAATCATAGGATTCATAGTACCGTTGGCTCTTAAAATAAAGCTTCCCAGCTTTTTAATCTGCTCCGGTGTCAGGAAATAAGCGCCCTGACGTTCCATTTCTGCCTGTACCTCTGCCCGCATCTCTTCGTCGCAGACCACAGACTGTTCAGAAGCACAAATGGTACCGTTATCAAAGGTTTTAGAATCCAGAATCCGTTTTACTGCCAGCTTCACATCTGCCGTTTTTTCGATATAAGCCGGACCGTTTCCCGGACCCACTCCAATGGCAGGGGTTCCTGAAGAATAAGCAGCCCTTACCATGGCAGAGCCTCCGGTTGCCAGTATCATGGATACGTCCGGGTGACGCATGAGATTGTCGGTTGCCTGTATGGTAGGAATTGTAATACAGGATACCAGGTTTTCATTTCCTCCTGCTTCTACAATCGCCTGACGGATTACCTTCACAGTTTCCAGAATACAGTTTCTGGCGTTTGGGTGTGGAGAAAATACAATGGCATTTCCCGCTTTAATGGCAATCTCTGCTTTATATAATGCGGTTGAGGTAGGGTTTGTAGAAGGAATCAGTCCCGCAATTACCCCTACCGGAACTGCAATGGTACGGATTTTTCTTTCCTCGTCCCGTTCCAGTTCCCCAATGGTTTTCATATCTTTTATATGTTGGTATACGCCGTCGCTGGCGAATACATTTTTGATTACTTTGTCAGCCTCTACGCCGAATCCGGTTTCTTCATGAGCCAGCTTTGCCAGGCGCTGTGCATTTCTCACGCCTGCCTGTGCGACAGATTTCACGATTCTGTCCACCTCTGCCTGACTCTTTGCTGCCAATTCCTGCTGTGCAGCCTTTGCCTTTTCTACCAGTTCGCGCACTTCCTGTACTGACAAAAGGTCTTTGTCATATAACTGCATAATCTACCTCTTTTCTCCGGTAAATTTCAGGACCGCGTCAATCAAATCCTGTTTCTTTGCAAAGCGGATTTCCTGTGGGGTCATATTGGTGATTTTCAACTCCCGTGCCAGAGATCTCAGCTTTGCCACGGTCATCTTTTTCATCTCTTCCCCGGTATAAGTCTGCTTTATGTCTGCCGGATATTCTGTCACGCTTTCTTTGAACTCCTGTACGGGCTGCTCTTTTTGTTCCTCAGTAAAGGATTCTTTCGATGCTTCTGTAGGAGATTCTGTCTGTTCTTCTGACAATACTTCTGCCGGATTTTCCGTCTGTTTTTCAGAAAGTGTTTCTGTAGAAGATTTTTCCGCCTCTTCCATATGAGCTTTTTCGAAATTATCTGCCGTATCAACAGTTTTTTCTTCACTTTCTTCCTGTCTGCTGCTCTCCTGGTTCAAACTCTGGTCTGCAGCGGTACACTTCCTGTTCCCATGTTCAGGGTGTGCAGTGAGTATGCTCTTTACAGAATCGTCCGGTCGCGGAATCACATGGACGCTGACTACTTCTCCCACTCTTTCGGCAGCGGCTGCGGCTGCGTCCACCGCAGCCTTTACCGCACCTACATCACCTTCTATCAGAACGGTCACCAGACCGCCTCTTACCCGAACCACATCTACCAAAGATACATTGGCAGCCTTTAATGCACTGTCCAAAGCTTCGACTGCTGTAAGGTAGCCGTATGTTTCAATCATTCCCAGTGCATTCATGGTTTACCTTCTCTCTTATTCTCTGGGGTTCTCAGCTACAAATTCCACTGCTGCTGCAAAAGCATCGCAGGCAGCCTTACAAGCAGACTGGCTTCCTGTCAGAAGCGCGCCTCCAAAGTTGGTTTCTGACGGCGGTGCATACAATACGCACATTTTCACATCTGCTGCCTTTAAAGCTGCATCTACACCGTACATTGCTTCCAGCGGCGGTGCAATCAGATAAGCCAGAGCTTCGCCTTCCTGAATACCGGCGCCTTCGGAAAGATAGGAACCTGTTCTGGAAATGCACTGTGCATAATAAATAATGGAATCATCGTCATTTGCGGAAATAAAGTATGCCTGGTTTTCAATCACGTCCACACAGGCTTCCAGTCCACTTTTTACTTCTGCCGGATTAGGACCTGCCAGGATACCGATGATTTCTCCTGCCAGCTTTGTGTTCGCATTGGCTGCGCCTGCGTAGAAACTCTTTGCATAAACAACCTTTACATCTGCTTTTTTTGTTGCCTCATCAAGGGCTGTATAAGTAACGTCATCACTGTCTGCAGTAACCAGAGCCAGAGATTTCATGCCCGGTTCCAGATTCAGCTCTTTTGCCATATCCGGGCTGACGTTTGGAATAATTTTTGATGCAAGAACGGTAGCTCTTACGGGATCTCGTTTCATGGATTTTCCTCCTCTTACTCTCTGAATTTATTTACGCTTATGTTAATCCTTACAGCTTCAAATCAGTTCCGCTTGCCTTGTTGTCCAGAATCTTTTTAATAATATCTGCAATATGTGCGCCTGCCTCAGCCGGTATGGTTCCAGCCTTGTGAATATTGGAAACAACGGTTCGTCTGGCTTCTGGCATTCCCACGGTTGCTTTGTATGCAATGTATGCAGACATGGATTCTGCGGTAATCAGTCCCGGACGCTCTCCAATCAATACACAGGTAACGTCTGCGCCTGTAATTTCAGAAACCTGATCCATAGCGCCTACGCGTCCGTATTTTACAAAGAACGGAACACCTGTATCAATACCGTAGCTCTTTAATCCCTGCTCAATTGCCGGAAGCACGTCGCCTACATTGGCTGCAACTGCTGCGGAACTCAGACCGTCTGATACGAAAATCTGAACTGTTGGGTTCATTCTGCATTTTTCTTTAATAGTTTTTACTGCCTCATCGTCCAGCTTTCTTCCCAAATCCGGACGGGTCAGATATACGTCTTTGTTTTCGCACTGTGTCTTTACAGAGAACAGTCCCATGCTGTCAATGAAGCCCTGGTCTACATCAGAGAATACTGCGTCCTGTGCAGCAGAGTGTGCTGCCCGGAACTGCAGTACAGGGTCTGTTTTATATCTTGCGCCTGCCTTGCCGATTCCCAGACGGCAGGGTGCGTACTGTTTCAAATCATAATATGCTTCTTTATTTACCGGGTCTTTTACCAGATACTGTTTGCGGATATCCACTTCTGTCACGTCAGGAATACAGCCTTCTTCGATTTCCGGTTCTTTTTGGCAGGACGCACAGCCTGTAACCGCGGTTTCATTTTCTTCTTTTTTAGAATCCAGGTTCATTTCCTGCAGAACCTGTGCAATGATTGTTCTTAAATCGTTTTCGTTTACCAAGATATGCTACCTCCTATTTCAAAAATACTGACGCATCTCCTGCAAGCGGTGTCAGCTTGCCGTCTTTGGAGAATCCCATTTTTTCCAGCCACATATCAAATTCGCGGATTGGACGAAGTCCGAATACCTCTCTTAAGCTGGCTGCTTCGTGATAACCGGTACACTGGTACATCAGCATACAGTCATCGCCTTCCGGAACACCCATGATGTAGTTGCAGCCTGCTGCCACCAGAAGGGTTGCCAGATTTTCAATATCATTCTGGTCTGTCTTCATATGATTGGTGTAGCATGCGTCGCAGCCCATAGGAATACCAGTAAGTTTGCCCATAAAGTGGTCTTCCAGCCCTGCACGGGTTACCTGTTTGGAATCGTAAAGATATTCCGGTCCGATAAAGCCTACAACTGTATTTACCAGGAATGGATTGTATCTCTTTGCAAATCCATAGCATCTTGCCTCCATAGTTACCTGATCCCAGCCATTATGGGCTTCAGAGGAAAGCTCGGAACCCTGTCCTGTTTCAAAATACATCACATTCGGTCCTGTACTGGTAGCTTCCCGCATCATCATATCGTGAGCTTCGTCCAGCATGGAGGCAGTCAGGCCAAAAGCTTCATTTCCCTTCTGGGAACCTGCAATAGACTGGAAGCACAGGTCGATTGGCGCATGCATTTTCCGAACAGCTTCCATCTGTGTAGTCACATGTGCAAGCACACAGATTTGAGTGGGAACTTCCCATTTATTCTTAAATTCATCAAAGCTTTTCAGGATTCTGGCTACGCTCTCTACTGAATCATCAACCGGGTTCAGACCAATTACCGCATCGCCGCAGCCAAGGCTTAAACCTTCCATAACAGATGCCATAATACCCTTTGGATCATCTGTGGTATGGTTTGGCTGCAGACGGGAGGAGAAGGTTCCCGGAAGTCCGATGGTAGTATTGCAGTGTGCGGAAATTCTGATTTTCTTTGCTGCGTAAATCAAATCCAGATTACTCATCAGCTTGCAGACAGCAGCTACCATTTCACTGGTAAGACCTCTGGAAGCACGTTTGATCATATCTCCTGTGGTTTCTGTATCTAAAATCCACTCTCTGAACTCTGCCACTGTTTTGTTTTTATGTTCTCTGTAAATCGCTTCGTTTACGCCGTCCTGAATGATTCTGGTTACTTCGTCTTCTTCGTAAGGTACTGCCGGATTGTTTCTCAAATCCTCCAATGTAATGTGAGAAAGCACTACCTTGGCTGCTACACGCTCTTCTGCTGATTCTGCTGCAATTCCTGCCAGCTTGTCACCGGATTTCTCTTCATTGGCCTTTGCCATAACTTCCCGAAGAGATTTAAATTCATATACTTTTCCAAATAATTTAGTTTTAAGAATCAACTCATTTCACCTCTACTTTTCTATACTTCCCTTGCTGCTCCTTTTGTCAGCCTCAGGAATTAAAAATCAGTGTTTTCGTTACCACCGGCACCACATGCCCGTCTGCAACAGGCTCGCCGATGTCAATATAATCCCCGCTCTGTGCATGGATTCCGTCAATACAAATCACATCTTTTTTTCTCTCCAACAGGACATTTAAGGCATTTCCAAGAACCTTGGCAATATCATTTTCAATGACTAAAATCAACGGATAGGAACCCTTTATCACTCTGTCCGCTCCCCTGATAAGCAGCGCCGCCAGCTCCTGAATCTGTTGAAAGCTGGTGTGGTACTGACCGGAAAAAGCAATGGCAAGCTGTTCCAGTTCTCCCTCGGATTCATAAAGGGTCAGTCCTTTTTCTATGGCTTCTGCAAACAACTGCGGATTCTGCTCTTCCTCCTCAGAGACCTTTAGCACCGGAATATTTTTAATGGGCAGCTTTTCTCTTGCATAGCTGATGGTACTTCCACTGACGTCTGTGGTATGGGTTCCTGCCCCTACTACGGTTGCCCTTATGGTTTCTGCTGCAGGATAGATTTTTACTTTCTGAAAAGCGGTACAGTTTTTGACTGCTCTTGCCAACAGGATTCCGATATCACCATAGCGGAACATATCACCCTCCTCATGGAGCATACAGTCCGCCACACCGCCGGAAAAAGTCACTGCCTGAATCTCAGGCTGCCTCTTCAGGGGTGTTCCCGCATTGGTGTAAAGTTCTCTATGGAAGCTATCCGGCTCTTCTATGTACAGAGCCATGGCAAGCTGCTCTGCCATGTATTCGCAAACCCGGTATAAGGTGCTTTCATTTGCTGCATCTCCCACCTGAATCTGAATGCCATGATTGGCTGCCAGTTTCTGAATAGACGGAAACAGATAGGAAATCTTTCCGTTCTCTATCTTAATCAGCCTTCCTCCAATGTCCAGACAACTGGTTCCCTTTAACACACCCTTCTGGAAAAAGGCAATATTGCTGGTGCCTCCGCCAATATCAATGTTTGCCACAACCTCCCGCTTCTCCTCTGAAATCCTGTCGCTTCCCGCTCCTTTTGCAGAAAGTACAGATTCCAAATCCGGACCCGCAGTTGCCACAACAAAATCTCCTGCCATGTCGCTTAAGGTTTCCAATACACTGTTAGCATTTTGCTTTCTGGCTGTTTCTCCGGTAATAATAACTGCTCCGGTCTGCAGATCCTCCGGCTTTCTGCCTGCCTTTTCATACTCTCTGCGAATAATCTCTTTTACCTTCCCGGCATCTATCTCTGTCTGAGATTTTAACGGAGTAAAGTAAATTCCGCTTCGGTAAACAACCTCTTTGTCTACAATACTGATTCTGGGTACTGTATAATTACTTGCCAGATTCTCTATGGTCAGCCTGCTGAATATCAACTGGGTGGTCGATGTCCCAATGTCAATTCCCACGCTTAATATTGTTTCCTGCAAAGATTATCCCTTCCTTTCATGCTCACTTTGAAATGCTGATAAGGTCTGCTGTTTCGTTGATAAAATCAAAGCTTACTTCTGTTCCCTTTTCACCGGAACGGATTTTCAGGCTTCCATGCAGCTTATCCTGTACCATGGTTCGGACAATGTTAAGACCCAGGCTTCCCGCCCTCACCTTGCCGGTATCAAAACCCACTCCGTCATCTTTCACAGTCAGTCTGGAATACACCTTTCCCTTGTCAATGCAGATGGAAACATTTCCCGCTTCTCTGCCCTGGAATGCATATTTCATGCAGTTTTGCAGCAATTCATTCACCGCCAGCGCTACAGATGTGGCAATTTCTGAATCTACGGTCAGATCTTCGCCCGTAATTTCCAGATTCAGCTTTAAATCTGCTTTCAGAAAAGGCTGTACTGCATTTCTCCTTACATTTTCCAATACCTCCATAAGACTTACACAGGCTTCCCCACTCTGGGAAAGAAGCTGATGTGTTGCGGAAATGGATAAAATACGGCTGATGCTTTCATTTAACACTCTTCTTGTTTCCGGGTTTTCCTCCCGTCTTGCCTGAAGCCTTAAAAGGGAGGCAATGGTCTGAAGATTGTTCTTTACTCTGTGATGCAGTTCCTTTACCGCAACAGATTTTAAGACCAGATTCTTTTCCTGTTCCCGGTTCCAGGTAATATCCCGGATAATCACAGCAAACCGAATCTCTTTTTTCATGAGAGGAATCTGTCTTACCCTCAGGTAATAATTTCCGCAATGTACTTCCTTAATCCGCTCTGTTTCCTCCGGCGTTTTGCTCCAGTCTGTAAGGCAGACGTTCTTGTACTTCTGTCCGAGAATATCTCTGACATAGCCCAGCTTCTGGAAAAGTTCCCGTGCGTACAGATTCCGGAAGGATACGCGTCCCTTGTAATCCACCAGCAGAAGCCCCTCATCTATGCTCTCTGTGAGCCATTCATTTTCATTAATCATATGGTTCAGTGGTGTTTCAATGGCTTCATAACCAGCCCCTTCTTCCTGGATTTCCTCATTCTCGCCAATGCGCTTTTCTCTGATGAGTACCCCGATTACCCGGGAATTGTATTTAATGGGTTCCACGGACTGAATGGTATAGTTATTTTCCTGTGTCCTTGCCTTCATGTACTTTGTGGCAATGCCCAGACGAAAGGTCCGCGCCACTGCCGGTTCATTCTCCTCCTTTGCAAGCATGCCTACCACGCTGCTTCTGTAAGCGGAAGGAACCTCCTCCGGCTTTGCCTCTGCCACAACCACGGCATCTTTGTCCCTGCAGGGGCAGTCTACAAAAATATCTGCTGCCTCCAGATTTGCCAGGGGCTGAAGCGTCCCTGCCATCATTTCAATCACCTGAATTTCCTCATCTGAAAGATCTGTATACTCCCTGCAAAGCTGCTGTATCAACTTCTGCATCTTATTTTCCTCTGCGCATTAAAATAATCTCTGCAACCTTTTTCATAGAAATATTCTTTTCCCGGCTGATGTTGCGGATATAGTCATAAGCCTGCTGCTCTGTAAGTCCGTTCTTACTCATAATCACGCCCTTTGCCTGCTCCACAACTGTGCGGCTCTCCAGGCGTCTGCTTACAGTTTCACATTCCTTTTCCAGGCGCCTCATGGTCTTATTTCGCTCTACCGCAATTTCAAGACCGGGCAGAAATGTCCGTTCATCTACAGGCTTTACAAAATAAGCACTGACGTTTGCCTCCTTTGCCTCCTGAACAAATTCCTTATCACAGTAAGCGGTGAGAAGCACCACAGTTTCCGCCAGCTTTTCCTCTGCAATAATTTTAGAAGCCGTAAGTCCGTCCAAAAGCGGCATTTTTACATCCATAATCACCAAATCCGGCTGTTCCTTTCTGCACATTTCCACCGCATCAAAGCCGTCTGCTGCCTCTCCTGCTACTGTATATCCTTCCTTTTCCAGAATTTCCTTTAGATCCATTCTGATTATCGGCTCATCATCTGCAATGATTACTCGCATGTCCTCTGTCCTTCCTTGTACCCTTTATTTCTCTTCTTCAGAAGATAAAAAATTCAGTAATTCTTCAAATCCGGTTCCTGCATAGCTGCTGGTAACAAAAATCCTTCCTGCTCCTGCATTTCTCAGGTATTTCTTTGCATCTTCAATCTGCTTTTCCCCTGCCAGGTCGCTCTTTGTCACGACTCCGATACAGGGCTTTGCAAAGGTGCTGGAATATCCGGGAGGAAACATGGTTCCCTCTTCGTCAGCCTGCTGTACCAGAATAATCAGGTCTGCATCTGTAGCAGTAACGGTTAATGCGCCTCTCAGATAGGTGCGCTCCAGATATTCTCCGGGTGTGTCAATCATATTGCCGTTGACCACCTGAATGGTCTGGGTCTTATGGTATTTCAAATCCTCATTGTTGATGTACTGGCAAAGAGTGGTCTTCCCTGCCATGGAACGTCCGATGAGAATCACCCTTTTCTGTTTCTCTTTCATGTCCTTTCCCTGCCTTTTCCTGTTGTCAGGACCTTGTAATCGGTGCAGGCGCAAATCCCATGGCGTCGCAAAGTACGCTCATAACATCGTGCAGGGCTGCCTCTACCCCGGATACATCTCCGGTGATAATCAGGGAGCCGTTAAACCGGTCTACAAAACCGATTTTCACATCTGCTGCCTTACTCGCCACATCTGCGGCAATAATAGCTGCCTCACTGGGAGTAATGGTAAAAATCCCAATGGCACCTTCTGCATCAATCAGTCCCATTTTCCCATACAGGGCTTCTACAGGGTGAGGAATCACATGCGCCAGGGTTACCTGCTTACCTGGAACAAATTCCTGTATAATTCTCTCTTTTTTTTCTTCAAACATGACAACCTCTCCCTTAAACCAGACGTCCTGTATAAGCTCTTAAGAACACACCTTTTATGTCCTCCTTTGAGCATGTTCTGGGATTCGTTTTTGTACAGGCGTCCTGATATGCTGCTTCCACCATTTCGTCTAAAGCTGCATCAAAATCTTCTCTGGAAACACCTGCTGCCTCAATACTGTCAGGAATATGAAGCTGCTTTATGTATTGCTTTGTGGTACGAACAACGCTGAATGCGCTCTGACGGATACTGGGGCCGTCCAGCTTCAGCACTCTGGCGATTCTGGCATAACGCGCCGCAGTCGGTGTCAGTTGTTCGTGGCAGCCTGCGTTGAATGCCATGACATAGGGAAGTAAAATACCGTTTGCTCTTCCGTGTGGAATGTGGAAATGTGCGCCAAGTGTGTGCGCCATTCCATGGTTCAGCCCCAATCCTGCGTTGCTGAAAGCAAGTCCCGCCAGGCAGGACGCATTATGCATCTCCTGTCTTGCCTGCAGATCATCAGGATTTTTATAGACCTTTAACAAATTGCTTCTGACAAGCTTCATTGCCTTTTCGGCAGCAGCATCTGTAAAATCATTTGCTCCTGTGGATACAAACGCCTCAATGGCATGAGTGAGTACATCTATGCCTGTATCTGCCGTAACTGCCGGCGGAACAGAACGTACCAGCTCTGCGTCCAGAATAGCTGCATCTGGAAGCAAATCATCGGATACCAACGGATACTTCGCAGACTGCTCCGGATCGCTGATAACGGAAAAACGGCTGACTTCTGAACCAGTGCCGCTGGTTGTAGGAATGGCTACAAAGGTCCTTTTCTTATCCAGACCTCCCTGTACAGAAAGCCAGTTCATCGCTTTTGCCGCATCAATAGGCGAACCGCCTCCCAATGCAAATAAAACCTGTGGCTGAAATTCCAGCATTTTTCCAATGCCTTTTGTAACCGTGGCAATGTCCGGGTCAGGCTTTACTTCGGAAAATATCTGATATTCAATATTCCGTGCTTCCAGCGGTTCTGTCAGATAGCTGACCTTTCCGCTTTCATGCATAAACCTGTCCGTCACAATAAACGCCCGGCTGACACCCTGCAGAATTTTGTCCAGCCCGTCTTTTCCCATGAAAATCCGGGTCTTTAAAACAAACTCTCCCAATGTAATCCTCCTTTCTGAAAACGAAAAAAGTGCCTGGGTTTCCTATCGCATACAACCAATACGAAAAACCAAGACACTTCAACGCTCTTAGATTAATCCATTCGCACCTGCTGCGTCGCAGATACTCCTAAATTGTTGTTATTGTAGCACAGCAAAGCGTTTTTGTCAACTTTGTTTGCTTTTTTCTCCTTTCTTCTTATTTACATGTATATTTCCACCACTATTTCACACTTCTCCTTTTATCTTCCTTATCTAAAGCACGGTTTTTTTCTCTTATCTTTATATTTTTCATACATTTTTACAATTCTTTAACACCTTGTGTACTTTAATTTTTCATTTTAGGACGGAAAATAAGGCTGGCAATATATCCGAAAATCAGAGCTGCGGAAATCCCCACTGCACTGGCTGTAAAACCGCCCATGAAAAGTCCCAGAAACCCATGCTCAAGCACGGCTTTTTTGACACCTTTGAATAAGGTATTTCCAAACCCCAGAAGAGGTACGCTTGCTCCTGCCCCGGCAAAAGAAATCAGTTTATCATAAAGCCCTATACTTCCAAGCACCGCCCCGGCGCATACCAGAAGTACCATTACTCTTCCTGGAAGCAGCTTGGTCTTTTCCAGTAAAATCTGCACCAGAGCACAAATCAGTCCGCCCACCCAAAATGCATTTATATAGTCCATGTTTCCCTTCTCCTTAACAATGTTCAATTACCACAGCCTGGGCAATGCCCGGCACACTGTTTCCCTCGTTGTAGCTCACCTTGGAAAGCAGAGCCCCTGTAGGGATAAACAGCACCCGCTTCCACTCTCCTTTTTCTATCTTTGGCAGGATATAGGACGCCAGGGTCACTGCCGAGCAGCCGCAGCCACTTCCTCCTGCATGGGTGTCCTGAGTCGCTGCATCAAAGATTTCAATGCCGCAGTCCATATGCTGCTTTTCAATGTCAAAGCCCTTTTCTCTTAAAAGATCAAAGAGAATCTCCTGTCCTACCTGTCCCAGATCTCCGGTAATAATCCGGTCATAATCCTTCGGCAGACGATTGAAGTCCATGAGATTCTGGTAAATAGAATCACAGGCAGCCGGCGCCATACAGGCTCCCATGTTCATGGAATCCTTTAGTCCGAAATCCACGATTTTTCCTGTGGTAATCCCTGTAATTCTCGCCTTTCCGCCCTTTCTTCCCAAAATACAGGCTCCGCTTCCCGTAACTGTCCAGGTAGCAGAAAGCGGTCTTTGGTTTCCATAGCCCAGGGGAAAGCGAAATTCTTTTTCCGCGCTGGCAAAATGGCTGGAGGTTACGGCTGCCACATATTCTGCATATCCCCCTGCCACTGCCATGGATGCCAGAGAAAGTCCCTCTCCCATAGTCGAGCATGCTCCGTACAGACCATAGACAGGGGTATGAAATCCCATAATACCAAAGGAAGAAGCAATGGTCTGCGCCAGCAGATCTCCTGCATAAATCATACGGAGCTGCCATTTCTCAATGCCGGCCTTCTGAATCGCCATGGAAACCGCTTCCTTTTGAAGAAAACTCTCTGCTTCTTCCCAGGATTGGCAGCCAAAAAGTCCGTCCTCCTCTCCCACCCGGTCAAAATATTTCCCCAGGGGGCCATCACCCTCTTTTTTTCCTACAATGGACGCAGCGCTTAAAATATGCACGGCCCGTTCAAACTGTATACTCTGTTTTCCTATCATCTGTTCCATTACACAATCCCCCATAAATGCAGAAAATAATAAACCAGTCCCAAAAAATAGGAGGTGAGAATTCCGTAGAGTATCACAGGCCCTGCAATGGTGAAAATCTTGCAGCCAATGCCGAAAACCTGTCCCTCCTTCTGGTATTCAATGGCCGGGGCTGCCACAGAATTGGCAAATCCGGTAATGGGAACCAAAGTTCCTGCCCCGCCCCATTTTGCCAGCTTGGGATATATGCCAAAACCGGTAAGCAGCACACTGAGCAGCACCAAAATCAGGGACGTCCAGGCTCCGCTTATCTCCTGGTTCATACCCATGTTTTTGCAGATATTTAAAATCACCTGCCCTACCGTACAAATCAGCCCTCCACAAACAAAGGCTCCTGCCATGTTTAAAGGCAGGCTGTGGGTAGGGGTCTTCTGTTTTACATATTGTTCGTATTCTTTTGCTTTTCTCTGTTGAGTTTCAGATTGTGGTTGCATGAGGAAATCACCTTCCTTATTTTATTTTTCCATTAGTCTGTGCGGTTTTTCTGTTTTTATCCCCACAAAAAGAACTGCACAAGACTTCCCAGCGTCTTACCCACAGCAATGGAAAGTACAATCAGGGCTGTGCCCTTCTTCAGCCCCAAACGGCGGGCCATAATGGCAAAGACATTTACTACCTCGCCCAGTGCAATAATCCAGCAACCCAGAAAGATTCCAAAACAAAGCCCCATAAACGCCAGGAAAATCTGCCCCAGAGGAGGAGAACAATCATAGATAAATACCAGATTTCCCAGAAAGCTTCCCAGCATCAGGCAGTTTTCGTACAAAAGTATATGTTTGGCGGTATGGGTAATTCCGGCAAGACGGGGAATGATGCCCAGTTCAATGATAAAGGCAGCAAGGGCGGTAGCCACAATGGCTCCGCCGCTTAACGCTGCCAGTGCTGCCAGAATCTCTCCCTGCCACATTATGCTTTTCCTCCTCTGTTTTTTACGGCTATGAGGGTGCGGTTTACATCATCTTCGTAAACACGCATCTGTACCTCCATAGGCGTAGGGTCCTGGGTCAGCTTATAGTGCCCGAAGTGATTGAAAAAAATCACAACTCCAAGCCCGATCCCCACACAATAGGCAAATTCCAGAATGGTATGCCCTGTGGAAAGCTCTCCTGTAAACTGCCGGTAAAGCTGAGAAAACAGCCCGGAGGTATCCACATCTGTATTAAAAGTCATAATGGAAAATGCGCCGCCAAAAAAGGTTACTGCACATACCATGGCTGTTTTTAACCAGCTTATCCACATCTTTCCCTGTTTTTTCCCCTCATAAGTCACAATAAAGTCGGCTTCTCCCACATGCGTCACATCTACATTTGGTTCTTCCTTTGCCACTGCATGAATCAAATCCGCTGCGGAAACCACATACCGCCCCGGCTTTTCATCTGGAATGGTAAATATCCTGCGGACTTTATTCCGGTTCAGCACTCTGGCATCCCCACAGGCAAGCTTTGCCACATCCTGCAGGTACACCTCCGGCTGGTATACCTCCACGTTTTTTTCTGTCTGTATATACAAAATTTCACTCATCTGACAGCCTCCTTGCCTCTTGCTTTAGAGATTAGTATGGCTGTTTTTTTGTGAAATATTCCCCTGCTTTTTTATAGCTTTTCCCGCAGCCGCTTTAAAATTTTTTTCTCCATGCGGGAAACCTGTACCTGGGACATACCCAGTTCCCCGGCAATACTGCTCTGGGTTCTGTCTTGAAAAAACCGGAGATAAATCAGTTCTCTTTCCTTTTTGTCCAGCGTATTCAGCGCCTGCTCCAAAAACATGCGGTTTACCACCTTTTCCTGCTGATTCTCCTCCTGAGGCAGCCGCTCCCCTAAGGAAATCTCATTCCCATCGCTTTGATAAATAGTTTTCTGCAGGGATTCCACTTGCCCCTGGGAATCCATGGCAAGCACCAATTCCTCCCTGGACACTCCCAGTTCTTTTGCAAGTTCCTCTATCTGCGGCTCCCGCCCTTTCTCTAAAATCAACTGTTCCCGCAGGGCATATGCCTTTGCCGCCATTTCCTTTAAGGAACGGCTGACCTTTACCATGCCGTCGTCCCGCAGAAACCGCTTAATCTCCCCGGTTATCATGGGAACCGCATAGGTGGAGAATTTCACATCATAGGAAAGGTCAAATTTGTCTATGGCCTTTAAAAGCCCGATACACCCTATCTGGACCAAGTCTTCCATCTCCACTCCTCTGTTTTTAAACCTTGCGGCAATGCTGTGTACCAACCCCATATTTTTCTCTGTCAGTATATCTCTTGCTCTCTTATCTCCCTGGTGCGCGCGCCCGATAAGGGCAAGGATATTATCCATACAACCTCCTAATCAAAGACAGGCTTCTGTCTTCCTATGATTTTCTTCATGGTTACGGACGTTCCCGCACCTGGACTGGATTCTACAGATACTCTGTCCATAAAGGCCTCCATAAAGGCAAATCCCATTCCTGAGCGGTCCTGCTCCGGCTTTGTGGTAAACAGAGGCTCCATTGCCTTTTTCACATCTTCAATTCCCTTTCCCGTATCCCGGACAATGACAGTCAGCTCTCTTTCCTGACAAGAACACTCAATGCGAATCCACTCCGTTTCCTTTTCATAAGCATGGACAATGCAGTTGGTAATTGCCTCTGACACAGCAGTTTTAATATCTGCCACCTCCTCCAGGGTGGGATTTAGCTGTGTGCTGAAGGCAGCAACGGCAATTCTTGCCAGACCTTCATTGCAGGAACGGCTCTCTACCTCCAGCACCATTTTATTTGTATGCGTCATTTTTCTCCCCTCCTATCGCATTTTGCGGTTCCACACCGCTTCCTGACTGATTTCCATGTGTTTGTAAATTCCAGAAAGCTGCATAATACGCCAGATTCTGTCACTGACATGAATGGCGCTTACCGTGCCTCCGCAGCAGCTTAAAAGCCGCTTCCGTCCCATAAGCATACCGATGCCTGAGCTGTCCATAAAGGTAGTTGCTGAAAAATCAAACACCAACTGCCGCACCGTACCCTTTTCCAGCTCGCTGTCCAGCTCCTCGGTTATCTGCTCTGCAAAATGATGATCCAGCTCTCTGGGTACATAGACAATCAGCCTGTTTCCCCGCTTTACCATGGTTTCTTCCATTTTTTTCTTCCCCTTTCCGCACCTGCTCCCTTTGGTGCAATCCAAATTTTTTTGCAGAAAAGGGGCTGCCGCCCAGACTGCATTCCGAAATTTCTCTGTTTTCAGATCTGCATCTGCTACGACAGCCCCTTTTCCTCAAGGCTTCTCTTTTGTTTTTTATTCTATTCGTCCTGTGTCACAGGCTCTCCCTCAGAAGCGCCCTGAACCTCCCCGGAGTTCTCTTCTCCGTCTTCGCCGTTATCTGCCTGTCCCTCATCTGCATCTGCTGCCTGACCGCCGTTTGCCTGCATATAATCAGCAGCATTCTGGGCATCCTCTGTGCCGGGATAATCATCTATGATTTTCTGATACCACTTGTTTGCGTTTTGGGTATCTCCTTTTTTATCATAAGCCTGAGCCAGGTTAAACATGGTATTGCTATCTTGCGAGCCAATACCCAGGGCTTTTTCCAGATTGGAAATAGCGGTGTCATAATCCCCGGCTTCCATGGCGCTTCCTGCTGCAGCTTGGTAATTTGCCTTCACCGTGCCGCCAATTTCACTCATAATGGTGTCATACATGCCCTTCGCTTCTACAGAGAGCGCGTCCGGGGCAACTCCCTCCATGGCATTGGCCGCTGTGCCATAGCTGCCATCCCGGTAGGCCTGCCATGCTTTGATAAGATTTTCATAGCCGGCGGCTTTGGCATTGGCTGCATCAATCTGGCTCTTCGCTGTGCTGACAGAATCCGTGGACGCGTCCATATCCTTCTGCATACGATCCAGTTCTGCAGACAGAGTCGCCATTTTGTCACTGTATTCTACCACCTTTTTATTTGCTGCCTGATTGATTTTCTGGGTCTTTGCCGGAACTACCAGAAACCACAGGGCTGCCGCCCCTACCAAAAGGCCCAGCACCAGATTTACCAAGGTATTAGTAATAGATTTTTCCCGGTATTCCGGCGGTTGGATAATGGTGTCATTTCCAGAGCGGTAAACCACGCTTCCATCCTTTTTCTCTATCTCTTTTTCCTTTATCTTAAATCTGGAATCCAGACTGGTAGCCCGCCCTGTCTGCTCCTCGATTTCCCTTAAAAACCGCAGAGTGGTAGTATTGGTTTTATCAATCCGGGCTGCTGCCTTCAATCTCTTTCTGGCTTTTTCGTATTCCCCTTCCTGCATATAAAGAAGCGCCAGAAGGTGATAGCCCTTAATCAGCTTGGGATTATTGGAAAGCACCTTTTTCAGCTGCATTTTTGCCATATCCGGATTGCCGTTTCTGCAATATTCCAGACACTGATTATACTTTTTAATACTGATATTAATCATGTCCAGACGGTTGGCATTCTTCTGCAGCCTGTCAATATAGCCTTCCGCAGGATTTCCCTGGGGCATCATATTTTTACTGATTACCCACTGGGACAACGCTGCCACCACTTCTCCTGTTTCAAAGTATACCAGCCCCAGAAGATTTCTTGCCTGGATATTCAGCTTATTCATTTTCAGACTTCTCTTTAAACAGGTAATCGCTCCTGACAAATCCCGAATCTGAGCCTTCTCAAGCCCCTGGTTATAATAGAGATTGGAAAGCGCGTTTACCTTTTTCAGGGCTTTTACATTGCACCCGCACTTTGGGCAATAGTCCGAAGCCGTCAGTTGTGCATGACATACAATACAATTCATAATCTTCTCCTATTTATCCGAAGTGCTTTGGTTCTCTTTTATCATTTCCTTCAAAATGTCTATGACATCGGTCAAATCCTGATGATAAATCGCCCCTTCCGCATCATCTACATCAAGACAGGGCTGGAATTTTTTCAGTTCTTCCTCATAATTAATCATGTACGTTCCTCCTTACATAATCCTTAATCTCCCCCGCCAGATACAGCGAACCTGCCACAAAAAGCAAGCCGTCCTTTTTCTTTTTATATGCCAGGTCAAAAGCCTTCCCTGCATCAGGCTCTGCAAACACTGTTTCACAACCGTTTAAACGAAACAGTTCTGCCAGCTCCCTGGATGACTGCTTTCTGCTTCCCCAGATTTCCGTGACAATGACATTTGCAAAATCAAGTCCCTCGCAGATTCTCTTTATCATATCCGGAAACTCCTTATCCGCAACGGTAGAAAACAGCAAAGTAATGGGATAGTCCTTCTGGAAATAGGATACGGTTTCCACAAATCTGGCAATCCCGTCCTCGTTGTGCGCCCCGTCTACAATCACGCCCGGCAAAATAGTTTCCATTCTGCCCTGCCATCTGGTACTGCGGATTCCTGCCTTTAACGCCTCTTTCTGAAGACCATGTACCATTCTCAGCACGCCCATGGTTTCCAGCGCCAAAGCTGCATTCATCATCTGATACCTGGCAATAAAAGGAACAAAAAGCTCCGTATCTCCGTAAATTCCGGAAGCAGATAAAAAGCGGATTCCCTCTGGCGTATAATCCAGCATGTTCTGCTGCTCTTCCTTTACTTCATACCAGAGACATCCCAGTTCTTCGGCTCTTGCCTTTATCACCGCTGCCGCCTCTTCTCGGTTGCCGTCAAAAATCACCGGCACGCCTTTTTTGATAATTCCCGCTTTCTCCCCTGCAATCTTTTCAATGGTATCCCCAAGATATTCCACATGGTCCAGACTGATTGAGGTAATGACACAGGCAAGGGGCTTTGTCACAGAGTTGGTTGCGTCCAGTCTTCCTCCCAGCCCGGTTTCCAGAATGATGTAATCCACATTTTCCTGTCTGAACACAATCATTCCCATAAGGAACAGAAATTCAAAATAGGTCGGGTGATAATCTCCTTCTTCCACCAGGCGGTCTGCCAGATTTTTCACTTCCAGAAAGGCCTCTGTAAATCTCTCGTCTGAAATCATAACTTCATTAATCTGAAACCGCTCATTGATTTTCACCAGATGAGGAGAGGTAAACAGTCCGCAGCGAAAGCCCCCCTGCTCCAGCATAGAGGAAAGAAACGCACAGACGCTTCCCTTTCCGTTGGTTCCGGCTACATGGATTATTTTTTTATCTTTATCAGGACTGCCCAGAAGATCCAGACATTTCCTGGTGTGTTCCAATTTATTTTTCGTTGTAAATTTCGGTATATTTTCAATATAAGCTACTGCTTCTTCGTATGTAAACAAGTTGATTTCCTCCCGTCTTTTGCCCGTAATGCAAAGTACCACTTCATTGTAATGGAGCTTTGTACTTCCTGTACGGTCACTTACCATTATAATGAAGTGGTGACAATATGCAAGCAAATTATGTCGGTTTGCCAAAAAGTTTTTCCCTTTATTCTTCCTTTTCTTTCTGACTTTCTTCCGTTACTTCTGTTTCGGGTTCTTCGGTAATAATCGGTTCTAATTTTGCTTTATTGCTGCCTGCCTCAGGCTCATGGTAGATATATTTTTCTGTCCTTGTAAGCACCCTGTGCGTGGAACTGTTGCTTCGGATCGCAACGTCTACCTTATCTTCCTCCGTTAGCTGGGTATCCAGCACAAGAAGGGTATTCTCATCTACAAAATTCGCTTCTATAAGCTCGCCGTTTACCTCTAAAAATGCGGACTGTGTGAAGTTTGCTCCCTTGATATAATACTGATTTTCTGAAATCTGCTGAATGCTTTCAAGCTGTGCATCTTCCACACCCAGATGCATTTTCACCCGTTCGAAAGGATTTTCCCTGTCATAAATATACTTTTCTCCATACAGAATATCATACTGCAGCATTTCCAGATCCACTTGGTAATTCTTGGTGTTTCTTCTTGCCTGGTGGAAACGGAATACATTTCCCTCATGGATTCCCACTCTGTCCAGAACCTCTGCTGCCATCTGATAAGCTGCCAGGTTTTTGTCCTTTTTTTCCAATCCCATGTTATCCCAGATCACATATTCTGTCTGGAAAAGATATTTATTTTTCATATCTGTAACCGTAAGGCCCATGGTAGGCAAATGGTCACCATACATCACCAGAACCACATCCTCATCAAGCTTTGAAAGAGTGTCTGTCAGTTCTTTTACAAACTGATCCATTTCGTAAATCTGGTTGCAGTAATATTCCCACTTGTAATTCTCAGCCTGAGTGCTTGCACCGCTGACTTTAATCTTAGGATTTTCCAGCACAGGTTCCTCCGGATAATCTCCATGTCCCTGTACGGAAATAGTATACACATAATCCGGCCCTTCTGTGGACTCCATGGCCTGGAGAATATATTTTGTCAGATTTTTATCTCTGATCCAGTCGTTTGGGTTCGTATCGTCCTGTTCTGCCATATATTCCTCGGAAGTAAAGCTGTCAAATCCCAGATTTGCAAACACATTTTTTCTTCCATAGAAATTGGCTTCATTATTATGAATCGCATGGGTACCGTAACCCAGATTCTTCAGCACATAAGGCGCGCTCTCACAGGTGGTTTCCTTTAACACGCTCTTATAGGGATATTCCCCCGGTCCGAAATAGCGCATGCTCATTCCTGTAATGGTTTCAAACTCTGTATTGGCAGTACCTGCGCCTACAGACGGTACCTTGAAATACCCGGAGGAATAGTCCTTCATCATCTTGCGGAAATTCGGAATCGGGTCTTCGGAAATATCCAGGTATTCCACCAGCTCCGGGTCAAAAAAGGATTCCAACTGTAAAAACAGAATGTTCGGACGTTTTTCTCCTGTCTTTGGCAGCGTATCCTCACTCTTGTCAATTTTTTCAACACTCTCCTCTGAATAACCTCTGGGAAGCCCGATACCGGTATTAAATACCGTGGTAGCCAGACAGTAGGGATAGCCGTAATCCTCATAGGCAAAAGCAATATTGCCGAAATAATTGGACAGCACTCTTTTGTCAAGCGCCAGCTTTGTGGTTCCTGCAAATGCCAGAACTCCGGCTAAAATCAGCGGAACATTTAATTTGTAGCTCATTTTCCCCTGGTATTTCGGTCCCTTGAAAAACAGAATAATCAGTCCAATAACTGCCAGTATGGCGGCAATGACTACCACCACAAAGAAAAATGGGGACAGATACCTGTCTGCGATCTGAAATGCATCCGTAATCAGATGCAAGTCCGGACCGGTAAAGGGGGTGACGCGGTTGCTTAACAGCACACCGTTAATAATTCCCAGACCCAGCCAGAAAATCACACAGATGGTTCTCCAGAACACCCTCCGTCTGAACAGGTATACAATCAGGGTTGTGGTAAAAATTAAAAAGGCATTATAAAGGAACACCAAAGGGCGTTCCTTCATAAAATCCATGGCTTCCCACAGGGAATGTCTGGAAATTGCCTCTATAAAGAAGTACCCGATGCAGACGGCAAGCATCTGCAGGGGAACGGAAAACATATTAAGATACTTAATACTTAATACTTTTCTGGTTTCTTTCATAGCGTTCTTCTCCTTATTAAGGCTGAAGCTGTGCAAGTCTTAACTTCACCTGTTCCATCATATTTGTATAACGCTCTAATTTCTCGCGTTCCTCCGCTACCTTACTTTCCGGTGCTTTACTGATGAAACGTTCATTCTTCAGCATTCCGTTTACGCGCGCAAGTTCTTTTTCCAGTTTTTCCTCTTCTTTTTTCAGTCTTTCGATTTCCTTCTCAATATCTACAAGCTCTGCAAAAGGCATGTAAATGACTGCGTCAGAGGTCACTGCCGATACTGCGTCCTCTGCGATTCCCGTCTTGTCTGCCTGCACCAACACCTCGCTGGCATAACCAAGAGAGGCAAAGAAAACCTTCCCGTTTTCAAATACTTCTCTTACCCCTTCGTTTTCAGACACAACATAAACCTTTGCCTTTTTGCTTGGTGGTACGTTCATGCCTGTGCGAACATTACGGATACTTCTTACCGCCTCTTTCATCATTTCCACAGCTTCCTCATCTGCTGCGAAATTCCACGCTTCTTTAAATTCCGGCCAGGATGAAATCATAATGGATTCTTCCTCCGGGCATAAGGTACAGAAAATTTCCTCTGTAATAAACGGCATATATGGATGCAGAAGCTTCAGGGCATTGGCAAGCACGGTCTTCAAAGTCCAAAGAGCCGCTGCCTTTGTAGTATCCTCTTCGTTGTAAAGACGAGGCTTCACCATTTCAATATACCAGTCACAGAATTCCTCCCAGATAAAGTCATAGACTTTCTGTACTGCAATTCCCAGCTCATATTTATCCAGATTTTCTGTAACATCCTTTGCCAGTGTGTTGACCTTGGAGAGAATCCACTTGTCTGCACTGGTAAGGGAGGAAAGGTCAATCTCTGCCGGAACCTCTGCTTTTTCCAGGTTCATCATAATAAATCTGGACGCGTTCCATACCTTATTAGCAAAGTTTCTGCTTGCCTCTACTCTTTCCCAGTAGAAACGCATATCATTTCCGGGCGCATTTCCGGTCATCAGAGTCAGACGCAGGGCATCAGCGCCGTATTTGTCAATAACCTCAAGCGGGTCAATACCGTTTCCAAGGGATTTACTCATCTTGCGACCCTGGGAATCTCTTACCAGACCATGAATGAGTACATGGTGGAACGGTGTCTTTCCGGTCTGTTCAAGGCCTGAAAATACCATACGGATCACCCAGAAGAAAATAATATCATATCCGGTTACCAGCACGTCTGTGGGATAGAAATAATCCATTTCCTCTGTATTGTCCGGCCAGCCAAGAGTAGAGAACGGCCACAGGGCTGAGGAGAACCAGGTATCCAGGGTATCCTCGTCCTGATGCAGATGAGTGCAGCCACACTTCGGACATTTCTCCGGCATATCTGCTGCCACAACGGTTTCTCCGCACTCATCGCAGTAATAAGCCGGAATTCTGTGTCCCCACCAGAGCTGACGGGAAATACACCAATCTCTGATATTTTCCAGCCAGTGCATGTAAATCTTGTCAAAACGTTCAGGCACAAAGGTCAGGTTTCCTTCCTTCAGTGTTTCAATGGCAGCCTCGCCCATTTCCTTCATACGCACAAACCACTGTGGCTTAATCATTGGCTCTACTGTGGTTTTGCAGCGGTCATGAGTTCCTACACTGTGAGAATGGGGAACCACCTTTACCAGAAGTCCCAGTTCCTTTAAATCCTCTACCATAGCTTTTCTGGCTTCATAACGATCCATGCCTGCATATTTGCCGCCCAGCTCATTAATGGTAGCATCATCATTCATAATGGTAATTTCCGGAAGGTTGTGTCTTTTTCCTACTTCAAAGTCATTGGGGTCATGGGCTGGTGTGATTTTTACACAGCCTGTTCCAAATTCTTTGTCTACATATTCATCTGCCACAACCGGAATTTCTCTGTCCGTAAGAGGCAGCTTCAGCATTTTTCCTACCAGGTCTTTGTATCTTTCATCTTCCGGATTCACTGCTACCGCAGTATCTCCCAGAAGAGTTTCCGGACGTGTGGTCGCGATTTCCACAAATTTGCCTTCTTCTCCCACTACCGGATAATTAATATGCCAGAAAAATCCGTCCTGGTCTTCATGTTCTACCTCTGCGTCAGAAATAGAAGTCTGGCACACAGGACACCAGTTGATAATTCTGGAGCCCTTATAAATATAGCCTTTTTCATACAGCTTAATAAAGACTTCCTGCACAGCTTTTGAGCAGCCCTCGTCCATGGTGAAGCGCTCTCTGTCCCAATCTGCAGATGCACCCAGCTTTTTCAACTGGTTGATAATCTTTCCGCCGTACTCTTCCTTCCATTCCCAGGCATGCTTTAAGAATTCCTCTCTGCCGATTTCGTTCTTGTCAATGCCCTGTTCCTTCAGCTTCTCAATAACCTTTACCTCAGTGGCAATGGCTGCATGGTCTGTACCCGGCTGCCAAAGGGCTTCATAGCCCTGCATTCTCTTAAAACGAATGAGAATATCCTGCATGGTTTCGTCCAGGGCATGTCCCATATGAAGCTGTCCGGTAACGTTTGGCGGGGGCATAACAATGGTGAATGGTTTTTTATCTCTGTTTACTTCGGCATGGAAATACTTGTTGTCCAGCCATTTCTGGTAAATACGGTCTTCCAATCCTTTCGGATCATAAGTTTTTGCAAGCTCTTTGCTCATAGTTCCTCCTCTTTCTGGTTATAGGGCACATTTTCCTATGAAATAAAAAAGCCCCCATAACCATCTTCTGAAAAATAGTTACAAAGGGCGACTTCGTATCGCGGTACCACCTTAATTTATCACTTTGAAGTCCTTTAACGCAGACGACGCGTGGAAACCTACCAAACCCTTTTCTCTGTATTTCTGACAGTCTGATCCTTCAGCCTCCCGGTTCAAAAGCTACCTTCCATCTCTTCCTGCCCGGACAATCTTCCAGCCTGTGAATCGTCCTCTCTGCCAGCTTCCAAAATGTACTCCTCTTTCTCATTACCTTTTTCTGAGGAATATCATAAGCACAAAGCACTGCTTTGTCAAGACAGGAAATTCTAAAATCTTTCTAATCTCCCTGTGTTTGGGTGTTCAATCCCTACCCCTTATGCTACAATGTTTCCAGGAGGTGCTTACCATGAACAAAACAAAAACAATCCTGAAAACAGCCGGATTTGTCCTTCTTTTTGCAGTGGTTCTTCTGCTGTTGGGCGTCCTCTGGCTGACTATTCGGGAATATCGTCCCAGGCCGATAGAAAGCCTGCCCCCGCCTTCCGGCGCACGGATTCTTTCCAATAAAGATACCTTTCGTGTTATGACCTTTAACACCGGATATGCGGGACTCGATAAAAGTGAGGATTTCTTTATGGACGGCGGAACCAGAGTACAGCCGGACAGCCAAAAGCAGGTACAGGACAACTTAAAGGGGATTGAAAAAATCCTGTCTGACAATCCTGCTGACGTATATTTCCTCCAGGAGGTGGACACGGATTCCAAACGTTCCTATCATTTGAATGAAGCAGAATACTATGAAAACGCTCTCAACATGGACAGTGTCTTTGCCTGCAATTTCAAATGTGATTTTGTGCCATATCCCCTTCCCCCTATCGGAAAGGTGAACAGCGGACTTCTTACCCTGACAGACCTGCATGCAGACTCTGCCTCCAGAATTTCCCTTCCGGAATCCTTTACCTGGCCGGTAAAAACCTGTAATCTGAAGCGGTGTATGCTGGAAACCCGCATTCCTCTAAAGGATACAGATGCAGAGCTGGTGCTGATTAATTTTCATCTGGAGGCCTATGACAGCGGAGAGGGAAAAGAGGCACAGAGCAAAATGCTGGCAAAGAAGCTGGCAGAGGAATACGCAGCAGGCAATTATGTCATTGCAGGAGGGGATTTTAACCAGACCTTTGAGGGTATGGATAGCTATCCGATTCACGATACTGAAAACTGGGTTCCCGGCACGATTGAGAACAAGGACTTGCCAAAGCATTTTTCTTTTGCCGTGGACGACAGCTATCCCACCTGCCGTCTGTTAAACGCACCTTATACAGGCTCCTATGAAACTTCTCAGGTGTATGTTCTGGACGGATTTATTGTATCGGACAATCTGAAAGTTTCCGATATTTCTGTTGTCAATACAGATTTTGCCTATACCGACCATCAGCCGGTTCTTTTAGAAGTGCAGTTCCAATAAGGTCTGCACTTCTGACCGTATAAAAAAGAATCTCTCAAAGCGTTTTTGCTTTATAGAAAATGAAATTTCCTATAAAGCAGAAAAGGCTGCCCCGGAAAGTGTATATGGAAAGTCTTTTTTCCTGTACCTTCTGAGGCAGCCTCTCTTATATTTATTTAATTTATTTATATTTTATTTCTTTCATGTACTTCCATTTTCTCTGCTTTTGATGGACACCCCCTGATTCCGGTCACGAAGCTTTCCTGTACTCTGCGGAGGGTACGCGGTTTGGTCTGTTGCGGGAAGACAAAACCGGAAAACAGTTTAACAGGAAACATGGAATCAGGGAATATACCACCTGCCATTTAATCAACGCATAATTCTATAAGTTCAGGTTCACCTTTCGGCAATTCCATAAAAAAATCCACCTTCCTCGTGAAAGCGGACTCGTCTGCTGTCTGTGACAGTGTGAGGGATTTCAAACTTTGCACGGAAGTTATCACCTTACTTCTACTAAGCAGGTTTCCTGACTCATGGATCATAGCTCTGCTGCTCCTTCTCGTACTGCTTCGTACAATGGACTTCTGCAGCTTCGCTCCCCAAATACAGTGACCGGATCGCTCAGGATTCTCACCTGATTCCCTTTTCACCGATGTTGTGCGGTCAACACGGTGCACTTAATAGGTTTATGGAATTATACATGAATTATAATACCATTGCTTCCGGGCTTCGTCAAGCATTTTCACTATTTTTCCTTTGCTTTTTCCTGCTCTCTTCGGCGTTTTGTCATAAGCCCGCCAATGCGCCCTGTTTCCTTGGCAGAAAGGCTTTTCCAGCCGCTTTCTCTTACCCGCTCTAAAAGCCCCAGCTCTTCTGCAATTTCATACTTCATTTTTTCTTCTTCTGGTATGCAGTTCAAATCTATTTTTTCTTCTTTTTTCTTTGCCATAAAAAAGCCACACTCCTTTCTTATCTGGAGTATGGCCCTTTTCTTCTTCTTTATACAGATTTTCCCATTTTATTTTGGAATCACAATAGCTGCAATAATATAGGCCACGATTCCGGTGCCGCAACTCATGCAGGTGAGTACAATCCACGCCAGTCTTATAAGTGTGGGGTCAATATTAAAATACTCGGCAATTCCTCCGCATACTCCTGCCAGCATATAATTTACAGAGGAACGATACAATCTTTTATCAGACATAGCTTTCTTCCTTTCCTATTTTTCTTTGCTCTCAAATTCTATTTCCATATTCCCCATATCATTGGAAAGGTCTATGTTTTTCTCGCTTTGAGAATTTCCAAAAACACCTTCCTGATACCCGGGATACTCTTTGCCCCCAAAAGACAGATTTCCGCTGTCGCTTTCTGCATAAACAGCATAATCCGTCAGCTTCCCGGTAAATTTCACACGCAGGGTTCCGGCGGAACACTCTGCTGTACAGTTTTTCGTTTCCAGAAGCTCGACCTCCACGCTTCCTGCATCGGTTTCCATATAGGTATTTTCTGCCAACAGCTTTCCTGAGGTCTGTATCACGGCTGTATCAGAAATCACCTCCAGCTTTCTAAACTTCTTGCCAGGTGGGATTTCAATAATCGGAGCCTTCCCCGGAGCATGATAACCCTCCGCTTCAATATACAACTCCTTATCCTCTGCATAATAATCTATGCTGTCCTCTTCCCCTGCGCTAAGCACCCGGATTTCATTGCCCTTTGCCGGACGAATCTGAACCATTCCGGTATCCACATCCAGAGAAAGCATCTCTACTTCCTCCTGGGGGTATTCTATAATGCCGGGCATTTCCTGGTCCTCAATGTCCTCAATCTCGCCCAGAGGTTCTCCCCAGTGTGTCCATTCATCGTCCCATTCCTTTAACCGGCCTTCCCATCTGTCGTGCCTGTGCTCCTGATTCCGAAATCTGTGGGAAAGTATGCGGAAAAGCCTTGTGTCCGCCAGATGATTTCCGTCGCAGACCATGTCAATGGTTCCTCCTGCTGCAAGTCCTGCGCCAAAAAGGATTCCCCCTCCAAGCCCCAGTATCAGTATGATAAGCAACATAATCTTCGTAAATTTTTTCATGCCCGGTCACCTCCTGTCCGTCCTTTGAACAAAATTCTCTGAATAAAATTAACAATGCCCCGGAAGCAGGGAGGAAATACCTTTAAAATAAGCAGGAAAAAGAGCCATACCAAAAGCAGACCCACTGCTGTCATTATCATAGAGCCTCCGATGGTAACAACGGCTGTTGCAGGCGTTGCCATCTGATAAAACAGAGCGTTTAAGAAAAGCACGACGCCTCCCACAACCAGTCCCACACCGCTTAAAACCAAAGCTACCAAAACACCCAGACAGGCGCCTGCAAGACCTAAAAGCACACCCAAAAGCCCCAGTCCCAGTCCTGCCCAGACAGGCGAGGTCAGAATCAGCAGCACCAGGATAAGCGCCCAAGAAAGGCCGCCTCTTGGCTGCTTACTACGGCCAACTCCTGCATGGTTTTCATACGGTCCATGATAAGCGGCATTCTCTTCTTTTTCACTTCCATGATAGCGGTTTTTCTCCCAGTTATTTTCCGCGGTACGGCTCTGGGGCATATCCCGCTCTTCAAAGCGCGCATCTGTATAGCCGTTTTCCGTGTATGTGCCGTATTCCTTTTCTCCGCTTCCGTCCTGACCGCCTTCCAGGTCTGTCTTAATAATAGCAGCCACCTTTCCCGGACTTCCCAGTTCCTGTATCACAGAGGACTCATTTTCCACTCCTGCGTCCTCAAAATAATTTTCGTAATATTCCAGAGCGTCCTTTCTGTCTGCTTCCGGTATATCCCATAAAAGCCGCGCAAGCTGCGCCAAAAATTCCTTTCTGTTCATGTCTGAATCCCTCCCTCGAACAAGGTGCTGATTTTGGTTGAATAACTTTTCCACTCTGTGCGGTACAGATTTAACTGCACTGTTCCCTTCTCCGTTATCTTATAATATCGCCTGTTTCGGCCTCCGTACTCTCTGTCATAGGTTTCCAGGCATTGATCCTTTAAAAGCCGCCGCAAAACAGGATAAAGCGTGGATTCTGAAACTTCCAGCACCTGCCGCACGTCCTGGGTAATTTTATATCCATAGGTACCCTCGTTTTCATTGGACACAACGGCCAGCACAATGGCGTCTAAAAGCGCTGCACCTGTATTAAAAACCATATGTCCACCTCATTTCTTTTTTCTCTAATATTGTTTCTTACGCAATACTATTTTATATTCAATACTATACGACGTATAATATAGTATTGTCAATAATATTTCCCGGAAGAAAAACGAAAGAAATTCTAAAGATTTTCAGATTCTCCTTTTCTTTTCATCTGTAACCCTTTATACTCATAGGCAGACACCATTCGCAAAATTCAATTTTTTTCGACACGGGAGGAATACATGAAAAAACAATTCGGAAAAATATTCGCAGTTCTGGCTGTAGCAGCGATTCTGGTTCTGGGAATTGTGGCAGGCCGCTACTGGGAAGCCGGGAAAAAGCCGGAACTTAACAGCGCAACCGTCACTGCACAGATCTCTGAACTTTCCCAGCTTTCCACTGCAGAGCTGGCTTACCGGGGACTGGTCAGATACAGTCAGGGAGAAATCACCTTTTTGACAAAGAAAGAATTTACCATGATTTATGACGCCTCTGTAAAGGCAGGCGTAGATTTGAAACAGGTACAGATTGACATAAAAGGAAACAACATCTCTGTTACCCTTCCCAAGGCAGAAATTCAGGATATCACCATTGACCCTGGCAGCCTGGAATTTTATGATGAGAAATTTGCTCTCTTTAATTTTCAGGATCGGGAGGACACGGTAGAGGCTTTGCAGTATGCAAAGGAAGATGTCACAGAACATGTGGAAAACACAGATTTACTGAAAACCGCCGAAGAACGGGCAAAGACAGTAATTACCGGGCTGATAAACTCCATGTGGAAGGAAGAAAAAGAACAGCCGGAAATCAGTTTTAAAACATCTGGGGTTTCCAAAACAGAAGAAGCCCCTGCAGAACACTAAAACAGCTTTGCAGGTGTTTTTAAGGCGCTGTCAAACGAACTTACAGCAGAAGGCTTTTGCCCTGTGGCTGCTGTTTCGTATGACAGCGCTTTTTCTCCTGCTTTTTTACACAGGTATTGCTTCCTTTAAATCCACAGAATAAATATACTTTTCTTTTACCTTTTTCCCAGTAAGCCGCTCCAGAGCCTCTGCATAGTATTCCAACTGTACCTGATATTTTTCTGCCAGGGAACGGGAATTTTTTCCATGCACCTTATCCGTCTTATAATCCACCAGAACCAAATCCCCTTCTTCCTCAAAATAAGCGTCAATGATTCCCTGAATCAGCACCTGCTCACCGGAATCATACTCTGCCTTTATCCTGTTGGCAGATACCTCCATGACAAAAGGCTGTTCCCGATAGAGAAGTTCCCCTTCGCAGGCCTTTTTCATACGCTGCCCCAGGGGGCTTTTGACAAAAGTTTCAATATCCTTATCCCACACTGCCTTTCGCATGGCTTCTGTCAGTTTTCCCTGCTGCACCAGCTCTTCTATCTGGGCTTTTATCTCCTTCAGACTGTCTGTCCGCAGATAATCCAGATTTTCCAGAATCGTGTGGTAAATGGTTCCTCTAGCTGCTCCCCTGGGAGATTCCTCTTCTTCTCGCATAAAGACAGGCACATAGTCTTCTGCAGGCTTTTGCTCATAGAAGGGCTGACTTTCCTCCTCCACAGGCTCCTGCATACGCTTTACCTCTGAAACTGTCAGTTTGGAAGGAACCAGCGCCTGGGCTTCATAAGGATACACATAGGAAAAGCTCTCCTCTATTTCTTTCTGTAAGTCCTGGTCATATACCCGGGTGCAGTCCCAGGACAGCAGACGCTCCTTCTCCTTTGCCTCTTCTATACGAAGCTGGGTTTCCTCAAGTACCAGTTCCAGAGGATAGACCTTCCGCACCAGAAAATCCCCCTCTCCCTCATACAGCGGATTTAAAGGATACACCGGAAGCTCATATTCTGCATACAGCGGCTTCATGCATCTGTGCCGGGCAAGAGCCTGCAAAATCCAATCCATATAAGTTCTGCCCTTTGTCCGCATACCATAGGAAAGCCGCGCCTCTTCCCGGCGTTTCACCATTTCAAATCCAGTAAGCTGTTCCTTCAGCCTGGAAACCGTTCCTGTCAGAATCAGCTTCTCTTTAGCTCTTGTCAAAGCCACATACAGGATTCGCAGCTCCTCTCCAAGGCTTTCTGATGCAATTTCCTGCTGCACTGCCTTTTGCAGAATGGTTTTCGTCCGAATCCGGAAGGTTTTGTCCATACAGGGGGCGCCAATCCCCAAATCCGGGTGCAGCACAAGGCTTTCCCTGGCGTCCTGCATATTCATGCTTTTTCCCATACCTGCCACAAAGACAATGGGAAATTCCAGTCCCTTGCTGCCATGGATACTCATAATCCGCACAGTGTCCTCTTTGTCAGAAAGCACATTTGCCTCTCCAAAATCCACCTGATATTTCTTCAGATTTTCAATGTATCGGATAAAATTAAACAGCCCCCGATAACTGGTGCTTTCGTAATCTCTTGCTTTTTCTGCCAGCATCAGAAGGTTTGCCTTTTTCTGCTCCCCTGACACAAAAGCCTGCTGATAAAGAAGAAATCCTGTTTCGTCAAAAAAGTCCCAAATCAGCTCATGCATAGGTGTATAAGGAACCTTGCTCCGCAGTCTGCGATAGGTTTCCAGAAAACGGTGTGCCTTTTCTCCAATAGAATCCTCCTGCTGTTCACTAAGAAGCAGTGCTTCATAAAGGGAGGGCTTTTCTGCTTCCTTTCCCAGTATCTTGATTCTTGCCAGTTCCTCAAAGCTGAAAGATTCCGGCATGGTTCTTAAAGCTCCGGCCAGAGGAATATCCTGCAGAGGATTGTCCAAAATTTGCAGATAGTCCAGCACACTGACAACCTCCGGCGCAGAAAAGTATCCGGTCTTTGTGGTAACGCTGGCAGGAATTCCGCAAGAATTTAAAATCCGCTTAAAGGTTTCTGCCCAACCGGACATGGTGCGAAGCAAGATGGTAAAATCAGAATAGCACACCGGACGGTATTCTTCTGTCTTCTTGTCCAGTACGGTTTCACCCTCCATCAGTTCCCGAATCCGCATAGCAATCATGCGGGCCTCGGTTTCTCGGATACTTTCCGGGTTTTCACTGTCCTTCCAGACTGGGTCGTCCTCCTCCAAAAGCAGAACCTCGGTAGCAGGTGGCAAAGCCGCAGCCTCCTGTCCATCCTGTGATGCCACAAGATTTCCAGCCTCTGTCTTAGGCGGAAACACCCGCCCTGCATAAAGAGCTGCGCCCCGGTCGTATTCCACACCTCCCAGATCTTCCCCCATAATCTGATAAAAGAGATAATTCACACTGTCCAGTACTTCCTTCCTGCTTCGGAAGTTTTTATGCAAATCAATACGCAGCTGCTTCCCCCCTTCTTCCCGGGGGTAGGTACGAAATTTCTCCATAAACAAATCCGGCCTTGCCAGACGGAAACGATAAATACTCTGCTTTACATCTCCCACCATGAAGATATTGTAAACGCCCTCCTCCACTCTGGATACAGAGGTCAGAAGCTTTTCCTGTACCAGGTTGCTGTCCTGGTATTCGTCTATCATAATCTCTGCAAACTGCCGTGACAATTCCTTTGCCGCTTCAGTGCGAACATCGCCCTCTTCGGTATGATTTACCAGAATCTCCAAGGCATAATGCTCCAAATCCGCAAAGTCCAGAATATTTTTTTCCTTTTTCTTCTCTCTGTAGCGCTCCATAAAGCGCAGCGTCAAATCCACCAGAACGCCTACCGGCTCTCCCGCCTGTCTTAAATGTTCGGTCATCTCCTCCAGACTTTCGGAAAAATACCGCCCTCTGATTTCGTTCAGCAAATCCTTTGCCTGATTTCGCAGATTTTTGGTCAGTTCCTGCACACGCTCTGAAACCTGTTCCTTTTCCGCCTTTTTCCCTGCCGGAAGGCGCTTAAACTCCAGGGCGTCAAACAAGGTCTTATACTCTGCCAGGGTTTCTGCTTTTTCTATTTTCTCTGCTGCTGTCTTCTCCTCCTGTAAAAGCCCCAGGTAAAAGCCGGGGCCCTCCGGTTCTCCTGCAAGAGAAATCGCTTCCGCTAAAAGCCGAACCGCCTCCTGAGTCTGCCTGCGGATTTCCTCCTTCACAGCAGAAAGCCAGAAGGCCTTTTCCAGCTCCTCCACGGTCTCTATGCAATACGCCTCTCTGCAGCTCTGCAGCCACTCCTCGGGATAGGGATAGCTCATGGAAAATCCATAGAGTTTCCGTATGAGCTCCGGTATTTTCTCGTCCGTCTTTCCACTGGAAAAATTGTCGGCAAAAGCACAGAATTTTTCGTTATTTTCCGCGCTGTAGGCCTCTTCCATCACCTTATCTGCCACATCTGCCTGCAAAAGCCGCATTTCTCCCTCATCACCCATGCGGAAGGAAGGGTCTAAATCAATGAGATGAAAATAATTTTTCACCACATAAGAGCAAAAGCTGTCAATAGTGGTAATCTGTGCGTGATGTACCAGAGTACTCTGCCTTTGCAGATGCTCATTATCCCCGTCCTCCTCCAGCCTTTTCTCAATAGCTGCCCGGATACGTTCCTTCATTTCCCCGGCTGCCGCTCTGGTGAAAGTCACAATTAACAGACGGTCAATGTCTATGGGCTGGTGCTTATCCGTAATTCTCTCTATAATACGCTCCACCAACACTGCCGTCTTTCCGCTTCCCGCCGCTGCGCTGACCAGAATGTTGCAGCCTCTGGTATCAATGACCTTTTGCTGCTCCTCTGTCCATGAAACACCCATGGTTAAACCTCTCCTTTCATTTTTTCCCAGATTTCCTCTGTCTTGTAAGGAACCAGCCGCCTGTAGCGGTATCCCGGAATTTTTTCGTCAAAGCCGCACACATTTCTATAGGGACAGTAAACGCAGGCATTGTCGTTTTGCTGCTCAAAGGGATTTACTTCCGTATTTCCTCCCAGAATCTTTTCTCCGATTTCCCTTGCCTTACAGTTTACAAACCGCAGCATATCCTGAAACTGTTCCTGGCTCGCCACCTTGGAATTGCTGGAAAATCCGCCTTTTGCCGTGTATTTTACCGGAACTGCCAGAGATTCCGTACTTTTCCCTCCTGCCAGACTTTTGTCCAATTTTTCCAGAATTTCCGGCTCTGCCCCTGCAAGACCGTCCATTTTCAGTTTTTTTAAGAAATCCAGCTCCGGATGCTCCGGATTTTTTATATCCTCCTGGTTTAATACCGGATCTTTTACATTATAATAAAAAATACCGGCAGGCCTTACCTGATTTTTCGGAAAGCGTTTCTCTTCCAGCTCCATGGCAGCGCCCAGATACAAGGCAAGCTGAAGCTGCAGACCATAGTAGACCTTTAATAAATCCAGCTTTGTCGCCCCGGATTTATAGTCAATCACCTTGACGTAAAGCTGATTGTCCTCGCCCCTGCACACGTCCACACGGTCAATACGGCCGCGAAGCTGCAGCTCCTCTCCCTCTCCCAGGGAAAAATGAAGACTGTCTATTTTATCTGCCGGGCCAAATGCCCACTCTGTAAGCGCAGGATAAAACTCTCCCTGCCGAAGCTGCCACTGCAGCGCCCATACACTGCGCTTTACCATACGCTTTGCCCGATTTACCGTATAGGCGTTTCTGGCGCTGCTCATAAGAATGGTTTCCCCGGATTTTTCTACTACCTCATCTACACAGGCCTCGGCCAGGGCATCGCGCTCGCTGTCCTGTAAATCCACCCATTTCCTGCCCTGCTCACGAACCTTTCTGGCAAACAGATCCAGACTGTTGTGCAAAAGGGTTCCCAAATCAGCCATACTGAACTCATACCGCACCCTTTCCCGCAGCGCCAGACCATAGGAAAGAAAGTGTGAGCATGCACATTTTGCAAACTGCTCCAGTCTGGTGGCGCTGTTTTCCAACTCTGTGCCGTAAAGGGCATGGGCCGTCCCTCTGCTGATGGCGTCCTGAGGATTTTCGTAAAAGGCTGCGTGAATCAGACCTTTTATCACTGCCTCCCATTCCTTCTGACTGCCAAACCAGTTCATCAGCTCTTCAAAAACAGGGGATTCCTTCCGGCTCTGGTGCAGCTCCCCGGACAGTTTTTCCAAAGCCCCGGAAATACTTTCCCGGTAAAGAAACGTCTGTCCCCCTTCTCTTGCGTCTGGAAACAGACTCTCTATCTGAGAGATAAGAAAAGACGGGGACAGGGCTTCCCCGCTGCTGCTTAAACGGCTGTAGGAAAGATAGACTCTCTCACTGGGCTTTGTCAGGTTCAGATACAGATAAAACTTCTGAGTATACAGCGCTTCCTTTGCCGTAGGCGCCAGGGACAGTCCCCGCTTTTCTAATGCTTCCTGCATTTCCTCCCGGTTCATATCAGAAAGAAGTTTTCCTGCCTGAGTTTCCTTTGGAATTTTCCCTTCATTGACTCCTGCAAAAAACAGCATCTTAATATCCTTTAAGCGGGTTCGTTCCATATCCCCCACTAACACCTGGTCTGAAGTCGGCGGTACGATTCCCACCTTTGCCTCCAAAAGCCCTGCGTCTAAAATCTCCTTAAACTCCTGAAGCCGCACCTGCTTTTCTCCCAGAATTTCCACCAGCTTATCCAGCAAATCCATAACAATTTTATAAATCTGGCTGTACTCCTTTACCATGGACAGATTCTCTTCCTCACGAAATTTTTCCTCATAACCCCGCATTTTTTCCTGAATATGGCTGCTGCAGATATATTGGTACAGGGCTTTGGCATAATCTGTGATACTGGCGCCCTTTTTTCGCATTTCTGTGTAAAAAGGTGTCCACAAATCCACAAGCCGGGTACGAATTTCATTGAGTAATACACATTCTTCAGGACTTTGTCCACGATAGGTTCGCACCCATTCCCGGTTCCAGGCTGCAAATCCCCGGATTCCCATGGCAACCACATAATTTTCCAGCCGATCTGTTTCTTCCTCTGTAATGTCCGTAAGCCCGCACCGGAGAAGCCGGAAAACGCTCTCATAGCTAAAGGATTCCGCCACCAGATCCACAGCAGCCCGGATATATTCCACAAAGGGATTCATAAAGACCGTGTGCTTCTGGTCAAGAAAGCAGGGAATATGATATTTTTCAAAGGCTCTGGCTGCAGCAGGGGCGTAGACCTCCATATCCCCGGTAATCACGGCAAAATCCCGATAACGGTACCCTTGCGTGCGTACCAGAGAGCGAATCATGCCTGCTGTTTCTTCCATTTCCTGCGCCGGATTTAAAGATTCCCGGATATACACAGTCTGCTGTTTTCTACCATAACTTTTTCTGGGGTAACGAAACAGATGCTTCTCCAGAAAATCAAGGGGGCGGCTTTCTGCAAACCTTCCCTGATAAGGCTCTCCCTTCAGGGGCAGCCACTGCTCGTCCCAATATATTCCATGCTCCTGTGCAAGCCTGCATAATCTCCCCACTGTCTGTTTACTCAAATAAAACAACTGATGAGGGCTACCCGGCTGATAAGGGTCTTCCCCTGTTCCCATGGTAACTGTGACATAGACCTGGCTGGAGATTTGCAGAAGCTTTTCCAAAAGCTGCTGCTGTATAGGTGTAAAACCGGTATAGCCGTCCAGAACTACTACACTGTCCTTTAACTTCCGGGATTTTTCCGCCACACGGCCAAGTACGTCCAGAACCTCTTCCTGGGTAATAAAATTCCCTTCCAGATAGTCAAAAAAGCCCTTATATAAAACCTGCATGTCCTTTAATTTGTAGTATAATTCCGGGCGGTCCTGCAAGTCCTCCAAAAGTTCCTCCAAATCTGAAGCTCCGATTTCGTACTGCCGCAGCTCTGATACCATACTTTTCATCTGGGACACATAGCCCTGCTTTTCCATTTTGCTCCCCAGAACCTTTAATTCCCTTCTCTTCTCCTGGGCAACCCGACGCAGTACCATACTTTTCCCGGTTTCCTCCAAAAGCTCTCTCTGGTTTTCTCCCACCTCTTCCAGAACGCGGAAAGCCAGACGCTCAAAGCTTAAAACGTCAATATTCATAATACCCTTTTGGGGGTGCATTTCCACCAGCTCCTTCTGGGTCTGCATGGTAAACTGCTCAGGAACCAGCACCAGATACTGTCTTTTGGGATGCTCCATGGATTCCTGTATGATTTTGCTGTAAATATAATGGGATTTCCCCGAACCGGAGGGTCCGAAGATAAACTGTAGCGCCATTTGCTCCTCCTTTCGGAAATCAGAAAAATTTCTCAATTACCTCGGCAATGCCGTCATGGTCATTGTCACACCGGGTAATGTAATCTGCCACTTCCTTTACTCTCTCCTGGGCATTTGCCATTGCCACGCCCAGACCTGCGTACTGAATCATGGACACATCATTAAATCCATCGCCGCAGCACACCATTTCTTCTCTTTTGATTCCCAGAATCTCCAGAAGATGCCGGAGACAATACGCCTTATCCACATTTTTCGGAGTAATTTCCAGAAAATACGGCTCTGAACGGAAAACCTGGGCTTCATGGCAGTATTTCTGCGCCAGCAAAGGTTCCAGGGCTTCCAAATCCTGAGGTTCTCCCGTCATCAGGCATTTATTTACCGGAAAGTTTACATAAGTCCCGAAATCCTTTTTATGCACAATGGGAAGCTGGTTGATATCTGCCTCGATTGTCATATATTTATCCGGCTCTGTTCCGGAAAGAATCTCATCATTCTGATAAGTAATAATGCCAATTCCATTATCCAGCGCGTCCCTCCACAGTCTTGCAGGCAGATGAAGGGGAAGGGTTTTCTCATACACACATTCCCCTGTCTTAAAGTTCAAAATCCGGGCACCGTTAAAAGGCATAATATAACTTCCAAAGCGATCCAACTCCAGTGTTTTTGCCACCTTCTGCACACCTTGAGAAGGTCTGCCGGAAGCAATAGCAACCGGAATCCCTCTCTCCTGCAAATGAATAATGGCCTGTCTTGTCTTTTCTGTAACTTCCTTCTTTGCGTTTGTTACGGTTCCATCTATATCTAAAACTAATAATTTATAACTCATCTTCGTGTTCTCCTGTTTTCTTTTTCTTACTTTCCATAATAGCATACCCCTTTTTAAATGCCAATCCGTGATTAGAAATCAGAAGAATTTGCCATGTGGATCCGGAAACTTATTTTTCACTGTATCAGGAATATTTCTTTTCCTTCTGTAATATGTTATAAAAAGGAATGCAGGAGGTGCAGCCATGAGCTCAAAAACCAAAATTGTTGTATTACATATGAAGGAAGTCATTTATACGGGTATTTTTGTGGTACTGGCTATTGTACTGGCTGTGGTACTCTTTCTGATGTTCGGAAAAAACAAAGGCACGGATACGGCCAGTGCCGAAGCTGTGTATCACGCCGGTGTGTATGCAAGTCCCATTACTTTAAATGACAATACCTTTGATGTAGAGGTGACTGTGGACGAAAACCATATCAACTCCATTTCTCTTGTAAACCTAAGCGAAACCACGACTGCCATGTATCCCCTGATGCAGCCCGCCCTGGACGCGCTTTCTGACCAGATTTGTGAAACCCAGTCCACGGAACATATTACTTACACAGAGGAAAACAAATACACCTCTATGATGCTTTTAGACGCCATTGAAAAGGCGCTTGACAAAGCGCGGAAATAAAAAACGCTGCATCAAAAAAGCTGTTCCACGAAGCCTTAAGATAATCTCTGTGCTTCGCGGAGCAGCCCTTTTTTATTTTCTGTATTTTTATTCCGCCTTACACTTCCCGGGGGTATTTCATACCCCATTTTTCCCGGATTTTATCCATCTGTCTCATAATCTGAAGGGTTTCCTCATGGGGCATATCCGGGCATTCCTTCCAACCTTTTTCCAATGCTTCCTTACATACCAGAACCTCATATTCATAACCGGAAATCTGAGTGGGCTGCTCATAAAAAGCTATCTGCTCTCTGTCCTGATTGTATACGGCAATGGACTCAAAATTATTAATATTTTCCACAATTGCATATCCCTTTGTGCCGTAAATCACACCCTTCCGGTCAGAAAGCACCCGAAGAGAACTGTTGAGCACTGCCATTTTTCCGCCGGGATAGCTAAAGGTTATGCTGTTTTGTGCGTCCACGCCGCCCTCCGTCATAATTGCAGTTGTGGTAATATCCTGAATATCATCGCCAAACACCAGAGAAGCAAAATTCAGTACGTAAACGCCCACGTCCAAAAGCGCGCCTCCCCCAAGGCTCAATTCCATAAGCCGCGGTACCTGGTCTATAAGATAGCAAAGATTTGCCGTAACGGTCATAGGCTCGCCGATAATCCCGGAATCCAGCACCTGACGCAGGGTTTTCCACATGGGCATGTACCGCACCCAGATTGCTTCTGTCAGAAGCAGGTTCTTTTCCTTCGCCAGCCTCAGCATTTCCTCTGCCTGTTTTTCATTTAAGGCGAAGGACTTTTCGCAAAGCACATTTCTGCCGTTTTCAAGAAGCAGTTTTACATTTTCGTAATGTTCGGACATGGGCGTTGCCACATACACCACATCAATGGATTCGTCCTTTGCCAGTTCTCCATAAGAACCGTATGCTCTGGGAATACGGAATCTCTGTGCAAACTGCTCTGCCTTCTCCTGATTTCGCGATGCAACGGCACAAACCTCTGCTTCCTGCATCTGCTCAATGGTTTTTGCCATCGTTGCCGCAATACTTCCAGTACTTAAAATTCCCACTCTCAGTTTTTCCATAGTTGAAATACCTCTCTTTCAGGCATAACGCCTTTTAACCCCCTTTTACCACTACAGATTTTCTATCTCATCAATCCAGACCTTTACACAGGCATCGCTTGGCATACGCAAATCCCCTCTCGGTGAAACTGCCACGCTGCCCACCTTTGGTCCGTCCGGAAGACAGGAACGCTTAAACTGCTGCGAGAAAAATCTCCAGTAAAACTTTTTCAGCCATTTTAAAATGGTTTCTTCATCATACGCACCTTTAAAGGCTGCCTTTGCCATACGATAAATCTTAGAAGGTGAAAAATGGAACCGCAGGATATAATAAAGGAAAAAGTCGTGCAGCTCATACGGCCCTACCAAATCCTCTGTTTTCTGAGAAATCACTCCGTCCTCAGGAGGCAGAAGCTCCGGGCTTACCGGGGTATCCAACACGTCCATAAGGATTTCCCCCAGTTCCTTTTCCCCACAGGTTTCCGCATAATAACGCACCAGGTAGCGCACCAGGGTTTTGGGCACAGAACCGTTCACCCCATACATGGACATATGGTCGCCATTGTAGGTTGCCCAGCCAAGCGCCAGTTCCGACAAATCCCCGGTTCCGATGACCATACCGCCACGCTGATTGGCAATATCCATAATCACCTGGGTACGCTCTCTTGCCTGTGCATTTTCATAAGTGACGTCATGCACGGAGGGGTCTTGTCCAATATCTTCAAAGTGCTGCAGCACTGCTTTTTTAATATCCACTTCTAAAAGCTCTGCCCCGAGGCGTCTGGTCAGCTCACAGGCATTGGTATAGGTTCTGTCCGTGGTTCCGAAGCAAGGCATGGTAACTGCCACAATCTGCTTTCTGTCCATTCCCATAAAATCCATGGCTCTGGCTGTTACCAAAAGAGCAAGGGTAGAATCCAGTCCTCCTGAAATTCCCAGCACTGCTGTCTTACAGTGAGTATGCTCCAATCGCTTTTTCAGTCCCATTGCCTGAATGTCTAAAATCTCCCGGAATCGGCTCGCTCTTTCCTCCGGGTTCTCAGGCACAAAGGGATTCTGAGAAAAGCAGCCTGTAAGCCCTGTTTCCTTTTTGGGAAGGCGGAAAGGAATCCTAAGATAAGAATCGCTCATCTCCGGTTTCCATGTAGAAATCCGTCTTCTCTCCCCTCTCAGCTTCTGAATATCCAGAACCCCATAAATGGTCTTGTTTTCAAACAAAGGCGCTTCGGAAAGAATTCTTCCGTCCTCGCAGATTAAATTCTGTCCTCCGAAAACCAAATCCTGGGTGGACTCCCCGTTTCCGGCTGTGGCATAGATATATCCGCACAAAAGCCTTGCAGACTGTCCCTTTACCAGATTTCTGCGGTATTCTGTTTTTCCCGCTGTTTCATCACTGGCAGACAGATTCACAATCACATTGGCGCCTGCTATGGCATGTTCTACGCTTGGCGGGCAGGCTGCCCACAAATCTTCGCAGATTTCCGCCGCTACGGTAAGTCCCGGCAAATCCTCACAGGTAAACAAAAGTCTGGTTCCAAATGGTACCTGAACATCTCCTATGGAAATATAATCCACATTGTCCCCTCCCGGAACAAAATGACGGGCTTCATAAAACTCCCCGTAATTTGGCAGATACTGCTTTGGCACAATTCCCAGAAGCTCACCGTTATTCAGCACAGCTGCCGTATTATAAAGCTTTCCCCGAACCTCCAGAGGAAGCCCTACAAAAATCAGCCCCGGAACGTCCTTTAACTCCTCTGCTGCCCTTAAAAGCCCTTCCCTTGCCGCAGTCAGAAGCGTATCCTCATAAAATAAATCCTGACAGGTATAGCCCGTAATACAAAGCTCCGGGAACACCATAATCCCTGCGCCCTGTTCGCTCATCTCTTTTGCCTTTTTTATAATTTCTCCGGTGTTATGCACACAGTCTGCCACCTGAATATCCGGTGTTGCGGCTGCCACTTTTATGAATCCGTCTTTCATTTTGCACCAAACCTTTCCTGCTTTTCCTTGCCTCTTTTACCTGTTATCGTTTACATTCCTTCAGAATTTTTTTCAGTTCTTCCACGGTAAAGTTATAATTCTTATTACAGAAATGACAGTTCATCTCAATGCTTTCTCCATCGTCAATCATTTCCTGAATGTCTTTTTTTCCGATACTGATTAAGGCTCTTTCTAGCCGTTCTTTGGAACAGTTACAATAAAACTGTGTGGGGATTTTTTCTGTAAATTCCACATCAAAGCCCTTTAAAATGGTTTCAAGAAGACTTTCCGGTGTGTGTCCCTCTTCCAGCAGAGCCGTTACGGAAGTGATATCTTTCAGGCTTTCCTCCAACTGGCTGATAACCGCCTCCTCTGTAAAAGGCATGAGCTGAATAATGAAACCGCCTGCCTGTTTTACCGTGTTGTCCTTTTCCATTAAAACCCCCAGTCCTACAGAGGAGGGAACCTGCTCGCTGGTTGCGAAGTAATAGGTCAAATCCTCGGCAATTTCACTGGTCTGCAGAACCGTCTGTCCCATATAAGGCTCTTTTAATCCCATATCCTTAATTACATTCATAAAACCAACGCCTACCGCTCCTGCAACGTCCAGTTTCCCTTTGTCATTGGCGTGAAGCACCACATTCGGATTCCCTACATAGCCCTTTACGTTTCCTTTGGAATCCGCTGTCACAGTCATGCCGTTTAAGGGGCCGCCTGCCTTTACCTGCAAGGTCAGAAGGTCCTTCTCTCCCTTCATCATAACGCCCATCATGGCGCCGCCTGTCAAAAGGCGTCCCAAGGCTGCTGTTGCTACCGGACTTGTGTTATGGGCGGCTCTTGCATACTCCACCAAATCTCTTGTTGTTGCCGCAAACGCACGAATCTGGCTGTTTGCCGCAGTTGCTCTTACTATATAATCTCCCATTTTGTATCTCCTTGTTTCTTCATTTCTTTTTCGTTCTCTTATTTTTCCGGGTGTTTGCCTTTTTCTCTGGCTATAATATACACTCTCTGGCTGTCTGCCCCCGGAGCCTTCCGTGTAAAGGCGTCATAAACTGTGACAAATTCCATTCCCGCCTGTTCCAAAAGCCCCTTTACAACTTCCAGGTCATAGGCTCTCTGATAATGCACTTCCTCATATTTCCGGTACAGCACTTCGTCCTTATGTTCCTCTGGAATAAACAGAGCCAACTCGTATTCATTGATCTGCTCTTCCTCATCATAATAATTATCCCAGATAAAGCTGGCGTCCTCCCTGTTTTCCGCGATGGTATTTTCCCCCAGAATCTCCTCATATTTATACTTTGTATTCATGTCAAAAATGAAAATACCTCTCGGATCCAGATAATTATTCACAAGACGAAAGACTTCCAAAAGATCTTCCTCTTCTGTAATATAATTCATACTGTCGCAAATAGACACCACAGCCTTCACAGTTCCATAAAGCTCAAACTCCCGCATATCCTGAAGAAGATAGAGGATATCTTTCCCACTCTCTTCCTTTTTTTCCATGGCAATTTCCAGCATATCCATGGAATTGTCTATCCCTATCATGTCATATCCCGCCGCAGACAGCCGCTCTGTCACGCTTCCGGTGCCGCAGCCCAGTTCCAGCACAAGCCCATCGTCTATATTATATTCCTTCAGCAGTCCGATGAGATAGCCACACCATTCGTCATAGGGGATATTGTCCATAAATAAGTCATATACCCTTGCAAAACTTTCGTAAGAACCCATAAGGGATTCCTCCTTTACTTTCAATTCCAATTCATACTATCACGAAATGCGGGGTTGTGTAAACATTTTCCCTTGTCCCATTCTAAAATTTATTATATACTCCTTAAAGAAGCATCTTACATTTATTCATAACAGGAACGAGAGGAGTTTTTTCATGAAATTTATATATCCTGCGGTTTTCCGCAAAACAGAAGACGGAACATATGAGGGGCATTTCCCTGACCTGGAATGCTGCTATGCAAAAGGCGACACCCTGGAAGACGCAGTAGACAATGCCAACGAGGCTGCTTATAACTGGCTGAGCCTGGAGCTTTCGGAAGAAGACTGCAATCTTCCTTCCGTGTCAGATGAAAGTGATATGGATTTGCAGGACGGAGATGTGGTACGGAATATTTCCGTAAATATCCGATTCTATGAAGGCTGGGACGAATGACCCAGCCTTTGCTTTTATTTTTTGTTTCTTTTTCTATTTCTTTTCCCGAACTTTTGCTGCCTCTGCATGCCCCATCAGACCCTCGCCTTCTGCTAGTCTGGCTACCAGGGGCGCCAATTCTTTCATGGCCTCCTTTGTCATACTCTGGTAAGTACAGGTTTTTAAGAAGGTTCCAACCCAAACGCCTCCGGTATAGCGGGCAGCTCGGAGGGTAGGAAGGGTGTGATTCGTTCCGGAAGCATAATCCCCGAAAACCTCTGCCGTATTTTCACCGATAAAGAGAGAGCCGTAATTATACAGATTATCTGCCATTTCCTGTGGATTCTGCATATTTATTTCCAGGTGCTCCGGGGCATAGGCATTTGCCAGTTCTGCCATCTCTTCTTCACTTTCAGCCAGAAGCACCTCTCCAAAAGTATTCCAGGATTTTTCTGCGATTTCTGCAGTAGAAAGCAGGCACAATTCCTTTTCCACTGCTGCCATGACTTTTTTAGCAAATGTTTCATCTGTAGTTACCAGAATGCCCTTTGCATTGGGGTCATGCTCAGACTGTGCCAATAAGTCTGCTGCCACCACCTCCGGCGTGCCGCTGCCATCTGCCAGTACCATTACTTCGCTTGGACCTGCTACAAAATCAATTCCAACCTGCCCATAGCACTGACGCTTCGCTTCTGTCACAAAACGGTTTCCGGGTCCCACAATCATATCCACAGCCGGAATTTCCTCTGTCCCATAAGAAAACGCAGCTACTGCCTGAGCGCCTCCCACAGCGTAAATTTCGTCTGCTCCCGCAATGTCCATGGCTACTAAAGTTTTAGGATTTATCTCATTCGTCCCCTTCATCACCGGAGAGCAGGCTGCTACCCGCTTCACCCCTGCTGTTTTGGCAGGAATAATTAACATCAGGGCAGTAGAATACAGGGGATAATTTCCTCCCGGCACATAACAGCAGCAGGATTCCACCGGAATAATCCTGTGTCCCAGAAAAATCCCCGGCATGGGACTGAAATTTGTCAACGGTCTTATGGTTTCTCTCTGCGCCTTTGCAAACGCCCTTATATTAGCTGCCGCTGTTCTTAAATCCTCGATTTCCTGAGAAGTAAGCTGGTTGTATGCTTTCTGAATTTCTTTCCGGCTTATCCGGAGCGTTTCTCTGGTGCAGCCGTCAAACTGCAGATTGTATTTTCTTAAAGCCTCGTCTTTTTTGCTTCTTACTTCCTCTATCATGCAACTTACCGTTTCTGTAAGATTTCTCCTGTCCTCTTCTGTTCTCTTTGCTGCCTCTTTTAAAATTTTCATATTCCCACACTCCTGTTCCAATCTATGATTCCTGTTCTTCTTTCTGGCAAAATTGTAAAACCTTTAGCTTCCCCTGTGTCAACTGTCTTTTTCCCGGATATTTTTCGAAAACCTTGAGTATACTCCAGATTTATGCTACAGTGATTTTAAGAAAACAGGAGGTTTCTTTTATGCGTATCGGTGAAGTATCCAGACAATACCACATTTCTGTGGATAACCTTTATTATTATATTAATTACGGGCTTTTAGTTCCCCCAAAGCCCAGGGGACAATATATTTTTAATAAAACTGTGCTTCAGGATTTGGAATGGATTCTGGAATTAAAAGAGTTGGATTTTACCCTCCGGGAAATTCATATGCTGCTTTCTCTCAAACGTATTTCCGGACTTGCAGATTCCCAGGACATCGAAGAATTAAAGGCTGTTTATGAGGGAAAGCAGGAATTTTGCCTGCAGGAAATCAACCGGAAACAGGAAATTATCCAACAACTGGATAAAAAGATTGCAGCTTTAAAAGAAAATCAGTCTGACAAAATTCCTCAGACAGGCGTTCCTGTTTCCGCCCTGCCTCTTTTGTGTTGTCCTGTGTGCGGCAGTCCTCTGTCCCTGAAAGATGTGGAGATGAATTCCCGTTTTCTCTACAGCGGCACTCTTTCCTGCAGCTGCGGCTATCAGGCTCAGATTCAGAACGGAATCCTCATGACGCCAAACAAAAATACCAGCCTGCACGATACCCCGGACATTACCAGAGAACTGTACAAGGATTTGCCTCCTGAGCTTATCACCATGTTTGAACGCTCTTATCAGCAGATGTTAAAGCAAATGGAGGAAACAAATCTCCGCGGAAAGGTGATTGCGGAAACTTATATCAATGCCTGGTTTTTCATGCACAATCATCTGGCTGCCCTCCCGGAAGACAGCCTGTATCTTGTGATTGACAAATACCCGGAAACTCTGCTGATGTACAAGCATCTCATTGAAAAACAGCGCCCGGATTTGAATATTTTGTATCTGGCGGACAGCAGCACCCGCTTTCCCCTGAAGCCGGAATGCATTGACGTGCACCTGGATTTTTTTGCTGCCAATGAGCACAACTTTTATCATAACAGCTTTCTGTATGAACGACTTCTGCCTTATCTGAAAAAAGACGCAGACCTGATTGGCACTTATTTTTATTTTGAGCATGCTGCCAAATCCATGAAGCTGCTTTTGAGCCAGTATCCGGAATGCTCGGAAAACAATTTCAATCTCCGCTATTTCCGGGAAGAATTAAGGAAAAATGGATTTAAACTGCTGTATGAGGAAGACTGCGGCTGCACCACAGATTCCGGAAACAATCTTGGATTCGGATTTCATGTAAAGGGCGAAAAAATGCACCTTCTTCCATATCATGGAAAAAGAGAACTTTCGGGAAGATAAAATCTCCTGAAAGTTCTCTCTTTTTTTCTATATCCTGTTTATTTCGCCGTAATCTCACAAAACCTCGCCCCTGTCACCTCAGCCAGCTTTTTGGGTGACAGCTTTAAGGTTGTTCCGATTCTCCCGCCGCTTACATAAATCTCATCAAAGTCCTGTGCGCTTTCGTGAATCACGGTTGTATACTGCTTTTTCATACCCAGAGGACTGCAGCCGCCCCGGACATATCCCGTCACCTTATTAATATCCTTCACATGAATCATTTCCACAGACTTCTCCCCTACTGCCTTTGCAGCAATCTTGAAGTCCACCTCCTCTGCAATGGGAATCACCAGCACATAATACTCCCGGCTCTTCCCCTGCACCACAAGAGTCTTAAAGGACTGTTCCACAGGCGCACCTGTTTTTTCAGCTGTATGCAGACCGTCAATAAACTCGTCGCATTCATACTGCAGCACTTCATAAGGCACCTTGTTCTTTTCCAGGATACGCATGGCGTTTGTCTTGATTTCCTTTTCCTTATGCTTACCCATTTTTTCGCCTCCTATTTATAGTGTCAGCTTTTTCATAAACCTTCCGTACAGCACACAGCCCACTGCGGCTGCCAGAAATTCTGCCACAGGGAAGGTAATCCACACGCCAAAAAGCCCCATGGTTTTTGCCAGAATCACAGAAAGAGGGATAATAATCACCAACTGGCGCAAAAGAGAAACTATGAGGGACTGTACTCCCTTTCCCAGCGCCTCAAACGCACCGGATAACACGCAGCCAACCGTAGAAATCAGAAATCCGGCTGCAATAATACGCAGCATGGGAACACCGATTTTCATCATTTCCTCATTAGCGTCAAACAATTTCATAATTACCTGGGGAAATGCCAGAAACAGCACTGTACCCAACGCCATAATCACACCTGTAACCTGAATACTCGCCTTTAAGGTTTCCTTCATTCTCTTTCGGTTTTTTGCCCCGTAATTATAGCTCATAATCGGGCGCATTCCCTGTATCACGCCATTGGCAGGCATGTATACAAAGGTCTGAATCTTAATATACAGCCCGAACACGGCAATGGCTGTGGCAGAAAAGGCTGCCAGCACAGAGTTTAAAGCTGCCACCAGCACAGACGGCAGGGACATCATTATGGCAGAGGGAATTCCCACTGTGTAAATCTTCCACAGCATGGTTTTGTCCAGCCGAAATCCCTTTAAACAAATGGGAACCTCTTTGCACTTCTTCACAAAAAATGTCATAGACAGGATTCCCGCCAGAATCTGGGACGCCACTGTGGCAATGGCTGCGCCTGACACGCCCATGGCAGGCAGACCGAACCAGCCAAAAATAAGAATCGGGTCTAAGATAATATTAAACACGGCCCCCACGCCCTGGAAAATCATAGGCAAGACCATATTTCCCGTTGCCTGAAACAGTTTTTCAGAATACAGATGATACATACTTCCAATACTAAAGCAAAGCACAATCCGGGTATACTGACAACTCATTTTATAGATTTCAGGATTATCCGTAAATCCTCTTAAAAACGGTCCTGTGAGAAACAGTCCCATCAACACAAACAGCAGCCAGTGAACCCCACAGAACCAGAATCCATGGGCAGCCGCTGACTTTACTTCCTTTTCGTCTTTTGCCCCTAAGGCTCTTGCCACGCAGGCATTTAAGCCGATTCCAAAACCGCAGGACACGGCAATAATCAGATTCTGCAAGGGAAACGCAATAGACACCGCAGTCAGGGCGTCCTCGCTGACCCTTGCCACATACATGCTGTCTACTATATTATAAAGTGCCTGAATCAGCATGGAAATCATAGGCGGCACAGACATGGAAACCAAAAGAGGAAGTACCTTTTTCGTTCCCATTACATTTTCAGTTTTTTCCATTTTCTATACCTCTTCTTTTTTTATACCTTATACAGGATAGTCATTTCACAAAAATTTGTCAATCCGTATAATTTTTCTCTTTTCCGCCATACTATACAACACACAGATTTTCTATCTTTCAGGAGGTGTTATTATGGAACAGAAAAACAGCAAAAAAGATGCGGCTTCCCAGGATAAATACCGGGTAGAAGCCACATCTACAAACGACCTGGACGGCTGCGCCACTACGGAAGCCACAGGCATGATTCCCACACTGCCCCAAACCCAGGGAGAATTAAATTCCTACAAGGCAATTCTGCCCTATTCCCCGGACTGCTATGTGGAAAAAACAAAGGATTAAAACGTTGATGAACTTTTATTCGTAGTCCTGTTCCCCGTCACTGTCTGAACTGCCATCTGTATTTCGACTGCGGTTCTCCCCATCAGAATCATCGCCTGCACTCTGACTGCTGTCTTCGTCATCGGAATCGCCGTCTGTACTCCGGCTGCCGTCCTCGCTGTCAGAATCACCGTCTGTATTCCGGCTGCTGTCCTTGCTGTCAGAATCCCCGCTGTCCCCGTCCTCATCAGACAGACTGCTTCCCACGGTCAGCTCCCCGATTTTTGCCGCCGCGCTCTCAAGAGCCGCCCGGCTAAAGGTTGCCTCTTCATTTACCTCATGGATACCATGGTCCTTTGCCAGAACCTCTGTATAGTCCTCCAGTTGGTACACTCCGACTTCTGTATAATCAGAATTATAATGCATAACTACCGGAATCAGACCATAGTCTTCAATAGTCACTTCCCCTGTCTTTGCATCTTTCTTTAAGGTGAAATCTGCCAGACCGCCCAGCAGGTTTTCCAGCGAAGACTGATTGCTGACAAAATTTCCCAGAGAATAATATACCAGCATATCCTCCCCATCCGGTCTTTCTCTCAGTTCATATCCCTTCAAAATATGCGGGTGAGAGGCAATTACAATGTCTGCACCCTCCTCTGCCAGAAAATCAATTCTCGTCTGCAGCTTTTCGTCCGGCTCCGGCGTGTCTGATTTTCCTCCGTGCAGATATACAATGGTAACATCTGCTTCTTTTTTCGCGCTTTCCAAATCAGCGGCAACTCTTTTCTCGGAATAGGTATCCACCATATATTCTTCGTCCTCAGGGATACTGTGATTCTCACTTAGCATACAGCTGTAATTCATCACCGCCACCTTAAAGTTTTTCTTCTCAAGAATCTGATACCGCTCTTCTTCCTTGCTGTGAATACCCAGAAGAGATACCTTTGGATAATTCTTTGTCCAGAAGGATACCGAAGCCGCAATACCGTCCTCCTGCTGGTCAAAAGCATGCTCGGTGGCCTGTGTCACAATGTCAAAGCCCGCCTTTACCAGCGCGTCGCCTACCTCTGTGGGCGTGGCAAAATCAGGATACCCTGCTGCTTCCTCATGGCTTTTCACAAAAGGGGTTTCCTGATTTACAGACGCCAAATCCGCATCTTTGATAATATCTTTTACATTTTTATACAGGAAATCAAAATTCCAGTCATTTTCTTTCCCTGCGTCAATAATGGCATCGTGAATAAGATTATCCCCTGCCGCAACCATATGTAAGGTATTCTGCTCTTCCTCTGCCTTTTTCTTTGCTTCCGCCTCTTTTTGCTGCTGCTGGGCTTCTTTTTCCTTTTTTGCTTCTATTTTTCCATGTATGGCAAAGCCTACCGCAGTTACCCCTGCGATGAGCAGAACCAGGCCTGTTCCGGCAAGCATCAGTTTCCGGCGTCTGACCTGCTGACGTCTTTTTCTTGCTCTTGCAATTCTTCTGCGTCTTTCCAGTTCTAATCTTCTTTCCTCTTCTTCCCGTTCTCTTCTTGTACGACGTTCACTCATAGTCCTGTCCTTTCTCTGCTTCTTTTTACAAATCTATGGTTTTTTGCACTTCCGTCTTTTCTTTTTATAGAAAAATATACGAAAAGTGCGATTCTATCCTTATTTTTTTCTATTTGCAATTCTTAAAAATCAGTTGTATGATAGTTTCCATGTTAAAATTATGAACAATTTATTGCTCATTTATGAACTATACTACTCATAATAATATGAAAGTGAAGATTATGTCAACGAAATCAAGAAATTATTTTTTAGACAATTACAAAGCCCTGTTGATTCTGCTGGTTGTCACAGGACATTTCATTGAGCCCTGCCACACCAACAATGCTTTTCTGGAAGCGCTGAAATGGATTATCTTTTCCTTCCATATGCCTGCCTTTATTTTTATCTCAGGCTTCTTTTCCAAAAAAGACATGGGCTTTGAAAAGCTGATTCAGAAGCTGGTGATTCCTTATTTTGTCTACGAATTTTTATACTATTTTCTGTATGTTTTCATTATACATAAGGAAACTGGGCTATATTTAAACCGTCCTAAATTTTCCCTGTGGTATCTCATGGCTCTGTTTTTCTGGAGAGTCCTGACTCCATATGTTCGGAAAATACCGGGAAATATGTTTATTGCTTTTACTGCAGGACTGCTTGTTGGATTTACGGAACTTGGCAACTTTTTCAGTATTCCAAGGACGCTGGTGTTCTACCCCTTTTTCCTTGCAGGCTACTATTTTCAGGAAAGCTGGTTTGAAGCCCTGCGCAGGCACTGGAAAGCCCTTACTTTTGGTCTGTCTGCCTTTGTAGCTCTGTTTTTGGGATTGACTGCCCTTTCCGGTACAGAACTGACCACCTTTATTTTTTACGGCAGATATTCTTATCAGGATATGAACATGCCCGGCATAGAGGGGCTTCTGGTTCGGGCAGGCTGCTATGCGATTTCCTTTTTGGCGCTGTTTGCCCTGTGTGCGTTTATTCCACGGAAACAGCACTTTTTCTCTGTGCTGGGTGTCCGCACCATGCCGATTTACCTGTTCCACGGAATGATTTACAGTGCGCTGAAGGAAACACCATTGCTTAAAAGCATAAATACTCCCGGAGAAACGGCTCTGCTTCTGGTTTCCTGTGTGGCGCTTACCTTTTTGCTGGCAGGGAATCTGCCAACCCGGTTTGTAAATGCCGTATCCTCTGTGCAGGTATCTCTTCCCAGACTGCCAAAACTGCCCGGTTCTTTCAAAAGGCCAACGCGACCGGGAAGTTTTCCATTCCTTACCCGATTCAAAAAAGGAATGGCGCCATAAAAAACTGCCTCGTGAAGCAGCAATCAGAAATATTCCTGATATGCGCTGCACGGGGCAGTCTTTTTTATTTCCTATTTCTTTTTTCTTATTTCAGATGATCTACAGCAGCTCTCTCAATGGCAAGTCCTGCCGCATATTTCTCCATAAAGGCGTCAAAGCCCTTTACATCTCTTTCGTCCGGCTGTACTTCCACGCCTTCCTGTCCTGCGAAAACCTTGTTGTCCAGATATTGCTCCAGAGTTTCATTTTCCTCTTTATTCACCAGATAAGATGCCAGCACTGCAATGCCCCAGGCGCCGCCCTCTCCTGCTGTTTCCATAACAGAAACAGGGGTGTTGATTGCGCCTGCTAAAAGATTCTGTCCCACACCTTTTGTCTTAAACAAACCGCCGTGTCCCAGAATTTTATCCAGCTTTACGCCCTCTTCTTTTAACAGAATATCCATACCTGTTTTCAGTGCGCCAAGAGCAGTAAAAAGATGCACTCTCATAAAGTTCGCCAGATTAAATTTACTCTCCGGTGTACGGACAAACATGGGGCGTCCTTCTTCAAATCCTGTAATATGCTCGCCTGAGAAATAATTGTACGCCAAAAGTCCGCCGCAATCTGCGTCCCCTTCCATTGCCTTTCTGTACAGGGTTTCAAAAAGCCGGTTCATGTCCACCTTTATGCCCATGCTTTCCGCAAATTCTTTAAAAATTCCCACCCAGGCATTCAAGTCAGAGGTACAGTTGTTGCAGTGTACCATTGCCACCAGATTCCCGGTAGGAGTTGTTACCAAATCAATCTCCGGATATACCTTAGACAGCTCTTTTTCCAGAACCACCATGGCAAACACAGAAGTTCCGGCAGACACATTTCCCGTACGCTGCGCCACACTGTTGGTTGCCACCATACCGGTTCCGGCATCGCCTTCCGGCGGACAAAGCGGTACGCCTGCTTCCAGCTCTCCTGTAATATCCAGCAATTTCACACCTTCCTCGGTCAGTCTTCCTGCCTCTTCTCCTGCCAGGAGCACCTTTGGCAGAATATCCTCCAGTTTCCACGGAAAATGGTAAGGCGCTGTCAACTCATCAAACTGCTCCATTCTCTTTTTGTCATAATTACGGATATTCATATCTACAGGGAACATTCCTGAGGCTTCTCCTACACCAAGTACCTTTTCCCCTGTTAATTTCCAGTGTACATAGCCCTCCAGAGTTGTCATAAAGTCAATATCCTTTACATGCTCTTCTTTGTTTAAGATTGCCTGATACAGGTGTGCAATGCTCCATCTCTGAGGAATATGGTAGGCAAAAAGCTGTGTCAACTCTTCACTTGCCTGCTCGGTCATGGTGTTTCTCCAGGTACGGAAGGGCACCATGAGATTTCCTGCTTTATCAAAGGGCATATAACCATGCATCATTGCGCTGAAACCCAATGCAGCCAGTTTTTTTACCGGTACGCCGTATTTTTCCTTTACATCTCTTACCATGTCCTGATAGCTGTCCTGGATTCCCTTCCAAATTGCTTCCTCACTGTAAGTCCAGATATTATTTACCAACTGATTTTCCCATTCATGGCTTCCTGATGCAATAGGTTCATTTTTCTCATTTACCAGAACTGCCTTGATTCTGGTAGAGCCCATCTCAATACCCAGAACCGCCTTTCCGTTTACTACCGTACTTTTATTTGCTTCCAAACTCATGTATGTAACCTCCTTATGGCTTACGAATTCTTCTTAACCTCTATTATACATACTTGTACGGTTGTAATGCTACTTGTTTTTCACACAATCTCGTCTAAAAATACGCCGCAAAACGGACGGATCCGCTCTCTCCAGACTCCCAGGGAATCCGGAACAGAATACCCGAAAAGCCAGGCTGTAATCTCTGAAATCTCAAGGGAAATATCTGCCTTTTCTTTGCTCTCTGACTTCTCCTCTGCTTTTGGGCAAATCCTTTTTGCCCCAGAGCTGCTCCGGTTGAGCGTCCATTTCCAAAGGCCTGCATTTTCCGGTAAAATTCTGTCCTCAACCCCCAAAATTACCGTATATTCCTCCTTTTCCGCCGTTTCTCTTAAACGGATACAGGAAAGAAACTCCGGCAGATTGACAATTCTTCCCATAATGGCAGGAGTAGCTTCTCCCTGAAGCCGACTGTAATTTTCTTCACAAAACAGCAGTCTTTCCTCCGGCTTGTCCATTCCCCAGTAAGCCTTCATTCCCGCAAGGGTATCTTTTTCAAACAAAAGCTCCAGACAGCCGTTTTCACTTTCGATTTCTCTTTTCAGTCTTTCTATATAGGAGAAATCTCTTTTGGCATAGACCTCATATCTTTTGGAAAGCCAGGCTTCCATATAAGCAGCGGCTGCCTGCAAATCTCTGTTCTCCGCTCTTCTAAGCTGCAGATTGGAGAATTTCTCCTGTTGCAGCTCCCGGCTCTGCTTTTTATAAATATAAGTAAAATCAAAAGGCAGATACAGGGCTTCAAAGGCAGGCATGAGAAAACAGAAGGGCATGCCCTCCTCTCTCATATCCTTCAGCGCCTTTTCCATAAGCTGCCTCATATAGCCCTTTCTTCTGCTGTTTTTGTCCGTTGCCACGCCTACAATATAATCGCAAACCGCCGTTTTTTCTCCCGTCTGGAGTAGATAGGGATTGCGATGCAGCATGGACAGAATCTGTCCCCCCTCTTCCAGAACCAGCAGCCTGTTATCCCTGGTCTTCTCTGTATAATAATAATCCCGGAAACAATCCGAATCTTCCGGAAACGCCTGTTCCCAAAGCTCTCTGCTTCGGTTCTTTTCCTCTTTATTTAAATAATGAAGCATCTTATCCGCTCCTTTCCAAGACCTTATTCTCCCTGAAAATCAATCTGCCGGATTTCGTATTTCCGTGCAAAATCCAGTGGATTGTAGGACATTTTGGCCTTCCTTAAACCTTCGATTCCCAGGTCGTCCTCTCTGTTAATTAAATGCACTTCCGGGAATTCATGGACTAAAAACTGCTGGTTAATATACTGATACAGACCTCTGATTTCCGGATTTGCCTTTTCAATATGAATCACCGCCATATCCTCAAAGGAATTATAACTTCCAATGGTAAAGGCCTCCAGTTTATCATCAATATACACACCGCCCATACGCACCTGAAAGCTGGAACAGTTTTTCAGGATATCGTGAATTCCATGCACCTCATAGTCCAGATGCTCCTCGGTTTCCTCTCCTTTTGCCTCTCTCCATCTGTCCAGAAATTTCCACACATCATCTCGGTCTGAGCAACAAAGACTGCGGTACTCAAACCTGCCTTCATAATTTTTCATAAAAGAATTCAGGTTGTTTTTCTTTTTATGCAGCTTTTTCCCGGAAAGGGTACGCAGTTTCTCTCCGTCATATAAATAATCCTTTAAATCTTCCTGCTCTGTTACCAGAAAGCGGTCTGTCTGCTCTTCCAGCTTTAACGCCTTCACAGCTTCTTCATCAGCCAGGTTGATAATCAGAGGCTTGTGCAGCTCTTCGTTAAAATAACGTACAAGCTCCTCAAAATAATGTTCCAAATCCTGTTCTTCACAAATGGGCATGGCGCTGCTTACCACGCCTTCGTGTTCCATCAACCACTGTATCGCCTTATTATCGCTGACTGCATAGCGCACCTGATAATAAATTCTCCATAAATAACTGTCCAAAAGCACACTGTCACAGGTCTTATTGGGACGTTTACAAAAATAAGGATTCAATTCCTCAATCGCTTCCACATCAATGGGTTTAAATTCTAACTTCATACGTTCTCCTGTTCTTTCTTGCCTTTCAGCTCATAATAAAAAATATACTGCTGCAGGATTCCCTGCATACCTTCATATTGTTCCATGGGAAAACCGTCTGCATAATTCTGCTCCAGCGCCTGACGGATATGGGTATCCACAGGAAACGCCTGCATCTGATGCAAGGCAAACAGACAAATACAGTCTGCCACCTTTTCTCCCACGCCAAACAGCTTTAAAAGCTCCTCCTTTGCGGCAGCATAATCCATTTTTGCCACCTTCTCCAGATTGATTTCTTCCGTTACCACGCTTCTCGCCGTCCGCACCACATATTTGCTGCGGTAGCCCAGATTACAGGCTTTCAGTTCGTCCTCGTCCAGTTCTGCCAGAACCTCCGGCTTGGGAAAACTGTAATAAGTATTTCCATACATATCCGGCCTTTCTTCTCCGTATTTCTCACAGATATTTTGAATGCACCGCCGGATTCTCACAATATTATTCTGCTGGGAAATCAAAAAGGAAACAATCATTTCCCATAAATCCTGCTTCAAAATCCGAATACCGCTTCCAAACCTGGCAGCCCTTGTCAAATACAAATCCTCTGCCGGAATTTTAGAAATACAGAGGGCATAATCTCTTTCCAAATCAAAGTAGGGCTTCCAAAAAGTTTCAAAATCTGCCTCTTCACAGAAAAAGGTACAGACCTCTCCCTTTTGTTCTATTTCCAGACAGCGGTCCTTTGCCAGAACTCTGTACCTTCCGTTTTCCATGGCTTCCATGCGGAAGCACTGACCGGAATTGCAGATTTCCTCTATATTAAAGTTTTTCACTGTCTTTTTTATCTTCTTATATGACATACTCGTCCGCCTTTGCTGCCTGCCAGCTGATTAAATCTTCCAAAGTAACCTCATCTACCACACTGTTTATGGCATCATTGAGTTTTTTCCAGAGTATTCTGGTTACGCATTCATTTCCCCTGCTGCAGGCTGCAAATTCTTCTTCCGCACATTCCACCGGCGCAAGGCTGCCCTCTGTAAGCCGCAGGATCATGCCTACGGTATATTCTTCTGGCGCCCGCTGCAGCATATAACCTCCCTGAGGTCCGCGGATACTTCGCACATACCCTGCCTTATTCAATACGCTGATAATCTGTTCCAGATACTTTTCGGAAATTCCCTGTCTGGCTGCCGCGTCCTTCAGACGTATGGGATTGCCGGAATTATTGGTTGCCAAATCCAGCATCAGGCGAATGGCATATCTTCCTTTTGTTGAAATTTTCATCTTGTCTTATTTCCTCCACATGTCCGATTATACTCAAATTAACCTAGTATTTCAATATGTTTTATGGATTCATAATGCTTCTATAGAAAACGGGGAACTTTCTGAAAAAAAGAAAAATGGAATATTTTTGATATTCTACTCAGAAAAAGAAAGAAAAAATAGAAAAAATCTGAAATCCCACAGGCAGCGGTTTCTGTTTTATGACTATCCCTGTTCACGGACAGACATACGTCTTACGGCAAAACCGCTGCCGGGATTTTCTCCTGTCTTACATGCTTACACTTCCAGTTCCAGCTTTCTGCCGGTATGGGTGTACTGATAATAACGGACTCCCGCCGCGTCCAGCATACGCTTGGATGCCTTTACTGCCGGAGAATCCGCATACTTGTCACATTCGTAGACAATGGTTTTAATTCCTGCCTGAATAATGGCTTTCGCACATTCATTGCAGGGAAACAGGGACACATATAGCTTTGCCCCCTCTAAAGAGCCGCCTCTGTAATTCAAAATCGCATTCAGCTCACTGTGGGTCACATAAAAATATTTGGTATCCAGCTCGTCCCCTTCTCTTGCCCAGGGAAACTCATCATCCGAACACCCCATAGGAAATCCGTTATATCCCATGGACAGAATCTTATTGTCCTGGCTGACAATACACGCTCCTACCTGAGAATGGGGGTCTTTGGAGCGCATGCCTGAAAGCTTTGCCACGCCCATAAAATACTCGTCCCATGAAATATATCCATCTCGTTTTCCCTTCATACCCTTCACCTCTTATTTTGTTCCAAAAATACGATCTCCTGCATCTCCAAGTCCCGGTACAATGTAGCCGTGGTCATTTAAGTGGTCATCCAGGGCCCCAATATAAATATCCACGTCCGGGTGCGCCTCAGACAGCGCTTTTACACCTTCCGGCGCTGCCAGAATACACATAAAATGAATGTTTTTTACGCCCTTTTCCTTCAGCATGGTAATGGCTGCCACAGCAGAACCGCCGGTTGCCAGCATTGGGTCTGTAACGAAAACCTCTCTCTCTCCGCAGTCAGCCGGAAGCTTGCAGTAATATTCCACCGGCTTTAAGGTTTCCGGGTCGCGGTAAAGTCCGATATGCCCCACCTTTGCAGCCGGTACCATGGTCAGCATACCTTCTACCATGCCAAGACCTGCGCGGAGAATCGGCACAACTGCCATTTTCTTTCCCGCCAGCTCTTTTACCGTTGTTTTTGTAATCGGTGTTTCAATTTCCACATCAGCAAGTTTCAGCTCTCTGGTTGCCTCATAAGCCATGAACATGGCAACTTCACTTACCAGCTCCCGAAATTCCTTTGAGCTTGTGGATTTTCTGCGGATAATTCCGATTTTGTGCTGAATCAGCGGGTGCTCCATAACTAATACTTTTGCCATTTTACTTCTCCTTTGTCTTTGTGTGATTATTTTTCAATCAAGTCAATTCGCTTCTGATGTCTTTCTGCATGGGAAAATTCTGTATTTAAAAAAGTATCTACAATCTTTACAGCAAGTCCCGGTCCTACCACTCTGCCGCCAAGCGCCAGTACATTAGCGTCATTATGCTCTCTGGTTGCCTCTGCACAGAAGCAGTCTGTACAAAGGGCTGCGCGGATTCCCTTCATCTTGTTTGCCGCAATAGAAATACCGATTCCTGTACCGCAAATCAGGATTCCCTTATCGCATTCTCCGTCCTGAATCGCCTTTCCTACTTTTCTTGCATAAACAGGATAATCCACTGCCTCTGTACTGTCACAGCCAAAATCCTTATAAGCCAACTGATGCTCCTTGAGATACTTGATAATCTCCTGTTTCAGTTCATAACCGCCGTGGTCACAGCCTAATGCTATCATGTTCTTCCTCCTTAAAGATAAATAATATGGTGTCCTGCTGCCTTTAGCAGTCTGTTCATAATTGCCTGTCCCATTCTAGGGGTATCAAAGGATTCCGAAAAAATGCAGTCTGCCTTTTCCTCGTCAAATTCTCTTAAAATGCCGAAAAGATGTCTTGCAATTCCTTCCTCGTCCTGTCTTGTGCCAATGCTCTTTACCACAGACCCCTGATAACGTTCCCTGGTTTCATCGGTTCCGATTACACCTGTTTTCTTTCCCTCTGCCTGAAGCATCTGACACTGCTCATTAATATACTTCACAACCTTTTCCGTACTTCCCCGAACAATGGTCAGCTCTGCATTTGGCGCATAATGACGGTATTTCATACCCGGCGCCTTTGGCTTTACTTTCTCATCTGTAATGAGAAGACCCTTGTCCATGCGCACCTCTCCAATCACAGCTTCTATCATGGACTGGTTAATATAACCCGGACGCAGAATTACCGGAATTTCCTCTGTAAAATCTACAATGGTAGACTCCAGACCAATTCCAACCTCACCGCCGTCCACCAGTACGTCTATTTTCCCGGTTAAATCCTCAGCCACATGGGCTGCACTGGTGGGACTTGGACGCCCGGAAGTATTGGCGCTTGGCGCTGCAATAAAGCCGCCGCCTGCCCGGATTAACCCCAGAGCTACCGCATGATTGGGCATACGCACAGCTACGCTTTCCAACCCGCCTGTGGTTTCATATGGTACGCAGTCGCTCTTTTTAAAAATCATCGTAAGAGGTCCGGGCCAGAATTTTTCTGCCAGAAGCTTTGCTTTTTCCGGCACCTCTTTTGTAATCTTTTCCAGACTCTCCATGTCCGCAATGTGTATAATCAGCGGATTGTCAGAGGGTCTGCCCTTTGCTGCATAAATTTTCTGTGAGGAACCGGCATTTAAGCCATCGCCGCCCAGTCCGTACACGGTTTCTGTGGGAAATGCAGCCAGACCGCCTTTTTTGATAGTTTCTCCCACTTTTTGAAGTATTTCCTTATCCGGGTTTTCTTTGTCTACCCTGACTATCTTTGTTTTCAATCCGCACCCTCTTCTCTCATAAGCTTCGTTTCTCTTACGTTCCCTATCATACCATATTTCACGCTTCCTTTTCTACCGTTTTTAAAAAATTTAAAATTCCGTCACAAATGGCTTTTGCACACTTTTTCTGATACTTCTTGGTTCCCAGCAGCTCTGCCTCCCTGGGATTTGTCAGAAATCCGGTTTCCACAATGTTCAAAATTCCTTCGCTGCGCTTTAAGAGATAATAGGTCTGATTTGCCTTTTCCACTCTGGGACGTTTTGCCTCAAGCTGGGTATTCAATTCCTGCTGAATGCATTTTGCCAGCTGTGCCCCCTTTACAGAACCGGAATAATAGAACACCTGAGGACCGCACACAGACTGGTCCGGATAGCTGTTCTGATGGATACTGACTGTGAGAAGAGGCTTTGTTTCTTTAATCAGCGCACATCGGTTCTGCATATCCTGCACCTTTTTGTTCCTGCTGTCTTCCTCATAAAGTCCTTTGTCTGATTCTCTGGTCATGACTGTTTCATATCCTTCTTTTTTCAGATACTCTGCCAGGTATCCGGCAATTTTCAGGTTTACGTCCTTTTCTTCCAGTTTTCCGATTCCCACAACTCCTGGATCTATACCGCCGTGTCCACTGTCAATGACTATGCTTCCTCTGCTGCCTCCGGCTGTCTTTCCCACCAGCACAGCCCCTTCCCCGGCAAGCAGATAAACAGCGCAGAGCATACAAAGCGCCATGATTCCCTTTAACCATTTTTTCTGCATGATTCCTCCGAAACTTCCCGTTGTCTGTAGAGTATATGCAGATGTGAGGAGGGGCAGAACAGGGGGGACTGCGTTTGTAAAGGCAAAAGGCAGATGCAACTCATACGAGCCACACCTGCACCTGAAATTTTTCAAATAAAGATTTAACGTTTAAAATCGGTATTAACCGTCAATCCTTTTTGGACACTCTTTGGAAGTGCGCTCCCAAAGGCCATAATATTCCATTATTTCTTTTCTTCTTTTTTCGTAATATGATTCAACAAAAAAAGTAGCTCCAGGACTCTGAAATAAGGTATACTCAGAAAAAATCCGACGAGATTTACTCGGCTTATCCGGAAATATAAAGGAACCTGAAGTAAAATCCCCCCAGCCTTTCAGTTCTAAATATAACGCAAAGGGATTCTCCTTCTTATGTTCTTCCGGAGAAGCTTTTTCATCATATGTAAAAAAAAGTTCTGAAATAATCTCAAGAGATTCCGGAATGTTTTTCTTCCCTATGAAGTTCTTAGCCAGCGCTATAATTTTTTCTTTTACATCATTACGGTTTCCAATATCATAATGGTATCGATACAACATATACTCCGCATTTAAAACTGCAATTTCAGGGTTATCTTGATTTTCACTATAAATAGCGTTTATTTCTTTCTCATATTTTGATAAGTCATCTTTATGCAAATGACTATGAAGTTTCCAAAGCAACAACCATATACGGTATTGATAACACGGGTTCTTTATTTTTTGCAAAACTCTAAAACAGCTTTTTTCAATATCATCTGGATTTCCGCAATAATACAGCAAAAATGGATTTAGATATCCTAGTGATAAAAATGATATGACTCTATCACATTCTACTGCTGCTAACAACTCCTCGTCATCTGATTCTATTGCCTGCAATATATCTGAAGCAGAACGCAACATCTGATATACGGTAAATTCGTCGTAATGATTCACATAAAGAAGACAGGATTTAAAAAACGGCCAATTAAAAAGATGCGCTGTGTACCATTTGATATATGCTACTTTTTTATCCGCCACATCAGAAATGTTATAACCTTCAATGCATGTATTAAATAATGAAAATAATTCCTTCAGGTCACATTGTTTCTTTAAGGGAAGCTTTTCATATTCCATAATTTTCTTATATATTTTTTCTACTGTTAATTTCTGCTTTTCTTCCGGATATTGAGATAGTATATTTTTATAACTGATAATTGAATAATAATTTTTTTCGATATATTGAAGGTTACGAAAAATCCATGCCACTGTACAATTCTCACATCTGTCATAAATAAATCTTCGTTTATCTTTCATTCCATTATAACACTCTTTAATCTCATTATCGTTCGTACATTGAAGAGATATTTTTGAAGAGTCTTTTCCCAAACAGTATTCTTCCCGTCCACATAAATATTTTGAATTCCTGACTATAGAAACTGCCTTTTCCAAAAAATAAGAATCAATCCTATTTTCTCCCTTTTCTTTTATACAAAGCAAAATAAAATCGGCTAACACTGTATTTGTAAAAACATTCTGCGTACGCTTTTCTTCTTTAAATTTGTTAGAAAAAGGTTTACTTCTGTTATCTGTCCACTGATTCCACGGAATGGAACTGTTATAAGAGTTCATGCCAAGGCACTCTTGCAGCAATTTCCATAGGAGTATTCTCATATCACAGTCCTTATCTGTTCCCTTTTGGAACCAGTTGTTTATCACTTTTTCATTTTTCCTTTTTACTTCATTCTTTTTATTCATTTTTCGCCTCAATAAGTACACCAACAGAATCACTTATCCCGATATAACCCTTCTACCAGCATTAGCACGTTTGCTTAAAATCGACTTGAATACGTTAATGTCTTTCAATGACGATTTAACAGATATAGAAATTGAAAATTTTGTTGCTGAAGTCGATAAGACCGTTCAGGAACATGATTATGATACCGCTTTTCAAAAAGCAATCAACAAAATACATGAATATCCCACTTGCGATAGATTGATATATTCGGTCGTTCTTTATTTAGAGGGCGCACTTACTCTTTACAATGTATCTGCAATTGAGCAATATCAAGAAATATATGAAACATTTTATAATCGCTTAGCCACAAGTGAAATTCCTGAAATAAGAGATACTGCAACCAGTATGTTGATTTCATATTCACGAAATCGAGGAGATTTTTCAAAAGCAGAGGAACTTATAAATTCATTGCCATTTTCTGCAATAGACAAAGAAGAGCAATTAGCTATCCTTTACCAACGACAGGAACGATATCAAGATGCAGAAAAAATATGGGAACATCGTATAATTAAAAGTATAACTGATATACAAACTGCTTTAGTAAATATGCTGGAAATCGCATTACAGGAAAAACGAGAGAATGACGCAGACTTTTTCGCAGATGTATATGAAACTGTTACCCGTCAGTTTTATTTTCCGGAATGGCTGTGCTATAATGCCCATTTACAACTTGCTTTGGTAAGAAAAGATAAGGATAGAAGTCTGTCTATTCTTCAAAAAATGTTGCCTTCCATGAAAAAAGAATGGAATACTCAAGACTCTCCACTATATCGTAATGCAAATGGCAGTGATTCTACATGGTTTTCAAGTAAACTGGCACAAATAAGCAGCTAAGTATGTTATCTCACTTGAGCCAAAAACAGGGACTGCCACATGAGGAGGCAGCCCCTTATTTTAAAGTTCTCTCTTACTATAAATTATAATCTTTTCAGCAATTCTTCTCTCTGTTCTTCATATCCCGGTTTTCCAAGAAGTGCGAACATATTCTTCTTGTAGCTTTCCACGCCCGGCTGATTAAATGGATTTACCCCTGTCAGGTATCCGCTGATGCCGCATGCAAACTCAAAGAAGTAGAACAGCTGTCCTAAATAGAACTCGTTCTGCTGTGGAATTTTCACCATCAGGTTTGGTGTATTTCCGTCTGTATGCGCCAGAATGGTTCCGTTCATAGCGCTCTTGTTTACGAAATCCATACCTTTGCCTGCCAGATAGTTCAGTCCGTCCAAATCATTTTCCGCTTCTTTGATAACCACATCGTCCTTTGGCTCTTCGATTGCCAGAACAGTTTCAAACATAATGCGGGAGCCGTCCTGAATAAACTGTCCCAGAGAATGTAAATCTGTAGTAAAGTCTACAGATGCAGGATAAATACCCTTCTGGTCTTTTCCTTCACTTTCGCCGTAAAGCTGTTTCCACCATTCTGCTACATAGTGAAGAGTTGGCTCATAGTCAGCCAGAATCTCTACGGATTTGCCTTTTCTGTGAAGAATGTTACGTACTGCCGCATACTGCAGAGCATCATTTTCTGCATATGGTTTCTGTAAAGCCAGCTCTCTTCCTGATGCTGCGCCTTCCATTAATTTATCAATGGATACACCGCTTACTGCGATTGGAAGAAGACCTACGGCTGTCAGGACAGAGAAACGTCCGCCTACATCGTCCGGTACTACAAAGGTTTCATATCCTTCTTCTGTTGCAAGAGTCTTTAACGCTCCCTTTGCTTTATCTGTAGTTGCGTAAATTCTCTTTGCAGCCTCTTCCTTGCCGTATTTCTCTTCAATCATTTCTTTGAATACACGGAAAGCAATAGCAGGTTCTGTTGTTGTTCCTGATTTTGAAATTACATTAATGGAGAAGTCCCTGTCGCCGATTACCTCTGCCAGACCTTTTACATAGGCACCGCTGATGTTGTTTCCTACATAATAGATTTCCGGTGTCTTGCGGTTTTCTTTGCTCAGATTATTGTAAAATGGGTGATTCAGGAAATCAATGGCAGCTCTTGCTCCCAGATAGGAACCGCCGATACCGATAACAAGCAGTACATCGGAATCCTTCTGAATCTTTTCTGCAGCTTTTTTAATTCTTTCAAACTCTTCCTTGTCATAGTCTACAGGAAGGTCAATCCAGCCAAGGAAATCATTTCCCAGTCCTGATTTGGATACCAGCACTTCTTTGGCTGCTTCCACCATTTTTTCCATTGCTGCCACTTCTTCTGTGCCAACAACATTTACTGCTTTTGAATAGTCAAACGTAACTTTATTTTCCATGTTCTCTTCTCCTTTGACTTGTAAAAATTTCTCCCTCTAGTTTAGCAGGTTCATAATGGTTTATCAAGTTAGAAATTCCTTCACCACATCTTTTACAATCTCTTCCTCCTCTTTATTGAGCAGATGACTGTAACGGCTGTCTGTCGCCGCTGCCTCCAAAATTCCCTGCTCCATCTGACGTGCAGCCTTTTCCTTCTTTTCGCTGCTCTGCCGCTCCTTTCTTTTGTTGTCCCGGATTTCCCTGCTGCCTGCTGCCTTTCCCTCTTCTATAGAAATAATTTTCGCAGGTTCTTTCTGGCAGTTTTCCACATAATCTAAGAGATTGGTTTCCAGCTCTTCTTCCTGATATCCTGTCCCTGCAAGAAGTCTGACAAGCAAAAGCACAATCCCCATACCGATTCCCGTAAATACGGTAAGACTCATAAGGGGCATTTCACTTCCCGGAAACAAAACAGGCTCCATGATATTCTCTCCCTGACGCAAAAGTACAAGCTCCACTCCCACAAAGAAAAAAGAGAGGAGAAAGGTTCCCCATGAAATCCCTTTTATCTGACGGATATTCCACAGCGCTATCTTTCGTCCTCTCATTCGTTTTGTTACATAAACGGAAGGGTTATGTATTTCTATCTTGTCCTTTAACAGCTTTTGATACTCCTGTATAAAGCCGCTTAACCACTTATCCTTTGTTTCCCTCGGATTTTTTAAATCTCTCAACACTCTTTTGTTACTGCTGTAAATTGCCAGCATACTTACAAGGCTTGCCAGTCCCATAAGGCAGGCGCCCAGGTAGAAAATCAGGTACTTCATAGTTCCTCCTTTTGGCAGATACTCTGCCCTTTTTCTGACAGGCTGTCCTCTTACAAAATACCTGTCCGTGAAACTATTATACAGCACCCGGTTCTGTTTGCAAACCAAAATCGCTCGACAAATCCGTGGCTTCTGCGACATCTTTTTCGTATCTTACAGCGCCTTCATCATGCCTTCCACCAGTCTTACACTATGGCGAATCGCCTCTTTTTCAAAGGTAGGATAATCCATATGTGCACTGTCATCTGCTTTGTCAGAAATGGCACGGATAACCAGATACGGAAGCTTATTCAGATAGGCTGCCTGTCCAATGGCCGCCCCTTCCATTTCTGTACAAAATCCCTCTGTGTTCTGAATAATTTTTTCCTTTGTTCCATGGTCTGCCACAAACTGATCGCCGCTTGCCACTCTTCCCTCAAAGACCTGAATATCCGGATTTACCTCACGGCACACTCTTACTGCCAGGCTTCGCAGTCCTTCATCTGCAGGGAAAGTCAAAGTATCCATACGGGGAATCTGTCCAATGGCATAGCCAAATTCTCTTGCGTCCACATCATGCTGCATGGTGTCTGTGGAAAGTACAATATCCCCAATGTTGATTTCTGCTTTTAAAGAGCCTGCAATGCCTGTGTTAATGACAGCCTCTACCTCAAACTTATCTGCCAGAATCTGTGTACAGATACCTGCATTGACCTTTCCGATTCCGGAACGGACAACAACAACCTCATGTCCGCTTAATCTTCCGCTGAAAAATTCCATTCCTGCTCTCTCAAGCACAGAAACCTCTGTCATTTTTTCTTTTAAAATTGCCACTTCCTCTTCCATGGCTCCGATAATTCCAATTCTGTTCATTTTTCTCACCTCATATTCTGGTTTTTCATAATGTCCTTATTGTACACTGTTTTTCCTTTTTTGGCTACAACTTTCCTTTACCTTTAGAGGCAGCCATGCTATAATGCTTTTGAAAACTTTTGAAAAACAAAGGAGGACATCAGCATGGCTGTATACAAAACAAAAGGCGTATGTTCACGCTCTATTGAATTTGAAATAGAAAACGATACGGTTAAATCCGTAAAATTCAACGGTGGCTGCAACGGCAACACCCAGGGAATCGCAAGTCTTGTAAAGGGAATGAAAGTAGACGAGGTAATTGCCAGATTAAAAGGCACGGACTGCAACGGAAGAGGAACCTCCTGTCCGGATCAGTTAGCAAGAGCGCTGGAAGAAGCAAAAGCTCAATAAAACAGCTTTCTGTACAGATTTCAAAAGGGTATCACACGAAACTGCACTCCTGCTATTTCGTATGATACCCCTTTTTCTACCTGTTTTTCTTAAAGAAATTCAAACAGACTCATCTGTTCTCCCTGCTTCTCTTTCGCCGCTTTCCCTGCTCTTTCCTTTCGGATACACGCCTCTGGGATATCTGCCAAAAACGGGGAAGGCTTATCTGCATAAGTCAGAATCAGCTCTTCCTTCGCTCTGGTCATACCCACATAAAACAATCTTCTCTCTTCCTGCCTATCGGTTTCATAAGTAGCGCTTTCCAGTGGAACCTTTCCTTCCTGTGCGCCCAAAAGCAACACCACCGGAAATTCCAGCCCCTTCGCCCCGTGCATGGTCATCAGGGTCACAGCATCAGACGCATAGGATTTTCCGCTGCAACAAAGAATATCGCTTTCCTGACCTGTGCTTAAAGTTTCCAAAAGCTCTCCCATATTTTTATGCAGAATTGCCATGCGCTCCAGGCAATCCATGGCCGCATCTTCCTCCTGCCTCATCTCCTTTCTCCAACGCTGAATCAGCTTGTGAGGCTTTGTCCGCTTTAAAAGAGGCTCATACGTTTCTCTCTGGATTTCATAAACCTGACTGGTCACTGCGTTTTCCGGTAAATCCCACAAAAGCTTCAGCGCCTCTCTTCTGGCAAGCAAATCCTTTGGGTTTAAAATGCTTCTGAAAAAACTGATACAGCCCTGTACCTCTAAGCTATCCAGAAATTCATCTCTTCCTGCAATCACATAGGGAATGCCCTCCTGTTTCAGACATTTTTCCAGAAGCCGCGCCTGATGATGGGTTCTGTAGAGAATAGCAATGTCTGAAAAACGCCTTTGTCTGCGCTCGGTCTCCCGCTCAAAGCTGTTTTCAATGTCCAGCATATCAATGCCTCCGATTTGGCGGTTGATTTCCTTTGCTGCAAAAATGGCCTGTGCCATTTCACCGGAGGCTTCTACAATCCGCACCTTTTCTCCGTCCCTTTTTACCGCATGAAGCTTCCGCTCCTGTCCGGGGTTTTGAGAAATCACTGCCAAAGCGCTGTCCACTACAGAAGATACTGAGCGATAATTTTCCTCCAGCCGTATCACCCTGGTCTCCGGGTAATCCTTCTGCAGATTCTCAAAACATGCTGCGTCAGAGCCGCGGAAGCCATAAATAGACTGTTCCGGATCTCCGATGACAAAAAGCTCTCTGCCGCCCTGATTCCAAAGCTCCATTAGCTCATACTGTACAGGATTAATATCCTGAAATTCATCTACAAACAGATAGGAAAAACTTTTTCCCTTCACTTTAGGATTATCCTTTAAAAGCCTGATAGTTTCTGTGAGAATATCATCAAAATCCAGCGCCTTTAAGCTGCCAAGCCTGTCCTGATACTGCCTGACACATGCTTCCGGAAGACTTTCCCCCTTTGGAATCCGATGCTCCTGCCTGTTCTTTATGAGAGAAAGACTGCTTTGAAACTGCTTCACATTCAGGTTCAGTCCATACTCCCCTATCAGTTCCTCTGCCAGTTCCCTTGTCTGCATTTCATCTGCAATGGTAAATTCCAGCCCCTGCTTTTGCAGAAGCTCTATACATATTTCATGAAAGGTTCCTATGTGCATATTTTTCAGAGAACGCCTGGAACCGAGCTGACGCTGCAGGCGCTGCCGCATCTCCAGAGCGGCCTTATTGGTAAAGGTAACGGCTGTTATTTCCGAAGGCTTCACCTTTCTGCGTTCCATAAGATACTGGATTCTGGAAATCAGAGTTTTCGTCTTTCCTGTACCCGGACCCGCAATTACTGCCATGGTTCTCTCCAACGCTTCTACGGCTTCCTGCTGTTTTATATTCAGAATTTCCACCTGACCCTTTTGTGCAGAATTTTTATTTTCCCGCTGCATGTTTTCTTTCCGTGCGTTTCCCTTTTCCTGTCCCTGTGCCTTTTCCTCAGAAAGCTGCTTTTTCCCCGAAAGTAACATTTTCAGAGCTTCTTCTGCTTTTCCCTCATGGGAAATTCCCAGAGAAGAGAAAAAGTCAAGCTGTCCTTCTGTATCTTCCAACTCCTGCTTCCGAAACAGGCTGATTGTGCCGTATTCTCCGTCAAATCCGGGGTGGCGCTCTACCTCGCCGTTTCTTAACCTGCGGATTCCCTCTGCAATTCTGGTACCTGCTGCTTTCTGAATATCTTCTATGGGAACCTCTCTTAAAATCTCAAATTCTGCCCCCAGATTTTCCAGCATATTCCGATATTCCTTTTGTACCTTCATACTTGCGGCAGAATGACCGGTCGCCTCTGCAAGAACTTCAGGCAGGGGCATTAAATTTTCAAAGGGCTTTCGATTCTGCTTTTCATATCCTTCCGGACGGTCTGCAAGAGCCTCTATACGATGCTCTACGCCTATGGTCAGCTTTCTTCCGCACACCGGGCATTTCCCACCATAGGCTTTGGTCTGGGCTGGCGTCAGGCATAAGTGGCATTTTCTGTGTCCGTCATAATGATATTTTCCCTCTTCCGGAAAAAATTCAATGGTTCCATACAACCCTTCTCCTGTTTCCACTGCCTTTTTCAGATTGTCATAAGATAGCTCTATTTCCATAAGATTTGCCTCTCGTCCCAGTTTCGCAGGAGAATGTGCATCTGAATTGGAAATAAGCTGATATCTGTCCAGATTGGAAACCCTCCAGTTCATAGGCGGATCTGAGGACAGTCCGGTTTCCACAGCATGAACATAGGGCGTCAGGTCTTCAAAACATTCCTCCACAGAATCAAACCCGGAAAATGCTCCAAACATAGCAAAGTGAGGCGTCCAGATATGCGCTGGCACATAAATTCCCTCCGGCACAGTTTCCAGCATAATTTCCAACAAATCCCTGCAGTCCAGACCCAGAATCGGCCTTCCGTCTGAATGCAGGTTTCCAATCAATTCCAGCCTGGCTGACAGCATATCTGCCTCCTCCAGGCCCGGAAGCAGCAAAAGACTGTGTACCTTGCGAACCTTATCTCCCTTTTTATAAATAGAACTGATTTCTCCGGTGACAGCAAAACGGGGTTCCATGGTATCCGGGACGCCCTCCTCCTGTATTCGATATTCCTTTTTCAGCTTGTATAGACCTTCCTCTGCCGGTTCCAGCTTTTCTTTTAATTCTTCTCTCCAAGATGGGTGGGTAAAATCCCCTGTTCCAATAATGTGAATCCCCTTTTTTCTTGCCCAGAGATCTAAATGCTCCGGATCTCCTTCTTTGCTGGTTGCTCTGGAAAACCGGGAATGTATATGCAAATCTGATATAACCATAATACTGTTCTCCTTTTATAACATCTTGCTTTTCTTCTTTTCTGCTCTTATACTGTATTATAGTATTAAAACGGAGGCATCACAATTATGAACAAAAATTCTTCAGCTACTCTTATGACAAACGGCTCCATCTGGAAAAGAATCATTGCTTTTGCCATTCCACTCTTCTTTGGAAATTTGTTTCAGCAGCTTTACAACACTGCTGACTCTCTGATTGTGGGAAATTTTCTGGGAAGCAGCGCACTGGCTGCAGTCAGCTCGTCGGGAAATCTGATTTTTCTTATGGTGGGATTTTTCAACGGCATTGCTATCGGCGCCGGTGTAGTGGTTGCCAAATATTTTGGGGCAAAAAAATTTGATATGGTGCAGAGAGCAATCCATACCATTGTGGCTCTTGGCATTGTATCCGGTATTCTGCTTACCCTTATTGGCGTCCTTGCCGCACCTCAGATTCTGGTGCTTATGGGTACTCCTGCTGACGTATTGCCAAATTCTGTTACCTATTTCCGCATTTATTTCTGCGGTTCCCTGGCTTTTGTCATGTACAACTTCCTGGTTGGAATTCTTCAGTCTGTGGGCGACAGCAAGCACCCTTTAATCTACCTGATTATTTCCTCTGTAATTAACATTGTGCTGGATTTAATCCTGGTTGCAGGCTTTCATTTCGGTGTAGGCGCGGCTGCTCTGGCAACCATTATCTCTCAGTTTATCAGCGCGCTTTTATGTCTGCGTCAGCTCTTAAAAAGCCCGGAGGAATACAGAATCTATCCCTCTCGTATCCGCATGGACTGGCTGATGCTCAGACAGATTGTCAGCAATGGACTGCCTGCCGGTCTGCAGAACTCCATTATTTCTCTGGCAAATGTGGTTGTACAGTCTAACATTAACAAATTCGGACAAATGGCTGTGGCAGGCTGCGGCTCTTACTCTAAAATTGAAGGCTTCGGCTTCCTTCCGATTACCTGTTTTGCCATGGCTCTGACTACTTTCATCAGCCAGAACCTTGGGGCAAAAGAATACAAACGGGCGAAAAAGGGCGCTGCCTTTGGGGTGCTTTGCTCTATCACCATTGCAGAGCTGGTAGGTGTTGCGATTTACTTCTTCTCCCCTTATTTTATTGCTGCCTTTAATGATACGCCAAAAGTAATTTCCTACGGTACTGCCCAAGCTCATGTGGTTACACTTTTTTACTTTCTCCTTGCATTTTCCCACTGCATGGCCGGAATTCTGCGAGGCGCCGGAAAATCCACGGTTCCCATGTTTGTCATGCTTATCTGCTGGTGTATTATCCGCGTAACCTATATTTCCGTTGCTGTAAAGTTTATTCCTGACATACGGGTTATTTTCTGGGCCTATCCGCTTACCTGGACGTTAAGTTCCATTGCCTTTATTCTGTATTTCCTGAAATCAGACTGGCTGCACGGACTGGAAAAGAAAGACAGCCTCTAAAAACAGAACGCAGAACCGAAAAGCAAAACTCTTTTGCTTCCATATGAGATTTTGTCCCTATAACATGCTGCAGGCAACAGTGTTCTGCTGTTCCGCTCCAGTGAGGTCAGACCTTCTGTCTACTCAGGTCTGGCCTCACTGCTTTATATAAGGCAGTTCTCTGCCTTTCTTTTAACTTTTGAATTGTCATCTGTCCCATTTATCGCAAAGGGAATTAATCTGGTCTGCAAATCTTGCCAGATCCTTATTTGCCCCACCTTCATTATGACGGATAACTGCCATAAGCCGCTGGCCTGCTGCCACCAGTCTGGCAAATACCCCTGCTGCTTTCCGGCTTCTTGCCTTCTGCTCTGCATGGGTCACAACAATTCCCACAGTTTCTTTAACAATCTCATTAGTAATTAAATCCACCTCTGTACCGCTGTAAGGCGCCATGGCTGAATATCCCAGCTCATCTTCCAGACGTTTTGCAAAAATATCACACACCTGGTCATCACCATGAGCTACAAATATTCTTTTCGGCTTTTCCTTAAAAGCTGCCGCCCAGCGCATCAGACCTTCATTGTCCGCATGACCACTGATTCCCGGCAGACGAATAATTTCTGCATTTACATGAATTTCCTCTCCGAAAAGATGAACGTCCTTTGCACCCTCCACCAACGCTCTCCCCAGCGTATTAACTGCCTGATATCCTACAAATAAAATCGTGGATTCTCTTCGCCACAAATTATGTTTCAGATGATGTTTAATACGACCTGCATCACACATACCACTGGCAGATAAAATAACCTTTGGCTGCTCATTAAAATTAATGGCTCTGGACTCATCGCTGGTGATAGAAAGCTTCAAGCCGGGAAAGGTAATAGGGTTGATGCCTCTGTTAATCAAATCCATGGCTTCTTCATCATAACATTCCCGGTAATGCTCTTTGAAAATACTGGTGGCCTGCACTGCCAGAGGACTGTCTACATAGACTTCAAAATCTGCATATTCGGGAAGCAGATTATCTGCTTTGATTTTTCGGAAGAAATAAAGCATCTCCTGGGTTCTGCCCACTGCAAAGGAAGGAATAACCAGGTTTCCTCCTCTTGCAAAGGTTCTTCGCAGTATTTTTACAAGCTCACCCACATAATCCGGCTTTTCCCCATGGCTTCTGTCCCCATAAGTAGACTCCATAATAACATAATCCGCACTGTCCAGATATTCCGGGTCTTTGATTAAGGGCTGCTCTGTATTTCCGATATCACCGGAAAATACCAGCTTGCGCTCTTCGTCCCCTTCCTGAATCCAAATTTCAATACTGGAGGAACCCAGCAAATGTCCTGCGTCCGTAAACCTTACCTTAATGCCTTCTGCCAATTCAATCACAGTGCTGTAGTTACATGGAACAAACTGCTGAATCACCCCTAAAGCATCTTCCATGGTATAAGCTGGCACAAACTCCGGCTGTCCGTTTCGTCTTGCCTTACGGTTTCTCCACTCTGCCTCAAACATCTGAATGTGGGCGCTGTCACGAAGCATAATATCGCACAGATCGCAGGTGGCTGCTGTGGCATATATCGGCCCTCTGAATCCCTTTGCATATGCCAGAGGGAAATTACCGGAGTGATCAATATGTGCATGAGTCAGCAGTGCAAAATCCAAATCCGAAAGCGCTACCGGAATATCCTGATTTTCGTACTGATCCGGTCCCTGTTCCATACCACAGTCAACAATGAATTTCTTCCCCGCCGCTTCCAGGAAATAACAGCTTCCTGTTACCTCATGGGCAGCCCCTATAAAAGTCAATCTCATAAGAAAACCCCCTTTGTGGTAAAATGAATATTGCTATACTCATTATACCCCAACAAAGGGAGTTTTGACAGAAATTTATTTAATTTTTAGAAAGAAATAAGCAGAGTTTGGAAATAACTGTAAATTAGTAGACAGTTTATAGAATGGTGTGGCTTTTTCTGGAAATGGGAGAGGTTAATCTACCCAAATGCCATCGGTAATGGGCACTCTACTCTCAGAAACCCCATTTTTTTGTGCTACACATGCAGCTTTTACTCGATACGAATATCCTTTTGCAACTTTCACATTATAACTTTTCGTCAATAAAGAAGTGTTGTATGCTGTATCTGAAAATGATTTCACATTTATCCATGAGCCATTTGAATATCTCTGTAGAGTTATTTCTAAAATCATTTTATCACAAACGACACTTCCGAACACAGCTCCGTATACATTAACCGTTCCGTTTTCATTATCCGATATACTTGCTGTGCCCTGATTTAAAATATTCCCTTTTGCATTATTTTCCAGTGTGGTTGTGGAACTATTTTTTCTTAATTCTTCACTATTCATACCACTATCTGCTTTTATACCTGTAGTTGTTCCTATTGTAGCAAAAATCACACAAAATAATACTAACATATATTTTTTTAGACGCTTCATTTTTCCCTCCATTAATTAATATGCTAATTTTTGAGCTATCCTTATTATTTCCCTTTTTTCTATTTTTCCAAAAATTTGATTATATACATTCTTATAATTCCACTGTAATGTATAAGTTTCCTTTTCATCTCCCTCTTCTTTCATTTCCCACAATTCAGATTTAAGATTCAATGTTAGACTACTCTCTATAAGTTCCACATGTTCTCCCTTATATCCTTGAGAGTATCTACTGGATTCTTTATCATTGGAAACAATCAACCAATTAACAATCTGTTCACCATATGTATATTGCATAATAGCCATCTGCGCCTCTGTATCAATACTGCAATCCATATATTCCATACCGTCTGGCATATAAAACAGCTGCGGCATTTTAATATCAAAAGCATCTTCAATACTTTTAATTGCCTCCGCCTCTGTTCTATTAGACTGCATGACTTCGCTATTATTGACCTTGGTACTCACATCATTCCCAATCAGCTTATTTACTTCCTGCATAACATAAGTCCTGTTTGCCTCGCTGCTCATGCTGACGCCAAAAATCCCAAATACCGTCACTGCAGCATAAGCAGCATATTTTACCACTCTCCTTCTCCAATATCCACCTTCTCTACGGCAGTTCCTGTTCTCTGCCTTTTCTTCCATATTCAGTTTTTCTGTTTTTACATTTTCTTCTTTTAATGTTTTTTCTTTTGTAATTGCTTCTCTATCATCTATCTCTCTACTGTCTGCAGAATTGTTCTCTTCAAAAAATCCCTGCTCTCTGGCTTTACTCATCAGCGCCTGAAATTTTTCATCTGTCGGCTTCCAGTCTTCGGAATCAGGAATCCTGTTCAATTCGCTTTCAATATCCGCAGCCTCCTCCAGAAATCGCTCATGAATCCACTGATTGAATTCTTCATCACTTAATTCCCGGGGTAAAGAAGATATTTTATCTTTATTTTTTTCTTTTAATTTACCCATGAAACTCCTATCTTTCCTTGACTTTTCCTGACAAGTGTATCATATTATCTTATAGCTACTATTTTGAACCAATCAGGAGGAACACCATGAAACATATCGTACTTACCGGCGGTGGTACTGCCGGACACGTTACCCCAAATATAGCAATGATTCCACGTTTAAAAGAACTGGGTTACCAGATTTCCTATATCGGTTCTTACGAAGGAATCGAAAAAAAACTCATCGAAGAACTGGGAATCCCTTACTATGGAATTTCTTCAGGTAAGCTAAGACGTTATTTGGATGTCAAAAATTTCACTGACCCGTTCAAAGTTCTGAAAGGCTTCTTTGAAGCAAAAAAACTTATGAAACAATTAAAACCCGACGTCGTATTCTCCAAAGGAGGGTTTGTCACAGTACCTGTTGTTATCGCATCAAGCAGGAAAAAAATTCCTACCTTTATCCATGAATCAGATATGACACCCGGACTTGCCAACAAGCTTTCCATTCCCTTTGCCACTAAAGTATGTTGTAATTTCCCGGAAACTGTCGAACACCTTCCAAAAGAAAAAGCTGTTCTTACCGGCACACCCATCCGTCAGGAATTGCTGTCCGGAAACCCTGAACGGGCAAGAAAATTCACAGGATTTTCTTCTGACAAACCTGTTATCATGATTATAGGAGGCAGTCTGGGCGCTGCTGCTGTAAATGATGCAGTCAGAGCTATTCTTCCTCAGCTTCTTGAGGACTTCCAGGTTGTTCATCTCTGCGGAAAAGGCAAGCTGGACGATTCCTTAAATAACACCAAAGGATATGTACAATACGAATATATCAAAAAAGAACTGGCCGATTTATTCGCCCTTGCGGATATTGTAATTTCCCGTGCAGGCGCTAACGCTATCTGTGAACTCAGTGCACTGAATAAACCCAATCTTCTGATTCCTCTTTCTGCCCGCGCAAGCCGCGGCGACCAGATTTTAAATGCACATTCCTTTGAACGTCTGGGATACAGCAAGGTTCTGGAGGAGGAAGAAATTACAAAAGAAAGTCTGTTAGATGCAGTACGCGATTTATACGAAAACCGCGAATCCTACATCACCGCAATGTCTTCCAGCAAACAACAGAACTCCATCGAGCAAATTGTTCAACTATTTGAAAATGCAGTAAACAAATAACTACAAATTTTCGAACTGCTCTCTGTAATATTTGTTTATCCATACTTTTATCCTGTGCCTCTTGGCTCTCAGATTTTCTATTGAGATGCCAAGAGAACGGGCTGTTTCTTCTGCACTTTCTCCTTCTACATTCATCTTCATAACAATTTCATACCAGGTGCTGTTCTTTTTTTCTAAATCTTCAAACAATCTCCCTGTCAGCTCATTCAGTGCCATTTTATGAGTTACCTCATCTTCCGCAGACTTACAGGTATCCTTTCTGTCGGAAGCCCACAGAATGCTCTGTGTCCGGAGTCCGTTTTCATCTTGTGAAGGTACTGCTGCAGTTGTTTCATGTACCTGATATGATTTTCTGCAAAAATCAATTGCTTTTCTTTTGGCATTTACCAGAAGCCATTGCTTATAATACTGTTCTTCAAGAGAATCTGCTTTCTCTAAAAAGGCAAGAAATACCTCCTGGCAAATATCTTCGGAAAAGCCTTTATCATGCAGCACGTTATATACAACTTTTATCACCAGTTGATAATATTGATGATAGATTTCACGAAATTTTTCCTCTGTCATCTTTTGTATATCCAATTTTATTCCATTGAAAACTTTGTCAGAATTTCATCTCTGTCCTCAGAAGTTAAGGTCCCTGCGTTCCATGTAATTCCTGCATGATCGCCCTGATTTCTGGGAATCAAATGCATATGAAAGTGGAATACAGTCTGACCTGCTGCTTCTCCGTTGTTCTGCACGATATTATAACCGTCGCAGTTTACAACTTCTTTCATTTTCGTGATGATTCTTTTCGCAAGCACCATCGCATGCGCCGCAAGTTCATCTGGAAGTTCATATAAATTCTCATAATGCGCTTTGGGCAAAATCAATGCATGACCCTTGTTTGCCGGGCCCAAATCCAGAATCACTCTGAACTCCTCGTCCTCATATAAAGTGGCAGACGGAATTTCGCCATTTGCAATGTTACAAAAAATACAGTCCTTCATTTTCATTTCTCCTTTCATTAATATATCCGAATTTAAAACGGATATTATTACTCCTCTTTTGTCGAATTTTGACATTTTTTGTCCTATGAATTTCATTGCTATTTAAAACCATCAGTGCTACACTACTATTGAAAAAAATAAGGGGGTTCTCAACTTTATGTCTTCAAGAAACATAACACCTGATTACAAAACATTGTATCAAGAGCTTCAAGCGCAGCACCAGTTTACTTTATCTCAAATATCTCATGAAATCAGAAATCCTGTTGCATTAATCAACAGTTTTTTGCAGCTCTTAGAAAATCATCACCCGGAAATCTCTCAGGATTACTGTTGGGATAAAATCATAGAAAATATGGACTTTTTAAAAGCTCTGCTAAATGAATTTTCTGCCTTTAATAATTCCGGAAGGCTTCACATGCAGAAATTAGAACTTGCACCACTCTTTCACGAAATCATTGCTTCTGTTACTCCGGCTTGCCAAAAGCAGAACATTTCCATTTCCCTGACAACAGATTCCTCCATTCCTCCCATATATGCAGATAAGACAAAACTCCAACAACTCATATTAAATCTGCTCAGAAATTCTATGGAAGCCATGGATTCAAAAGGCTCTATTGTATGCTCTTTAACAGCAGATCATGACATGGTACATATTTCTGTCAAAGACACCGGGGAAGGCATTCCTGACGATTACCGCAGCACACTTTTCGAGCCTTTTATTACACATAAACAGGAAGGAACAGGACTTGGCCTGGCAATCTGCAAACGCATTGTCATTGCACATGGAGGCACTATCTCTTATACATCTGCTCCCAACAAAGGGACAGAATTTAAAATCCTGCTTCCGATTGCCTGAGTTTTATTGAAAGCTCTTTCTTACTGGCTTTCGATACAACAGCAACCCCAGCAAAAACCCACAAAGAAAGCCGCCAAAGTGTGCTGCATTATCCACACCTGTACTGGTCACACCAAAATAAAGGCTCAGACCTGCCATAAGAATTAACTGCCGGGTAGTAAAGTTTTCAATTCTTCCTCTGTTGACAATGACTACATAAATTAAAGCGCCAATAACTGCAAATACTGCTCCCGATGCACCCGCTGAAACAAAATATTCTCCATTTTGCAGTTCCAGCCATACAGAAAGACAGTTAGCGCCCACTCCTCCCAGAAAATAAATCAAAAAATACTTTATTTTTCCTACATTGCGTTCCAGACAATCACCCAGAAAAAGAAGCACCAACATATTATTACATAAATGCTGTATTCCGAAATGTAGAAACATTGCTGTTATCAGTCGATAATATTCCTTTTGCTGCAGGATATCCGGCACATAAGCCGCACCCCAGTGTAGCATATGGCTGGTATCCAGTGCGGAACCTGTCAGTTCTACTGCCAAAAACACCAGGATATTTATCAAAATCAGTCCAGTATTTACCGGAACTCTTTTTCTGGTTCTTAAAAACTGCCGGATTTCATTTGCAGTTCCCTGAGAGGGCGGCTGTCCATGCCTATTACTTTGCTCCATTTTCTTCCGCCTTTTCTTTTTTTCATAAAAACCTTCGCAGTATTTCATATATTGATATTATAAAACTTTTTATTTCTCAATGCAAGATATACAAAAGTATACTATGAGCCACAATAAACAAATCTGCTCTCTGCAAAAACAAGCGTACTTCCGTCTTCCAGAAGATATTCCTCTTCCGGATTCAAATATCTGCCATTTAAAAGAGTTCCGTTTCTGGAATTCAAATCAACCAAAAAATCGCCTTCTGCTTTTCTTACAATTTTCGCATGTATACGACTGACAGTGGGAATATTAAGCCATATATCCACACACTCCCTTTTCTTTCCTATCAAATTTACTTCTTTTTGTAAAAAATATTGTCTGCCATACTCGGTATCTGCCTGCCTTAAATACGGCATACTTTCCTTTTCACCATACAGCACCACTGTCTTTCCCACCTCTTCGTAATCCGGCTGTACCACCGGTATAAACTCCCCACTTTCACGCCCCTCTGTTTCTTCTTCTCCCTCTTCCTCATCTTCTTCAGTACCAATGTTTTTATACGATTTATCCCATCCCCGTCCTTCTTTCCTTCGACTCTCCAAAAAATACCAGATTCCTGCTCCTCCACCCAGAATAGCTATAAATACAGCAACGACAAGACAAATCTTCCCTATGGAAATTCCAGTCACATTACGCAGTAAGAAAAATAAGGCCAAAATCAAGGTCAAACCCGTGCCTGCAAAAATCTTTTCTTTTAAAGAAAATCTGTCTTCAGCCTCCTCTTCATCATTATAAAAATTATCCAGAATTTTTTGACGTTCCCATTCCTTCTGCGTATCTTCCCTGTCCCCGGAATCTTCCTTTCTGCTTTCCTTCTTTTCCTGCATGCCTCCGTAAATATGTTCCTTTATACGTTCCGTTTTCAGCCCAATCTCCACAGCCTCTTTATAAACACTATAGCCCATTGTTACTGCAGCCTCGTCCTGATGATCAATACGGGGAAGTATATATTCTGTTAAATTCTGAAATTCTTTATCTGCGCATTCTTCTCCCAGTGGAAACCACATAAACAGATAATCCTCTGTATCCAGATTCTGATAAATGTATGCCGGATTTAGCAAAAGGCAATCTCTGCTCATTAAATACTGATCCAAACTTTCCATCATTCGGACAACCGCCAGAAAAAGAGTTTCCAGGTTCTTCCTGGAAAATTTTCGGTTCTCAAACAGATGATATAAGGTCTGACAACCTGTAATTTCATAATAAAAATGCTCCTTCCCATCTATTTTCTGGTGCTTACAGGGAAGCAGACCCGGCATCTGATTCTCCAGCAAAATACGGGTCTGATAAGTCTTTAAAGCCTCTCCTTCTGACCCCTGCAGGATAATATAATTGCAGCTCATACTCCGTTTATATGAAACTTCCATGCCTTCTGCCTCCTCTCCTCTACGGTACAAGCATATCCCTTATTTTTCTGGCTTTCTGCACCTTTTCTATAAATAAAACCGGACGTATAACTTTACTTCTCAAGATCTCTGATCTTCTCCACTCCAAATTTTGAAACGGTATCTGCAGCTTATGATCAAAGGTCACGGTAATCTCTCTTTTGCTTCCCGCTATACTGTAGCTCTTTCCTGTCATTCCGGCTCTCTTCCTTGCCGCATCTACGCCGTCAGATACTCTATTGACTGCCTTCCCGCTTCCATACACAGCAGCCTCCGCTGCCGCTGCCGTATCCGTCACCTTCTGCATACTTCCCAGAATCAAAAGCAATGACGCAAACACAACCAAAAGCCATACCCCACTTATCAAAGCCATCTCCACAGTATAACTCCCCTTCAGACGCTTCATAGCTTTCCGATTTTCAAAGCCCCTGTCCATAGTCCCGCACCTGCCATTCCCAAAAATAAAAAAGGAAGAAACGCTATCTGCCTTTTTCGTCCGCACTTACGACGCAATATTAAATACAGTGACACAAAACATGCTCCCACACTGGCTGTAAAAAGAATCCCCAGCGCTTCCCAAAAACCCATGGAAATTCCTATGAGCAATACGGCCAGACCATCTCCGTATCCCACTGCTTCCTGAGATATTTTACCGGTGATAAGTAAAAAAGCTCCTGGAATACTGCCCAAAATACTACTCAGTATCCATCTTCCATGTTCTTCTCCCTGTGTGCTGTATTCCCAGATTCCATACAAAAATACGAGCCCTGCATACAAAAGTAACTTCCATGAAGAAATCCTTTTTTCTCTGTAATCCTCTGCGCTGCATATTCCCAGCATCACCATATGTAATATCCATTTTCCTGTCATGAATCTTTTCCTCCGCATCTGGTACATACCTTCAGGTTTTTCAGTTCTGATTTTTTTATCAGCTTTACATGTCTGGTGAGTCCGCTGCACCCAGAAAAACTATGATAGTGATTTCCACTTTCCGTAATATAGACATTCCGCTGAACCGTATTTTCTCCCCAGCATTTCCCACATTTGTGATAATGCTCTCCGTACTGATTCATTCTCTTATCCAGACTGTCGTAGGATACCTGATTTACAGAAAGATGCAGATAACTGCAAGATTCACTTTCATGGTATACACTTTCCCATTCTGTTACATATACCATTTCCTCCTGCTCTCCAACGCCATATTTTTCGCCCTTATAGCCAACCCATGCTCTTGCCTGCCCTGCAGTTTTTATCGTTAAAGGAAAACTTCTGAAAATATCGGCTGGCATACAATATACAAAAGAAGCCTTTAAAACTATGGTGTCATTTTCATACGATGAAGGCAAAAGGCTGATGCCCTGCACGCCTCCCAGAATCTGGGGAAGAGATTCTTTTTTTAACACCTCCCTCACCTTTCCTGTCCCATATGCCATACAGACTGCCTGATTTACTGCACCTACCGGAGATTCCGTATCTCCCTCTACACAATACGAGTACATACCCAGTTCCTTTGCCCCTTCACACAAGGCGGTCTGTACCAGAATCGTAGTATGGTACAAATCTAACATTCCTGCAATCATAGTTACTGCAAAAAAGAAAAATGGCAGAACAAAAGCACTTTCCACAGTCATACTTGCCTTGTGCCAAAGAAATTGCTCCTCCTTTTTCCATATTTCTGCCTTTCTGCGCATCCATGCCATATTCTGCCATACCTCTTTCCTTTGTTATAAGCGCTGTCTTCCTTTTACATATCGTAAGTATAGACCCTGTCTGCCTGCCAGTTTATATTTTCCGGCCCTTTGATGAGAAAAGACATAGAAATCGCATCAATACAGGCATCAAAACGAAACCTTTCCTTTCCCTCTATCTGCCGTATATTCAGTTCTATCATATCCATGGTCCGCATAACACTCTTCTCTTTTGAAGTAAAGGTAAATAAGATACGAAGATAATCCTCATAATCCATTCCTCTTCTCCCTTTGGCAGAAGCACGGAAATCTAAACTGTTTAATTGCGTATTCCAGGCTGTACTGTCTTTCATAAGCGGTACCTTTCCTCCTGAAAGCAAAATTCTTACATCAGCCAGACTTTCCACATATGCCCAACCTGCCGCTAATACGCCCTGTACAAGCTCCATTCCTTCTGGTATCAGAAGCAGAAAGGACAGCGCAGCCGCACAGGTCTGCAGCTCTGCTCTCTTTTGTGCGTCCGTGTATAAAAAAGCCAGATTTGCAGTTTCCCGGATAATCAAAAGACGATTTATCACATAAGACAGATTTTCTTTGTCGCTGTTTTTTCCTCCCAGCACATATTCTGCCTGATAGTCCAGTCCTCCCTCTTCCTTTGGTCTGGTGAATGTCCCTAACTTTTCCAGTATATATTCCTGTATGAAAAGTCGGTCTGTGATATTGCTCTTTGTATCCATATAAGAAAAATCCCCCAGTCCCTGTCCAATCTCTCTCTGAGAAAGAAGCGCTCCTGATACCTGTTCTTTTTCAGATACCTGACTGCCCTCTGGCAGCACCAACCCTAAAATTCCGTTCTTTCTCAGACTTTTGACAATTTCCAAAGGATTATTGTCCAAAGAAATTCCTTCCATGGGAACTACATTTTCTGTATCCACCTCCTCCATTCCCTGGGCCTCAATCTGCTCCTGATGCTCCATAATACTCTGGTTCTCTTCCGTTTTTTCTTTTAATTTCTGTATTCCTGCCGTCCCCAGATTTCCCTTCATATATCGAATAATCTGCTGCTCCACTGCTTTTCCCTGACGGTCAGAGGCAAGACGAAAGCCGTCTGATGCACAGGCCTGTATTTCGCATCTGGTTATACCTGAGGACAGCACCGGATCTGCATAATATTCTGTCTGACTGATTAGCTGTCCCATATCCAAAGTTCCGGTGCCGTACCCGGCGTCCAGAAAGAACAAATTATAAGTTTCCAGAAGCACCTTATCATATTCTGAGAAAAGAGAATACAAGCCTGTATCTATCCCGTTAACCGCCTGTACCCTTGCACAGGCAATCTGTGACGCACGGATACTCACCCCTATCAACGGCAAAAGGGTAAAAAGCAGAAGACTCATGGCAACTGTCATACTCCCTTTTTGCTTCATGCCCTCACCGCCCTAGATGCTATTGCTCTGTTTTGTGATTTTTGAAAGAATATTCTTCACCAGACTGGTAAGCTGTTCTTTAAAAATAAGGACAAGACCAATCAATACCACCAGAATTAAAATAATCTCCACAACACCTACTGCATCCTCTTCCTTCCAGAATTCTCTTAATAAATTCATGCTTCTCACCTCCTTATAAAAAGCTTAAAAACGCCGGAACCATTAAAATAATCAGCACAACAATCAACTGTAGCATCATAGGAAGCAAAAGCTTTACAGACGCCTCTTCCCCTCTGACTCTGGCCTCCCTTCTACGCTCCTCTCCGGCTGATACCGCTTCCCTTTCCAGCAGTTCCAAAAGATTTTCATTCCCCTTTCTCAGATTCTGTACCAAAAGCACAGAAAGAATCTTATACTGAGGAACTCCGCATCGTTTCCCCATTCTTTCATATGCCTCTGCCTCGTAAACACCTCCTTCCATTTCCCTGCAGGTTTTCACAATTTCTTCATAAGCGGCTCTTTCTCTGATGTGATATTTCTGTCGGTTTTTCAGATAATCTGATGCCAGCCTTTCCATGGCTTTTCGGATACTAAGACCTGCCCGTAAAAACAATACCAGCCTATCCAAAATATCCGGATAATCTCTCTGCATTTCTTTTTTCTTCTGCTCTGCTGCCTTTTTTTCACGCTCTCTCTTCAGCGGAAAAATACCGATTCCTAAAACAAAAGAAAGCATACATACCAGATATCCTGTATTTTCCTTTATCCGATGATAATATATGGGCTCTCCCTGATAAGTTTCCGGCAAATACAGCTTATCTGAGCTTTCCTGGCTTAATCGGTCTGCCTCTTTTTGAATCCCCTTCTGCAGCTTTTCTTTTTCAGTCAGTCTGGGCGGATAGACACGAACTTCCCTTTGCCAGATTTCTGTCTGTTCCTCTAAGCTTATGGTACACATAAGATCTACTGCTTCTCCCCCCTGTTCAATTTCTGAGCCTAAAATCCCCTCCCAGTCTAAAAGCTCCGGCTGACTTGTGCTCCAGAATAACACTGCCGGATTCTTCTCCAGCTTTTTAGGAAAAGAAAGAGATACATCTGTTTCTCCCTTTTTCCCGCAACTTTCCTGAAACCACTTATCTAACTCCTGCTTTGCCTGTATCAAATATTGATCTTTTTCTTTCTCTGTGTATTTTTGCTCCTCCACATAAAGCTGTATCTCCTCTTTACGGTCTTTTGTTTCCACCTGCAAACGCTCTTCATAAGCTCCCTCTCCATAAGAATTTCTCTTAAGATAATCCGTCTTAGCAGAGTACCTCTGAACAGCCAAAATCCCAATTCCCAGAAAATTTCCGGCAATTATAAGAAAAACTGCTGCACATAATTCCTTTTTTCCGGAAAACTTAAATTTCAATTTCCGTCAACCTCACTCCCCACAAAAATGCCGCAAAATAAAGAACCAGGCATACGGTCATAATACACACTCCCATTCCATTCCCGTATAAAACATCGAGAAATCCAGGAGAAGTAAACTGCATATAGAAAATAATTCCCAAAGGAATCACGCTCATAATCTTCTGCTCCATTTTCCTGGAGGATAAAATTGTCTGTATTTCTTTTTTCACCTCCAGCCTTTCTTCTATAGAAGTCATGCAGTTCTGCAGGACAATCCGCATATTTCCGCCCATTTTTTTAGACTGTATCAATATCTCGGAAAAATTCAGAATATCTTCTGCTCCACTGCGAATTCCCAGGTCATATAAGAGCTGCTCCAGAGGTACACTGTGCTTCATCTGACTTTCCATATAGGCAAACTCCTCTGTCATTTCCGCTTCCTTACCATAGAGCTTTTCCAAATCCTTCCGTGCCTCATGAACCGTATTTTCCAGAGAATATCCTGATGAAATTCCCACTTGAATAGCATTTAACGCATCTTTAAACTGATTCTGCAACCGTCTTTTTCTGAGTGTTATCTGCTGCCTTCTTCTCTGCCGGATATACCATATGGGTACGGGTATCATAAAAAGAAACACAACTGGACTTTTATAAAACAAATAATTAATCCCCGAACACAGTGCCACAGACTCTGCAAGATACTGTATCCACTGCTGCCAGGATAAGATATACACATGATAGTCTGTTTTCTCTCTTTTTTTCTTTTGCTTCATAATTCAATCCCCGCCTTCTTAAACTTCTCCTGATGCAGCATCTCTCCTGTTTTTTCCAGAGCTGTACCACGTACATACAGGGAATTCAGAATCACCTCACCCTCCTCCACTCTGTCAATCTCACAAATCTCCTGTACCTTCCTGCTTTTATCCCTCATTCTTCCCAGATGAATAAAAACATCAAAACCTGAAGCAATCTGCCTTCGAATAACCGGCACAGGAAGATCCATCCCCATAAGCACCATGGTTTCCAGACGGCTCACCATATCCCTGCAGCTATTTGCATGAATCGTGGACAAACTTCCGTCATTCCCTACATTTACGACCTGCAGAAGCTCTGCTGCTTCCTTTGACCTCACCTCTCCTACAATGATTCTGCTCGGCCGCATACGCAGACAGGTCTTCAGTAAATCTCCCATAGTAATCTCCTGTGATTTTTCAATATTTGCCTGCCTGCATTCCAGACGCACCAGATTTTCAATTCCCTGAAGCTGCAATTCTGCATTGTCTTCAATGGTAATTACTCTTTCGTCTTTTGGAATAAATTCTGATAAAGCATTTAAAAATGTGGTTTTTCCTGAACCTGTCCCTCCTCCGATTAAAATGGTGTACCCTGCTTTTACCAGCTTTTCCACAAAATCTGCGGTTTCCTGATCCAGGCTGTCCATTTCTATCAGCTTTTTCATGGTAATCGGCTCCTTTGGGAAACGACGGATTGTCAATATGGAGCCGTCCAACGCCACAGGCGAAATCACTGCGTTCACCCTTTCCCCGTTTTTCAGTCTGGCGTCCACAATAGGCTGGGTCGTGTTTATCACCCGATTGCACCGGGCAGCCATTTGCTGAATCACATCATCCAGCTTCTCCGGCGAAGAAAAGCTCTTTCTCCATGGAAAGATACGCCCTTCCCTCTCAATAAAAATTTTGTCCCAGCCATTAACCATAATTTCTGTAATACTGTCATCTTCTAAAAGCTCTTCCAGGATATCCATTCGCCTCACAGACTGAAACAATTCTTTTCTCAGATTTTCTCTCTGTACAATGGACAGATACACCTCTCTACTGTATTCCAACATAAGACCGTCAATCAATTCCAATACCTCTGTATCTGAATCCTCCCAGCTTTCCTCCAATCTCTGCAAAAGCCGATTCCTGAGTACACAGAAATGCTCATGGCTTTCCTGCTCCTTTAAATTCTCCATTTTTTTCTAACACCTTTCTTACACAGCTTCCCCATTTTCCCCAGGACAGAGCTTCTATCAGATTATTGTCCCTGCCTTCCGGCTGAAAGGCAGGCAGACGGACTTCCCTGATTCGCTCCTCCTCTATAGCTCCCCAGCTCTTTATCAGCTTGCGAAACTGTGAAAGCTTACACCTTGCCATAAGGTCCTCCTGTACAGGCATATACACGCGACTGCACAAATTTAAAACACGAAAAAGCTGTTCTACACTGTTCCCGACATCCAGAATCATAATCTCATACCTGCTATTTTTACGAATGAGTTCAAAGAGCTGCATCCACTCTGAAAACAAAATTTCTCTTATATCCTCCGGTGATTCCACAGGCGGCAGATAATCCATCTTCCCCATAGGACGGATTAATTCCTGTACACCGTGAAGCGCCTTTCCTTCTTTACAGCGAAGTTCATAGAAAAAATCCGTGAGACTCTTTTCTGTCTGCATGGAAAACAGTTCTCCAAACCCGGAATACTCCTCCATATTCACATATAAAACAGACTTCGTTTCTCCCAGAAGCTGTCCTGCCGTAAGGGCAAACAGTGTTTTTCCACACCTTGCTACAGGAGAATAAACCCCCAGTACAGACATACGCCTCTCCGACATGGCATAAAAAGCAGGCGATGAACTGTTGGCATAATAGGTCATAACCTCCTGAATTATACTTTCTGCAGACTGATATTTATACACACACTTATGCTGTTCTTCCTCCCTGTCCCTCTCATCAGACAGCACAATCAGATTCTCCGCTCCCAGATTTTCTACCCGGCTGTCTACATCGCCCTCTGCAATTAACAGAATCTCCGGAGGATTTTTCCCTGCATAATCGCAAAGCGTCTGTGCATTAGTAAATGCCTCTGCCTGAAAGGGCAGTTTTTTCTTATTATTCAGATATTCTGCAAAATTACAGGCATATTCCGCATCACTATCGCATACTGCTATGATATTTTTCTTCATTTTTCAATAAAAACCTCCTGCATAGAGCATGACACTTAACAGAATGGGAACAGTAAAATGAAAATTTTCTACCTGTTTTCCCTTTCTGATATAAGGTCGTGATTGACCTGTTACAAAATACTGATAAAAATAGTGGATAAAGTAAGAAATACGTTCCCGCAAATTTCCACAGGAAATCAGAAATGCCAAAGATAAGACAGCACCCAGAAAAAAAGCGCCAAGTATAATGTGTAAAATTCCGTAAATACCGGTAATTCCACCCAGCACGGCAAAGACCTTAATGTCACCTGCCCCCAGCATATGAAAATAAAACAAAGGGAAAAGCAGAATACACGGGATCAAAACACCTGCCGCATATACAGGAACTCCCCCGATTCCGCCTGACCGCAGACTGAGTGCAAGTCCCAACAGCAATCCCAGACAAATAAAGCTGTTTATAACCCTTTCCATTAAAAAGTCCATAAAAACTGCTGTGCCTGCAACTGCCAAAACAAAATACGACTCCGCAGACATAAAACCACCTCTTCTCTCTGAAACACCTTTATAAAACTGTAACTTTGTTTGGAAATTCCAGCCGAACGGCCGATGTAAAATGAAATGCTTTCTTTGAAGTTGACTCTGATTATACCCCTGCTTTTGGGATTTGTAAAGCAAAATAATCAATAAATTTACTATTTGTCCAGACTCCACAAAATTATCGTTTGCAATACCGTGGATTTTCAGTTAAAATGTATTATATAAACGGCAAAATCTAAACAACAGATTTCCCGCCGCAAAATAAATCTAGTGTGTTGCTGCACTGATTAAGGAGTATGGGATATGGGACTTATTATATTTTTAGGTGACAGTATTACCGCTGCTGACAGAGAAGAATCTTCCAATGAACTTGGCTGCGGATATGTAAATATATTTTCAGAAACATTAAAAAAACAAAATCAGGACTGGACTATTCTAAACAAAGGCGTTGCAGGCTATGTCACAGAACGGGTTGCACAGACACTCCACACAGAATGTATTTCACTCAACCCGGATTATGTAAGTATTCTGGTAGGTATCAATGACATTGGTCTGATTGTAGATGCAGATGCTTCTGAACAGGACAAGCTCTACATGCTGGAGGACAGTATCCGCGCTTACCACGAGATGCTCTTTGATTTATCCAGAGAAACCCAGGCAAAGGTCATTATTCTGGAACCTTTTATTTTTTCCAAAGACGGAAAATATGAGGACTGGATTCCCTGGCAGAAAAAAATGTCCAAAAACATTCATAAGCTGGCGCGCAATTACGGCGCTTACTTTATTCCTCTTCAGGAGCCAATGAATAAAAAAATCAAAGAAATGGGCTTTGACACCATTACTACAGACGGAATTCATCTCACAGAAACAGGGCAGCACATGTTAGCACAAGTGGTAAAAGAATCCTTCTGTCTGTAAAGAATTCCCTGAGCGATTCCTTCTGATTCGCTGCACTATAAAAAGCAGCAGAGCTTTCCCCAAAATGAAAATCTCTGCTGTTTTTCCTATTTTTGTCTATCTATTACTTTCTATTTTCTTTTCCGAATATAAAAAATATTGCTGACCAGAAAAAAGCTGTATCTTCGCACATAAGTCTGATATTCTGAAAGATTGATATAGTAAGTCTTTCCCCAGGAAGATATCTGCAGCCACTCCCCTTCCATTGCTGTGACTACTACAAAATGTGCCGCAACGCTGCACATTTCCTCATAAGAATTTCCCTTTTTTTCATAAAAGGACAATTTCTGTTTTTTCACCGGAACAGGAAAATTGGGTCCCACTGCCAAAATAACAGGGATATCATGTGCCAGCATGGCAGCAACCCGATTTCTCAGATTTCTGCCCCACACCCCAAATGAAACCTTCAGGGGAATTCTGTTTATATGAAAATAACGGTTAATCCCTCCCGCCAGAAGCCACACCGGCATTCCCAGCCCGGGAATCACAGGAAAATAATGGCGCTTCATCTTTTCCGCCAGCTCCATATACTCTTCTGCGTCCAAAATTCCGTTTATACCTTCTGAATCCTTAAATTCTTTCCCTTTGCAGTAATCCTTATGTAAGCTTAAATACAACAGCAAATCTGTTCCGGCAATAACACCGCAGCCATATTTCTGTATCGTCTTTTTGCTGCTCCACTGCTGATTTCCTCCATAGGACAGACTTCCCTCCTTCATAACTGCTATATAGGGATATTTCAGCCTTCCATACTCCATGATTCTTTCAACCTTTCTCTATACGTTTACTTCTATTTCCATTTCCCCGGAAATCTCAACGGGACCTCCCATTTTACAGGATATGACTTTTCCGTTTTCCTTACACACAGATGCTTCAATCACACCGCCCGGCTGGTGCAGTCTGTAAACAAAGCTTCCGTCCTTCTCCTGCTCTGAAAGATACACAGCTGCCCCCATACTTCCGCTTCCGCAGCTGCTCTCCCATACCATGGAATCTGTTTCCTTTACATATACTACCGGAACCATGTGCTCCTTCTGCAGAAACATGACGCCATATGCATCGCAGGGACAGATTTTCTCTGCTTCCGCTATAAGACGATCCACCAATTCCTGCTCTCCCGGCGCTCCTTCTGCAATAATGTGGCAGATACCATCGAATACCACAACCGGATAGACTGCTTTCTCCCCCAGCCGCAGCTCTTTTCTGTCCACAGGAAGAGGCATTTCCACCCGACTTGTCCCTTTTTCCGGATTTATCTCAGCCTTTAAAGGCCTGTCCGAGCCGCTGACATCAACAAGCACTTCCTCTGGCTTTTCATCAGAAAGCATACTCAGAAGATAGGCAAAGCTTCTGGTGGCATTTCCGCAGAATTCTCCTCCCATCATCTGCATATGCACAGCTTTACCCTCCTGTTCAATAAATCCTACCTGCTCTGCATGCAGCTCTTTCCTGTCCAGTATCTGCGCAGATATCTTTGCGTAATCCTCTCTCTGCACTTTATCCATGACAAAAACCGTAATATTTCCTGCCGGATTTGCTACACGAATTTTCATTTTCATAACCAATACCTCCTCTTTGCTTCCCCCGTTTTGATATGTTTATCATACCATAAACCACACCAAAAAAGAGTAAAATTATTATAAAAGAATCTGTGTAAAAAACTTTTCTTTTCATTATCGACATTTTCAAAAACCTGTGATATATATACATTATATATCTGTTTTTTATGGATAAGGGGGAATTTTATGAAGACAAAAGAAACAACAGGAAATCAGATTACAGAAGGCGTTATCTGGAAACAGCTTCTGTTTTTCTTTTTTCCCATTATGCTCGGAACACTGTTTCAGCAGCTCTATAATACGGCTGATGCTGTAGTTGTAGGCCGATTTGTAGGCACAAAAGCGCTTGCAGCGGTGGGTGGTTCTACAGGACAAATGGTAAACCTGATTGTTGGATTTTTTGTAGGACTCTCATCCGGTGCAACGGTAATTATTGCCCGCTACTATGGAGCCAAAAACAAAAAGGATTTAAATGATACTTTACACACTGCAGCGGCTTTATCTGTTGCCGGCGGTATTTTAATTACCATTGCAGGCATTTTATTGACGCCCGCCATGCTGCAAATTATGAAAACACCTGCTGATGTCATGGCAGATTCTGCCACTTATCTGCGAATTTATTTCGGCGGTATCATTTTTGTATTTATTTATAATGTGGGTTCTGCCATTCTCAGAGCTGTGGGAGATTCGACCAGACCTCTTTATTTTTTGATTGTGTGCTGTTTCATCAATATCTTTCTTGACATTGTTCTGGTAGTTGGTTTTGATATGGGAGTTGCAGGAGCCGCTATTGCCACTGTGGCTTCTCAGGCAGTCAGCGCCGTACTGGTGATTCATGCTCTGATGAAATCCAAAGATATGTACTGCCTGCGGCCAAAAGCAATCCGCTTCCATAAGTTTCTGCTGCTTTCCATTATCACCATAGGTCTTCCTGCCGGAATTCAATCTGTCATGTATAATCTTTCCAACATGATTATACAGACCTCTTTAAACGATCTGGGAACCAGCACAATGGCAGCATATACTGCTTTCGGAAAAATAGATGCCATTTACTGGATGATTTCCGGCGCTTTCAGCGTTGCCATTACGACTTTTATCGGGCAAAATTACGGTGCCGGAAAATATGACCGCATGAAAAAGAGTGTCACCATCTGCCTTTTTATGGATTTTCTTGCCTCTGTTCTGGTAAGCGCACTGCTCCTGTTTTTCGGAGAATATCTGTTGCGGCTTTTCACCGCAGACCCAGAGGTTTTAAAAATCGGTATGAAAATTATTCATATCATAGCGCCCTCTTATGTGCTGTTTATTTTCATTGAAATCCTTTCCAGCACTTTAAGAGGTATGGGAAATGTCCTTGTACCTATGCTGATGACCTGCGGCGGTGTATGTATCCTGCGTATTGTCTGGATTTTCTTTGTAGTGCCTCACAAGCCGGACGTTTCCAACATTCTGTTGTGCTATCCCATTTCCTGGGGACTCACAGCCGTACTGTTTATTTTTTATTACTATACACAGCAGAAAAAATTTTTTCAGGAACATCAGAAAATTTAATTTCTAAAGGAGAACAAATCTATGAAATTTTTTTATAATACTGACAGCAAAACTGCAGCCTTACTTGAAAAAGGAACAACACTTTTACTGGAGGAATATGCTGATTTGCCAAAAAATTTTGAATCCCTTCAGATTTCTGTCACAACAGACTCTGCCTTTGAAAAACTGCTTGTTTCCAGGACAGGGCAGTGTGCCGAAATCACCTGTAAGGAACCAGCACACTATTTTCGCGGGCTGAATTACCTCCTGCATCACGCAGAAGAAGATTTTGAACTGAAGGAAACTCCCTTCTTTACCCATAACGGCTTTATGCTGGACTGCTCCCGAAACGCAGTTGCCACACCAAATAAGATAAAAAAACTGATACGCGTTCTGGCAAAAGCCGGCATGAATCAGCTCCTTCTGTATACAGAAGACACCTATGAAATACCCGGTCAGCCTTATTTCGGTACTTATCGCGGCCGTTATTCCCAGGAAGAGCTGCGCCAACTGGATTCCTATGCACAGAATTTCGGTATTGAGCTGGTTCCCTGTATTCAGACTCTGGCGCACCTGAGAAATGCTCTGAAATGGCCTATGGGACAGGAATTAAAGGATACCTCTGACATTCTCATGGTAGGTTCAGAAAAAGTATACGCTTTTCTTGAACAGGCTTTAACCTCTTTGAAGGACTGTTTTTCTTCCAGAAATATTCACATTGGAATGGACGAAGCCCTGATGCTGGGACTGGGCAATTATCTGAAAGAAAACGGATATAAAGAAAGCTCTCTCCTGATTCGCGAACACAGCCAGAGAATTCTGGAAATCTGCCGTAAGATGGGCTGGAAGCCAATGATGTGGAGTGATATGTATATTACCTCCAATACAGGAAAGGGGTATTATGACATTGATGAAAATACAAATACCTCTACCTGGACAAAACCAGACGAAGAGCTTGGACTTGTTTACTGGGACTACTATCACGCAGACAGAGAAACCTATCACCATATGCTGCGCGTTCATAAGGAGCTTTCTCCACGCACTATTTTTGCCGGCGGAATCTGGAACTGGAACGGTATTGCCCCAAACTATGGAAAGGCTTTTCAATGCACCATAAGCGCTTTAAAAGAATGTCAGAGTCAGGGAATTTCTGAAGTCTTTGCTACCGGCTGGCTGGACAATGGAGCTGAAACGCCTCTGGACGCCCTCTATCCCGGACTGATTCTGTTTGCCACTCTCTGCTTCAGGGAAAATCCTTCCGGGGAAGAGGTTGCTCAATCCTTTGCAGACTGTGTTGATGCGCCGCTGGAAGATTTTTATCTTCTGGATAATTTTGATGCACTCTTCCAGGGAACTGGAGAAAATCTCTCTGCTGATAATCCTTCCAAGTACTTACTGTATCAGGATCCAATGCTTGGCATATTTGATTACCACATTCAGGGCGTAGACACAAAAACATACTATGGAGAACTGGCTGACAAGCTGGCAAAAAGTCAGGAAACCTCTCCGAAATACGCAGACTTCTTCTCCTTCTATGAAGCATTTGCCAAAGTGCTGGCGCAAAAAGCAGGCCTGGGCATCTGCCTTAAGGATGCCTATGATAAAAAAGACTTATCCACACTCCGGAATATTTGTACACAGATTATCCCCAATATTCTGAAAAATTTCCAGACTATGCACCTGCTTAGAGAAAAGCTGTGGCTTCAGGACGCCAAGCCTTTCGGCTATGAGCTTATGGATATCAAGCTGGCCGGCGTAAAAACACGTCTGGAAAGTACGGCAAGAAGAGTCATGACTTATGTGAACAAAGAAGTGGATTGTCTGGAAGAACTGGAACAGCCGCGTCTGCCTTACTGGACAGTGGAAGCAAAATACCCCCATGATAGGAAAACAGAATTAAGGGAAAATCTCTGGAATAAAATTATAAGCGGTTGTGATTTAATTGATACTGTCTGATAAAAAGTCACAAAACTTATTCCCACAGTCTTATTTTCTGTATCTGCGCTGTATCTCCTAAAATATACTGCTTTTTCTCTGTATCCGGCACCAGGGTTCTGGAATGAAGCTTTCGATACTGCAAGGGACTCATACCATAATACTTTTCAAAAGTATGCCCAAAATGCTGCCTGCTATTATATCCTGTGGAAAAAGCAATATCTGTTATCTTCATAGAACTGTTTACCAAAAGGAACTCTGCTCTCTCCATACGCTTCCGATTCGTATACTCTGTAATCGTACAGTGCAGATTTTCAGAAAACAATCGTTGCAAATAAGATTTATTGATTCCTGCATATGCTGCAAGCTCCGGGATTTTTATGGTATCAAAAAGGCGTTCCTGAATATAGCTGCATGCCTGCTTTAGATAATACAGTCCTGAAGCCTTCTGCATATGCTCTGTACAATATGCCAGCTCCAAAAGCATTCTCTGAAAAAGAATGGAAATCAAACACATCTCGCTGCCGCCCTTTTGCAGACACACAACTAAATCCTTTAAGGCATATCCCATATTTCTCAAATCTTCTGCAGCAAAGGCGGATAATCTTTTTCCACAGAAGTTGAGAAAATCCTCACTGTTTTTCCACAAAGACTCTATATTCATTTGTGTTTCCTTTCTCTGACATAAAAATTCCACATTCAAAACAGCACAGGGTCTGCCCTTTGGAATACTCAACTTATGGGGGACCTCTGCGTCCAGAAAAATGAATTCATTGGCAGACAGCCGGATTTCTTCTCCCTCATACTGCACCATACAACTTCCGCTGGTTACATACATAATTTCACAACTTTTATGCGTGTGCATAGACATATGGAATTCCGGGAGAGAAATGGCATAAAATGCTGTAATCGTTATAAAAGAATTTTTACTGCTGTAAATACTGTTCAAAAAATTCACCTGCCCATTCTTTAAAATATAAATAAAAAATACCACACCTCTTTCTTACTGACAAGATTTCTGTTCAAAATTAAATGCAACAATATCTTGCATTTTTTCTACAGCAGCCTAATACTTTCCACCTCCTTCTTTCCTTTTCTATATAATACAAGTCATAAAACAGCAAAACATACAGGAGGGCTTTACTATGAGTTTTAAAATTGCTTTTATCGGTGCCGGCAGCCTGGTTTTTGCCCGCACACTTTTTACAGATATTTTATCTGTACCGGAATTTAAGAATATCCGCATTTCCTTTACAGACATCAATGCTGACAATCTGGAAAAAACCCGTGCCTTATGTCAGAGAGATTTAGATGCAAACCAGATTCCCATTACCATTGAGGCAACCACGGACAGACGGGAAGCTTTTAAAGATGCCAGATATATTGTAAACTGCGTCCGTATTGGCGGACTGGAGGCTTTTGAAACTGATATTGAAATTCCTTTAAAATACGGTGTTGACCAGTGTGTCGGCGATACACTCTGTACAGGCGGAATCATGTACGGTCAGCGTGTTATTGCACAAATGCTGGAATTTTGTAAGGATATCCGGGAAGTTTCAGAACCGGGCGCCATTATGCTGAATTATTCCAATCCCAACGCCATGGCTACCTGGGCATGCAATAAATACGGAAAAGTCAGAACCATTGGTTTATGCCACGGAGAAATTCATGGAGAAATGCAGATTGCAGAGGTGCTGGGTATTCCCAGGGAAGAACTGGACATTACCTGTGCAGGAATCAATCATCAGACCTGGTATATTTCTGTAAAGCATCACGGAAAAGAGCTGCTGGATAAAATCCTTCCCGGCTTTGAAAAGCACGAAAAATTCCGGGAAGAAGAAAAGGTTCGCATTGATATGTTAAAACGCTTTGGATACTATTCCACAGAGTCTAACGGACATCTGTCTGAATATGTTGCATGGTACAGAAAAAGACCGGAGGAAATCAAGGACTGGATTCATCTGGGTAACTGGATTAACGGAGAAACCGGTGGTTATCTTCGCGTAACTCGTGAGGAAAGAAACTGGTTTGAAACAGACTATCCAAAAATTCTGTCAGAAGAGCCTAAAAAATTGGACGGCTCTCAGCGCGGAAAAGAGCACTGTTCCTATATTATCGAAGCTTTAGAAACCGGAAGAAAATACCGGGGACACTTTAACGTTATGAATGAAGGCTGCATTACCAATCTGCCTGCGGAATCTGTGGTGGAGGTTCCCTGTTATGCAGACGGAAACGGAATCAGTGTTCCAAGGGTGGGCGATTTGCCTCTTGGCTGTGCTGCTGTCTGCTCACAGTCCATCTGGGTACAAAAGCTGGCTGTGGAAGCTGCTGTAAGCGGAAATGTACAGCTTCTGAAACAGGCTGCTATGATGGATCCTCTGACAGGTGCTGTATGCAATCCGCCTGAAATCTGGCAGATGATTGATGAAATGCTGGTGGCACAGGAAGAGTGGCTGCCGCAGTATACAGAGGGTATTGCACAGGCAAAGGAAAATCTGTCAAAAGGAAATCTGATTCCTACCCGGGAATACCATGGAGCTGCCAGACTGCGGGAGAAGACACCTGAGGAAGTGGCAATTGAGCATGAAACACGGAAAATTACAGTGTAAAACACAAAAAATCTCGCTTTCCAGATTCTTCGCCTGCGGCGAGCCGCATCAGCGACATATTTCCTATAAAGAGAAGAGAGGACAGGGGAACTGTTTCTTACAGACCCCTGCCCTCTCTTCTCTCAAAGCTGTTGACAACACACTCCTTTATCTCTCTACTTTCTTCATCAATATAAGACTGTCCAGAGGCTTTACTTCCTCATTCTCCAGTCCATTTAATTCCATAATATTCTCAATGGTGGTATAGAATTTTTTTGCAATATCCCAAAGCGTATCGCCCTGCTGCACCTGGTATCCCACAATCCCCGGCATACTCCGCAGTTTTTCTCTGTCCAGCTCCTGTTCTTCAATTTCCTGAATAATTCCCATTTCCGTCTGCTTCATAACCAGTACGTTGAGATTCATCACAATTTTAACTTCAATCTCATCGCTGTCAATCATGGTTGTGGAAAGCTGCTCCAAATCTGTCCGCAAATGGTAAATACACTGCTCGTCAATCCCCTTTGCCTCAATAACATGAGTAAAAGGAATCATGGTTTCCATAGCATAAAAGGGCATTTCATCATCACTGATAATGTACAGAATCCGTATCCGCACCACGCCCTCTGCTTCAATTCCGTTTTCTACAATTCGAGTACTGTCTACGTTTACATTGCCATCACTATGACAAATCTGCAGAATTTTCCCCTGACTGTTCTCCACTTTTATCCTGTCATTCACCTTACACTTGGAAAAATTCTTTACCAGCAGACTCTCCAGCTTCTGCTTCTCCCGTATGGCATGGCAGTCCTTCACAGGTGTGTAAACGTCCATGAGAAGAGATAGCTCCTCTTCTTCATAAATTTTCATTTCCAGCTCCAGCACTGCGTCCACACTGATAATGCGCTCTTCCCCGTCTTCATCCTGCTTTACCTTCAAATCACTTTGAGGCACTGTCACCTCTACATTAGGAATCATGTCACTGCTGCAGCCCGGACATTCTGCCTCCTCGTAAAACGGCACCGAATGCTCCAGCCACTGCAGAGAATTGTTGTCGTCATTGCCGCTGTAAAGTGCAAAAACAAAAAGTTCTCCTTTGACCCCGATTTTATCATTTTCGGCTCTGATATCCAGCCCCCGGATTTCCACTGTATTCCACAAAAGCTCATAAATATCCGGCTTGTTGGAACTCAGTGCAATATCCTCCTTTACCCGCATAGTATCCCTTTTATGTACAGCCGCTTCCATAATGGAAATATCCTGCTTTTTTCTGGAAATTTCATCGTCTTCCACATTGACCGGAAGGGAAGTCTCCAGCATCTCCTCTACATAAGCCGTAAAGGTTACCAATGCTTTGATATTCAGTTTTCGGGAATTAATAAGCTGTACGCTTAAATCCTCAATATCCCATTTAAGCTGTACCTTATCTCCGTTTTCCAGCCCTTCCAGATTCAGGGTTTCCCCTATGTGCAATGTTCCCATAAGACTTTGAATCTTTCGCTCCTGACTGTCGCTGACATATAAAAGACACACTGCCAGAACTCCGGTAATATATGCCTTACCCTCTGAAATCTGGATATCCTCAATCTGAATCTCTCCCTTTTTCTGAATCATTCTGCCAATATCCGGTTTCACGTCCGGCACATTTAAATCCTCATCAAATGTAATCTGATTTACTGCCTCACACTTTCTTTTCAGCATGCTTACCTTTTTTGTTATCAGCTCCACACCTTAACCCCTTTTCTATTCAAATATCACCGGTTCTTCCCGATATTTCATCTTCACCACAAGACAGGGATAGGAAGGCTCTTCTTTCAACTCTTCCCCGTCCCTTGGTCCTATAAGCACAGTCTGCAAATGAATGGCGTTTTCCCACAGGGATAAATCCTCAATCTGTATGCTGTATCCTCCTGTTTCCTGTTTTCCGTATCCCTTTAAAAGGTAGAGGTAGCCTGCGTCCTGATACGTCATCTGAAATTCTGTTTCCTGATTCTGTGCAATGAGTTCCTTTACCTTTTCCGGAAAATCCTCTTCCTTCATGACTGTATACTCCGGCTTGACTCCGTCCCCTGCACGTACCTTTTCAATACTGCAGCCGTACAGCAGACAGGAAAACAATACCAGTAGCAAAAGCCCCGTTGCTTTTTTTCCCATGCTTTACCGCCTTTCCTTTACCAGCCTTATCCTAAATGTATGCAAAAAGAATGGAGAATATGACAAAAAGTAACTGACCGCTTTGAAAGCTGAAAGTTACTTTTTGGAGGAATCTGTCATTTCGTTTTCCTTCTTATTTCCCTTGCATATCCCCTTCACATTCATTATAATAGTAGAAGTGTTTCATACAACTATCTTATTATTTGTGAAAAGGAAAAGGTGCTTATTATGCTGCGATTTATCATGGTATGTATCTGTGTAATCGGATACCTGATTTTATCTATTCCAATCCTTCTGGTGGAATGGGTAATCGGAAAATTTAACAAACGCGCCAAAGATATCAGTTCCCTGCGAATTATTCAGGCAACCTTTCGTTTTATCCTGAAGGTTACAGGCGCAGAAATTACGGTTATCGGCCACGAAAATGTTCCAAAGGACCAGGCAGTTCTCTATATCGGAAATCATCGAAGCTTCTTCGATATTCTGCTGACCTATGTCCTTTGCCCGGATTTAACCGGATATGTGGCAAAAAAAGAAATGGAACCTATTCCTCTGCTTTCCATCTGGATGCGCTATCTTCACTGTCTGTTTCTGGACAGAAAGGATATTAAGGCAGGAATGAAAACCATTCTCACAGCTATTGAAAAAGTGAAAAGCGGAATCTCTATCTGCATTTTCCCGGAAGGCACAAGAAACAAAGGAAACGATGAACTGGAGCTTTTGCCCTTCCATGACGGAAGTTTTAAAATTGCCACAAAGACAGGCTGCCCGATTGTTCCCATTGCTATTAACAATTCAGCGGAAATCTTTGAGGCACACTTCCCTAAAATCAAACCCTGCAAGGTCGTGGTAGAGTATTGTAAGCCTATTTACCCGGAACAACTCGACAGGGAAGATAAAAAACATCTGGGAGCTTACACACAAAAAATCATTCTGGAAACTCTGAAGAAAAACAGGCATCTGACAAAATAGAAAATACGGATACAGGTACTGCTATTAAAAACAGCGCCCGTATCCGTATTTTTTACTGCACTCTGACAACACAGATTTTACCAACAATCCGTATGATCAATCCCCACGTCTTTTGCCTTAAACACAGGGTCTTTTCCTTCTTTTCTCTGTTTCTCATAGTCCTTCAGCACCTTAATGGCAACATTTCCCAGAACCAAAATCACCAAAATATTCACCGTTGCCATACAGCCCATAGTAATATCTGCGATATTCCACATCATGGAGAAATCCGCCTGCGCGCCCAAAAATACTGCCACCAGACAACTGATTCTGAAAATCAGAAGCAGGGTCTTATTATTTTTAATAAACAGAATATTGGACTCTGCATAATAATAATTTCCAATCAGGCTGCTGAAAGCAAAGGCAAAAATCGAAATGGTAATAAAATGAATGCCCCAGCTTCCCACATTCGCGGAAATAGCCTTCTGCACAAAAGGAATTCCGTCCAGAACACCGGGTTCCCCCTGTACACCGGACAAAAGCAACATCATTGCTGTAGCAGAGCAAATCAACAGAGTATCAATAAACACAGACAATACCTGTACCATACCCTGCTTTGCCGGGTGGCTGACAGAGGCGCTTGCAGACGCGTTCGGTGCGCTTCCCATACCTGCCTCATTGGAAAAAAGTCCTCTCTTAATACCAATTACTACTGCGCTGCCTGCCATTCCCCCGGCAAACGCCTGAAAATCAAATGCCTGAGAAAGAATCATAGAAAACACAAGAGGCAGTTCTTTCAAGTTCAACACAATCGTCACCAGACCAATGAGCAGATACGCACCTGCCATAATCGGCACAATCACAGAAGTGATGAATCCGATTCTGTGTACACCTCCGAAAATAACAAATGCGGTTCCCACTGCCAGAACCAATCCCACAATCATAGGATAAACGGTATCTCCATACCCGGGAATATAATATTCCAGAGAAGAAGACATATTAAAAGACTGCAGTCCGTTAAATCCATAAGCAAAACAGATGATCAGCAAAACAGAAAACAGCACACCAATCCAGCGTTTTCCCAATGCTTTTTCCATGTAATAGGAAGGACCTCCACGAAATTCTTCCTTATCCTTTACTTTGTAAACCTGTGCCAGAGTACTCTCAATAAAAGCAGATGCGCCGCCAATCACAGCCATAAGCCACATCCAGAACACAGCTCCTGCGCCTCCTGCTGCTATAGCAGTTGCAATCCCGGCAATATTGCCTGTTCCCACACGGGACGCTGTGGAAATCATCAAAGCCTGAAAAGAAGACACTTGTTTCTTTCCGTTTTCCTCTCCTGCACGTTCCTTTAATACACGAAAAGATTCTTTCAAAAGCCTTACCTGTACAAAACGTGTCCGAACCGTAAAGTAAATGCCTGTCCCTACCAGCAGAAACAACAGCAGATAGGTATACATAAAGTCATTCACTGCACCTAAAATCTCATTCAGCATGTATCATGTCCTCCTTATGTTATAGTATCCTCCATGGCACCGAAGCCATGCACACTTTTGAAATTATAACAGAAAATCGGACACTTCGCAAGAATTACAAAGTATTTGCTATAACGCAATGTATTTACAACTCTGACAACCTTTCCACAAGCTTTCCAAACTCCATAAAATGGGAAGCTTTGACCAGAACTGTATCCCCTTGCTTCAAAATCTGAGGAAGCTGTTCCATTAAGATTTCTTTGTCTGCAAAATACAGAACTTCTTTTTTCTCTGCTTTTGTCCTGGCTGCCTCTGCCATGTATTGGGATAATTTGCCCACGCAAACCAGCATGTCGATGTCCTTTGATACTGCATACTCGCCTACTTCCCGGTGCATTTGGACTTCTTCTTCGCCCAGCTCTCCCATATCACCAAGCAACGCTATCTTTCTTCCCAGCGCGTCTGCCAACACGTCTAAAGACGCCCTCATGGATACAGGATTGGCATTATAACAGTCATCAATCACGGTATACTTTCCTGTTTCAAGAATATGGAACCTTCCGCTGACCGGCTGCAGACTCTCAATGCCTGCCCTGATTTCCTCCAAAGTCAGTCCGTAGGTCAGCCCTACAGCAGTTCCTGCAAGAGCATTGTATACCATATGATGTCCCGGAATCGGAATCAATACAGAAAAACTTTCCTCCCCTGCGTGAATCCTGCAGGAAATTCCCTTTAATCCTTCCGGCTGAATTTCGTCTGCCCAGATATCCTGATGATTCTTAATACCAAAGAATACAGGCCGGATTCCTTTTGCTTCCCGCACGGTTATGAGTTTGTCATCATCACCGTTTAAGATAATGTGTCCGTCCTCTTTCAAATAATCAAAAATTTCTGTCTTTGCCTTTAAGATACCATCTCTGGACTTGAGAAATTCCAGATGACACAAACCGATATTCGTTATCACACAGGTGTCGGGTCTGGCAATTTTCGCCAGTCTGTGCATCTCTCCGAAATCACTGATACCCATTTCCAGCACAGCAATTTCATGCTCCTCCCGTAAACGAAACACAGTAAGCGGAAGCCCCAGCTCGTTATTAAAATTCCCCTGGGTCTTCAGCGTATTGTATTTCTGAGAAAGTACGGCTGCAATCATTTCCTTTGTGCTGGTCTTTCCCACGCTGCCCGTAATTCCAACTACAGGAATCTGCAGCTGTTTTAAATAATATTCCGCAATCTCTTTTACTGCCAGAAGGGAAGACTCTACCTGAATATAAGGATATTCCTGTTCTCCTAAATCCTTCTCAGACAGAGTTGCCAATACTCCCTGCTCCATAACCTGAGGAATAAAATCATGAGCGTCGACTCTTGCCCCTTTAATCGGCACAAAAAGTCCACCCTTTTCTGCTTTTCTGCTGTCTGTAAAAATACTGGCAACTTCTTCTTTCTTCATTGCTTCTGTTCCATGGTAAATACCGCCGCAGGCTTCGGCGATGTGCTCCAGGGTAAGATTTTTCATGAATTTTGCCCCCTTACTGATACTTTTTCAGAGAAACTTCAATCAGCTTTTCACAAAGCTGCGGATAATTCATACCAATCGCCTTTGCTTCCTGAGGAATCAGACTGGTGGGGGTCATACCCGGAAGGGTATTGGCTTCCAGACAGTACATATTTCCCTCTTCGTCCATAATAAAATCCAGTCTTGCATAGGCCTGTAATTTTAAAGCCTCATAGCCTTTCTCTGCATAATGTTGCATTTCCTTTGTAAGAGAAGCAGAGATTTCTGCCGGACAGGTTTCCACGCAGGAGCCTGCCTGATATTTATTTTTGTAATCATAAAAGCCCTCAATAGGCGCAATCTCAATCACCGGATAAGCCTTGCCGTCCACAACCGCCACAGAAAATTCCCGTCCGGTAATATACTGCTCTACCACAACTTTATCTTCATAGGAAAATGCTTCTAAAAGCGCCTGTGCATACTCTGCTTCATTCTTTACAATAAACACACCTACACTGGAGCCCCCGCAGCAGGGCTTTACCACAACAGGAAATTCCATGCCATAGTCTATAAGACGGCTGCTGGCTCCCTTTTCCAGGGTAATTCCTTTTGGTGTGGGAACGCCGTTTGCCTCAAATACCATCTTGGTAATGCCCTTATCCATTGCCATGCCGCTGCTTAAAGGATTGGATCCAGTGTACTTAACACCCATTAAATCCAGCACGGACTGCACCTTTCCGTCCTCTCCGTTAGAGCCGTGAAGCGCCAGAAAAACAATATCTGCCTTTTCACACAGAGCCAGGACATTGGAACCGAAAAATCCTCTGCGGCTTTTCATGGTTTCTTCCAGAAGTGCGCTCTCTTTACGCATTTTTTCTGCTGCTTCTTCTATATCATATTCTGCGGGAAACAAGTCTTCCTCCAGCTTTTCCATACCAAAATACGGGTCTGCCATAACAGCGCGGTGGTTTCTCTCTCTCAACGCTTTGCAAATTCCCTGTCCTGAGGCAATGGAAACCTCTCTTTCTGTGCTGTTTCCTCCTGCTAAAACTACTATATTCATCTTATAAACTCCTTTGATTGGATTTTTCTTATGCTTATCTTTTAATATACCACTACAGGAACGCCTTTTTCAATGTTATTGAAAATCTTTTCTGCATTGGCAGGCGGTGTGTTGACACAGCCATGAGAACCATTATTCATATATTCAGAACCACCGAAGCTACTTCTCCAGCTTGCGTCATGAATTCCTGTATTGGCATAAAACGGCAGCCAGTATTTTACCGGGGAACTGTAATTTTCACCCACTAAGGTTGCCTCTCTTTCCTTATACATAATTGCATACACACCAGTGTGTGTATCCCAGCCTTTATTATGATTTCCGGTTACCACATCTGTATCCACCAAAAGCTGTCCGTCCTTAAAGAACCACATATGCTGCTTTGCCAGACTGATTTCCACATAGGTATTGCCAATTTCATCTGTTTCTCTGTGATAACCTCTGTATGTATATTCCGGCTCAATGGTCTGGGACTGTCCGCTTTTAATCGCTTCAATAATCTTTGCTGTAGTATCGTTTGGTGCAATCAGCCAGCCGTAATCCCCTCCTGATACGGTAATGGTTTCACCTGTTGCAGTTTTAAACTGACGGGAACTTCCGAAGGTGTCATATTTGTACTTTAACTGCTGTACATATTCCTTTACCTTTGCCTGGTCTAAAGTCACATTGCCCGCTTCATCGGTTGCCAGCCAATCCTTCATAACCTCTGCATTAATAACTTCCTTTCGGTCTGCAAAGTCCACGGTCACGGTTATCTGCAGGAATTGATTTCCCTGCTCTCTCTGTTTTGCCAGATTTTCATCTGTGCTTAATACCTTTGGACTGGTATAACAGCCCTCGTCCTCCAGATTCACTTCCTGGGCGCCGCTGTCTATGGCTTTTTTGATAACCTCTTTTACCTTTGCCTTGTCCACCTCTGTTCCCTGTGTTTCCGGAACAATTTCATATCCGGATTCCTTCACCTCCAGATGGGCATCCACAGGCTTTGTCATATTGGCGTCCTGCATACAGGCAAGAGCATCCACTGCCTGATTCAGGGCTTCCTCGTCATAGGAAGTTGCCGCGGACATGGTATAGTCCTTGTGATGGGCAAAGGATAAAAACCAGGTGAATGGATTCTGCTGCTTTTTCAGCTTCTTCACGGTATCGTCTTTGTGATATTCCATGCCAATCTGAGATGCGGAAATACTCTCTGTCTTGTCTTCCCGTTCCTGAATCACCAACTCAAAGGAAGCAATCTGCCCTTCAATGTCCCGCTCTACTTCCTCCACGGTCTTTCCGGCACTGTCTAAGCCGTTGATTTTAGAGCCGGGATAAAAATGCCCGGAATAATAAAACACACCGCCTGCATAAACAACTGCCAGTATTGCAAGATAGGCAATGAGAATACCCAGAACGATTTTTTTGGCTTTTTTATAGTTGCGTTTTTTTGATTTCTTTTTTGCCATATTCATCTACCCCTTATTCCTTTCTGTGCGTTTCAGTATAACATATTTTCAGAAAGATACCAATATGAAGAATGCCAAAAAAGCTGCCCACTAATCACTTAGTGCAGCAGCTTCTGAAATCAACCTTCCAGCATTGCCTTTAAGTCAGATATCTTGTTGATTTCCAAATAACTTACCAGCCCGTCCTTATCTAATTGTGCGCTTGCCGCCATATCCTGGGCTGTGCTTCTGTATCCCTGCCTTATAAAAAACCACAGCTTCAAAGGCATCTCCTCCCCCCCCAAAAAATTCTGAGAGTAAAGATACCTTTGCTCTGTGGTCTTCTCTTAATTGCAATCCACTTTTTTCTGTTTTCTTACGCTGTTTTTTCCTCTAAAAGCTTCTCAACGCTCACCAGCTTTACGCTCAGCACAAAAATTTCTGTAGCCAGCTTTAACTCTTCTACCGTAGGGAAACTTGGCGCAATACGGATATTGCTGTCATGCGGGTCTTTTCCATATGGATAGGTTGCTCCAGCGTCTGTCATCTTTACGCCTGCCTCCGCTGCTTTTGCAATAATCTTCTTTGCACAGCCGTCCATGGACTCAAAAGAGATAAAATATCCGCCCTTCGGTGTTGTCCATGTTCCGATTTCCGCACCCTGCAGTTCATTTTCCAGTGTAGTTTCCACGATTTCAAACTTCGGACGGAGAATCTCCGCATGTTTTTTCATGTGTCTGTGCATACCCACAATACCACCAAAGAAACGCACATGACGAAGCTGATTAATCTTATCATGTCCAATGGTCTGTACGGACATGTGCTTTCTGAAATCGTCCAGGTTTCTCTGAGAAGCCGCTACAGCCGCAATACCGGATCCCGGGAAGCTGACCTTTGAAGTAGATACAAATTTGTAAACCATATCCGGGTTGCCTGCCTTTTCACATTCGTCCAGAAGTTCCAGAAGAAAATCCTGCTTGTCATCATATAAATGATGTATACAATATGCATTATCCCAGAAAATACGAAAATCTTCTGCTGCCGGTTTCAGTCTTGCAAATCTCTTTACGGTTTCTGTGGAATAGGTAATTCCCTGTGGATTGGAATATTTCGGCACACACCAGATTCCCTTAATCGCCGGGTCTGTACTTACCAGTTCTTCTACCATATCCATATCCGGTCCTTCCGATGTCATGGGAACATTAATCATTTCAATTCCGAAATATTCTGTAATACGGAAATGGCGGTCATAACCCGGTACCGGACAGAGGAATTTTACCTTATCCAGCTTGCACCATGGAGTGCTTCCGCACACACCATGAGTCATAGAACGGGAAATGGTATCAAACATAACGTTCAGACTGGAATTTCCAAAAATTATAATATTTTCAGGAGGTACTTCTGTCATTTCCCCCAGCAGACGTCTTGCTTCAGGAATACCGTCCAAAAGCCCGTAGTTACGGCAGTCAATTCCGGCTTCGCATTTCAGTTTATCTGTACTTTTCAGTTCTTCCAGCATATCCATGGCAAGCTCTAACTGCTGCTTGGAGGGTTTTCCTCTGGACATATCAAGATTTAATCCTTTTGCTTTCACTTCTTCAAACTGCACTTCCAATTCGGCTTTCATTGCCTGCAGTTGTTCCTGACTGAGTTCTCTGTAAGGTGTCATGGCTTTCCTCCCGGTGTTTTATTTTTATTCGTTGCTTCCTATTGTATGATAACATATGACTTTATGTCAAGGGATTCCTGCATTTTTATTACATTTCCGCCAATATACGCCTTACAGATTTCTATATATGCAATTTTTTATATTTACACCTGCATTTTACTTAACATAGTAGTGTATTAATGTGTTCCGAAAGTCTTTAATCCCCCTCCCTTTTCCCTCTTGGTCTGCATTTTCCCAGAAGCAGTAAAAACTCATGCATCAAAAGAGGCACTGCAGAAAGCCCCAGAAGAAACTGCCACTGTGGAAACGACAATCGCACAGTACCAAAAGCCTGCACAAGGCAGGGAATTTCTGTCACCATGAGCTGCAGCCCCAATCCCAGACCAAACGCGACAATCATAAAAGGATTTTCCAAATGTTTCATGGCGAAAACGGATTTTCTGTTATCCCGCATGCCAATGGCATGAAAAAGCTGTGAAACACCCAGCACAGTAAATGCATACGTCTGTCCTCCCCTGTAAAAAGCATACAGTGTGATTCCGGCAATCAGCATTCCATAGAAAACCGTAAAAAGCCAGCCGCCATGAGCAAACAATCCTTCCCTGGGATTTCGAGGTTTCTCCTTCATCAAAGCTTTGGAGTCATTTTTATCCACTCCTAATGCCAGGGCAGGAAGCGAATCTGTAATCAGATTCACCCAAAGAATGTGACTGGCTTTCAGTGGCGTAGGCAGCCCCAGGCAGACGGCAACAAACATGGTAATAATTTCTCCGAAATTGGAAGACAACAAAAAGAGAATGGATTTTTTGATATTTACATAAATACTCCGGCCTTCTTCCATCGCCTTTTCTATGGTAGAGAAATTATCGTCTGTGAGAATCATGTCTGCCGCATTTTTTGCCACATCTGTGCCGTTTTGCCCCATGGCAATGCCGATATCTGCTGCCTGCAGAGAGGGCGCATCGTTTACACCATCTCCGGTCATTGCCACAATTTCCCCGTTTTTGCGAAACCGCTGGACAATTTTCACCTTATGGGCAGGGGTAACCCTGGCAAACACCCGAATATTCTTCATGTTTTGGGCAAATGCCTCCTCGCTCATTTCGTCCAGTTCCTGCCCTGTCACACACTGACTTATGGACTGGGCAATACCTGTCTTCTGCGCAATAGCAAAAGCAGTGTCCTTATAATCTCCGGTAATCATAACAACCTGCACCCCTGCCTGCTTTAAGACTTTTACGGACTGCAGAGTTTCCTTTCTGGGCGGATCCAGCATACCTGCCATTCCTGCAAAAATCAGATTTTCTGTCAGACCTTTTTCTGTTTTATTTGAAATTCGCTCTCGATAAGCAAGGGCAAGGACACGAAGTCCGTCCCGTGCCATACGCTCCATTGCCATACGGATTTTCATTTTTCTCGCCTGAGTCATCGGTTCTGCCCGGTCACGCAGTTCCACAAAAGAACATTTTTCCAGAATATAGTCACAGGCGCCTTTTACATACACGGTTTCATAATTCTGAGTTTTATGCACACTTGCCATATATTTTTTCTCTGAATCAAAAGGGATTTCAAAGGTGCGGGGATATTGATGTAAAAGCTGTTCTCGGTCATAGCCCAATTCTTTTCCCATGTGCAGAAGCGCCAGCTCTGTAGCATCCCCGATTTCCTGCTCTCCCAGCACACTATTATTACATAGAAGAAACCCCTGTATCAGTCTGGGAAATTCCCATTTCCGCACACTGGACAGGGACAACTGCGTATCGTTGGCATAAACCTCTGTAACCTTCATTTTATTTTCTGTAAGAGTTCCTGTCTTATCTGAACAGACAACCCCTACAGAACCCAGGGTTTCTACTGCAGGCAGTTTACGGATAATGGTATTTACCTTTACCATGCGGGCAACGCCAAGAGCCAGAACAATGGTGACAACTGCTGGAAGCCCTTCGGGAATGGCTGCCACAGCCAGGGAAATGGCAAGAAGCAGCATTTGCAGAAGATTTCTGTGCTGTACCAGACCCAGCAAGAACAGTGCCCCACAAAGAACCACAGCTACAATGCTAAGAAGCTTTCCCAGATCTCCCAGACGCTTCTGCAAGGGTGTCAGTTCTCCGGTAACTTCGTTTATCATACCTGCAATTTTTCCAAGTTCCGTATCCATACCCGTGGCTGTAACAACACCTTCTCCGCTGCCCTTCATGATTTCAGAGGACATGTATGCCATGTTTCTCCTCTCTGCTGCGGTAAGATTTTTCGGCATAACTGCCGCTGTTTTGGATACAGGGAGGGATTCCCCGGTAAGAGCAGATTCATTGACGGAAAGTCCCTGAACAGACAGAAGACGAATATCTGCCGGTACCTGATTGCCGGCTTTTAGCTGTACTACATCTCCCTTTACCAGATGTGCGGCAGGAATCCTTTTATATATGCCGTCTCTTTTTACAATTGCCGAGGGCGCAGTCATTTTTTTCAGGGCTTCCATCGCTCTTCTGGCTTTTCCCTCCTGTATGACCCCCACTGTAGTATTCAAAACAATCACTGCCAGAATAATCGCGGTATCACTGAACTCTCTCAGCAATATGGAAATGGAAGCTGCAATAAAAAGAATGAAAATCATGGGGTCGTTTATCTGCGCCTGTATCATATCCCATATGGTCTGTTCTCGGGCCTTCTTCAAAACATTGCCGCCGTCTTTCTGCAGGCGATGCCCCGCCTCTGCTTCTGACAGACCGTTTTTCTCATCTGTGCCAAAGGACTTGCACAGTTCTTTGGGAGTTAAAGTTTCGTACATGCTGACACCTCCTGCAAGAACAAAAGCTCTAACTCAATGTATGCGGGCAGGAGGTGGGGATATGCCTTATCTCTTTTGCTTCAAATATTGATATTTTCGTATCTGCCCCCGCAGTACTTCCAATACACGCTGCTTCACAGTGTCATCATAGCCTTCTGCCTTTTCCAGATAATCGGCTTTATACCACAATTTTCCGTCAGACCACTTCAGCTGATTGCCTTTAGAAGAATTTCGTATATTCACCAGCTGTTTTTCCTGCAGCTTAATCACTCTATCACCTCAATCCACTGCTGATCCTCTGCCATGCGCCCTTGCGTTTTCCCAATAATCTGTAATGGGTCATAGCAATCCAGTCTGCAAGTAAAGAGCCGTTTCTATCCTCTAATACCTCATACCTGTATGTTGTCTGTACTCCTCCAGCAGCTTTCTTCCCATTTCCATACCAGGAAACACAAAGTCCTCCAGACTTCTTACCGGCATAATCCCCAGAAGAGAATTGGTCACAAACATTTCGTCAAAGGAATGCACCATTTCCGGTAAAATAATTTCTTCCTGAATGTCATAACGTTCATACATATACTGCCGCAAAATTCCCGGAAGCATACCACAGGATAAAGGAGGGGCAAAAATCTCCCCCTCTTTTACAAAGAACACATTGGTCGTTGCGCCTTCCGAAAGCTCTCCTCTGGTGTTTAAAAATACAGGTTCCTGAATTCCTTCCGCTTTTACTCTGCGTTTTTCTAAAATACAATCCCCGTAATTTAAGGTTTTATGATACGTCAGAGGAGAAGTTTCATTTCTGCGAACATTGGCATAGCCTGTTATAAATCCCTGCTCATAATCCTGTTCCGTATAAGTATTTTCCCTTACGCTCACCAGTCTGTTCTCTTTAGAAACTGTAATTTTCAGCGCTTTTCTTCCTGTCTGTATTTCCGGTTTTTTAAGAACTTCCTGTACATTTTCCCGAATCTCTCCGAAATCTATATGCAAATCAAAAAATTCCAGAGCATGCTCAAGACGGGTGTAATGCTCTTCTAAGAATACAGGTTCTCCCTCTTCCACTGCAATGGTTTCAAAAGCGCCCAGTCCAAAATAATATCCCTCGTCCGGTGTCATCATTTATACTTCCTCCCAAAGCGCTTCCAGAACGGCTCTGGCCTTCTGCAGCGTTTCCTCGTATTCAAATTCCAAATCCGACTCACAGGTAATACCGCCTCCAACGCCCAGATAATAACTATTATCCTTATGCACAGCCGTACGAATGACGATGTTTAAATCACAATTCCCGTCAAAGGAAAAGTACCCCATGGAGCCAGTATATAAATTGCGTCTGTCATTCTCCAGCTCGTCAATAATTTCCATTGCACGGATTTTCGGCGCCCCGGTAATCGAACCGCCGGGAAAAGCGGCAGGAATTAAATCTACTGCGCTTAAACCTTCCTTCAATTTTCCCACAATGGTTGTTACCAGATGAAATACCGTGGCATAAGTTTCCACTGCAAAATGCTCCGTAACCTGCACACTGCCCGGCTGACACACATGATTTAAGTCATTCCGTTCCAAATCCACAATCATCAAAAGTTCACTGCGGTCCTTAGAAGAATTTTGAAGCTCTTCTTTCAGATTTGCATCTTCTTCTGGGGTTTCCCCTCTTCTTCTTGTTCCTTTAATAGGACGGGTTTCAATTTCTCCATTTTTCACCTGCATAAAACGTTCTGGAGAAGCACTGACAATCTGAAAATCTCCTCCCTGGAAATACCCGCCAAATGGCGCAGGATTATGAGTTCGCAGATAGCGATAGACGTCATACGGCTTCTTTTGGCTGTTTACCGTAAGCTGCTGGGTCATATTTGCAATATAAACGTCCCCTTCTATAATGTAGGAAATCATGCGGTCAATGGCATTTTTGTAATCCTCTTTTGTAAAATTAGGGGAAAATTCTGCAAGTTGAGTATGCTTTACAGGCCTTTCAACCGGAGTGCAATTACGGATTTCTTCCATAAGATGAGCAATTCCTGCGTCCGCATCGCCTGTTTCCCCTCTTGCTGTAAGATACAGAGTCTTCTCCTGCTTATCCTCAATAATAAGAAAATCATAAAATACAAACAAAGCCTCTGGAATTTCCAGTTTCTTATCATGATGGCTCTCTATATGTTCAAACTTCCTGCCGTAATCATAAGAAAAATACCCTAATGCCCCGGAAACCAAAGGCAGCTTTGTAGGATTCTCTTCCCTGTATTTTATCAGATACTGTTTCAGAAGAACTTCCATAGTTTCCTGGCAGGGCTCTCCGTTTTTATAACAAATCCCATCTTCCTCCTTGAGAATCAAATAGGGATTTAATCCAATTATGGAATACTGTCCCAGTTGGTTTTCCAGAGAGGAATCCAGAAATATTGCCATATTCCTATCCTTATAACACTCAAAAATATCTTCTGCTTTTCTGTAAAAATCCAGCTTACATACCTTTGTTTTCATGCTCTCTCCACCACTCCCTACTTATTTTTACAAAATTTTCCAAAAGCTCATGTCCATACTGTGTCAACACTGCTTCCGGGTGAAACTGAACGCCATATACAGGAAATTTGCTGTGATGAAGCCCCATAATCACACCGTCCCCGGTACGGGCATCTACCTCCAACTCCTGCGGAAAATTCTCATTACCCACTACCAGAGAATGATACCTGGTAACCTCATAGCTTTCCGGAAGCCCTTCAAAAAGCCCCTGCCTGTTTGTAAAAATCTCTGTAACCTTCCCATGCATGGGTCTTTCTCCCTTGTGAACTTCCGCACCAAATACATGACCGATAATCTGATGTCCCAGACATATCCCCAAAATAGGAATTTTCGGTGCCAGTTTTTCCACAATTTCATTGCAGTTTCCACAGTCCTTTGGGCTTTTAGGCCCCGGAGAGATAATCACCCCCTCCAGCATTCCCTGATTCAGCAATTCTTCGATTTTTTCTGCCGTGATTTTATCATTTCGCACCAATTCCACCTGTTCTCCACATTCTTCCATATAACAGGCAAGGTTGTACACAAAAGAATCATAATTATCAACCATTAAATACATACACTTCTCCTATCTCCTTCAATACATAAAAAGACTGCCTGAAAAAGACTCTTCCTTTTGAAAGAACCTTTTCCGGCAGTCTTCCGAATATCGGGCACACCTGATATTTTTTTGTTGCTTCATTGTATCACAAGTGTGTTCGGGCTGTCTATTTATTTTTTATAAACCACTTTTATTGCTTATATGTGGCTCTGTTGATTTTCCCTTGCATTTTTGACTAAATAATCCCCTTATCCTTTATCCATTCTGGCAACGTATGGGATAACCGAACAACTTTCCCCTTTTTTAAGATAGCAAAACGACGAAACTCCTCTGTATTATCATAAAAAGCAACCAAATCACACACTTGAAAAGTTTCTTTTAAATTAGAGATTCCTTTCAATAACTTCTCGCTGGTTCTGCTTCCAGTACTAATTACAGAGTATCTTCTGGTTTTAATTTTTCTATTTCCTGGTATAATTTTTCATATTTTTTCACATTTCTGCGCCCTGACCTCTTCCAGCCTTTCTTTTGAAATATGCAGCTTTTCCATTAACACCTCATCGTCCAAAACCCCCAGAAGATTCCGGATTACTTCTGCTTCCTTTTCGTTCATTCCCTCTTCTCTTCCCTCTTTTCTTCCTTCTTTTCTCCCTTTTGTTTCTCCCTCTATCAATCCGGCCTCTCTTCCTTCTTTTACCAGCATTTCTCCCAATCTCGTCATCTTCATTCCCTCCACAAACTCTTCCATATCAATACTTTCTAAAAACTTATCTGCCATTGCATATATCACCGCCTCTATCTTCTGTATTTCTTCTTTTGTAACTGCCGTTTCTCCCTTGGTAATCTCATAGGCTGTCTGCAGCCTCTGTTTCATTCCCATTTCTCCTCCCATAAGAGGACACAGAGTCAGACGCACCAGCTCTTCCCTTGTAATTGCTTTCCCTGTCTTCTTTTTCTCAATCAGTTCCTCCAGAAAAGTATCTGCATTTTCCTTGCTCATAATGAGCGGCACAATGCGATAGGTGTTAATTCCCTCTGTAAATTCTGTCATGGGATTCTGTATCTTCCCGGAAAACAGCACATAAGTGGTCACGCTCACCCCATACTGCCTGCTGGCAGCTGCCTCATACTGGCGGAACCGCTTCAGTCCTGCAAGTCCTTCATTTTTACTCTGGAATTCAAAATGCTTCCAGGAACCGTCCTCCATAATCAGGTTGGTGTCCTGATACAGTTTCTGAATTTCCAGATGTACCTGCTCTGTAGGGGCAAAGCCCACTACCTTTCCCTCAATCCCCCAAAAGGGCAGCAGCTCTTCTGCAAAGAAATGCATAGCTGTCTTTAAAGCCGCGTCCTCATGCTGGGATGCTCTGGAAACAGATCCTTTTGTTCCTTTCTTCCTTTCGTTTTCTGACATATTTTGTCCCTTTCCGGTAAAAAGTGTACAGAGAAAGCTCTTTGCCTACAATATAGCAAAGAAAGCCTTTATGGGCAATGTTTTTACCGTTTCCTTTCTTCTCTTTTCTTACCATTAAAAATGAAATACCTGTTCTGAATATCCCGCTGATTTGCGGATAAAGATGCTACTTTGAAATAGCTTAAATGTGTTTATGAAATGAATTTCTCTCTGTCACAGTGCCATTGCCGATGAATACATTTTAGCCCCTGATAATCTTTCTGTCAATCTTTTTCTCTCTGTCTACTTGAACTTGAGCTCCCCTTGATACCTCAATCCCTCCTTGCCTGCTTCCCTTCCTTCTGTTATACTAAGAGCGACCATATTGCAGCGTTTCTGACGCTGTCCACTTATTATAGAAGAAACACGTTATGAATAAATACAATATTTACAGAAAGGACGATTCTGCCATGTGGATTGCCAATCAATGGAAAGATTATGAAATTATAGACACTTCAAAAGGAGAAAAGCTGGAACGCTGGGGCGATTACCTTCTGGTGCGCCCGGACCCACAGGTCATCTGGGACACCCCAAAAACACACAAAGGCTGGAAGAAAATGAACGGTCACTACCACCGCAGCAAAAAAGGCGGCGGAGAATGGGAGTTTTTTGACTTGCCGGAGCAGTGGACCATTCAGTACAAGAGCCTGACCTTTAACTTAAAACCCTTCAGCTTTAAACACACCGGTCTTTTTCCGGAGCAGGCGGCAAACTGGGACTGGTTCTCCGAAAAAATTAAAAATGCCGGACGTCCCATTAAAGTATTAAATCTCTTTGCCTACACCGGAGGCGCAACCCTGGCAGCCGCTGCGGCAGGCGCGGCTGTTACCCATGTAGACGCCTCTAAAGGCATGGTTTCCTGGGCAAAGGAAAACGCAGTATCCTCAGGACTGAAGGACGCACCTATTCGCTGGCTGGTGGATGACTGCGTAAAATTTGTAGAGCGGGAAATCCGCAGAGGAAACAAATACGATGCCATTATCATGGACCCGCCTTCTTACGGAAGAGGCCCCAAGGGGGAAATCTGGAAAATTGAGGACGCCATTCACCCTCTGATTAAACTGTGTACCCAGATTCTCTCTGATGACCCACTGTTTTTCCTTGTAAACTCCTATACCACAGGACTTGCACCTGCAGTACTGACCTACATGCTGGCAACAGAATTAAGGAAATTCAACGGAACCGTAGATTCACAGGAAATCGGACTTCCTGTAACCCAGAGCGGACTGGTACTGCCCTGCGGCGCTTCAGGACGATGGGAAGCAGGAAAATAAACCATGAAAAAGAAAATTCTGATTATTACCACAGGCGGCACTCTTGCCTGTGTACCCGACGAAAAAGGACTGACGCCGGGACTCTCCAGCAAGGATATTCTCTCCTATATTTCCGATATCACAGATTTCTATGATGTGGATTTTCTGGAGCTTTTCCAACTGGACAGTGCAAATATTCAGCCCTCCAACTGGCAGACCATTGCCAAAACTATTTACGAGCAGTATATGACCTATGACGGAATCGTAATTTTCCATGGAACAGACACCATGGCATACACTTCCTCCGCCTTGTCCTTTATGCTGCCCAACATTCCTATTCCTGTAGTTATTACAGGAAGCCAGCTTTCTATTATGAATCCTCTGGCAGACGCTGTGGAGAACTGCCGCTGCGCCATTCACATGGCAGGCAGCGAAATGCCGGGAATCTTCCTTGCTTTTAACCGCAAGGTAATCCTTGGAACCAGAGCGTCCAAGGTACGCACTACCAGTTTTCATGCCTTTGAAAGCATCAACTATCCCTATGTGGGAGAAGTCAATTCCTGGGGACTGGACTTGCGGCGTTCCTATATCCCCGGCCCAAGGGGCAAATGTACACTGGAAACAAAACTGGAAGAAAAAGTCTTTCTTATTAAATTAGTGCCCGGCTTTGACGGTAAAATTTTCCAGCTTCTCTTTGAACAGGGCTACCGGGGACTGATTATCGAAGCCTTTGGCATGGGCGGCATGCCCACGCTCTCCTCTGAGGTTATTGACGACTTAAAGGACGTAATCCAAAAAGGCATGATTGTGGTAGTAAAAAGCCAGTGTCCTTATGAGGGCAGCAATCTCTCTCTTTATGAAACAGGGAAAATTGCTCTGGATGCCGGAGTTTTCCAGGCCTATGACATGAGTACAGAGGCTGTGGTCACAAAGGTTATGTGGATTCTCGGAAAGCACTGGGAACGCAAAAAAATAGAAGAAATGTTTTACCGAAATCTGGCAGGGGAAATCACCCTTCCCGATGTTGCGGGAAACAGCTACAAAGGAGTGTAATTCTTGATTGTTAAAAATATTGTAATGTACCTGGTTGTTGTAAATCTGCTGGCATTTGCCTGCTTTGGCATTGACAAGCAAAAGGCAAAAATGCATCAGTGGAGAATCTCAGAAAAAGCCCTTCTGGGCATTGCCATTTGCGGCGGTTCCCTGGGCGCTATCTGCGGCATGCGGATTTTTCATCATAAAACAAAGCACCCCAAATTTTCTGTGGGGCTGCCGGTGATTCTACTGATTCAGGCAGTAGCGGCAATTATTGCATACACCATGTTCGGCTTATAAGGGGGAGATAAATTATGTACGGTTCAACATTTGGAAATATTTTTCGTATTACAACCTGGGGGGAATCTCATGGAAAAGGCATCGGCGTTGTGGTAGACGGCTGTCCTGCCGGACTTTCCCTTTCAGAAGAAGATATTCAACAATTTCTGGACAGAAGAAAGCCGGGACAGTCCCGATACACTACAAAGAGAAACGAAGCCGACCGGATAGAAATTCTCTCCGGCGTTTTTGAGGGCAAAACCACAGGGACTCCCATTTCCCTTATGGTATTCAATACTGACCAGCGTTCCCGGGATTACGGTGAAATTGCCAACTCCTACCGCCCCGGACATGCGGATTTAAACTATGACCGCAAATACGGATTTCGGGATTACAGAGGCGGCGGACGCTCCTCCGGCCGGGAAACTATTGGACGTGTAGCTGCCGGCGCCATTGCCGCAAAATTTTTAAAGGAGCTGGGGGTTTCTGTATCTGCATACGCCTGCTCCATCGGTCCTGTACAAATCAATCGGGAATACTTCTCAAAGGAAGAAATTTTAAACAATGCCCTTTACATGCCGGACGCACAGGCGGCACAGAAGGCACAGGAATATCTGGAAAAATGCATGAAGGAAACCAACTCCTCCGGGGGTATGGTAGAATGTGAAATCACCGGAGTTCCCGCAGGATTGGGAGAACCTGCCTTTGAAAAGCTGGACGCAGCTCTGGCAAAGGCCATGTTCTCTATCGGGGCTGTAAAAGGCTTCGAAATCGGGGAAGGCATGAACGCTGCCCGCCTGACCGGACTGGAAAACAATGATGCCTACCGCATGGACGAGGAAGGAAATATTGTCAAAAAGACCAACCATTCCGGAGGTATTACAGGAGGAATCAGTGACGGCACACCTATCCTTTTCCGGACAGCCTTTAAGCCTACCCCTTCTGTTGCAGCTCCTCAGGAAACCGTGAACCGACAGGGGGAAAACATAGAGCTTTGTATTAAGGGACGTCATGACCCCATTATTGTGCCAAGAGCCGTTGTTGTGGTGGAATCCATGGCAGCGCTGGTGCTTGCAGACGCTATGCTTGCCTCAATGACCACGCGTCTTGACAGAATCAAAGAATTTTTCGGAAAATAACCGTATTTTATACCTTCGCAGATTTCTCCTTTTCCTGAGTTTTCTGGGAAGGTTTTCTTTAGAAATTCTTTTGTTTTTTTACACGTCACTTTTTCATTTTGTATTTTATCATCTATAGCATAGACAGAGGAACAGGAGATAGTACCATGGACATGAATCACATTTTAATTGTAGAAGACGACAAAGATATCAGGGAAGGAGTTGCCATTTATCTGAAGAGCCAGGGATATAAGGTTTTCATGGCAGGAGATGGCATGGAAGGGCTGAAGGTTCTGGAAAAAGAAGAAATTCATCTCGCCATTGTGGACATTATGATGCCCCGCATGGACGGCATTACCATGACTATGAAACTGCGTGAAAAACATGACTTTCCAGTGATTATGCTCTCCGCCAAATCCGAAGAGGTAGATAAGGTTATGGGATTGAACATCGGTGCAGATGACTATGTTACAAAGCCTTTCACCCCCATGGAATTAATGGCAAGAGTAAATTCCCAGATGCGAAGATATCGCCGTTTTATGGAAAAACTGCAGGCAAAGGAAGAGGAACGCACAGACACCATTTACACCATAGGAGGGTTGGAAGTAAATGAAAATACCTTTGAAGTCCGTGTAGATGACGTACCTGTAAAAATGACTCCCATGGAGTTTAAAATTCTTCTGTTGCTTATCAAAAATCCCGGAAGAGTATTCTCAGCCGATGAAATTTATGAGCGGGTATGGAACGAAAGAGCCATTAACACAGAAACCGTTATGGTGCATGTGCGGAATATCCGTGAAAAGATTGAGATTAATCCGAAGGAACCAAAATATTTAAAGGTGGTGTGGGGAGTTGGATACAAAAT